>Ga0268299_1003513_pt1 | contig 14239 bp, 6 predicted proteins | sample NOBtaG_FD_193484 | JGI IMG/M metagenome (GOLD analysis project Ga0268299, IMG submission 193484) | Activated sludge microbial communities from bioreactor in Nijmegen, Gelderland, Netherland - NOB reactor | ecosystem: Engineered > Bioreactor > Aerobic > Activated sludge | place: Netherlands...
CCCCCTCATGTCAAGTAACAAGTGAATGAAACCGCCGAACGTCCGAGGTGTGGGTGTCTCAGCAACACAGCCGGGGCGTCCGCCGAATGACAATCGCCCGTTACCCCTGCCGCTTGACCATCGCGCCGATCCAGGCCGGCGCAAATGGCGACGTGCACCCCTTCGCGCACGGATAGTCGCGATACACCCCGAGCGCCTCCCCGATCGCCAGCGCACGCTTCCGGTGCCCCGCGTGGCTGATCCCGGTCGCCGCCAGCGCCGCGTTCATCGTCCACCGCGCCTCCGGCGGCGCCCCGGGCATCTCCTTCTCGATCCGGTCCAGCAGCCCGGGCAGGTCGAGCCCGTCACCCCCTTGGTTGATCCTCGCGGCTGTCAGGCTCCACCCCGCGCGGGCCGCCCAGCCGTCCTTGGCCTTCAGCCAACGCTGGCGGAGCGTCTCCTTCATCTCCTCCGGCAGTGCCTTGACGACGTACGCGTTGAACCAGTCGGCCGCCCAGGTAACACGCGCCTCGCGCACCATCGCGTCCACGTCCTTGGCCGAGAGTTCCCCCGGCTTCATGATGAGCGTGGCGAGCATCTGCGCGTCCATGTTTCCCGTCTTCCACAACTCCATCGCCAGGGCATGGTCCGTCTTGATCGCCTTCGCCAGGGCCCGGATATCGCTGGTCTTGCACCCGAACTGCGTGCCGGGAGGGGCGCCGGGGACACCGTCGGGCCCGGTCCGCGCGTTGTGCTCGCGCCGGCGGGCGTCACCCTTGCTCTGCAGTTTCGCCATCGCGTCCTTGAGCGTCATGCCGGTGGCCTCCGCTGCTCCCCATCCACCTACCGAATGAACCGCAGCCGCCCGAAGTCCGGCATCGGGATCGGGTTCGTTCCCGCCAGGGCTGGGAAGTAGACAAAGAACGCTTTGCCCAGCATGAGCCGCCGAGGCACCACGCCCGGCTTCCCGTCAATTAGCCGCTCTACCCACGCCTCCGGGCCAGACCACAACCGGCTGTCCTGGCTCTGCGGGCTGTTGTCCCCGCATACGAAGAACTCGTCCGGCCCGAGTGTGATGGTCGTCTGCGGCGTCGTCGCCCACGCCGCCGTCGTCGCGCTGAACATCGCTGCGCGGTAGTGCAGGTCCCGGTCCACGCCCACGCGATGGAACGTCACCGGCCCGCCAGACACGTGCCACTCCAGCCGGGGGCCCTCGAAGTTCCGCGGGTCGATCAGCCCCTTGCCGCTCCCGAAGCGCGGCTCGTTGGGGTCCACCAGCCGAGCCAACTCGTGCCCCGTCGCCTGCCTGATCCGTTCCGCGGGCGTCCAGTCATACTCCGCGTACGCCACGCGCTTCCCGCCCACGAGCAGCCACAGCGACTGGTCCAGGTGCCAGAACTCCACGTCGGTGATCGCCCCGGGCTTCAGTGCCGCCGCGCCGCGACTCATCACCTCCCACGCGCCGGGCTCCGCGCCATCCGCCGCTGAGCGACGCTCCACCAGCGCTTCGCCGCCAGCGATCCGCCCGCGGAACTCGTAGCCCCGGGCCTTCACCACAGCCGCCACCTCCGGCGGCGTGCCGTCCGACCCCACCTCGATCCCGGCACGCAGGCGCACGTCCGACACCGGGAAGTACGCGATGGCGTCATACGGAATCCGGTACGACTCGTCGTACGCGTACCGGTCCGTGATGGCCCATGACAGCGCCGCCGGGTACCCGCCGCCCGACGCGAACCGGAGGTCGCGGATGAACTCCCCCGCGCTGTTCCAGCGCAGCCGCGCCGGCAGCATACCCGTGTACGCGTACGACGCCCGCCCCTCGATCGCCCACTCCCGGCTCGCCACCGCCCCGCTCCCGTCCACGCCCTGCCAGGGCCCGCGGAACGGCCGCTGCTCGCCCCGCGTCGGCGGGGTCAGCGCGCTGTCGAACACCGTCTGCCAGACCGCCCGCGCCGCGTCCGCCGGCTTCCGCGCGATCTTCCAGTCGCTCCGCGCCCACCCCTCCGCCGCCTTCACCGGGTCCGCCGGGGGGGGGGTGGGGCTGCCTTCGCCTGCCGCCGGACGGCGCGTGAACACGTCCCCGTCCACGATCGCCACCTGCTCGCCCGGGAGCCCGATCAGCCGCTTGATGTAGTTCTCCCCCGTGTTCGACGGGTTCTTGAACACCACCACGTCAAACCGCGAGGGCTCCCGCAGCGCGTACAGGTACTTCAGCACGAGGATCCGATCGCCCGACCGGATCGGCACCTGCCGCTCCTCCCGCCGCGCGCCCGTCATCGGGTCGTGCACCACCACCGGGCTCGCCGCGTCGCCCTGGAACGGCGCCGGGTCCTGGTTGTTCCCGCCCCGCAGGAACCACGGCCCCACGGGCCACGTCTCGCCCGTCTGCGGCGACCTGAACCGCATGTGCGCGCCCATCAGAGTCGGCGCCATCGACCCCGTCGGGATCACGAACGCCTCGATCACAAACCCCCTGAACACAAACGCCAGCACGAACGCGATCACGATCGAGATCAGCGTCTCCTTCACCGATTCCTTGGGGGATTCGTGCGCCGGCACCGCGGAAGTCGTCTCGCCCATAGCCCGCAGGATAGGGTGCGCAACACGGCGGGCCAGCCCTCGCGGGCGACGTCCCGTCACACGATCAACACAACGCAGTTGTGCAGTTTTTGCTTTGAATGACAATCGGGGGTATGGTCAACTCGACGCAGAAAGCGGAGTTTTGCTTTTTGCCCAATCGAGACGCAGACCGCCCTCCACTGCAAACCTCCATGATCTTCGAGGACTCGGCCCGCCTCAGCCGGGTCTTCGGGATCGACCTCGAGAGGCATCGTCTCGACGACGGTTATCGGGCTTGGCGAACCGCCAGGCACATCGCCCGCGACAGCGGCATCGATCCGGTCGACGCTTGGACGGCCATCAAGTGGCGCCGCCTTGCGGTCCGTCGGTCGCTCGAGTTGGCACAGGCGGACGGCACCCCGTTCCACCTCTGCAGCGTGCCGGAACTGCTCGTGGCGCTCCACAGGATCGATCGGGCGACCGGTGGTGGAGGCGCGGCGGCCCTGGAGTCCGAGTTCGGACTCCTCGCCGATCCCGCGCATCGCGATCGACTCCGTATTCGGATTCTGATGGATGAGGCCGCCGAGTCTTCGCTCATCGAGGGAGCGGCGACGACTCGCAAAGACGCGGTGGAACTGCTCCGCTCGGCCGCCACCCCTCAGAACAGGGGCGAGCGCATGGTTGTCAACAACTACGTCGCGATGCAGGAGATCAAGCGCCGGCTCGATCAGCCGCTCACGACGCAGATGCTCCTCGACCTCCAGGCGATCCTCACGCGGGACACCCTCGATCACCCGGAAGATGTCGGCCGCTTTCGCCGCGAAGACGAGCCCGTCCACGTCGCCGACGACCGCACCAACGAAGTCGTCTACGGTCCTACGCCGGCCGCTCAACTCCCCGATCGACTCAAGCGCCTGTGCGATTTCGCCAACGCGTCGCATGAAGGCAAGGGCTTCCTCCATCCAATCGTCAAGGCTTCCATCCTCCACTTCCTCATCGGGTATGAGCATCCTTTCCCGGACGGCAATGGTCGCACGGCCCGCGCGATCTTCTACTGGTTCGCGCTCCGAAACGACTACCGGATCTTCGAGTTCATCCCCATCTCCGAGCGGATCCGCAAGGGTTACGCGCGGTACCCGCAGGCGTTTGTCGACACCGAACTCGACGAGGGCGACCTGACCTACTTCGTTCTCTACCAACTCGACATCATCGAACTCGCTCTCGACGACCTTTCGATTCACCTTGCCAGAGAGACCGCGAAGATCAGGCACGCCCAGCGGCTCCTCTCCCTCGCCAAGGACCTCAACCTCCGCCAGCGCCTCCTCCTCGAGCACGGGCTCCGCCACCCGCGCACCGAGTACACCGTCAAGAGTCACATGAACTCCAACGGCGTCACCCCCAACACCGCCCGCGCGGACCTCGACGACCTCGTCCGCCGACGCATGATGATCACCTCCAAACGCGGCAAGGAGGTTGTCTACCACATCGCCCCCACACTGCCCGCGCGCCTCGAACGCAAGGGGCTCTAACTCCCCAGGCCCGCCCGCCGCGCGCCAGCCAGTCGAGGTCTGCCCGCGCGGCGTGCGACATGGCGCGCACGTCCTCCGCGAAAGGCAGAGTGTCTCGCGAGCGGATGCCCGATCATCAGGCTCCCTCGGCGCGCACAAAAACGCCCGCCCTGGGGCGGCTCTGACTCCCTGTGCGGGGAGCCGGAGCCGTGAGGGCGGGCGCGTGGGCCTTTCTTCACACTCGGCGCGGGCGAACACCCGCGCCGAGACTCACCGATCAGCACCCGCCGGAGAAGAACAGCCCGATGTAGTCCGCCAGGTCGTCCGGGTCGGCGTTCCCGTCCCCGTTGAAGTCCGCCCGGCTGCACCCGCCGCCCGGCTCGAAATAGCACCCGATGTAGTCCGCCAGGTCATCCGGGTCGATGTTCCCGTCGCCGTTGTAGTCCGCCCGGCACGTCAGCCGCACGCGGATCAGCGCCTGCCCGTTCTCCGTCGGGGCCGTCCCCAGACAGCGGTGCGCGCCGCTCCGTGTCCGCACCGCGATGTAGAACCACCCGTCGTCGGTGAGGAACGCGAAGTCATCGCGGAAGATGTGGATGTAGGCGTCGTCGTCGAAGATGCCGTTGCGGTTCAGGTCGATCGGGTCGTCCTCCCGCAGGATCACGCGGGAGCCGTTGGCGACCAGCGCCGCGTTGGCGTTCAGATCCGCGGCGGAGGTGAGCCCGCCCACCACGTACTGCCCGGTGTTGTTGGCCACGCACAGGAAGAACTCCTGGGCGTACGTCGCGTCGTCCCAGAACTCGCCGGCCCCGGGGAAGATCTCCTGGTCGGTCACCGCGACCACGTTCCCGTCCACCACGGCCCAGTCAATGGTGTCGGCGTTGCTCCCGTACGCCGTCCACACCCCGCCCGGGTTCATGTAGTTCATGTTCACCGCGGTGATGGGCGACACGAACGACGAGCCGGGCAGGATGGTGCCTTCCTGGGCGACCACAGCGCCGTTGACCACGTGCACGATGTCGTTGGCCGCCGCGCCCTCCATCGTGGCGCGAACGGAGTACGACACCCCGTCGGCCGCCACAAAGAAGCCCTGGCCCAGCGTCGCGCCCGTCGCGAACTCGTTGTACAGGTCGGCGTTGATCTGCCCCGTGGGCATGTCCACGCCCTCCTGGGCCACCAGCACCGCCCCGTCGGCTCGCAGCAGTGCCGAGTCGGTCGTGGTCGTGGCGCCCGTCAGCGTCGTGTAGAACGACACCTCGCCCGCGTTGCTGATGCACGCCGAGCCCAGGCTCGAGCCAAACGACGCGCCGACAATCGGCGTCACGAAGGTGCCCTGGTCGGCCACGATCGACAGCACGCCACTCACGCTCTTCAGGATCGACTCCCCGAATGCCGTGGACGACCCGTCATAGTCCGTCCCGAATGCGAAGTCGCCGTTGTTGTTGACGCTCAGCACCGCATCGAATGTCCGCACCGCGCTCGCCGTGCCCGGCACCGGCGTCGTGCCCTCCTGCACGACCACCTGGAAGTCTGTCCCCGACCCGCGGAGCATCACCTGATCCGCGTTGGTGTCCGCGATGTCCGTGTCCACCACCATCACCCAGTTCTGGCCGTTCTGGCTCGCGAACGGCCGGCCCATGTCCACCACGTCGCTGATCACCCCCGCGCCGAAGCCCGGGATGGTGTTCGAGCCCGCGAAGGAACTGAACACCGCCTCCGACGTGAACGTAGTGGGCGCGCTCCCGGGCACCCGGAACTGCCGCGTCGCGCTGTTGTTGCTCGGGAACGCGTCGGCAACGCCGCTGCTGGCTGTCGCGCTCACGGGTTGGTCGCCCGTGCTCACCGCCCGAACGACAATCGACACGTCCGCGGTGCCCGCGCTGGGCAGATCGCCCGGCGCGTAGGAGATCACCCCGCCCACTGGCGTCAGCGGCGGCGTCGAGGACACAAACTCCAGCCCCGTCGGCAGCGTCACCTCCACCAGCGCGCCCGTCGCCGTCGACGGGCCCAGGTTCTTTGCGCTCACCGTCACCGTGAACGCATCGCCCAACGGCGTGACGCACAGATCCGGCCCGCTCACCTTCACGCTCAGGTTCGCCCCGGGTGACTGGCTGAACAACTCCGTCGTGTACGTCGCCCCGTTCTGCGTCCGGTCCGCCCCATACCCGGTCACGAACGGCGACAGGTACGTTCCCGATGACTCATCGTACCGGTAGAACCAGCGATCCTCGTCGGCGATCGGGTAGATCACGCCCCCGCCGTACGCCAGCGCGTCGATGTCCGTGTCCAGCGTGCTGGGCTCCGTCTTGATCGGGTAGAAGTTGATGAACTGGATGTCCGACCCGTACGGATCAATCCGGTACAGCCCCCGGCCAGACAGCCCGTTGGTCGTCGCCGTCGCGTCGTTCGTGGCGACCAGCCGGTCCGCGACCGGGTCATAGTCCAGCCCGCCGAAGTCCCCCGAGCCCACGGCCCGCAGCAGCGTCGTCCGCGCTGTCTCCGTGTCCACCGTGTAGAAACTGCTCGTTGTGCTCACGATCAGGTTCCGCCGCATCGAGTCGAACGCCATCCCGCCGCTGATCGTCGTCACCGCCCCGTTGAACGACCCCACCAGTTCCGGGTTGGCGATGTTGTCGTACGACACCCGCCACAACTGCGTCCCCTTCGAGTAGTACAGCACGCGGTCGGCGTCGTCCGACGCCAGCGCCCGCACGTTGTCGAAGAAGAGCGTCTCCGTCGCGCCGGACGCAGTGTCCACCGCGCTCACGGGGAGGAACGCGTCCGCACCCGCCACCACCCGCGCCCGGTCGCGCGAGTAGAGCAGCGTCGAATCGTTCGCCGTGTTGTTGCCCGTCACCGCGTCGGGCAGCGGACCCGTCACGCCGGCCTGCACCGCCAGGGCCGCGCCGGACACGCCCTGGAGCGTGACTCCGATCGCCTCGGTCCCCGCCGCCGCGATTGGCCCCGTCACGAATGTCAGCACCCCGTCCACCGGCGTGTTGAACGGGCTCGAACCCAGGAAGTTCGCGTTCGCGGGCACCGGGATCGTCACCGTCGCCGAGGGCGACGTGTCGGGCCCGAAGTTCGTCACCGTCACGATGAACGTCGAGATGCCCCCGAGATTCACCTGCGTTGCCGAGTCGCTCACCGTCACGCCCAGGTCCGCCCCGGGGGGCAGCGGGCACAGGTTCACCGGGGAGGAAGTGTTCCGCGGATTGGGCGTCCCGACCGCAAAGTTGGCGGCGTTGTCCCCGACCGTCCCGCCCGCGTCATCGCACCCGTCGCTGTTGCGGATCACCGCCGTCGGGTTCGCCGGCGCTGCCGTTGGCCCCGAACCTTCGAAGCAGTTAGCCGTCGTCCCGAAGCCGACGAAGTCGATGATCTGCGCGCCCGTCGGGCACGCGCCCGTCAGCGCCGTGGTGTTGCTCACCAGGGCGACCTTCCCCGCCGTCGCCGACATCGCGATGGCCGTCCCCACCACGTGGTCCGGCGCCGGCAGAGGGTCCCCGTTGGTCCCCGTCAGCGTCATCTGCACCAGGTAGTACTGCCCCGGCTGCAGGATAAACCCGCTCAGGTCCGTCTTGGACCACGTCGTCCCCGTTGCCGCGGCGTACTGCAGCGACCACCCGCTGATGTCCACCGGTGTCGCGCCGGCATTGAACAACTCCACAAAGTCCCGGTTGAACGGCGCGCCGGTGTTCCCGCCACCCCCGTACACCTGGCTGATCTTCACCTGCTGGCCATGCGCGGCTCCCGCGGCCGCGAGCAGCGCGAGGGCGGACAACACGATCGGGCGCGAACGACGGTTCATGCGTGGACTCCCTGCAATCACCATAAGTGCCCCTGCGCTTGGGGCGGAGACAGCGCCAGTCGCAGTCCGCGGCGCAGAGGGGGGCGGTACAAATGGGGATTTCACGAGAACATGCCCGATATTTGTGGCTTCGTCCAGTCTATTCGTGTTTTTTTCGGTGTCGCGCTCACGATTCGGTGTCGAACCCGATCCGTGCTAGGCTCGCTCCATGCCAGATGGATCGGCGGCACCTCGTGGTTCTCCAGGCGGATCGCCCTCCGGCCGTCCGCCCGAGCCCGACACCGTCTTCGGCTACCAGCGCGGCATGCCCGGCCCCGACCCCGCCGCCCGCCCCGCCGACGCCGGCTCCGACGAGGACCTTCTCGCCCAGATCAACCTCTTCGCCCGTCTCGATGACGACGAGCGCCGCGCGCTCCGCGCCAGCATGAAGGTCGAAGCCGTCGCCGCCAACCAGACCATCTTCTGGCTCGGCGACAAGGGCGACGCCTTCTACCTCATCCGCGAGGGCGAGGTCGCCATCACCGTCCCCAACGAGCAGGGCGAGCACGTCACCCTCAACACCCTCGGCCCGGGCGGATTCTTCGGCGAAATCAGCCTCCTCGACGGCGGCCCCCGCACAGCCACCGTCCGCGCTCTCACCCGCTGCGTCCTCCTCGTCCTCACGCGCGACGCCCTCCAGGGCTTCCTCCGCAAACGCCCCGACGTCGCCCTCGACATCCTCACCGTCATGGGTCAGCGCCAACGCGTGAGCACCGAAGCCCTCCGCAATCTCAAAAACCCCAACCAGGTCTTCGCTCAGCAGAACGCCTCCCTCTGGCAGCGCGCCAGCGACGTCATCGCCGCCGTCGCCGCCAGCCAGTGGTTCACCATCTTCCACCTCGCCTGGTTCGGCATCTGGATCTCCACCAACATCCTCGGGCCTCTGCTCCTCCTCGGCGTCGTCGTGGTACCCGACAACCGCCTCGCCGAGTTGCCCTTTTGGGTCTTCGACCCCTTCCCCTTCGGCCTCCTCACCATGGTCGTCAGCCTCGAGGCCATCTTCCTTTCCATCTTCGTGATGGTCAGCCAGAATCGCCAGAGCGAAAAGGACCGCCTCCGCACCGACCTCGACTACCAGGTCAACGTCAAGGCCCAGACGGAGATCGTCAACATCGCCCGCCGGCTCGAAGCCCTCGAACGCATCGAAGAAAAAGTCCAGACCGCCCTCGAACGCCTTGACAACAAGCCCGGCGAACCAGGTTCCCCCGCCTGAGCCCCGGCGCTCTCACCGCTCTACCGACGGCGTCTCGGCCTTCGCGGCCTGAGCCGTCTTGCCCGTCGCGGCGTCGTCACTCGCCGTCGGAACATCCTTCAAAATCCACCCGCGCCGCGACAGCACCCACATCGTCGTCCCCACCACCAGCCCCACCACATACCCCTGCGGAAGGGTGCACGCGATCAGCGCCGTGAACAGCGCGATCATCATCCCCCGCCGATCCCCCGCCTGATCACGCATGAACAGCAGCAGCGTCACCGCCTCGAACAGCAGCACCACCCCCAGAATTGGCTTCGGAAACACCGCGATCACCTGCCCCATCGAGCCGCTCAGGAACAGCCCGATCACCAGGTACAGCGACCCGTAGATGATCACCGAGCCCCCGGTGCGCGCCCCGAACGCATAGTGCCCCGCCAGCCCCCCGCACCCGTGGCACACCGGGATCCCGCTCAGCCACGGCAGCGCCAGATTCATACCCGCGTACGTCAGTCCGATCTTGCGGATCGTCACCCCCCGCTCGGGGAACAGGTCCGCCACCGTCTGCCGCGTCGCGATCACCGAGTTCGATAGCGACAGCGGCAGTTGCGGCAGCGCCAGCACCAGAAACCCCGTCCAGATGTGGTCCAGCGCCGGCACGTGCGGCTTGGGCAGCGCAAACCCCGCCCCCTGCGCCAGCCGCCCCACGTCCACCCGGAACGCCAACGCAAAGACCGCCCCCAGCGCGATCACGATCAGCCCGCCCGGGATCCGCCGGTTGCCCAGCAGCGCCACCATCACCGCGAACGCCACGCCCGCGATCACGTACCCCTCGGTCCCCCCGGCGCTCACATAGTCCTTCAGCGCCAGCGACGCCAGCGTCAGCCCCAGCCCCGCCTGCACCCCGCGCACCGCGCAGAGCGGCACCAGCCGCGCTAGCGCCGACAGCGCCCCGGTCAGCGTCAGCACCAGCATCACCGCCCCGATCGCTAGACCCCCGCCGTACAGCACCTCAGGCGACATCTTCTGCGTGATCACCAGCACCGCCATCGCCTTCAGCGGCTGCACCGGCATCGGCAGCCGGTACAGCAGCCCCGTCACCACCTGCAGCACGCCGAACATGATGAACGCGCTCGCCGTGTCCAGCCCGGCCGCGACCACCATGCCCACGATCAGCGGCAGGTCCGTCCCGATGTCGCCGAACGCGCCGGCAAACTCGTTGCGATCGAATCGAATGGGGTGACGCATCACCGCCGATCGTACTGGGTGTCCCCCGGTTCGCTCGTCGATCCCGGCGTGGGCGGGGCTCCGCGCTGGCGTGCCCGCACGCTCCCCAACCGAGGGCCGCCGACAACCCGGGAACTCACGCTCTCGGGCTTCTGCCCGCGGGATGTACCGGTCGCCACAGTGTCTCCCACCATTCGCGCAGTTTGTGCCGATCCTCGCCCTGATAGCCTCAGACCGCCAATGCCACGGGGCTCTCCGCCCGATGTCATTGGGAGCGTTGTGATCTGTGGCGGGTGCCCTGGGGGGTGGCTATCCTGCCTGGTCGGTACCGTGTCCATGACACCCCCGACGCGGACTCGCGGCCCGACGGCCCCGAGGCGCCTTTCCCCGGTCGGGTTGTTCGCGCACCAGCGCGGCCCGGCCGGACCAAGCAACACCCGCTGCCCCCATCGGTCGTCCCGGCGGGCCCGCAGCGGGCTAGAACCACTCGGCGCACCCATCGGGCCAGCGCCGGAAGGACCACCGTCGCCTTCGTCCGCGGATCGCCTCACCGGTGATCGCGACGGCCCGGATGGCTCGCGGGGCTCAACCCTGCTGAAGCCACGGGCCCAACGGACAAGGGCGGGTCATCGCGGCCCCGATCGAGCCGGCGCACGTCAGCGCCGCCGAGTCGGGACGAGCATGGGGCATCGGGCCCCGACGCTCGGCAAGCCGGCGTGAGCACGGAGCGGGGCTTTCGGCCACTTCACTCGATTCGGTCGCGCCGCGGGAGAGCGGGCGGGCCTTCACGTTGATGCGTGCCACGCACGGATGCAGACCTCCACTCGTACCCCTCGTCTGGGAGGGCCGCGGCCATCGCCGCGCGACCCGCCCGCGCGCCGGGAACAAGGCGGTCGGCGCCCTCGCGGCTTGATCAACCCACGGGCCCGCACTGCGGGAGCACGTTTCGAACATGGCAGAGAAGACTCACACGCAAGAACTGATCATCAACTATGTCCCCGGCGAGGAGTGCCGCGTCGCCGTCATGAAGGACGGCAAACTCGACGAGTTCCACTCCGAACGCACCGCCGCCGTATCGCACGTCGGCAACATCTACGTCGGCCGCGTCGTCAACGTCGAGCCCGCCATCTCCGCGGCCTTCGTTGACTTCGGCCTCGAACACAACGGGTTCCTCCACGTCTCCGACCTCCACCCCCGCTACTTCGGCGAGAAGAAGAGCGCCAAGGAACGCGTCGGCAAGAAGACCCCGCGCCGCGACCGCCCCCCCATCCAGGACGCGCTCAAGCGCGGCCAGGAGGTCATCGTTCAGGTCCTCAAGGAGGGGGTCGGCTCCAAGGGCCCCACCCTCACCAGTTACCTCTCCATCCCGGGGCGGTACCTGGTCATGATGCCCAACATGGACAAGGTCGGCGTCAGCCGCAAGGTCGAGGACGAGGAGACCCGCGCCAAGATGAAGGCGATCCTCGACCAACTCGAACTCCCCGAGGGCTTCGGGTTCATCCTCCGCACCGCCGGCTTCGACCGCTCCAAGAGCGAACTCAAGAAGGACCTCGCCTACCTCCAGCGACTCTGGAAGGACATGGAGAAGCGCCGCAAGGCCGGGGGCAAGCCCCGCCTCCTCTACAGCGAGAGCGATCTCCTCGTCCGCGCTCTCCGCGACATGCTCACCACCGAGGTCGAGCGCGTCGTCATCGACCACGAACTCGCCATCAAGCGCGCCGCACGCTTCATCAAGATCGTCTCCCCGCGCACCGTCACCAAACTCGTCCACTACACGGGGAAGGCCCCCATCTTCCACGCCCTGGGCGTCGAGACCCAGATCCGCACCATGTACGCCCGCGAGGTGCCCCTCCCCAGCGGCGGCCGCCTCGTCATCGACGAGACCGAGGCCCTCGTCGCCATCGACGTCAACTCCGGCAAGTCCCGCGCCGCCGGGGACAGCGAGGAGAACGCCTACCGCACCAACCTCGAAGCCGCCGAGGAGATCGTCCGGCAACTCCGCCTCCGCGACATGGGCGGCATCGTCGTCAATGACCTCATCGACATGCGCCTCGCGCGCCACCGCAAGGAGGTCGAACGCAAGTTCGAGGACCTCCTCGCCGAGGACCGCGCCAAGAGCACCATCACCCCCATCAGCGAGTTCGGCATCCTCGAAATGACCCGCCAGCGCATGCGCGGGAGCCACGAGAGCATGCACTTCCACGAGTGCCCCACCTGCCACGGCCGCGGGCTCGTCCAACGCGTCGATTCCGTCGCCGCCGACGCCATGCGCGAACTTGCCGCCCTCCTCGATCACGCCGTCGTCGCCAAGGCCGAGATGGTCGTCAACCCCCGCGTCGCCGGCGAACTCCTCTCCAGCCGCCGAAAGACCCTCTCCCGCATCGAGCGCCAGTTCGGCAAGCCCGTCGCCATCCGCCTCAGCGACGCCACGCCACTCGACCGCGTCACCTTCTACGCCTACGACGATCAGGGGGCGGACATCGAGATCGAGCGACTCCCCCGCCCACGCGTGGGCGAGGGGCTGCTCGTCCCCTACGAAGAGCCCGGCGTCACCGACGTGCCCGCCGACCAGGACGACGGCTGGGCCATGGAGCCCTCCGCCGAGGCCCCGACGGCCGAGCACGACGAGGTCAACGACGAGGGCCTCATGCCCGCGGAGTTGCACCCCATCGAGATGGACCTCCCCCTCGAACCCGCTCCACCCCACCGCGGGAGGCCCCCCGCGGGCGGTCCCTCCGCCCCCGCCGATGGTCCTCCGCTCGATGGTGATGGCGAGGGCGACGGGCGTCGCGGTCGTCGCCGCCGCGGGCGACGCGGACGCCGCGGGCGTGGCCCGATCGACGGCCCCGATGGCGGCGGCCAGATAGGACCCGATGGTGAACACCCGCCCATGGGTGCCGGCCCCGGTGCCCCGGCCTTCCTTCCAGGCAGCGCCGCGCACGCCGGCGATTTGGTCGCCGGCTCCATCACGCCTCCCGGTGAGCACGGCCCGCACGACGCAGGCGGCGACTTGGCGCAATCAGTCCCACCCGGCGGTGGCTTGAGCGACGTTCCCCCGCCGACCGACCCTGCGCGCATGGGGATCGACGGCCCCGACAACCCCGGCGGCTTCAACCCCGCCACCGACGGGCCATTCACCGACGGCGAAGGAGGCCGTCGTCGCCGCCGCCGGCGCCGCGGTCGCCGAGGCCGCGGCGATCTGGGCCCCGGTGGTGACGCCTACGGACCCGATGCTGGCCCGCGCGCTCCCATGGGTGCCGGCGCGCCGGGACTCGCCGCCGGCCCGGGTGGAATGCCCGGATCCCCCGCGCCGATCAGTGGCCCCGCCGGCGGCCCGCCCGGCGGACCCCCTGCGCCCAGAAACTTTGGCACGCCCCCCGGCCCGCGCGGCCCCGTCCAGCGCTGGGGCGGCCCCGCCGGGGGACGCGACGATCGCCCTCCGCACAACGGGCCCTCACGTCCCGGGTTCGACGACAGGCGCTCGGGCCAGCGAACGCCGCAGGGCGGCCGATTTGAAGGCCTCGCCGGCGCGTTCAGGGCCGATGCCCTGCGCGCCGCTCCGCCCGGTCCCCCCGATGGCCCCGCATCGGGCGCCCCGCCCCACGCGTCCGGCGAGAGCCCCGCGCGGGACGACAGCCCCAACCGCGATGGCGGCCCACCCAGCCCCGACGACGCGCATGGCTCCGACGGCCACTTTGGCCCCGATGGCCCCGGTGGGCCAGGTGGGCCGGGTGAGGGCGAAGGCGGAGGGCGCCGTCGGCGTCGTCGCGGCGGCCGCGGTCGCAGCCGAGGCGGCGAAGCCGGCGGCCCAGACTTCAATCAGGGCGCGCCCCGTGGCCCCGCTCCCATCGGCGACAGGCCCGCTCGCCCCATTGGCGGGCCCCCGCCCGCCCGCCCACCGAGCAGACCCCCCGCACCCCCCGC
>Ga0268299_1003514_pt1 | contig 14220 bp, 3 predicted proteins | sample NOBtaG_FD_193484 | JGI IMG/M metagenome (GOLD analysis project Ga0268299, IMG submission 193484) | Activated sludge microbial communities from bioreactor in Nijmegen, Gelderland, Netherland - NOB reactor | ecosystem: Engineered > Bioreactor > Aerobic > Activated sludge | place: Netherlands...
CAGCGCGAACCTCCGGCTGTTCGCCGAGTCGCCCTTTCTCGGCCGCTATCTCCTCGCAGACGACCCGGACGAGCGCTACACCGTGCTGCAGCCGAAGCTGATCGAGTTCCTGCACAGTTATCAGATCGCCTATCCCGATTACGTGGAGCTGCGCGTGCTCGACGCTGCCGGCATCGAGGACACCACGGTCACCGCACCGGGCTGGGACGCGCTGCCCGAGGACGAGCAGACCACTGCGCTGCTAGAGCAGGCCAGCGCCTTGCCGAAGGGCTCGGACGAAGCGGTGATCCGGCTGCTGCCCGCCACCGGGAGCCGGGTTCCGGTGATGATGCTCGCCGTGCGGCTGGACGTGCGCGACATTCGCCGCGGCATCGACGACGACGCGGTGGTGCTCAAAGGCTTCCTCGTGATGACCATTCCGGTGTCTGCCTTCTGGGAGTCGGTCAAGCCGGCGGGCATGCCCACCGGAACGATGGTCCTGCCGGTGGACGAGAACGGCCGCATCTGGACGCGTCCCGAAACACCCGAGGCAGCGCAGATCCCCGCCGGCACGATCCAGGCGCTCAGGCAGCAGCGCCGGCCGGATGCATTCATCAAGACCGTCGTCGCGGACCATGAGACCTATGTAGGCGCCACGCAAGTGCTGCCGTCGCTATATCTGCTCGCCGCCATCAGCGAGGAGAGCCTGGCCGCCGGCGCGCAGCGTATCCGCTGGATCGTCATCGCCGCCTTCCTGCTCACCGCCATCGCGACCTATGGGGGTGTGATCGGGCTGATGCGCCGCCACGTCATCCGCCCTATCGTCGCGCTGCGCAGAGCGTCGGGCGAGATCGGTCGCGGCCGCTTCGCCTCGTCGGTCCCCATCGACTCGCGGGACGAATTGGGCGATCTGGGTCGCGACCTGCACACGATGGCGAACAACCTGGCCGCCGCCCAGCGCCTGTCCGAGGAGCGTGCGAGTGCGCTGCAGCGCTCGGCGGAAGCCGCGCGTGAAGCGCGCGACCGCGCCGAACTGGCGAACCGCTCGAAGAGCGAGTTCCTGGCGCGCATGAGCCACGAAATCCGCACGCCGATGAACGGCGTGCTGGGGATGACCGAACTGCTCGGTGGCACCCAGCTCGATCCGCGGCAGCAGCAGTACGCGCAGACGATCCGGCAGTCGGCCGAAGGTCTGCTCACCATCATCAACGACATCCTGGATTTCTCCAAGATCGAGGCCGGCAGGCTGGTGCTCGAGGACCTGCCGTTCGATATCGAGGAGGTGGTGCAGGAGGCGGCGGAACTGCTCGCCGAACGCGCGCATACCAAAGGAATTGCCCTGCTCTGCAGCGTGCCGCCCGACCTGCACCGCACCTACCGCGGCGACGCGGGACGCCTGCGCCAGGTGTTGATCAACCTGCTCGGCAACGCACTGAAGTTCACCGAGGCCGGGCAGGTGCTGCTTACCGTGCAGCCCATCGAGGGGGCGCTGCGCTTCGAGGTGCAGGACACGGGCATCGGCATCCAGGAGCAGAATCAGGCCTCGATCTGGGAGTCCTTCTCGCAGGAAGACGGCTCCACTACGCGCAAGTACGGCGGCACCGGCCTGGGGCTCGCAATCTGCAAGCAGCTGGTCGAACTCATGGGCGGTCAGATCGGCCTGCACAGCACGCCGGGTGCAGGATCGACCTTCTGGTTCACCGTACCACTCGCATGCGAGGCCGAGCTCGGCGCGCAGCCCTTGCCCGATGCGCTGGCCCGGATGCGCATTCTGCTGGTGGATGACAACGCGGCAAGCCGCGTAATCCTGCTCGCCCAGCTGCGCCATTGGGGCGCCGAAGTGATCGAGGCAGAATCGGCGGCGCACGCGCTATCGCAGCTGGATTCTGCGCACGCAGCGGGGCGGCGCTTCGAGGCCGCCATCGTGGACGCAGCCATGCCCGACGTGAATGGCACCAGCGTGGCGCGATCGATGCAGGCGAATGCCCTGCTGCGCAGCGTGCCGGTCGTGCTGCTCTCCCCGCTGATCGACGCGGCGCAGCCGGCGCGGCAAGGCGTGGCCGCAACACTATCCAAGCCGGTGCGGCGCACGCATCTGCTCGCGGTGCTGAGCCGCGTGCGCGCAGGCCAGCCGGTCGATGCGCCGACGCAGACCGCGTCGCTGACGCGCCTGGCGGAGATGGCCCCGGCGCTGCGATTGAACGTGCTGCTGGTCGAGGACAATCCGGTGAACCAGGCGGTCGCACGCGGCATGCTGACCAAGCTCGGCTGCACGGTGAAGACGGCATCGACCGGCCGCCAAGGCGTGGACGCGTTCCGGGCGGATGATTTCGACGTGGTGCTCATGGACTGCCACATGCCCGAGATGGACGGCTACGAAGCGACCGCGCGCATCCGCGTGCACGAGCAGGGCTGCAATGCGCCGCGCACCCCGGTCTTCGCGCTGACCGCCAATGCGCTGGAGAAGGATCGCGAGAAGTGCCTCGCCGCAGGCATGGACGATTACCTGTCGAAGCCGTTCACACAGGAGCAGCTGAAGGCGCTGCTGGAGCGCGTGCCGCGCCGTTCAGTGGAGGCACCGGCGCACGCTGGCTCGCAGGCGTGAGGCGTGGATCCCGGCTTTCGCCGGGATGACGAAGGGACCGGGATGACGAAGGTGGGCGGGATGACGAAGGGACCGGGATGACAGCACTCAATCCTCTCCTGCTGCATCGAAGCGCAGCGCGCTCGAGCCCTCGCCTCGCCCCACCTGCTTGCGCAGCCCGACCCACAGCAGCGTCCTGCCGTCGATCCAGCGCGTGCGCTCGAACTGGCGCGTCACGCGCACACCCGCGCGCGGGATCTCCTCGTCGAACAGCGCCAGTCGCGCCTGCGCGTTGAGCAACTGCCCCTGCGCCTCGCGCATCGTGTTCGACCCATCCGGATTCAGCATCGCCGCACGCACCAGCCGCAGTGAATTCTCCACGCGCTGGGGCAGCAGCGGAATCCAATTCTCCGGCACGGGCGTCGCCAGCCGGTAGCGCGGCACCGCGTCCGGCTGCTCCAGCGCCGTCCTGGGCGGATCGGCGCGCGCACCCACTGTCACCCGCTGTTCGACCGGACCTTCGATCACCTGCTCCACCGCCCACGCGATGTTGGCCATCTCGTCGCGCATGAACAGCACGTCCTCCAGCGCTCGGCTGTCGAGGGTGCGCAGCAGGCTCGGGGCGAGAAAGAACAGGTTCGACTCCGGCCGGTGCGCGAGGCCGCCCGCGCGTTGGATCGGGCTGAGCTCGTACATCGACCACCCGCTCGCGGGGCTGCCCGGCCGGTTCACCGGCGCGATGAGGTGCTGCACGCCGAAGCTGTCGGTGACCACCAGCGAGCGCGTGCGCGTGAGCGTGCCTACATCGAGCTCGATCGGGATCACGTACCAGTCGTTGCCGAAGCCGGTGGCGAACTCGCTCAGCAGCAGGTGCGGCAGATCGCCCGGACCCGCGGGCAGCAGACCGTAGTCGATCGCCGCGTCCTCCATCTCCCAGAAACGCTGCGCCGGTGCGCCGCGAAAGCTCACCGGTGCCGGAATGACCGCGCGCACCAGCGGCGTGGATGCCTGATCCTGCACGGCACCCAGGTTGATCTCGAAATCGACGTCCACGCTGTGCCAGTCGAGATGGCCCTCGGCATACTGCGTGGCGGTGAGCGGGGTCTCCGCACCGCCTGGCGCCCCGGATACGGAGAACGCGTATTCCAGGCGCTGCGCGCTCCACGCATCGACCGCATCGCCCTGCGGATGCTGGAACAGTTCCGCGCACTGGGCCAGCCAGTCGTCGAGCGCGCGCTCGACCTCGGCGCGATCGCCCTGCGCCACATCCACGCGCGCGAGCAATCCGGCGCGATCGGTTCGCGCCGCCGCGGCGAGCCGGCGCGCGTCCGGCGCGCGTCCCGCCATCAACGTGCAGTAGGCGAGCGTCTCGGCGTCGAGCGCGGCATGCTCGCTGTCCACCAGCGGCTGCAGCAGGCACTGCGCGAGGAAAGCCTGCCGGTAGTTGCGCGAGAGCGGCTGCGCATCGAGCATGCGCAGAAAGTGCAGCCCCGATTCGACCGCCAGCCGCACTGATCCCTCGCCGGACTGCGCCAGTGGATGACGCTCCACCAGCGTCTCCAGCGGCATCGCGCGCACGTCGTAGCGCGCAGCGCTGATCTGCGTGTTCGGCGCGACGGCGCCCGCCTGGTAGCGCGTGAGCGGCGCACTGACCGCGCGCCAGCGCGCGATCACCGGCGTGCCCGTGTCCTCGCCCTGGAACTCGCCGGTCTGCCACTGTCGCGCGAGCAGCCACAGCGGATCGTAGATGCGCGCCTGCACCGCCTCGCGCAGGTCGTCGTCGCGGCAGCGCGGTTCGAGGCGGATCCAACTGGTGATCGATCCCATCGTCGTGGCGCTCAGCTGGTCAGGGGACGGAAATCGGGCGAGACGGCATCGCCGTCGACGTTCACGGCGAAGTGCAGCGCCGGGAGAAAGTGCGCCAGCTCGGCCACCGCGGGCGCCCCGGCCACCGGACTGAGCACGGCGGTGTCGAGCCCCTCGGCATCGATCGCGCGTGCTTGCGCCTGCGCCAGGGTCTCGAGCAGCAGGCGATGCAGACTGGCCCCGGTCCACGCCTCTTCCGGCACTTCCGGCAGCGCGAGCAGCATCGCCTGCGGCGCGCGTGCATCGGGTGCGTCGTGCTGAAAGGCGATGGCAGTGGTTTCGCTGGCCGCGGGGACCGCCTCCACCCACTCGTCGATCAGCACCCCGGTCACCGGCTGGGTCAGATCGAGTGCGGCATCGGCATGGATCACCAGCGAGAGCCGGCCTGCGGGCATCGGACGCGTCGCATCGGCCGGCAGGCCGACCCAACGATCGCCCGGCACATGCGGCAGCTGCGCGACAGTCAACTGCACGCGCGCGCCGGTGTCGAGCGCCTCGGCCGCATGCAGGCTCGCGCCCAGGCGTGCGAGGGGATCGCGCACGCGCTGCGCCTGCTGGAACCAAGGGTGCACCGCGAGCGCATCGCCGCCCTGCAAGGCAGTGGTGGCAGCAAGCGACTGCGCCAACTCTTCCGAATTCGCGGGCGTGAAGTGCGGCAGCGCGACGAAAGCCTGGCCGAACACGGCCTGGAGCACCTCCTGCGGCAGGGACAACGCCTGCGCGCGTTGCACCCGGCTCGCCGCCTCCTTCGCCACCGCGTTGCCCTGGGCGAGCAAGGCATCCAGGTCCGCCAGTGCCATCGGCGCGGAACCGGCAATGCCGAATCGGCTCAACGCGGCGATGGCGCTGCGCAGCTGCGCGGCACTGGGTGCGGCGGCCTCGAGCCGCGCGTTCAAGGCGTTGTGCGCGTTGCGCAGCGCCTTGAGTGCAGCCGTTGCGCGTGCGCGGAATTCGACGTCGTCGGCACCGGGCTCCACCGTCTGCGCCAGCGGCGCGAGGTCGCGTGCGTCGAGCGGGCGCAGACCGGCGAACAGGGCGCGCGCGCGGGCAGCCAGCTCGGCCAGTTCATCCAGCCCGATCTCCACCGGCAGCCAGTCGCTTCGCCGTGCGCGGTTCACACGCAGCGAATCGTCCGCAGCCAGTACGCCGACCCGCGTCGCGCCAACGGACAGTGCGCGTGCCTCGATCTCCGGCATCGGACCCCCGGGACGGTCCGGGCCCATGTGCACGACATCGATCGGTGCGAGCGCCAGATCGCTCAGGCGCAAATTGACGCGCCTCACCACTGCGCCCGCGGCGTTCACGCGCTCGATTGCGAAGCGCGCGTTCTTCGACTCGCCGAGCAGTTGTCCCGCCCAGGCGTTGAGCTGCGGCTCGGCCTGCGCGCGCGGCGAGGCCGGCTTGGCGGACGCGGTGGCCACAGCGAACAGGGCGAGGACGCGGTGCGCCATCCCCAGACCGGTACGCGGGGTGCGCGCGAACTCCAGTTCCGGCGGCGGCACCTCGCCCCCGGCGATCGCCTGCAAGGTCGTGGCGGTACGCGTGACGTTGCCGCGGACCGCCTGGTGAGCGGTCTCCGCCACCGCGGCATCGCTCAGCGCATCGACCGCATCGTCGAGCACGGCCAGCGCTGCCTGCGCGCGCGTGAGCTGCGCCTTCAACTCCGGTGTGCTGAACTCGCCGCGCACGATCACGCGCTGGTAGAGCGTTCGCAGCGCCAGCCCGTCGACGACGTTGCGTGCGGCGAGCGACTCGCTGGGCTTCGCATCGGGCGGCGCGTTGACCGGCGTAAACGGGGCGAGCCGACGGAAGTCGTCGATCATGTCGTCCAGGTGGAGTTCGTGCAGTCTGCGCTCGAACAGGTAACCGAGCAGCGCACCCAGCGGCTGGCCCTGGCGGATGCCGTCGAACAGCGTTGCCGCGAGCCGCACCCGGCGCGAGGACAGATCGACCGCGAACAGATCCTGAGCGTCGTCGCGCGCGTGCGTGAGGTGGGCATTGCGCAACAGCGCCGCGGTCTGCGCCTGCATCACTGAAGGCGCGTGCAGGAAGCCGGCGTCATCGGCGCGCGCGAACACCGGCCCGCTCTCCCCCTCGGGTGTGGCCACGCTTGCCTGCTGCACGGACAGCTTGAGGTTCAGCACCCAGCCGTAGCCGCCCAGTCGCACGCCAGCCGGGGTCTTCGCGCGCAGCGCGGCGAGGCGCCGTGACGCGAGCGAGGTGATCCACGCGTCGATGCGGTGCGAAGCGAGATCGAGCGTGGCGGTCAGCAGTTCTTGCAGGCGCTTCGGCGACAAAGTCTGCAGGTACGTAAGCGCGGCGCGCAGTTCGCGCAGTGCGGCCAGATCCGCGCCTTCCAACGCGTGCGTCCCCTTCAGGAAAGCGGCTGGGGCAGCGTTGCCGGTGGCGGGACTGGGCTGTCCCAGCAGTGTGCGCCACGTCGCTGCCGCCGTGGCCGCGTTGAGGTTGACCAACTCGCGCTCGCGCAGTGCCCTCGCCAGCGGAAGTGCGTTGTCCTGCCGGCTCAGCAACCGTGCCGCGGCGGCGGTGTATTCCAGTTGCATCGAATGGCGCAGCAGCAGATGCAGCAGGGTCACGGGTGCGGGCATGGGCGGCGGCGCATCGGTCTCGGCCATGGGCAGCGGCGGGTCGTCCAGCAGCGCGGCGATGTAGTTCGGCTGCAGCACCGGCGCGTCGGCCTGTGCATCGGCCTGCACCAGCGGCGCCTTCAGGTCGATCTCCTGCTCGGCGTATGCCGCATCCTCCAACCGCGGGTGCCAGGCGAATCCGAGCGCCTGCAGCACTGCGCGTCCGAGCGTGTCCTGCGCGGCCAGCCAGCCGCTGCCGCTGAGGTCCTCGCCGAGGAAGCGGCGCAGGTGCTCGATGTAGCGCGGGCCGAGCAGATGACGCAGGCGATAGGTCGATGCGTGTGCATCGCTGCGCAGCAGCGCAGACAGATCCTGCGCCGGATCGGCGCTGCGCCCCACACGCGGGATGTCGGGCAGGCGCGGATACCACAGGCGCTCGAATAGCGTGCGCAGTGTGGCGGCCAGCCAGCGCTCGCGCGAATCCGGCGTGGCGGCACCCGGCGAGCCGATGCGCGACACCGGCAGCAGCGCATAGGGCTGGCGGCCTACGCGCAGCGTGGGCAGCGGACCGAACGCGCGCACGTGATCGATGAAATGCCGGCGCGCCCAGTCGATCGACTCCAGCGTCAACCCGGTGCCGTCGAGTCCGATCAGGTTGAGCAGGTAGTAGCCCCAGGTCGCCGGCCACAATGCCGTCGCCATCTCCTGCGCATCGGTCTGCTCGCGCAATGCGGCGTCGTACAGGGTGCGCAAGGTCGGCCCGAGCGCCTCGGCGTCGAAGCCCAGCGCGCGCGCGAGCACATCGGCATTGCTGCCCGCCTCCACCGGCGCTGCGATGCACTCGCTCAGGAAGCTGCGCCCGTGCAGGGGATCGGCCGACGACCAGCCCGAGGCCGCCTCCGCGCTGTTGTTGGTCGGCGTGCCGGTGCGCAGGAATGCGAGCCCCTCGGTGTAGTGATGCGCGTCGAGCAGGCCGGCCAGCGCCCGTGCCGCGGCGTCCGGTTCGAGTGCGGACACGCCGAACACCACCAGTGCGTCGAGACCTTGCTGCGCGTCGGCGGTCCTGACCTGCATGCGCAAGGCCATGCCGCGCGCTTCGGCCTCCTCGAAATCCACCATCCAGCGCATGCCGGCGTCGAGTGCCGGCGCGTCGGGCGCGGCTTGCGTCTCATCCTTGGGATCGGGCCCCATCGCCAGATCGCGATCGATCGGCGCACCATGCGCGACGGCCAACGTGGCGCCGCGCGCACTCGCCACGGCGATCCAGCGCTGCGGCATCGCCCGCGCGAGCGGTGGGCGCTGCCAGCCGCCGCTCTCCCCATCCGGGGTGGTCACCACCGCGCGCAGGCGCGGTGCCACCGGCAGCGGTTGGGTATCGGGCACCGGCGCCGCGGGCCAGTCCTGCACGTTCTCGGGACTCAGGTTGCGTGCGATCCACGCCGCGCGGCGGGCGTCGAAGCGATCGGCCAGCTGCTGCCAGGCGACGCGCTCGGCCGATTCGTCGTGACCCGCACGCCAGATGCGCTCCCAGAAGTGCCGCCCCCAGCGCTGCTCGTCTGGCGTGAGCTCGGGTTCGTGCGAATCGACGTGGATCTGATCGGGATACACGCGCACGCGCAGTTCCTGCAGATCGCTGTTCACGGCGAAGAAGCGCGTCTCAAGCCGCACCGGCAGCAGCAGCAGCGGCACGTCCGAGGGTGCCAGCGCGGCGGCCAACGCCGGCGGCGGCGATGCGCCAGCGGATCTGAGCAGGTCGGCGGGGGGCGAGAGCAGCGTTGCGGCCATCGACGGGTTCGTCTTCTCAGGACGCGATCAGTTCGGAGGCGTGGATCGCCACGCGCACCGGCTGCTGGCGTGTGATCTGCGCCATGTGCGCGGCGTTGAACGCCCATTGCGTGCCCGGCGGAAGTGCGTGCCCGGCCGGTGCGCCCGCCAGCGGCACGTGCGTGGCGCCGCCGAAGTCGATCTCCACGTCGAAGCCGAAACGCGGCTCGGTCGGCTGCTGCTGGATGACGAAGTACCAGCCCGGATCTCCGGTCGCTGCATCGGGATCGAGTTCGAAACCGAAGAAGGTCACATCGGGCTGCAACGCACCGCGGAACAGCGGCTGCACCTCGCTCGATGCCGGACCCGGCCTGCGCGTGCCGCCCTGCTGCAGCGCCGGCACTGCGTATACCGACGCCGACGGATATCTGCGGAACAGGCCACTGCGCACCAGCAGCACCACCTGGCGCGGGCGCTCCGGTGCGGCGGCGTTCTGTCCCAGCGCGCGCGCGCCCCACTGCGCGATGGGCGCGATGTCCCCCGCCGCGACCGGGCTCACCGCGCGCCAGAAGCGGCGGAAGAAGGTGGCGCGCGCGTCGTCCACGACGAAGTCGCGCCATAGCAGTTCGCGTCCCATCTCCACGTTCAAGCCGAGCATGAAGGCTTCGATGAAGCGCGCGTTGGGCTCGAGGAGCGCGACGCTGTCCGGGGGAACCTGCTCCAAGCCGGGCAGCAGCCAGTCCTGCGACAAGGCCGCGAGCGGCTCGGACATGGGCTGCGTGAACACCGGCGCCGTGCCGACCTGTCCGATCTCCGGCGGGGCCGCATCGCCGGCGATGTGGATGGTCGCGCGCATGCGCAACTGCAACGCCGGCGCGGGATCGAGCAGCGCGCGCACCTGCTCGCGCGCCAGCGCCACGTCGAGCACCGGCCGCTTGCGTGGCGGAACGAAGATGAAGGCATGCGGATTCACGCGCGCGAGGTGGCGCGTGGCCGCCTCGCGGAATGCTTTCGCATCGGCGCTGTCCTCGCGCGGGACCGGGTCGGGGCGCGGCGGCACGGGATCGACCACGGGAGGATCGATGTCGGGACGACCGGGGATTCCGCCACCCTCGTCGATGCGCCCGGCGCGCGGTCGCGCCGTCGCACCGATCGCGCTGCCGTGCAAGACCGCGCCGCCGCCGATCACCCCGCCGGGGCCGACCCCGCCGGTCGCACCACCGCCGGTGATGGGCGGTTCGCCGCTCACCACGAATCCCGGCCGCTTGGGCGCGGACGACACACCCAGATCGGTCGCGCGTGCATACGTCATGCTCGCGAACTGCGCGGGCAGGCGTCGCGTCACCGCGTCGAAGCTGATCATGCCCCGCGTGGGCGGCAGCGTGATGGTCATCGCGACCGCTTGCGCGCCGTAGAGCCGGAACATCGAGGAGATCCCGGCGGTGCTGGCCAGCGCGCGCGATTGCGTCCCGTCGCTGCGCATGGCGAGCGCGGCGCGTCGGCTCAACGCACCGGCCGGCCGCGACAGGCGCCGCATCGGCGCGGAGGTCAGCACGGCCGGGGTGGACGAGCGCGCCAGCATCGTACGCAGGCTCACGCGCGCCTCACCCGATTGCGCTGCGGGCAGCAGCAGCCGCGCTTGCGCCGGCGCCGCGAGGCGCCACAACGCGTCGTCGTCCGCGAGCCGAACGACGATGCGCGCATGCAGCCGGGTGCCGATGGCCAGGCTCAATTGCATCTGGCGCAGGCGCTGGTTCGCTGCCGCCATCTCGCCCGCCTGCTCCCAGGCCTGCGCCATCAAGGCTTCCTGCTCCGCCTGGATCACGCGCGTGCCCAGTGCCGCGGCCACGCGTTCGCGCGGGTCGAGGTTGACCTCGTCGAGCCAGTCGCGCACCGGGCGGGTGCCGACGGTATGCCGATTGGCATACCAGCGCCCATAGATCGGCGGCCCCAGCACCGGCGTCGCCTCTTCCGCGGCGGCATGCGCGTTAGCGGCATTGACGATGGACTGCAGCGCCTGTTGCCAGGGTTGCGTCACCGCGTCGGGAAACGTCGCGCGCGGCGCATCGACCGGCTGCAACGCACCCTCGAGCAGTACGCTGGCCCCGAGCGCCCCGGGCAAGGCGAAGCCGGGCGCACCGATGTCCATCTGCCTGCGCCCCACCGCGCCAGAGAACTCGCGCGGCACCAGGCGCGCCACCATCGACTCGAAATCCTCGCGCGCACCGGTGCGGAATTCCCAGTGGAAGTACACCGGCAGAGCGATGCTGCCCGGCGCCTCCGCGCCGCTGCGCCATGCCGGTGCGAGTGCGCCATTCGCATCCGCCGCCTGCCCCAGCCCCGCGAGCCGTCCCGCCTCGAAGGCCGGCACCACGCAGGCGAGATAGTCGGTGAACGGCGCCAGCAGGCGCGGCGAGAGCAGCCGGCCGACCGACAGTTCGGGGCGCGTGCTCAACGTTTGGATCAGGTCGGCTTGCGTGGCCTGCGTGCGCGTGGCCACCTGTGCATGTGCCCAGGCCCAGGACTGCGCGAGATCCGGCAGCTCCTCGGCAGGGCGCGCGGGCGCGCCGATCTCGAGCACGGGCAGCGGCTCCACCCGCGGGGCGCGCAGGCGCACGCCGTCCTGACGGCGCAGCACCACCAGCACCAGCCACGGCCGCAACCGGCCCTGCGAATCGGCCGCCGCCGGGGTGAACAGCCAGGGCAGATCGGGATTGTCGAACTCGACCGCGGCGAGGTCGTTCGCTTCGTAGTCGATGGTGCCTGCGGGCGGCTCCGTACGCACCACCTGACCCGGGTCGATGCCGAGCACATCGGCCGGCCCGAACAGGCGCACCGGCATCGACGCTGCTTCAGCACCGTTCACGGCGAGCGTCACGCCCAGCGGCGCCTGCGCCGGCAGCGCGCCGCTCAGCGGATCGGGATTGGCCAGCCGGGCGGCGAACCCCTGTCTCACCCATGGCAGGAACACGACGCTCGCATCGCTCATGTCGGCGCCTGCGCTTCAGTGACTTCGAACGCGCGCACCACCATGCGTTGCCGCGTGCCACTCGCGCTGCCCAGCGCTTCGGCGAAACACGCTTCGCGCGCCGCCTCGGGCAGGCGCTGCAGGTCTTCGTCCACCGCGCTCCAGCGCACCGCCTCGACGCGGGCGAAGGACGCCACCGGCGCGGCGTCCGCCTTGCGCAGCGCGCTGCGCCCGGCCGCACCGTGCAGTGCATGCACCTGCAGCAGTGCTTCGCTGAGTCGATAGTCGCGCACCGGTGCCGGCGGTGGCGTGGCGGCGGTTCGATCGATGATGCGCGTCTCATACTCGAGCGGCGACTCGATGCACTGCGCGAAGCCCAACGCGTACTGCGACGCGCCGATCTGCACCCCGGCGGGCAGGGCCTCGAACGAGGGACTGGCGAGCTTGTCGTCGTCGCTCATCTGGAAGAACTGTGCCGGCGCGAAATCGTCGTGGATCGGCTGCGTGGTCTCCTCGCCTTGGCCCACCCCCACACGCGTGATCCGGAAGCGGCGCGCGCCGGACACGGGGGCATCGCCGAAGCGGTCGATGTCGCGCTCCAGATTGAGCGGCACCACGCCCTGGCTGACGCGCAGCGTGCCCAGCGGATGCACGCGCAGCACGCCGTCGGCGGGCGCCTCGCGCAGGGACACGATGCGCGACTGGCCGCGCGGCAGCTGCGCGCTCCAGCTCTTGGGGTCCTGCAGCGCGGCGCGAAGCTGCGCCGAGGCGTCGACCGCCATCGCCACCGGCGGCGCCAGGCCGGGAACCAGCGTGACGTTGACGCGGATGCTGATGTCGCACCAGAAGATCTCGAACGTGCACTTGGAACGCAGCGACAGCGGCAGCGGCCCTTCCAGGGCGCCCTCGACCTTCACCTTGAACAGGTTGCGCGAGCCCTTGCGCAGCTGCATGCCGGCGTAGAACTCGGCGAGGAAGTGGAAGGGGAACAGCTGGATCAGCACGTCGAAGCCGGCCTCGCCGGTCACGTTGAAGCCGTAGGCCGCGGCGTAGAAGCTCGCATGCGCGCCGAACTGCACGGTGTTCGCGGTGAGCGCGAAATAGGCATTGCAGCTCAGGCGCGGATTGTCCCCGGTGGTAAGGCTCACCGCGAGACGCTCGAGCGCCGGGAAGCCCGCCGGGGGCGTGAAGCCGTGGTGCATGCCGCCCACGGCCAGCGCGAAGCTGCGCGGCGAGGTCCAGCGCGCACGCAGGGCGCCCGAACCGGTGAGCGCGAAGCGCCGCAGCAGGCGCGAGTCCACCAGCAGCGCATCGACCGCCACCGTGCCCTGGTCGAAGTCGATGATGCCCACCGCATCGAGATTGATGCGCAGCAGGTCGTTGTCTTTGCGCGGCAGGATGGCGGTCATCCGGCCCAGTGCGACGAAGCGCGTGCGCGCACCCAGTTCCAGGATCAGTCCGAGGTTGACCTCGATCAGCGTCTGCGGACCCCACTGCAGCTGCACCATCAGCCCGAGCAGGTAGCTGCCCTTGCGTGCGGGGAACACGCGCCCCAGCGCCGCGATGATGGTGGGCGCGTTGCGCACCGGGTCCTTGGGGAACAGGATGGACTCGAGCGTGTGGTCCTTCAGGCCCAGGCGCACGGCCTCCTCGTCCACCGTGCGGTGGATCGCCAGCAGCCCGCCGATACCGGTGAGGCGCCAGCCCATCGGCAGTTCCATCAGCGATGCGTTCGGCTTGGCCGTCTGCGCCGTGATCAGGATGAGCAGCGAGTAGCCCTTGCTGCCGTCGGGCATGCGCGTGGACAGCAGGCCGATGGCCTTGAGCGCGATGATTCCCGAAAGCGTGAGTTCCAGGACCCCGGCATATTGATGGTTCGCCGCGTCGCGGTAGAGGAAGCCGCCGCCCTTGACGTTCTTCGTGTCCACCGCCAAGCCGATGCCCACCGGCGCGACGAAGCCCACGTCGAGGTTGGCAAAGTGCAGGTTGGCCTTCGAGCGATCGTCCGGAAAGTCGAGCGCGAGCTTCAAGCCGATGCGATCGACCTGAGCGAGCACCGGGCCGATCTTCGCGCTGAACGAGAAGCCCGCCTGCACCAGCGTCTTGGGCGATTCACCCGTCGTATCGCGATCGAGGTTGAGCAGCACGTGGTGCAGCCGCACCGGGCCGATACTCTTGCCGATGGGAATCTGGATCGGCAACCCGCTCCCCTGCAGGCCGGAGGACATCACCGGCAGAGGTGGCGGCGTCACGACAGGCGCGGCGCGCGCGAGTGCACGCGACGCGCTCGCGGGCGTGCCCAGATCGCCGGTGACGAACCAGCCATCGCGTGAGGACACGCCGGTGCCCAGGCTGAATTCGACGCTGGTCTGCGTCTTGGGCAGCAGCGACCCGATGAAATCGTCGAACGACGTGCCATCGAGCGCGAGCCGGCAGTCGTAGAACGCGATCTGCGCGGCGGCGGAGTCACG
>Ga0268299_1003515_pt1 | contig 14214 bp, 14 predicted proteins | sample NOBtaG_FD_193484 | JGI IMG/M metagenome (GOLD analysis project Ga0268299, IMG submission 193484) | Activated sludge microbial communities from bioreactor in Nijmegen, Gelderland, Netherland - NOB reactor | ecosystem: Engineered > Bioreactor > Aerobic > Activated sludge | place: Netherlands...
GAACTGCCCGAGATCGTCGAGATCCCGGCACATCCCTGGTTCGTGGGCGTCCAGTTCCACCCCGAACTGAAATCCCGCCCCTTCGACCCGCACCCGCTCTTCACGAGCTTCATCAAGGCGGCGATCGAGCGGAGCAGGTTGGTTTAGCGTTGCCGGCGCGATCGCGCGGGCGTTGCGGTCACTTGGATTCGTAGCTGGCCCCGAAGCGCTTGACGAAATCGGTGAACGTCATGGCTTCGACCTGGTCCAGGCACGCTTCCTTGTCCACGAACACGAAGCGGTAGATCCGGACCGAGTCGCCGTTGAGGCTCAAACGGCAGAAGCCCTTGTCGGCGGCGAGTGCGATGCCCGGACAAGTTTGAATGTCGAAATGCGGCACCGCCTTTTCGAACTCCACGTAGGAGAAGAAGCATTGCTTTGCGGCCGCGGCGGGCGATGCGAGCAGGCCGAGAAGGGCAACGAGCGTGAGAAAGGGGCGCATGTGGCCTCGGTTTTGCGGGGTTGAACCCACCCGGGCCAAACATATCGATATTGCGAATGATTCGCAAGTTATAACGCCCCGCGCGAGGCGACGATCACGAAATCAGCCGGGGCAGCCAGAGCGCCAAATCGGGGAATGCCGTCAGCAGGAAGATCATCACGAACAGCGCGACGACGAACGGCGAGGTGCCGATGATGACGTCGTTGAGCGAGCCGCTGGCGCGGAGGTTTTGCACCACGAAGAGGTTGAGGCCGACCGGAGGCGTGACCAGCGCGGTCTCGATCAGGAGGATGATGAGGATACCGAACCAAACAGGGTCGTAGCCGAGCTTGAACATCACCGGCGCGATGATGGGTATGGTCGTTATCATCATGGAAAGCGTCTCCATGAAGCAGCCCAGCACCACATAGAAGAGAATCACGGCGAACAGCATCGCCGTCTTGGGCAGACCCAGGCCCTCGATGAAACTGGTGAGCTGGGTGGTGAGCCCGATGGCGGAAATCACGAAATTCAGGAAATAGGCGGCAAGGACGATGAGCATCACCATCGCCGTCGACTTCATCGTGCCCTCGAAGGCGTCGCGCAGCATGGCGAAGGAGAGCCGCCCGGCCATCCAGGCGAGCGCGAGGGCGCCGAGCACGCCCAACGACGCCGCCTCGGTGGGCGTGGCTACGCCCGCATAGATCGAACCCACGACCAGCATGAAAATGCCGAGCGGCGGCACGAGGTGGACGAGCCCGGCGAAACGCTCGCCCCAGTTCGAGCGGATGCGGCGCCCGCCCCAGGCCGGGCGGAACAGGCAGAGCGCCACGATGGTGAGCATGAAGATCAGCACGAGGGCGATACCCGGCACGATGCCGGCGAGATAGAGCCTCGGCACCGAGGAATTGGTCAGCACCGCGTAGATGATCATGTTGATCGAGGGCGGGATGAGGATGCCGAGCGTGCCGCCGGCCGCGAGCGTCCCGAGGAAAAGGCGCTCGTTGTAGCCGAAGCGCTTGGCCTGCGGCAGCGCCACCGTGCCGACGGTCGCGGCCGTGGCGACGCTCGAGCCGGAGGTGGCGGCGAACATGCCGCAGGCGGCGATGTTGGAATGCATCAGGCCGCCCGGCAGCCACGACACCCAATTGACGAGCGCGCCATACATGCGTTCCGCAAATCCGGAACGGAGCAGGATTTCGCCGAGCAGGATGAACATCGGCACCGAGACGAGCAGGAACTCGTTCGACGCCGACCACGACACCTCGCCGATCGCGCGCATCAGCGGCAGCGGCGAATAGATCTGCTCGAGCGCGAGGCCGAGCACGCCGAGCGACACCGCGACCGGAATCGCCACCGCCATGAACACCAGCAGCAGAACGAGCGTCAGACCGATCATGGCGCGCGCGTCTCGCCGCCCGCGGCCAGGCTCTTGCCGTAGGCGGCTTCCTCGGCCGCTTCCTCCTGGATGCTGCGCGCGCCCGCGAGCTTCCTCACGGTGGCGAGATCGCCCGAGGCGAGCGCAAGCCCGGCGCGGAGCGTGAGCGCAGCCGTCGTCAGGAAGAAGAGGGCGAGACCGAGGAACCAGAGGCCTTGCGGGATCCAGAGCGGCATCTTGAGCGCGCTGTTCGAAAGCGCGTCGAGCCGCCACGAGGCTGATGCCACCTCCCACGCATAGCGCGTCAGCACCGTCACGAACACCGCGAGCGCCACCAGCGCGACGATATCGAGCACCGCGGAAACCCGCGCCGGCAAATGCTGGTAGAGTGCGTCGATGCGGACATTGGCCCGGCGCAGCAGCGCGAACGGAAACGCCCAGGCGATGCCGATGGCGAAGGCATAGCCCGAAAGCTCGTCGGCGCCGCCGAGCGAGACGGTGAAGAGCTTGCGGATGACGACGTCGACCGAGACCAGGATCGCCGATGCCAGCAGCAGGGAGCCGCCGATCCAGACCGCGCGCAGGCCGACGCGCTCGGCCAGGGCGAGCGCGGGATCGAGCCAGCGCCCGGCGGCGCCGAGTGCGCGTCGGCCGGCGTCGGTCATCGCTCTGGGTCGCGCGGCGGCTCTATTTCTTCGCGACGACGCCGACCGCTTTGCCGATGGTCTCGTTGAAGCTCTTGATGCAATCGTCGCTGCAGCGCGCGGCCCATTTGGGGAGCGTCGTCTCGACGATGGTCTTGCGGAGCAGCGCCTTGTCGGCGTCCGTGGCCATCACGACCTTCATCTTGCCTTTGGTGCCGAGCTTGCAGCTGTCGAGCCCGCCATTGCAGTCGTAGCCCTGCTGGGTGTGATAGCCGGCGGCGTCCCACACGTCCTTTTCCAGGGTCTTGATTTCGTCGAGGATCAGCTTCTGCACGCGCGGGTCGTATTTCGCGAAGCTCTGGGCGTTCACGGCATAGGCGATCTGGCCCCAGCTCAGCGGAATCGCGAGGAGGTGGGTCGAAACCTCGTTCCACTTCGCGATGTTGCCCGAGAGCGTGCCGGTGATGCCGCAATCCACCGTCTTGTTCTGCATCGCCGGTACGACCTCGCCGAAGGCGATGGTGACGGGTGTTCCACCCAAGGCGGCGATCAGCTCGGATTGCGAGCGGCCCGCCACGCGCACCTTCTTGCCCTTGATGTCGGCCAGTCCCTTGAGCTCGGCATTGCAGTAGAGGACTTGCGCCGGATAGGTGCCGAAGCCGAGCAGCTTCACGCCGAACTTGGCGAGGAACAGCTTCTCGTACATCGGCTTCGAGGCTTCTGTGATCTTGCGCGAGGTCTCGACGTCGGTGACGAGCCCGGCCATGTCCACGGCCTCGTTGGTGGGGTCGTCAGCGGCGAGATAGCCCATCACGGTGGCGCCGATCTCCATCACGCCCTGGCCCATGAGGCGCAGCACCTCGGGCCCTTTGAGGCCCATCTCGTTGAAGCCCTTCACGTCGGCGGTGATGGCGCCGTTGGATTTCGCCGGCAAGTGTTTGGTCCAAAAGGGAACTTCATAGTCCTTATAAGGCGGCAGGCTAGAAATCGAGCCGACGACCTTGAGATGGGTCTTCGGCAAATCCTGCGCCGAAGCCGGCGCGGCAAGAGCCAAGCCAGCAAGTGCGGCGACGGCGAAAGCGGCACGGTTCATGATGGTCCCCTTCTAGAAACTGGCGAGCGCGGAATTGCGGAGATCGGTGACGAGCATCGACCCGGGCTTGTGGGTGATGGAGAACGGCGGGCGCGCGGCGCGGATCGCCTCTTGGGGCGTGACGCCGCAGGCCCAGAACACGGGCACTTCGCCCGGCAGGATCGCGACCGCGTCGCCCCAATCGGGCCGCGCGACGTCGGCGATGCCGATGGCGGCCGGGTCGCCGAAATGGACCGGGGCGCCGTGCACATTGGGGAAGCGCGACGTGATCTGGATGGCGCGGATCGCATCGGCCGGCGCGAACGGCCGCATCGAGACGACGAGCGTGCCGCCGAACGGACCGGCGGGCACGTTCGGGATGTTGGTCCGGTACATGGCGACGTTCTTGCCTTCGTCGATGTGGCGGAGGCGCAATCCGGCCTCGACCAAAGCACCTTCGAAAGAGAACGAGCAGCCGAGCACGAACGTCACGAGATCGTTGCGCCAATGCGCGAGCAGATTCGCCGCCTCGGCCGCGAACTGGCCGTCGCGGAAGAGGCAGTAGCCCGGCACATCGGTGCGGATGTCGATGTCGGCGCCGAGGCGGGGCAGGGCGGGATCGCCCGGCTCGCCCATGCCGATGACCGGGCAGGGCTTGGGATTGGCCTGGCAGAAGCGCAGGAAATCGGCGGCGTATTCGCGCGGCAGGATGGCGAGGTTGCCTTGCACGAAGCCGGGCGCCTGGCCCGCAGTCTGGGTCGCGAAGCGCCCCGTGCGTACCGCTTGGCGCAGCGCCGCCGGCTCGGCATAGACGATGCTGGCCGCTTCGTGCGAATGGCGTGCTCGCTCGACGATGCTCATGCCGCGCCGTCCAGACCTCGTCCCCGACCCGTAGCGACTGTGTCATTCCCGCGCCATCGATACAAGCGCGGGCGGCCCTTGCGCCGCTGCGTTACTGCCTAAGGGTGAGGCGCGCGACTGCCACGCGTCCGTGCAGCGGTGCCAGGGCGACCGGGGCCCCGGACTCCCAGGCACAGGCCGCGTCGGCGGCCAGCGCGATCTCGCGGCCGCCGATGGCGAGTCGTGCCGCGCCGAGCGCCAGCACGATGGCGTGGCCGGCCGCGACGGTGTGCGGCGTGCCCGGCTCGGGAAAGGCCATATCGATCGCGTAGTACTCGCGATGGGCGAGGAGATTGAGGACCCCGACCGGCCCCGCGGTGAGTTCGCTCATGATCGGCCACTCGCCCGCGAAGCGCACCGGCCGAAACGGCGCCCGTGCGTCGATCGGCGGCCGGCCATGGGGATGCAGCACCAAACCTTCGCCCTCGATCACGGCCAGAATGCGATCGAAGCCCGTCAGATCGGAGAAGGTGCCGGGACGCTCGATGCGGGTGCGGCCGAAGCGCCAAAGCATGCCGTCCCAGCCGCCGGGAGCCGCGCCCGGGCGATAGGCGCCGGCAACGTCGATCGTGACGCCGCCGCCGTTCTTCCACGGCGTACGCCGATACTGCGCGGGATCGAGGACGGTGAGCGTGGGCGATGCCATTCGAGCGGAGCGCGATTGAGGGGAAGGCGCCTGCTCGGCGCCGGGTTCGCCGGCGACTAAATCAGCGCGCTCCGCCGCGCGCAATCGGCGGGGACTCGTTGACGCCGGAAGTTATTTGCCGAAAACGTACCCGCCCGGCGCGTCGCTCAACGCCGGATAGCCCGACGCGGCGGCGCCGAAGTGCGGCGGCGCGGCTTCGACGGCGCCGCTCCGGGCGGCGAGCCAGCTGGCCCATTCCGGCCACCATGAACCGTCCTTCACCGGCGTGCGCGATGCCCAGGTATCGGGGTCGACATAAGGGTCGTCGCGGCCGCGCGTGGCGATCTGATAGCGGCGGCCTTGATGGCCGGGCTCGCTGACGATGCCCGCATTGTGGCCGCCGTTAGTGAGGGCGAAGGTGACCTCGGTATCGGTCGGCAGAATGATCTTGTAGACCGAGCGCCACGGCGCCACATGGTCCTTGATCGTGCCGACGGCGAAGATGGGGCAGCGGATGTCGCTCAAGGCGATCGCGCGGCCCTCGACGGCGTAACGCCCCGCGGAGAGGCGATTCTCGAGGAACAACGCCGTCAGATATTCGGTGTGCATGCGATAGGGCATGCGCGTCTGGTCCGCGTTCCAGGCCATGAGGTCGTTCATCGGCTCGCGTTGGCCGAGCAGATATTGGTGGACCATCCGCGACCAGACGAGATCGTTGGAGCGCAGGATCTGGAACGCGCCCGCCATTTGGCGTGTGTCGAGATAGCCCTGATCCCACATGATGTCTTCGAGATAGGCGAGCTCGCTCTCGTCCATGAACAGCATGAGTTCGCCGGCCTCGGCGAAATCGGTCTGCGCCGCGAGAAGAGTCAGGCTCGCGAGCCGGTCGTCGCCGTCGCGGGCCATGGTGGCGGCGGCGATGGCGAGGATCGTGCCGCCAAGGCAATAGCCGCAGGCATGAATCTTCGTGTCCGGGATCACGGCGCGCACCGCGTCGAGCGCCGCCATCACGCCGAGGCGCCGGTAATCGTCGAAGCGGATGTCGCGGTCCTCGGCCGTGGGGTTGCGCCACGACATCATGAAAACAGTGTGCCCCTCGCCGAGCAGGTGGCGGACCAGCGAATTCTGCGGCGAGAGATCGAGGATGTAGTATTTCTGGATCCACGCGGGAACGATCAGCACGGGCTCGGCGCGGACGCGCGCGGTCGCCGGCGCGTATTGGATCAGCTCGAACAGGCTGTTGCGGAAGATCACCTTGCCTTGCGTCGACGCGACATCGACCCCGACGCGCAGATGCTCGGCCCCGGCGGGCGGTTCCTGCGCCAATGCGCGGTGCAGATCGTCGGCGAAATAGGTCCAGCCGCGTGCGAGATTGGCGCCGCCTTCGCCGATGGTCCGTTGCACGATCTCGGGGTTGAGCCAGGGCCAATTGGACGGCGCGAAGGCGTCGAGCCGCTGGCGGACGAGAAAAGGCACGAGACGGGCGTGCTGACGGCTCATGCCGCGCACGCCGGTCGCGGCCTCGCGCCACCAGGCTTCGGCCAGCGCGAAAGACTGTGCGGCGAGGTTGAACGGCCACGCGGACCACGCCGCGTCGGCGAAGCGCCGGTCCTCGGCCGCCGCCGCCGGCTTGGTCTCCGGCACCGTGGCGGCGCGGGCGGCGAACACCGCTAGCTTCTGGGCATCCTCGGCAGCGCGCAGCGCGAGGGCGATTTGCTTGCCGGGCGCCTGCATCAGGTGGAACCACCAGTCGCCCCAGGCGCTGGCCAGGGCGTAGGGCGAAATGCCGTGGGTGATCCGGGCCAGGCGCGCCCGCACGGCGCGGTCGAGCGAATCGAGGCTTTCGGTCATGCCGTCGCCAAGCGGCGGCCATGCCGAAGGCCACCGGGGCGCGGGAGCCGGCGGCGGCGCGGGGGCGGAAGCCCCGTCGCGGGGTTTGGAGGCTGTCAGATCCGTTCCCACAGCCCGGTTTCTTCGTCGATACGATCGATCTCGGTGCCCTTGAAATCGCCGCGCGAGACTACGCCGACGACCTTTCCGCCTTCGACCACCGGCACATGGCGGAAGCCGCCGTCCTGCATCAGGCGCAACGCTTCGACCGCGTTCTTGCCCGGCGGCATGGTGATGGGGTTCGCCGTCATCACGTCGGCGAGCGTGGTCGTGGCGGCGTCTTTGCATTCCGCCAGCACGCGGCAGCAGGCATCGCGGCCGGTGAAGATGCCAAGAAGGCGGCCATCGCCGTCCGTCACCAGCACCGCGCCGACGTGCCGGGCGCGCATGCGCGAACACGCCTCCTGCACGGTGGCGCCGGGCATGAGGGTCACGGGTTTCTGGTTGCGGACGATGTCCGATATCTGCCGGTAGGGCATGGGTCTTCCTGCTCGACTGCGCGTGGCGGTGGAATAGTCTTAGACTACGCACATCACGCATCGACGGCGTTGATTTGGGTCAATCCGCTGTCAGGCGGGCCATGTCCGGCCGCGGCGAGGGGGATTTGCCAGGACGAGCCGGCGGGCCGGCACCGCGTCAGCGGACGCGCGGGTTCCCGGCGCAGCGCAGCAGCGTTTGGGTCGCGTTGGAATCGAGCTTCAGGCTCAAGCGCCCGCCGGCGACCAGACGCAGCTCGATGACCCCATCATTGTGTTCGCCCTCGTCCTCGCACGCCACGTCCGCTCGCCAGCCACCGTTGCCGAGGTTGCGCAGGCGCTTGACGCGGCAATCGGAAGCAAAGAATTGCACTTCCCGCGCGCGGACGGCGATCCGGCCGTCGCTTTCGGGCGTGGTGCAGAGGTTCGCCTCTTCCGCCCAAGTGCCCCGCATCGCCGCCGGGATATCTTGCGCCGCCGCGGCGCCGGCGGCTGCGGTCAATGCGAGCGTTGCGAACGCGCGGAGAATCGGTCGCCCAACGATGAATCTCGTCATGTGCTGACGCCCGGATGCGAATCGGGCCAGCCTATCGGCGGCGGCGGGGCGGTTCAACGGGCGGGCCGCGCGGTTTGCCGGCCCGGCGCGATTGTCCTAGGTTGCGCGCCGTTCGATCGCCCCTCATCGACCCCGCCAAGGCATGCACACCGTCAAGATCGGCAAGCTCGAAATCGCCAACGACCGGCCCTTCACCCTCATCGCCGGGCCGTGCGCGCTCGAATCGCGCCAGCACGCGCTCGAGATGTCGGCGGCGATCAAGGAGATCACCGACAAGCTCGGCATCGGCCTCATCTATAAGACGAGCTTCGACAAGGCCAACCGCACCAGCCTCGCCGGCGACCGCGGCCTCGGCATGGACAAATCCCTGCCGATCATGGCCGAGGTGCGCGAAGCGCGCGGCATCCCGGTGCTCACCGACGTGCACACCGCCGAGCAATGCGCGCCCACCGCCGAGGCCGTGGACGTGCTGCAGATCCCGGCCTTCCTCTGCCGCCAGACCGATCTGCTTCTTGCCGCCGGGCGCACCGGCAAGGCCATCAACGTCAAGAAGGGCCAGTTCCTCGCACCCTGGGACATGAAGAACGTCGTCGCCAAGATCGCGAGCACGGGCAACGAGCGCGTGATGGTGTGCGAGCGCGGCGTGAGCTTCGGCTACAACACGCTCGTCTCCGACATGCGCTCTCTGCCGATCCTCGCCGCGATCGGATACCCGGTGGTCTACGACGCCACCCATTCGGTGCAGCAGCCGGGCGGGCAGGGCACGTCCTCGGGCGGCCAGCGCGAATTCGTGCCGGTGCTGGCGCGCGCCGCCATCGCCGTCGGCGTCGCCGCCGTGTTCATGGAAACCCACCAGGACCCCGACAAGGCGCCCTCCGACGGGCCCAACATGGTGCACTTGAAGGACATGCGGGCGCTGCTCGAGACGCTGATGGCGTTCGACAAGGTGGCCAAGGCGCGGCCCGCACTGTGCGATTCGTGAAGCTTCTCGCGTCCCGATTATCCTGAAGGCGGATAGGCCGTATTGAGTCGGTATTGGTGGCGCTGACAACGAACCAGCGCGCGGACCCGCATCGGCTTGAATCCCCGCGCCCGATTGGCGGCGCCGATCGAGAAGAGCACCGTCTGCTGGCGGAACAGATCTCGATAGACGTCGCGCAGCCGGTATTCCGGGTCCCAGACATGGATCGCCTCGGCACCGGCGCCGTTGATCTCGAGAATCACGAAACCCGCGCCGGCGAGAAATTCGTCGACGCCAGCGAACCGCACATCGAACCGGCCGAAATAGAATTCGGGGATCGACGCGGCGATGGCGTCGAAACGGGCCTCGAGGGCCTGCGTCACCCGTTGCGTCGCGTTGACGTAGAGGCCGCCCACGCGGTTGCTGCCGACCAAGGCCAGCCGCACCGTCTCGCCGTGCGCGGGAACCTCGTGCAGCCGTGCCCGATGCGCCGCCAAATGCTGCTTTGCCTTGCGCGCCAGGCGCGGGTCGCTGCGAATGAGTTCGGCGAGCGTGGAATGCCCGTCGCCGACGACGAACGGATAATAGCGGTAGGTGAGCGACGTGATCTGTCCGCACGCGTCCCCCGGCAGGCGCACGTAGAAAACGCCAGCCTCGCCGTGATGTGCCACGTACTCCTGCAGCAGCAAACTTTCGCTGCGTGGAAACGCGTCGATATAAGCCGTCAGCGCAGCGCGGTCCGCGATGAGGCGGCAGCCATAGCCACGCCAGGCGATATCCGGCTTGGCGACGATCGGATAGTCGATCGCCGCGGCCGCCATGGCGGATTCCGCGCGCGTCAATGTATCGGCGTCAGCGTTCGCCGGCCGCTCCACGCACGCGGTGCGCGCCAGCCAGCGCCTTGCCTCGTTCCCCGCCATCGCGAAATAGCGGTGTTTCGATTCGCCGAGCAGGCCGCCTGCTTCGATGAGCGGATTGGCCACGGTCGGCAGCGTGAGGCTGCCGTGACGCGCGCCGAGATAGAGCCATTGCGCGACCAGCGGCACGTAAAAGAGCGGTTCGTTGATTCGTTCGGAAAGCGGCACGCGTATTTGAGCGTGACGCAGCGGCGGCATGCCCGGATGGCTGGTGAATGCCGCCGCCGCGGGCGGATGTGGCTCGGCCAGTCCCGGCGCCGCCGCACGAAGCCGGCGCGCGAGACGCGAGGGTCCAAAACGCCGCCGCAGCAGGAAGGCCAGGAGGAGAATTCCGCCGGCTAAGACCCAGCCCCAGTCGTCCAGACTCCGCGACAGGCCCGCGCCGAAGAGTTCGAACAGTGCGAACATCAACGGGACATAGAGCGCCGCCGACACGATCACGGGGACGGCAAAGCGCCGGAACGGCACGCCGAGCCAGCCGCACGTGCCAAAGACGGGGAACAGCGCCATGGGCAGAACACGACACGAAGCGACGGTGACGAACAGGTTGCGGTCGAGCCACGCCTGGATCTGCGCGTTGACGCCGCCGGCGACGCGCCGCTGCAACCAGGCCCATTTGCGTTTTGCGGCGGCACGGCGGGCGATGGCGCCGATGCCGTAGATCGAAAAATCACCGGCGACAACGCCGAGAAGCAATGTCGGCAGAACGATCGCGGCGGGCGCCGTTTCGTGCGCGACGAGATACGCGCCGCTCAGGATGGCGACGTCTTCGTGGATGAGGGTTCCCAGGAAGAGCGCGGCGATCGGCCACGCCCATAGGAAATGAGGATCGAGCGGCATTGCAAAGGCGGGTTGGATCGTGACGTATGATTCTTCTGTTGTTAGGGCCGGGCTCGGATCGACGAGCCGGCATCCTCCCTGGACGGAAGATAGCAGAGACTGCCCGGCGCCGAAAGCGGTTCGCGGTGCCGGGCAAAGCGTGCGGCCGTCTTTCGGTCGCCACGCCGGTCGGGGCGGGCCGGTGCCGTGACCGGATACCATATTGCACCGGGGTATCGCCGGCGATAAGAGACGCGCGGTCCGTCCCTCGCGGGAGTTTCGAGCATTCCATGACCGCCATCGTCGACATCATCGGCCGCGAAATCCTCGATTCGCGCGGCAATCCGACCGTCGAGGTCGACGTCGTGCTCGAGAACGGGATTCGCGGCCGGGCCGCCGTGCCGTCCGGCGCTTCGACCGGCGCGTACGAGGCCGTCGAAAAGCGCGACGGCGACAAGAAGCGCTATCTCGGGAAAGGCGTGCGTCAGGCCCTCGATGCCGTGAACGGCGAGATCTTCGATCTCCTCTCCGGCCTCGATGCCGAAGACCAGGTGGCGCTCGACGAGAAGCTGATCGCTCTCGACGGCACGCCCAACAAGAGCCGCCTCGGCGCCAATGCGATCCTCGGCGTGAGCCTCGCCTGCGCCAAGGCGGCGGCGCTGGCGCGCGGCCTGCCGCTCTACAAATACATCGGCGGCTCGCAAGCGCGCACGCTGCCGGTGCCGCTGATGAACATCGTCAATGGCGGCGCCCATGCCGACAATCCCATCGACTTCCAGGAATTCATGATCGCGCCGCTCGGCGCTTCAACTTTCGCCGAAGGACTCCGCATGGGCGCGGAAGTGTTTCACGCGTTGAAGGCCGAGCTCAAGAAGGCGGGGCACAGCACCAATGTCGGCGACGAGGGCGGCTTCGCGCCCGATTTGAAGAACGCTGAGGCGGCGCTCGACTTCATTATGAAGAGTATCGCGGCGGCCGGCTACAAGGCCGGGCGCGACGGCGACATGGCGCTGGCGCTCGACGCGGCCGCGACCGAATTCTTCAAGAAGGGCAAATATCACCTCGAAGGCGATGGGAAGACGCTCGATTCCGCCGGCATGGTCGCTCTCTACAAGAAGCTGGCCGCTGCCTATCCCATCGTCTCGATCGAGGACGGCATGGCCGAGGACGATTGGGCCGGCTGGAAGGCGCTGACCGACGCGCTCGGCGCCAAGGTCCAGCTCGTCGGCGACGATCTCTTCGTCACCAATCCGAAACGCCTCGCCGACGGCATCGCAAAGGGCGTCGCGAATTCGATCCTGGTGAAGGTCAATCAGATCGGCACGCTGACCGAGACGCTCGCCGCGGTCGAGATGGCGCATCGCGCGCGCTACACGGCGGTGATGTCGCACCGTTCGGGCGAAACCGAAGACGCCACCATCGCCGACCTCGCCGTAGCGACCGGCTGCGGGCAGATCAAGACCGGCTCGCTCTCGCGCTCCGACCGCTTGGCAAAATACAACCAGCTCCTGCGCATCGAGGAAGAGCTGGGGCCGAGCGCGCGCTATGCCGGGCGCGGGGCGTTTCGGCAGGGGTGACACGGGTACCGCGCCGCCCCAAGCTGCGTCATTGACAACCGAGTCCGGCGGTGATTCCCTCCCGCCATGTCTTTCTCCTCGGAGTTGAAGCGCCGGTTCGCTGTCATCGTCGTGCCCATACTGGGGCTCGGCGCGCTGGCCTATCTCGGCTATCACTTCTTCGAGGGTGAGCGCGGCTTGAAGGCCTCGTGGTCGCTCGACCAGCGGCTCGCCAAGGCCGAAGCCGAGCGCAAGAAGCTCGCCGCCGAGCGCAAGAAGATCGAAGGCCGCGTCGGCCTGCTGCGCGAGGGCACCATCGACCGAGACATGCTCGACGAGCGCCTGCGCCAGATGCTCAATCTCGCGCAGCCGGGCGACGTCGTCATCCTCTACGCGCGCCCGCTGGCGCCGGATTCGGCGGCGCCCAAAAAGTGAGCCCGGCCTTGCGCGGCCCGCGTCTTCGTGGTCCGCGATTGGGCGGACCCGCGCTTGTCAAAGCCGCCTCAATCGCGTAGCTCTTTTCCGAAGATCAACGACGCCGGAACGCGCCGCATGGCGCTTCGAACGGCGTCGGTTCCGGGCATCGAGACGAGGAAGCTGCGGATGGCGAAGAACGCGCCCAAAGCCGCGGCCGCGAAGCGGCCGGATTCCGAAAACAAGCTCGCGGCCGGCATGACGCGCAGTGCCGGCAACGGCACCGGCGATCCCGCGACGCCGCGCGCCAAGGCGAGCAAGGACGAGATCGTCGCCTACTATCGCCGGATGCTGCTGATCCGCCGCTTCGAGGAGCGCGCCGGCCAACTCTACGGCATGGGCCTGATCGGCGGCTTCTGCCATCTCTATATCGGGCAGGAGGCCGTCGTCGTCGGCATGCAGGCGGCGCTGAAGGAAGGCGATTCGGTCATCACTGCCTATCGCGATCACGGCCACATGCTCGCCTGCGCCATGGATCCCAACGGCGTCATGGCCGAGCTCACCGGTCGGCGCGGCGGCTATTCCAAGGGCAAGGGCGGCTCGATGCACATGTTCAGCGTCGAGAAGGGCTTCTATGGCGGCCACGGCATCGTCGGCGCCCAGGTGCCGCTCGGCACCGGCATCGCCTTCGCGCACAAATACAAGGACGACGGCGGCGTGTGCCTCACCTATCTCGGCGACGGCGCCGTGAACCAGGGCCAGGTGTACGAGAGCTTCAACATGGCCGAACTCTGGCGGCTGCCGGTCGTGTACGTGATCGAGAACAACAAATACGGCATGGGCACGTCCGCCGAGCGCGCCTCGGCCTCGACCGAGTTCTACAAGCGCGGCTCGGCCTACGGCATTCCCGGCGAGCGCGTGGACGGCATGGACGTGCTGACGGTGAAGGCCGCGGGCTTGAAGGCCGTGGAATTCGCGCGCACGGGCGGCGGGCCCTACATCCTCGAAATGCTCACCTACCGCTATCGCGGTCATTCGATGTCGGACCCGGCGAAATACCGCACCAAGGAGGAAGTCGACGAGGTGAAGAAGAAGCGCGACCCCATCGACCGGCTGCGCGAGGAGCTGGTGGCCAAGGGCATGCTCGACGACGCCGCGTTGAAGGACATCGACCGCGAGGTGCGCGACGTAGTGGTGCGCGCCGCCGAATTCGCGCAGCAGAGCCCCGAGCCCGATCCGGCCGAGCTCTACACCGAAGTGCTGGCGTAGGAGACAGCACACGATGCCGATCCAGGTTCTCATGCCGGCGCTCTCGCCCACGATGGAAGAGGGCAAGCTCGCGAAATGGCTGAAGGCCGAGGGCGACGCGGTCAAGGCCGGCGACGTCATCGCCGAGATCGAAACCGACAAGGCGACGATGGAAGTCGAATCCGCCGACGAAGGCGTCCTCGGCAAGATCCTGGTCGCCGCCGGCACCGAGGGCGTGAAGGTCAACACGCCGATCGCGGTGCTGTTGTCCGACGGCGAGGATAAGAGCGCGATTACC
>Ga0268299_1003516_pt1 | contig 14183 bp, 14 predicted proteins | sample NOBtaG_FD_193484 | JGI IMG/M metagenome (GOLD analysis project Ga0268299, IMG submission 193484) | Activated sludge microbial communities from bioreactor in Nijmegen, Gelderland, Netherland - NOB reactor | ecosystem: Engineered > Bioreactor > Aerobic > Activated sludge | place: Netherlands...
CGGCTGGCGATTGATGCGTGCGCTGGAAGCTGTCCAGCCGACGATCATGCAAGCGACACCCGCCACGTGGCGTCTCTTGCTCGAATCCGGCTGGTCCGGGAGCACCGCGTTGACCGCGCTCTGCGGAGGCGAAGCACTCCCGTCTGATCTGGCCTCCCAGCTTCTCAAGCGGACCAAAGCGTTATGGAACATGTACGGCCCCACCGAAACCACCGTGTGGTCGACGATGGATCAGATCATGCCTGAAGAGGCTGAAATGACCATTGGCCGGCCGATCGCGAATACGGAAGTCTATGTGCTGGATGCGAATTTGCAACCTGTGCCGGTCGGAGTGCCGGGAGAACTGTTTATCGGGGGAACTGGGCTTGCGCGGGGCTATCATCGACGCCCCGATCTGACCAGAGATCGATTCATCCGTCACCCGTTTTCAAGCGATCCCGAAGCCAGGATTTATCGCACCGGTGATCTCGCCCGATACCGCGAAGACGGCAAGCTGATCCACATGGGCCGGCTGGACAACCAGGTCAAGGTCCGAGGTTTCAGAATCGAATTGGAAGAAATTCAAGCCGTGTTGAGCCGCCATCCGAAAATCCGGCAGGCAGTCGTCACTGCGCCGTTCGATCAGCATGGCCTCAAGCAGCTTGTCGCTTACGTCGTCGCCGCGGACGGAGTCGTGCCGGCAACCAATGAACTTCGAGCCTTTGCGCGGGCCTTCCTGCCGGAATACATGGTTCCCTCGTATTTTGCCGTCATGGATAGGCTGCCGCTCACGGCTAACAACAAGATTGATCTGCGATCGTTACCCGCCCCGGAAACATCCGGCCGTAGCGGAGTGGTGGCTCGCATCGCTCCTAGAAACGGTATGGAATTGCAGTTGACCGCGCTCTGGCAGCAGGTGCTGGGCGTGCAGGAGATTGGCATTCACGACAACTTCTTCGACTTGGGCGGGCATTCGTTCAAGGCGGCGCAGCTGTTCTTCCAGCTGGAGGCCGTGTTCGGCAGACAGTTGCCCCTTGCAACGCTCTTTCAAGCACCGACGATCGCGGATCTCGCGGCGGTGCTGACTCAGGCCAATTGGATGCCTCCCTGGCAGTCACTGGTGGCTATCCAAGCGGAAGGCGCCTCGCCCCCTCTCTTCATGGTCCCGGGCGTTGGGGGCAACATCCTGGTCTTTGCCAAATTGGCGAAACTGTTGGGAGTCGATCAGCCGATTTACGGGCTTCAGGCTCGTGGGTTGGACGGCAAGGAAGCTCCATTCACGTCTGTGACGGATATGGCGGCCCACTACGTCCAGGCGATCAAACAGGTTCACCCGCAGGGGCCGTTTTTGATCGCCGGGGTGTGTACGGGCGGGCTGATCGCCTATGAGATGGGCCGGCAGCTTCGCGCGGAGAAAAAAGAGACCACTATTTTCATGCTGGATACGTGGCATCCTGACTCCTATACGAGCTATCGACGTCGCCTGGTCAGTCCTGTCTTCATGGGCGCCGTGGTGCTGGGAAAAATCTCCTCGGATCTCCGGGGGATCGTGGGTCTTCCCCTCCGAAAGTGGTGGCCCACCATGAAACGGAAGGGACAGGTCCTGAAGGGACTGATCGATCAATCCGTCACCGACCATATGATCGTGGATCAGGATTTTCAAATCCAACGTCTGACGAAGGCGACCTTGGTCGCCGTCTCTCGATATCGCGTGGAACCTATAGACGGCTGCGTCGTCAATGTCGTCGCGTCGAGGAACGTGCTTCGCGAAGGTGTGGTCGATACGCGCCATGGCTGGCAGGAGTTGGGAACCGGTCACAGCGAACGCATCTATCTTCCAGCCGAGAACTCCGGCCGCATGTTCGTATCTCCCTGCGTGGAGGAATTGGCCGGTCACATGCAGCGCCGCTTCCGGGACGGGTCTGACGCGGGGGGCAGAGGCCAACAGCCGGATGCGGTAGGGGAAGCTTCATGAGGCTGCACTTTCCACGGTTCATTTATTTCTTGATACAACGGTCCCGGTCGATTCTGCTGGCAATGGTGGGTGTCGGTGTGCTGTCGGGCCTGTGCAGCGCGGCCGTGCTGGCGCTGATCAACCGGGTCCTTCAGCACCGCCAAGACGAAAGCGCGCTCCTGGCGGCGGGCTTCGTCGGTGTCGTCATGGGAAAGTTGCTCACGCAGATCGCTTCGCAGCTGATGCTGACTCGGTTTTCCCAGGATATGACGCTGGAGCTCTCGCTCACGCTGTGTGACAAGATTCTCAAAGCGCCGTTCCATCGCATCGAAGCGCAAGGCCCCTCCAATATCCTCGTCACGCTCAGCGACGACGTGAGCATGCTCGCATGGTCGATACAATGTCTGCCGAGCTTGGCGATGAACGCCGCGATCGTGACGGGGTGCGGAGTCTATCTGGCGTGGTTGTCCCTGCCGACGTTTTTCCTCGTCGTGGCCGCCACGCTGCTGGGGGCCTGGGGGTACCGCTGGCTGCATATGAGGGCTTTCGCGACGATCTATTCGTCGCGTGAGGCGCGCGCGCAGCTCTTCCGGCACTTTCGCTCGCTGACCGAGGGCATCAAGGAGTTGATGATGCATCGGCGGCGCCGCAAGGAGTTTCTCGATCTTGAACTGTACGGCGCGGCCGATCGATATCGGGTCAGCAGCATCGAGGCCTCCCGCCAGTATGCCTTTGCCGAAGCCTGGTCACAGTTGGCGTTCTATGCGATGATCGGCGTGATTCTATTCGTCTTTCCCCGGCTCTTCTCTCTGTCTCCGGAATCGCTGATCGGCTACGTGGTCGTGCTGCTCTATATGATGGGTCCGATCTGGGGCATCATCGGCGTGCTCCCGACGTTGGAAAAGGGGCAAGTCGCGTTCGACAACATTCAAAAACTCGGCGTCTCGCTCGACGAATGGGTCAAGCAAGACGTCGTCGATTCTGATGCGGCGCTGCAGACGAGTCCCGTCATCGAATTGCAAGGGGTTGTGTTCACCTATGAGAGCGACGTCAGGCGAGAACATTCTTTTTCGCTCGGGCCGATCGACGTCGAGATCGCACCGGGGGAACTCGTCTTTGTCATCGGCGGAAACGGCAGCGGGAAATCGACCTTCGTCAAAGTCCTCTCCGGGCTGTATCCTCCCCAGCAGGGAGAGGTGCGTCTCGGAGGACAGGTCGTTAGCGACGGCAATCGGGCATGGTATCGGGATCATTTCTCCGTGGTGTTTTCGGATTTTTACCTGTTCGACAAGTTACTCGGCCTCGACGAATTGTCGGTTGAAGCGGAGGCGCATTCGTATCTCACCCGGTTGCAGATCGGCCATAAAGTCGCCATCAACGGGCGCACGTTTTCGACGACCGAGCTGTCGCAGGGACAGCGCAAACGGCTGGCTCTTGTCACGGCGTATTTGGAGAACCGGGCGATCTATGTTTTCGACGAATGGGCCGCCGATCAGGATCCCGAGTACAAAGAGGTGTTCTATCGCCAGTTGTTGCCGGACTTGCGGGCTCGGGGGAAAAGCGTGATCGTGATCACGCATGACGACCGGTATTTCCATCTTGGAGACCGGGTGATCAAGTTGGAGGAAGGACGCATCGTGGAGACCAACATGGCCGGATTGGCGGCCCGTCCGATTGCGAGATCGTAAGCCATGAGCGGGTAGATGCCTGTTCACCCACCATCGATTCCCCTGACGTCTTCCGATCGTATCCTCGACGAAGTTGAGCGACGCCTGCCGATCGAAGACGGCTTCATTCATGTATGGCAATGCAGCCTGGACGATGCCGACTCACAACTTGACCGACTCCACTCGTTCCTGGATGGAGACGAACGTGCGCGCGCGTCTCGTTTCGTTCGGGACGCGGACAGGCGACGATACATCGCGGCCCACGGATGCCTCAGGGCCCTGCTTTCCCGCTATACCGGGCGGGCGCCCGCCGTCCTGGCAATCGGACGGTCCAAGGAAGGCAAGCCCCTACTGTTGCCTGCGGATGGGTCCGCCGCCGTCTCGTTCAATATGTCTCACTCGCATGGCCGGATGCTTCTGGCCGTCGCAAGGAATCGGGAAGTGGGGGCGGATCTGGAACTGATAAGGGAAGATGTCGAGATGCTCAAGCTGGCTGAACGGTTTTACACGAAGGCGGAGTATGCCGCGATTGCGTCCTTGCCGTCGGAACAGCAGGTACGCCGCTTCTTTCAGTGCTGGGTGGCGAAGGAAGCGGTCCTAAAGGGGCAGGGGCGAGGTATTCCTTCGTTGGGAGAGTGTGAAGTCGACCTGAGCGGCGAGGCACCGCATAGTGAGGTTCGTATCCTCGCCGGATCGAACATGGAGCGGGGATGGCGTGTCGAGTGGCTGTCCTGCGGATCCGGATGGACTGCCGCGGTCGCCTTCCATGGCGCGGCAATCCTGCGAGGGCTGCCGGAGCGATGACATTCGGCCGGGGCGGCGTGCCGGCCAGCCGTTGTCTATCCTTGGCCTTGGCTTCGCAATTCACGAAAAAACTCCTGGAGAAGAGCTTGGCTTTCCTCTTCGAGGACGTGCCCCGTCACGGCCACGTGGTGATTGAGACGGGAATTCCTGGTGAAATCTAGGACTGATCCGCAGGCCCCTGCCTTGGTGTCTCTCGCCCCAAAGACGACGCGCGGAATTCTGGCGAGGATGATTGCCCCGAGACACATCGGACAGGGCTCGACCGTCACATACAGCGTCGTATCGAGCAGGCGCCAGGTTCCAGAGATTTTGGCGGCCTCTCGGATGACGATCAATTCGGCATGCGCGGTTGGGTCTTGCCATGTTTCACGAAAGTTGTGCGAGGAAGCGAGTACGGAGACATCTTGTACCAACACGGCGGCGATCGGAACTTCTCCAACCGCGGGTGCGCGCGCGGCGATGGCCAGTGCCATTCTCATAAAATGTACGTCCTGATCGACGGAGGAATCCGGCATGCGACATGTCCCGGCCAATACGCGTAACGGGCTTCTCACGACCGGTTGTAGCGGGCTTTGGAGAAAGCGTCAAGAAGAGGCCACGGCACAATCAAGACTGGCTGACCAGATACAGAGCTCCGGTCGGCAGCGGTCGCCCGCCGGGAGGCTCCAGGCTCACCGCGAACTTTTTGGTTCGCTCAAAATCAGGAAGGCGCTTGACCATCAGATGAGCAGTCTGTCCCGAGTCCATGTGGAAGGTCCCGAGGCTCTTGGGCCGTTGGTCAATCGCCCACAGCTGATACATCGTGCCGTTGAGGCATTCAGGAAGATTGACCGCGTATAGCCACACTTTCTTGGTCTTGGCGTCGTACAGCAGCATGCCGGAGGCATTCCTGGCCATTTCCGATCCGCTCAACGATACTACTTGGACGTCCGGCTGCCTGAGAAGAACCGCCAGCTCATCCTGAGGACTTTTTCCGCGTGCGCCGGCAGGTGGCCGCGACACGAGTTGCTGTTCCAGCCCTTCAAGCTCGATTTCCCGTTCGATGAGCTGCTCCTTCAATTCCGCGATGTCATGCGCGCGGCGCTCACCGTCGCGTTCCAGCGCGGCGAACGCCCGGTCTCGTTCCGCGATCACCCGCTGCAGGCTCACGAGCTTGGTCGTTTGCTCCTGCAGGGTGGCTTCCAATTGCTGTATCTTGACGGTGTCGGACGAGAGGCGAGTCGTAAACGTCCATCCCAGATAGCCGGCGACCGTCACCAGCAGCACCGCAGTGATGCCGATTGCCCATGGCAGGGAGACTGAGCGGGCCGGTGTGATGGGCGGGAACAGGTGGTTCATCCATTCGCCCGGTTCAAGGCTCGGCTTCTGTTCATCCGCCTGTCCGTCTTCCATGGCCGCGGCGACCGGATTGCGGGAGACCATGATTTTCGCTTTGAGCGTGCGAGACGGCGGAGTCTGGACCAAACCAAGCGGCAACATTGCGGCAACAGCCTGATGTTCCTTCAGGGCATGATGACAGGACACACATCCGGAGAGGAGATGGGCCTCCAATGTCTGGCGCTCGGCTCGGTCCAAGGCGCCGGTGGCGTAGAGCGGCACGGCGTCTTCTATTTCTTCATGCGTCATTCGCAGTCACCCTGATCCCAACAGTGGCGGAGCGTGTCCCGCAATTTGGACATGCCGAGCTTGATACGTGTCTTGACCGTCCCAAGGGGTTGATTCAACCGCGCGGCGATTTCCATGTGGGATAGGCCTTCATAATATGCCAGTTCGATCGCCTGCTGTTGGGCTGCCGGTAGGCTGGCCATGGCGGATCCCACGCTAAGCCGCAATTCCTGATCCGCCTGAGTTTCGAACGCGCTGGGAGCCGTATCCCTGATCTGCGACGCGGCATCCTGCTCGAGCATGGCGGAGGTCTGTCGACCGCGCGCCGCCTTGGCGCGCAAACGATCTATGGCGCGGCTTCGGGTCAATGTGATCAACCATGCCACCGGTGTTCCACGCCCTACGTCGTAGCGGGCCACTTTTCTCCAGACTTCCAGGTAGACGTCTTGGAGCAATTCCTCGGCCTCGTCGCGGCTGCCAAGAATGCGGAGGGCGAGGGTATAGAGCAAGGTGCTCGATAGATCATAGAGTTCACTGAATGCTTGCTGGTCCCCTTTGACGATGCGGGCGAACAACGCCGGGTCGATCGTCGAGGTGGCGCGTCGAGTGGGTGTATCCATACGCTGCGAATCACACGGTAGGCCGGAGATGAAATCACCTCTCGCCGCAACCACTATAGCATCTACGAATGGATTGGCAAAAAAGATCTGTATTTAAGTATTGAAGAATGTTGACGAAACTTTTCCGTCGCTCGGGGGGCTGTCTGTTGACTCGAAGTAGCGGGCGAGAAAGCGGGCGGCATCGGCCGCGCCGCTGAAGGAAGGTACCGCCGCCGGCAGGTGTTGATGTTCGACGGCCTCCAAGGTTTTATGCCATCGCCCGGTCTTAAAGTCCTCCCGCGACAGCTCGCTTGATCTGCCGTATTGCCCGAGAAACTCGACCAAGGGCTGTTCGTCGGCGAAATTGTAGCGCCGGACGTACACCACGGGGACACGCGCGGCAACGGCTTCCACCACCGTGCCGTATCCCGGCTTTGTCATGATCAGGTCGACCGATGGAATGAGCGAGCGGAAACTATAGGGCAACGAGCCGAGGGAGAAGATCCCCGACGACCGGCGGATGACCGGATCGTCCACAATGAAACGATACCCGGACATGGCTTCCATGGCCTCCCAAGGGAGGGTTTTGAGCGGAACGCCTCCGAACCCGACCAGCACCAGCCGCTCATGGTCGGCGAGTTCCAACCGCTTTCGTAACGCGTCGCGTACCGGAGCGGCCAGCTCCGAAATGGCGCCGATATCCGCCACGTCACGGATGGGCGAGAGAGGCAGCCCCGGGGCGATGCGGAGCGCCGAACTGGCTTTGGCATAGTGGCTGGCGATCTCTGCGAGAATGGCACGGCGGTTGGATGTGGACTCTTTCACGAATGGAGTCAGAATGTCGTGCCATGTGAGATTAGCCAAGCAGACGGTTGGAACTCCGGTCTCCGCCCCGGCACGGATTGCCAAGTACGGGGTGTCGGCCACGATAACCCGCGGAGCAGCAGAGCGAATGCCCTCCACTTCCTGTTGCAGGCGTGATGGCCAATCGGCATGAAACCTGGTGTGTGCCTCCCAGGTGGCCTCGACATCGATATGCATCGGACCATCCTGGATACAGCCGATGTCCTGTTGAACCGATTGCAAGGTCCAGGGGACCCTCAGGCGGTCGGCAAAGAACGACGCCGGTACCAGCGTCCGCAGAATCACGGCGAGGTCCGGGACAAGAGTGGCCAAAGCATTGAGGACTGGGACGACCTGAGCCGCATGGCCGTAGCCGTGCCCTGAAATAGCTGCCCAGATTATCGGCATGAGGGCTTGGGGATCTGAGTCGGGGCAGAGCTTCCCGGGACGTGAACCGCGAAAAGCATGAATGGCGAGCAAGCGAGGTGAGAACTATGGAATCTGAACGGAGAATGTCCGAGCTGATCCATTGCCGAGGAATCGCCGCTCAACTGTTGGAGTAGTCCGATTCAAGAGGCGCGATGTTATATTCCAGCTCGAGATCGAATTCTTCGACCAGCTGATTGAATGCCCTCGCGCCCATGTCTGAGCGGACCTCGTTCATGACCAAGTCGATGACGGGAGCCGCGTGCGCTCCGTACTGCGTCACGGCCGATTCGATCCGTTTCCTGGCATCGTCGATAGTCATGGTCTCAGTTGGATTCGCGTCATGGCAGCGTGCGAAGCAGCGCTTGCATCTCCGGCACCAGATCGACTCCGCCATTGGACCGACCGGACAGCGCCGCATCGATGCCGGCCCGCAAAGCCGATTTAGCCTCATCCTGCTTGTTCAGTCCGATGAGCGCGCGTCCAAGCGCGAGATGTGAGGCAACGTGGACCGGATCCAATTGCACCGCCACTTTGAGATGGGTCGCGGCTTCCTCGAAGCTGCCGTTTTCCTGGAGGAGTTTGTTTCCCAAGCCGTATCGGCCGAGAAATCCGTTGGGATTCTTGGCCACCATCTGGCGAAAGGCTTCGATGTCCATTAGATAGAGCGCTCCGTTCAGGGAGAGGACCCCGTTAGGCGCATCATATCACCGTCGCCATGCTCCGGCCAGTCCCAACATTGTGTCGCCGACAGAAGCGGGGAAACCTCGCAGTGGAGCCCCACGGCTTGAGCCTACTCTGCCGAAGCAGCTTCGGCTGCAAAGGCCGGACAGCCGTGGTTTCTCTGGTGTCTTCGGCGGAACCCGCCGAAGCATGTCCTCCTTTGCCAAGGCTTCGGAGGACACTCGTTGCGCATTCCTCCACGGCTTAACAGCCGTGGCTTCCTGCGCAGGCGGGTGAAGCTAGCGGCCGGATTGGGTGAACACGGGAACGACCGGGACCAGGGCGGAGCCTGAGGCTTTGGGTTTGACGGACACGGATCGGATGGGATTATCCGGGAGCGGGGCGCTGCTGGCGGTGTAGAACGAGCTGTCCTGCACCACCTGCTCCATGAGTGCGGTCAAACAGGATTCTGTCACCAACCCCTTCAGTTCGTCAATCATCACCGGAGTCGCTCCGAAGAGATGAAACCGGCTCGTTCCAGCCGACCGCCCTTCGTACCGCTTGATCTGTCCGTCCCAACGCTCGAGTTCCAGGGTCATGTGGGAAGCATAGTCGTATTCCAACGGGATCACGGGTGTGAGCAGGAACATCGACGCTCCGATGACGATGCCCTTCCAAGCCGCGGCGCCCGAATGAGGATCCACGGCCTCGTCGATCACCAGTCGTGCATGAATGGTTTTTCCCTGCGTGGCCGCGCCCATATTGTCAGAAGAATCCGATCTGGAAAACAGTCCGATCTCCCGCAACGAACCCAGAAGCCGGCGGCCCGCATCTTGTGAAGGATCTTGCGGGGAGCCGTTTCTGATCAACTGGACACGATCCAGCAAGAGGGGAACCTGCTCCTGTTGTGCGATCGTTCGAGCCGTTCCGTGGCGGGCGCGGGAAGCATCGTCGTCCGTCAATTCAATCCAACGTGAGCAAGCCGAGCTGAACAGCAGCAGCACCGCCAACAGTCCGGCCCAGGCATTACCCGCTTGTATGCTTTTCACCCAAGCCTCCTAGAAGTAGAATGAGAATCCGATAAACGGGAGACTGGCATTGAGGCCCACGTTTGGATATCTCGTGCCCGCATTGGAAATGTGCTGAAAGCGATAGCCGGCGTTGAGGGCCATCCGTGGGGTGACGAACCACGAGAGACCGACTCCGGCCGTCAGGATGAAATTGAAGCGGGCAGATTCTTCCGGAACATAATCCACAAGGTCCGTGTAAAACGGTCCTCCGGCGAATTCGATATAAGGACGAAGCGAATGGTACCCGCTGAAGAGATACTTGATCTTCGGCGTAAAGCCGATCCCGCGTGTGAGCACCGGCTCCTGAAATTGGATGTACACGATCTCCGCACCGAGAAGAATCTGGCCCTGGTACCAACTTTTTCCGATCGGATCGGTCAGGACCATGCTCCATGACGGCATGAGCGCGGGGCCTTGTTGCTTGGTCGAATGGTCGCTGGTGAGACGGACGGAGATCAAATAGCCCGCGGTGAATCCCACCTCCTGTGTGCCGAAGCGTAGTCCGGGAACAGGTTCTTCGGTCTGCGCGGGCGATGGCGTGAGCATCGCCATCAGCAGAAGGAGCACTACGATGATGCCCGATCGTGATCGCGTCATTCAGCATCTCGACCCTGTGTCGGCAGGGAAGTTGTCCAGTGTGGATTGCACCGTGAGCAGTGAGGCCTACAGTAACAAAGTATTTCGGGAAGTCCAGAAACTGAAAGAAACCCGCAGGGAAAATCCCGGTGAGTGAAGAGGGCAGGACTACGGCTGCTGTTGTGCCAGGCGGCGAACGTCGTCGGCTTCGTCCGGAAGGTGATAGCGGCGGTCGATCATGATGACTCGTTCGAGACAGCGACGCGCGGAGATGGTATCGCGGCGTTGCTCATACACCGCGGCAAGCAACCGGAGCACGGCGGCCTCGGCTTGTTCGTGGCCGAGACGCACGTAATGCTCGGACGCGTTGTTCAGGCATCGTTCGGCCCCGATCAGGTTCCCGCGCTGAAGATAGGACTTGCCCATTTGGCTGTATGTGACGGCGAGCCCTTCCTCGTTGCCCACGACGCGATGGTGATCAAGGGCCAGGCGGAATGACGTATCCGCATGATCCCATTGTTCTTCGCGCGCGTCCTGCAACGCGATGTTGTTGTACAGAATTCCCAACGCGCGATGGTCGTTCAATTCCAGCAGCATGTCCAGGGCTTCCAGGTAGTAGGGGCGGGCCTTCTCGTAATGATCCGTGCCCATGTGCAGATTGCCGAGATTGACCAGTGTGTGTGCGATCGCGTGCGCGTCGCGCTCTTCACGCTGGATCGCGAGCACCTCGCGATAGCACTGTTCGGCCCGATCCAGGTCGTCGAGCAACGCGCAGGTATTGCCGAGATTGCCGAGCGAGTCGGACAACCCGCGCCGGTTGCCGCCGCGGCGGTCTTCGTCCACCGCAGCTTCCCACGCTTCGAGGGCATGGATGAGATCCCCTCGGTGAAGAAAAATACGAGCCCGGTGCTTGTGTTCTTCAGTCATGAATCGGAGACCAGATTGCCGGTGAACGTACGGCCTTGGATCGAGTCGTGACGGCGGTGTCAGGATCAGTCTCCGCCCTTGGGCGTATCTTTTCTGAATTCGACCGCAATATCGTCTTCCTCCGCCAGGCCGAGCCCTGCGCGAAATGAGTCGCGCAGTTCAGTCACGCAATCGATATCGCGCGGGTCTTTGCCGGCGGGCGATTTGAGGTAGGACTCGCACAGCCTCAGGCCGGTTTGGAAGTGGCGGGGAATCGTTTCTTCGGTGACTTGTTGCCAGGTGATATAGATGCAGAACGCTTGGAAGGCGTCGGCGTTCGGATGCGCGGCCGCGAGGACGAGCAGGGCTTCGTATGCCTCACGGGCCGATGGTCCTGCAGAAGAGGAAAACTGCTCCTCCAAGTCCACCGCCGTGCGCCAATCGGGACCGAGTTGTGCTTGAGATCGTTGAAGGGCTTCGCGGGCGGCCAAGGCGGCATCGAACTGCATCGCGAAAGCATACTCACGGCATCCCGCCAGGTCAATCTGCGATCGGACGGCGCGATTTACTTCGGCTTGATCTGTTTGTACACTGCGGCTTGTCGCAATGAATGACGGTCATTCTCCGATAGCAGGGCCTGAGCCTCCGGCGGCCGACGTGATCGACCAGATCATCTCGTATCACAACCGGACGAAGCATCACTTCCATCGCTATGCCCGCTCGATGGGGTATCTGGATTGGGCCAATCAACCCGATCCCTTTCGACGCTATGAAGGTGCAGAACTTGTCCGGCTCCCTTTGCTGGATCCTGATGACGATCCGGCATCGCCTCCCTACGAGGCACTGTTCGACGCCCGCCACGCCGTCGTTCACCCGCTCACGGTGCGAAGTCTGTCCAGATTTTTTGAACTGGCGCTCGCACTCTCGGCCTGGAAACGGGCCGGCGAAGCGGAATGGGCACTCCGGAGCAATCCATCTTCCGGCAATCTGCATCCGACGGAAGGGTATGTCCTGCTGCCGTCCACACACGAACCGGACCTCCCCGCCGGTCTCTATCATTATGCGCCCAGAGAACATGGGCTCGAGCGGCGGGCTGAATATTCTCCAGATCGAGTGAGCCGCCTGTTGGCGCCCTTTCCACCCCAGGCGTTTATTCTTGGGTTGACGTCGGTCCATTGGCGGGAGGCTTGGAAATATGGTGAACGCGCCTTTCGCTATTGTCAGCACGATGTCGGTCATGCGATCGGAGCCGCTCGCCTCTCAGCCGCCACGTTGGGGTGGAGAATGATGTTGCTGGACGGCGTCTCACAGGACATCGTTGGGCTGCTGCTTGGAACGAGCCGTCAAGATGATTTTCAACATGCTGAACAGGAGCACCCCGATTGCCTCGCCTTGGTCTGGCCGTCCGAGAAGGGGGACGTCAGTGAGGCCGCGACCATTCCGCTGTTTGTGGAACCGGCGGCGGTCGCAGAGTTGGCAGAGGAACGATGGTATGGAAGAGCCAATCGATTGAGTCGGGAACATGGAGTCCACTGGGATGTGATCGACGAGGCGGCTATTGCCTCATGGAAGCATCAGGTCGATCGGCGGAGGATTCAGAAGTCTGTTCCAGACGGCCGTCTCATGGACGGGGAGATTCGCCGCGGAGGGGCGGCGCCGGCGGCGCAGATTATCCGCCAACGCCGGAGCGCCGTCGCGTTTGACGGCAAGACGTCGATTTCATCTGCCCGGTTCTTCCTCATGCTGCGCCTAGTGATGCCGGGAAGGACCGGACAGTCCTCAGTGTGCACTGTTCCATGGGATGTCTGGCCCTATGAACCGGCGATTCACCTGATGCTGTTCGTCCATCGGATAGACGGCCTTACGCCCGGGATATATTTTCTGCTGCGCGATCCAGCCAAGCTCTCAGTCATTCAGAACTCCATGAATCCCGAGTTGATGTGGAGCAAGGCGCCGGGATGTCCGGACGACCTGCCTCTCTACTGGTTGCTCGAAGGGGACGCAAGAAAACTTGCCGCTCAAGTCAGTTGCCATCAGGACATCGCCGGCGAGAGCGCATTTTCTTTAGGCATGCTGGCTGAATTCGAGGGGCGCTTGCGGAAGGAGGGCGCCTGGTGGTATCCACGGTTATTCTGGGAATCCGGTCTGCTGGGCCAGGTTCTTTACCTTGACGCGGAGGCGGCGGGAGTGAGGGCGACCGGTATCGGATGTTTTTTCGACGATCCGGTTCACGAGATTCTTGCCATAAAGACGATGGCGCTCCAATCAATCTATCATTTCACCGTCGGCGGACCGGTCGAAGATCTGCGGCTCTTGACGCTGCCGCCGTATCATCACATTAGAGATAGTAATTAATAACATAATCAATGCGATAGATATTACTCTTCATGTTTAAAATTAAAAAAAAACTCGCCAAAGCCAAGCCGCCGGAACTCTACAACATCATCGAAGACTATTCGGAGTTCGATGCGCCGGGCAATGTCACCGTCTGCGCGATGACGCTCACGGAAGATGCGTCGGCCCACGCCAAAATACTGTCGGAGAGCTATGACGTTCCGATGGAACAGATGATCGCGCTGCTAACAGATGGAGGCGTGTACGTTTATCCGCAGATCGGCGGCCTGGTGACTCGGGGTCTCTTTTGTTGTCTGGTCGATCCCGCCGGCGTTTCAGCGAAACAGACCTGGGTCCTCGATCTCGTGCAGTTCGCGGAGGCCGAGCAGGTGAGCCGAGCAAAGTCCTGCTCGTTGCAGGAAGCGGCGACGGAAGTTTTCCGCCGCACGCTTCCGGACGAATTGAAAGCGAAGCTGGAACAGAAGAATCTGGGTTTGGACTACCGTACGCTCAGCTCACAGGTGGCGAAAGGCGGCGACATCAAATACATCGATTTCCGGAAGGATTGGTCTCCCCATTTCAAACGTCTCTGCATCATGCCGGACGGACGGCTGGTGGAGACGGGCGGGTTGCAGGAGTTCGCTCTCCTGCATGGGATTACCGAGGCGCAGGCAAAGATGCTGGTCGGTGAGGGAGGCATCCTGGAGGTCGGTGAGGAGGTCTTGGCCTGTCAGATCGTCAATGGGCAACCAGCTGT
>Ga0268299_1003517_pt1 | contig 14178 bp, 16 predicted proteins | sample NOBtaG_FD_193484 | JGI IMG/M metagenome (GOLD analysis project Ga0268299, IMG submission 193484) | Activated sludge microbial communities from bioreactor in Nijmegen, Gelderland, Netherland - NOB reactor | ecosystem: Engineered > Bioreactor > Aerobic > Activated sludge | place: Netherlands...
GTCGATCCCGAGACACTTCCCAGCCAGGGTCAGGTCTCATAAGTTGATTCAGAGGGCGCAGGAAGATGCCCGACAGACCAAGCTCATCCACGAGGCACGGGAAGAGTGGCAGGGTGTACGGCAACCGCATCTGCATGATGTTCTGCTTGATCAGGGTGAGCAGAGCTGTCCCAACCGTGTGGCTCGCCTTGCATGGCAAGCCGGGATCAAAGCTCAAGTTGGCTATAAGCGGCGTCCAGACAGCTATTGTGGCACGCCATCAGTTGTGATCGACAATACGTTGGATCGCCAGTTTGCAGTGTCAGCGTCCGACGCAGCATGGGTAACAGACACCACCTTCATCAGAACGCATGAGGGCTTCGCTTACCTCTCAGTGGTGATCGATCTCTATTCACGGCGGTGGTTGGTTGGCAGATACAAAGTCGGCAGACCGCTGATCTGGTCTGCCAGGCACTGCTGATAGCGGTGTGGCGCAGAAAGCCGAAGAACGTAGTTCTGATCCACTCCATCAGGGCTCACAGTTTATCTCCCGCGAATGAACCTGGCTCCTCCATGCCCACAATCTCAAGCACTCAATGGGCAGGCGCGGGAACTGCCATGATAATGCGTTCGCTGAGAGCTTCCTTAACCTGCTCAAACGCGAACGGATCCGAAGGCGGACATAAAAAACCCGCGCAGAAGCTCGGCAGGATGAGTTCGACTACATCGAAATTCTATAACCCCGTGCGAAAGCACGCCACAAACCCCATGTTGTCACCTGTGAACTTCGAACGACAGCAAAAAACAAACAATGAAGGCGTCTAGATCACTAGGCGCTATTCACTTCAATGTCTTCAATCTCAATGTTCCCCGTCAGCGCCTATGGCCCAGTTCATCGATCCGAAGTCAGGTGAAGTCTTGTCATTGCCGCTCCAATCGGAGACAAGTGGTCTCAACTTTGGTGACGCGAAAATGACCCACATCTCATACAAAAAAGAATTTTCAGATATTCGACAAGTTACATCGTTGAGACTCCTTGTTGATTTCGCGCGCGAACACGACATTCCAGCCCTCGAAATCCTGAAAGGAACGGAATTAGATCTGGATGATATTGAAGACCCATATTGCGAAATTCAGGTCTGGCAAGAACTCCGAGCAATTCAAAACTTGCTGGAGATAGACGATGATCCTGCCAACGGCGTGATTTTGGGAATGCGCCAACACCTGACCTGTTATGGAACACTAGGTTTCGCCATGATGGCTAGCCGCACGCTGGAACAAGCGCTAACGATTGGCGCCAAATTCTACAAGATATCTTTGTGGATCAACGAAGTTTCCGTTGTCCGAGATCCTGACACCATCAAATTCGTGATTCTTGGGCACAAGCTGCCACCATTCAGTCAACACTTTCTAGCTACAAGAGGCATGGCTGCCCTGGTTACCTGGGTCCAAGAGTTAACCAATTCCGAAGTATATCCATGCCAAACTTCATTCAAGAACGATAGACCGGACAATATGGATGAGGTTGGAAAGGCGTTTGGAACAGAAACGCTATTTGGGCAGAAAAACTATTCAATTTCATTCAATCGCAGCTTGTTTCGTATGCAATTGAAATTCGATGACCGTTGGTCACGCATGAGATTAGAGGACAAGCTGAGCAACACCCTTGAAAGGCGCCACTCAAGTACAAAAAACAGAGTCAAGGAAATGCTTCTGCAGATGTCAAATGAAAAGCTGTCCACTGAGCCAGAAATTTGTCGAGCTTTAGGGTGCTCAATGAGTACTCTGAGGCGTCGTTTGCATACAGAAGAAACAAATTTTCGACAAATCCAGTCCGAAGTTATTTTTGAACGTGCTTGCCAGCTCTTATTATCATCAACCATGACATTAGAGCAGATCGCTTACACGCTTGGATACCCTGAAGCAGGTAGTTTTTGTCGAGCTTTTAAACGGGTCGGTGGAATGGCACCCGGTCGTTGGCGCAAAGCGAATACATCCTAGCGATTCCACTGCTCAAGCTACAACCTACTCGGCAGGGCGCTTCGACCTCGACTTTTGGTTCTCATGTTCGTTCCTTCGTCACTACGACGAGAACCAAAACCCTCCTAAACTTCAACCGCTAATCTGTCTCATGAACGCTGACGGGGAACAGTCGCAGCTCTCATAAGCCTCTCTGTTGCGCCATCGCGTGATTTCATACTCGGCCGCGCCGTCAAAATAATCGAACACTGGAAATGGAATTCGACGCTGGGCGAGACGATGAAAATCAGTCACATTGTGACAGCCTGGAATATTCATCTGCGTCACTCCAAATCTAGGAGTTTTTGATGATCTTTTTGGATCGTCTTCTTATCAATCTTACCGGACGCGATACGAACCAATGGCTCGGTTGTGACCCGGATGTGCTTTGGGATTTTGAAACCGGCAATCTTGAGCTTCAGATTTGATCTTATGGCGTCGACGTCTACTTCCCGATCAACATATATTGTCGCCGCAACATCCTCGCCCAGCCTTTGGTCGGCTACGCCGTAAACGCTGACCTCAATAATTGCCGGATCGTTTAACATTGCCGATTCCACCTCGGCGCAACCGATATTTTCACCACCCCGAATGATGATCTGTTTCAACCGATCTACGATGTAGAGATATCCATCTTCGTCGAGATAAGCGATATCTCCCGTCCTGAACCAACCACCTTCCAGAAAATCGCCGCTCGAATCTGGTCGGTCCCAATATTTGTGAATCACCGAGGTTCCTCGAACAAGCAATTCTCCGCGCTCTCCGGCCTTTACAAAGTTATCGTCGCTGTCAACAATTCCGAGCTCAAGAACCGCGCTCACCCTGCCCGAACTGGATGGTCGCATTAGATATTCTTCGCCACCGATCGACGTGCCGATCGAGTTGGTTTCAGTCATCCCCCATCCGGTGTTCGGCTTTGCATTCTTGAATGTCTCGACAATGCCCTTCACTTGAGATTCAGCGCGCGCCGATCCGCCGCCACCCACGGCGAGCAAGCTGCTCACATCTTTATCCTGCTTTTGCGCCGCCAGCATAAGGTCTCCCGTCATTGCGGGCGTTCCAACAAAGCTGACAATTTTTTCTGCCTCAACCAACTCGACAGCGACATTCGGGTCCCATTTGTACATCGCAACAGTCTTCCGCTTTCTGCGGAAACTGGTCAGCAATACAGCAAGAAGTCCGTTGACGTGAAAAAGCGGCATGCCAAGCAAGGCTGCGTCCGGATAATGCGGCTTCGATTGCCCTTTGGGCGCGCCACCGTGGATTGTTGCCAAAACTGCCAGATCAAGCTCCCAGGACAAGAGCGCCGCAATGATGTTGCGGTGCGTCGAGACGGACCCTTTGGGGTGGCCAGTCGATCCCGATGTAAACAAGATGACCGCATCATCATCGGGTTCGATTTGGATATCGGGAAGCTCGCCGTGCTGACGCAGAAGCTGATCGATGGGTGTGGCACGGTCACATGGCTCTGAACGGACCGAAATAAGAGTCAGAAAATCAAGACCACTTTGGAGTTTGACTCTGTCAAGCCGTTCCTGGTCGACTATGGCCACCTTTGCCCCGATATGCCTAATGCCATACTCAAGCTCGTCCGATTCCCACCATGCATTGAGCCCCGCGACGATCCCTCCGATAGAAGTTATCGCCGCAAATGCGAGCGCCCATTCAGGGTAGTTGCGAAGGCCAATTGCGACCCGGTCGCCAGGTTTGACTCCATAGTCATCGATCAGGCGTCTGCCCAGATTTGACGCACGCTGATAGAATTCCTCAAACGTGTAGCGCTCATCATTATAGACAAAAAATGTCTTCTCGCAGCGCGCTTCGCTAATCAGCTGTCTGAGCGAGGTGGGTGCGTTTACGAACCACTTTACCTCGTTTCCATTCACACAGACATTTTGCAGTTCATACTTTCTTCCGGGTGCCGTAAGTTTTGCAATAGCTCTTGCCCTATCCACGATCCCAACCTTTCTAATCCTTCGCTGCAACTTTTGCTCAAATCGGCACAAGACTAATACGCTAACCTGGTCACGTCCGTCAAGGTGGTGTAATTTCGGTGGTGGCCGGGGCGCATCGTCATGCAGCTCTGGCGGTGATGTGTAGGGGCTGGTTTTCCTCCTCGATCATGGGCTGGGCGAGCTCGGTGAAGCCCTCGATCTGCATGTAGCGGTGCTGAAGCTGCCACTCGTCGTTCTGCTCGAGCAGGACGGCACCGACGAGGCGGATGATGGAGTCCTCGTTGGGGAAGATGCCGACGACGTCGGCGCGGCGCTTGACCTCCTTGTTCAGCCGCTCGAGTGGATTGGTTGAGTGTAATTTCGTGCGGTGCTGGGTGGGGAAGCCGGTGTAGGCGAGCACGTCGGTTTCGGCGTCATCCATGCAGGTGCCGAGCTTGGGCCAGCGGGTGCGCAGCTGATCGGCGACGTGGCGCCAGGTCTGGGTCGCCCCGGCCTGATCGGGCTGGATGAACGCTTGGCGGATCGCGGCGGAGACCATGGTGTGCTGGCCCTTGGGCACGTGAGCGAGCGCGTTCCTCATGAAGTGGACGCGGCAGCGCTGCCAGGTGGCTCCCATGACCCGGGTGATCGCTGCCTTGAGGCCCTCGTGGGCATCGGAGATGACCAGCTTGACCCCGGTCAGGCCGCGGCGCACCAGGTCCTTCAGGAAGGTCGCCCAGAAGGTCTCGGCTTCGCTGGGGCCGATGTGCAGACCGACGATCTCGCGGCGCCCTTCGGTGTTGACCGCGACGGCGATTATCGCGGCCACGCTGACGATCCGGCCACCTTCGCGCACCTTGAGGTAGGTGGCATCGAGCCAGATGTAGGGCCACTCGCCCACGAGTGGACGCTTCAGGAAGGCCAGAACGCGCTCGTCGATATCCTTGCACAGCTTGGAGACCGATGACTTGGAGATGCCGGTCATGCCCATGGCCTGCACCAGTTCATCGACCCGGCGGGTGCTGACCCCGCCGATCCACGCTTCCTGGATTACCGCCACCAGCGCCTTTTCGACCATCTTCCTGGGTTCGAGGAAGCCCGGGAAGTAGGTCCCGGTCCGCAGCTTGGGGATCTTGAGATTGAGCGTGCCGACCCGGGTATCCAGCGAACGGTCGCGGTAGCCGTTGCGCCAGGTGGCGCGCTCGCCGCTGCGCTCGTGGCGGCCGGCGCCGATCAGGCCGTCAACGTCGGCCTCCATGATCAGCTGCATCACGCTCTCGGCAATGGCACGCAAAAAATCTCCGTCGCCGCTCTTCGCAGCAAGCTCTTCAATCAGTAGGCTGGCATCGGTCATCGGGTACTCCTCTTCGTCACGGTTGAAGTGTGCAAACTCCACCATAACGATGAGCCCGGTGGCCACCAGAGCCGCCGCGTTTTGGGGTGGGGCATGCCCCACCCCAAAACACACCGTCTCCTACACCGGAAATTACACCACGAGCGCGGACGCTAACAGCAGTAACGCCGCGCCTGACCATCGCGGGACACCACGGCACAAGCGTTCACAAATTGCGCGAGACGCCATGAGCGCTCCAGACTCCGCCTGCAGCCTCGCAAGTGCAAAACTTAAACCTGGGTGCCTCGGCAAGAGCGCCGCGCCGCGCTCAAGCACCGCGACGCCCTCTGACAGGCGCCCTGTGATTGCCAGCGCTTCGCTCAACGCCACAAAGGCCGGCGCATAGCTAGGCACGACAGCAACTGCTTCCCGAAAGAACCTTTCTGCGTCAGCGCCTCGACCGAGATCCAAGTTCGCCCGCCCAAGCAACGTCAGGAACACAGGACTGCTTTTGTCTGGTTGCCTCTTCTGCAGCTCTACAAGGACTGTCTCAGGTCTGCCCAGGCCGAGCAGCGCCTCTGCGAGCACCTCTATCGCCTGGGCGTTTCGGCGCTCCCGCTTGAGGATCGACCGTGCGAGATTTTCCGCCTCGGCAAAGTCGCGTTGCTGGAGCAGCTCCAGCGCCTTGTCCATCCCATTCGCGGTCGTCATACCACAAGACTAGGTAGAATAATCATCGCAAGGCAAGCCGGTTGGTGCGGGCCTGCGGCATGAAAACCCGTGCGTTTAGCATCTGCGCTCGCGTGGGCTCGCGGCGCGCAATTCGCGTCAGGGTGCGCTTGCGGGAGTGATCGGATACCGCACCGTCCTCCGAGACTGGTGACTGCTCCCCTTCATCCGGTTGTGTGCTGTCCGTGGGCCGGTCGCGGAACCCATCGTATAGGTATCCGCCAGGAGCTTTGAGAGCTCGGCGGCGATCTGCGCGCGATGCTCCTCCGAGATGCCGATTTCAATGTGTCTCGCGTCTGCTTTCGCCATGTTCGTACTCCTTTTCTTACCCGCTCAATTCGCGCTCATTGCAACACCGCCGGATGAAGGAGGCGACCGCCAGCAGTGCAAGGACGCTGCCTGCCCAGATGCCGACGAACCAGAGCAACTGACGAACGCGGGCTGGCATCAGTGGTATCCCTCCGAACCGACCTTTCCGCGAAACACCCAATAGGACCATGCAGTGTAAGCCAGGATAATCGGCAACATCAGTGCCGCGCCGACGAGCATGAAGACTTGGCTTCGCTGCGGCGCGGCAGCCTCCCAGATTGATACCCGCGCTGGGACGACATCTGGCCAGATTGATATGCCGAGGCCAACGAGACACAGGCCAAACAATGCGAGAGCCAGGAAAAAGGGCTGCGCGTCCTTCTTCATCCGCAAGCTGCGGTAGAATAGGACGGTGACGATCAGCGTTGCGAGCGGAACTTGCGCGGTTGCGAGCACGCCAGGAAAACTCAACCAGCGCGTATGATACTGCGCCTCCAGCGTGAGCGTGGCGAGGCTGATCGCGCCGATCATCAGCAGGAGGCCGATGCAGAGACGACCGGCGTACGTCACGGCCTGACGCTGCAAGGCGCCTTCGGTCTTCCAGTTCAGCCAACAGGCGCCGAGCAGACTGTAGCCAACCAACAGGCCGACGCCGGTCAGGATGCTGAAGGGAGATAGCCAATCCCACCAGCCGCCAGCATAGCTGCGGCCTTCGACATTGATGCCCTGCAGGAGCGCCCCCAACGCCACACCCTGGGCAAACGTCGCCACGATGGAGCCAACATTAAAGGCCCTATCCCAGAAGGCGCGATGCGCCGGGTCGCGCCAGCGAAACTCGAAGGCGACGCCGCGAAAAACAAGACCCAGCAACATGGCGATCATCGGCGCATAGAGCGCGGGCAGCACGATCGCGTAGGCGAGCGGAAACGCGGCGAAGAGCCCGCCTACGCCCATCACCAACCAAGTCTCGTTTCCATCCCAGACGGGCGCGATGCTGTTCATCGCGGTATCGCGATCCTTTCCGACCTTGAACAAGGGAAAGAGAATGCCAATGCCGAGATCGAAGCCATCCATCACGACATAGGCCACAATGGCGAAGGCGATGATCAGCGCCCAGATGACCGTGAGATCCATCACGCCTTCTCCCTGCCTGTGACATCGCCGATAGCGCCATCGCCGGACAGCACTTGAGCGGCTGGCGTTATGCCAGCGCTGCGAATCGGTGCGTGACCGAGCGGCGGCTCATGCGCCTCTGGGGGCTTCTTCATCAGCCCGAGCAAATACCAGACGCCCATGCCGAAGACGGCGAAATACACCACGACGAATGCCAGCAACGACGCGGCGACTGCAGGCGCATCGAGCGGCGAGGCGCTGTCGGCGGTACGCAACAGGCCGTAAATTGTGAACGGTTGGCGACCCACCTCCGTGACCACCCAACCCGCGAGCACCGCAACGAGCCCAGACGGCCCCATCACGAGCGCAAGCCGATGCAGCGATGACCATTCGTAGAGCTTCCCACGCCAGCGCGCGATCAGACTCCAAATCCCAACACCGAGCATCAAAAAGCCAATGCCGACCATGATCCGGAACGCCCAGAACACGATGGCGACCGGCGGTTCGTTCTCGTCAGGAATTGTGTCGAGGCCCGCAAGCGGCGCGTTCCAGTCATGCTTTAGAATCAGCGAAGACGCATTCGGGATTTCGATCGCATAGTCGACACGTCTTTCCTCACTGTTCGGGATGCCGAACAAGATGAGCGGCGCGCCGTCCGGATGACTCTGATAGTGGCCTTCCATCGCCATCACCTTGGCGGGCTGGTGCTCAAGCGTGTTGAGCCCGTGCATGTCGCCAGCGAAAATCTGCATGGGCGCAACGATGGCGGCCATCCACATCGCCATGGAGAACATCTTGCGCGCGCCGGGATTGTGTTTGTTCTTGAGCAAGTGCCATGCGCTAACAGCGCCGACGATGAAGGCGGTGGTGAGGTACGCGGCAAGAAGCGTGTGGACGAGCCGATAAGGGAAACTCGGATTGAAAATGATGGTCAGCCAGCTGTCGCCCGGCAGGAACTGTCCGTTCTCGCCCATCTCGAAGCCAACTGGCGTCTGCATCCAGCTGTTTACGGACAAAATCCAGAACGCAGAGATGAAGGTGCCGACGGCGACCGCCAATGTCGCGACGAAAGCTTCCGTCCAACCTTGTTGATGCCGAACAGCATGACGCCGAGAAATCCGGCTTCAAGAAAGAACGCCGTCAGCACTTCGTAGGCCATCAGCGGACCGATGACCGGCCCCGCCCTTTCGGAAAAGACGGACCAGTTGGTTCCGAACTGGTAGGACATGTCAATGCCGGAGACGACGCCCATGGCGAACACGACAGCGAAAATCTTCAGCCAATAGCGGTAGAGGTTGGCGTAAACGCCCTGCCCGGTCTTCAGCCACAGGCCTTCAAGCACTGCGAGGTAACTTGCGAGGCCAATGGAAAAGGCCGGAAAGAGAAAGTGAAAGCTGACCGTGAAGGCGAACTGAATTCGCGCAAGGATCAGGGCCCATTCTTGTTCGATCCCGACGCCCCACTCCGTTGCTGCCTTCCATTGCCGTCGAGGGCATAGGCGCCCGGACCGCGCGCCCAGATGAGCAAGAGCGCGCCAAGAATGGCGACATTCTTGAATAGCGGCCCCACATGCTCAGGATCGGGCACGACGTGAATGGCGATGGTGACGGGCACAAGCGTGGCAAAGAGCACCAGCGCAGAGGCGCGCGTCAGAAAGCCGAACGCAAGGGTAAAGCCAGCTGCGACGAACGCGGCGCCTGAAAGCCAAAGCAAAACCGAAGGATCACCGATGACACGCACGACGGCGCGCCATGGCGACTCCTCCATCCGTTCAAGCATCATCTCGTGCTGGCGGAAGTGACCAAGTCCGCCAACGATGAAGATGAGACCCGTAAGCACGCGGAAGACCGGATCGACCAGCGCTTTCGTCTTCTCACCTGGTTCAAGCCAACGCTCAATGGCTGCAAACATGCTGATCCTCCCTCCTTCCGTGCAACTCCTCAGCCGATCATTGTCGTCCGCAGATACGGACGATGGGCGGTCCACCCCTGTGGGAACAGGCCACGCGCTTCCTCATCCTTGATTGACGGCGGGATAATCACCTCCTTGCCCATCACCCAATCCGCCGGCGTCGCAATCCGGTGCTTGTCACTCATCTGTAGAGCATCGATCACGCGCAGGATTTCATCGAAGTTGCGCCCGACACTCATCGGATAGGTCATGGTGAGCCGGATTTTCTGGGCCGGATCGATGATAAAGACAGACCGGACGGCGGCCGTCTCGCTCTGCTCCGGGTGGATCATGTCGTAGAGGCGCGCGATCGAGAGATCGGCATCCGCGACGATTGGAAACTTGAGGCTCGTCTTCTGCGTGTCGTCGACGTCCTCGATCCAGCGCCGATGTTCTGCGGCTGTATCGGTAGAGAGACCGAGCGGCTTGACGTTCCGCTTTTCGAACTCGGCAGCAAGTTGAGCGGTGCGGCCCATTTCGGTCGTGCAGACCGGCGTGAAGTCCGCCGGGTGGCTGAAAAAGAATACCCAGCTACCCGCGGCCCAGGCATGGAAACTGAGCGGGCCGTTCTGTGTGTCTGTTGTGAAGTCTGGGGCGATGTCGCCGATATGTAACGTCATTGAGAATAGTCCTTTCAAAGGGTCACGCTTCCGGGATCGGCTACGTGGATTTCTGGTGATGGGCGATAGCGATATCTATCAAATCCAACCTCTCGGCGTTTCTGCGTTGATGTGAACGTCCCTGTCCGCGGCATCCTCTTCTCGCGACAGCGTATTGAACGCGTCGTTTTGCGAGAGCCACACTTTGCCGGAGATCTCGGCAAGAAAGTTTGATCGCTTGAGACGGTCCATCACGGGGCCTTTCACCTCGGACAAGTGAAGCATCACGCCCGTATCCTTGAGCCGGTGATTGATCGCCTCAAGACTTTCAAGTGCCGACGCATCAATCGCGTTGACGGCCGAACTCATCACGATGAGGTGCTTGACCTTCGGCCGTCCCGCAACTTCGTCGAGCACGAACTCCTCAAGCCAACGTGCGTTCAGATAGGTCAGGCTCTCATCGACCCGGATCGTCAACACGCGCGGATCGGTGAAAACATCATGCCGCTTCACATTGCGGAAGTGCTCGCTCCCCGGCACGCGCCCCACAACGGCTGCATGCGGGCGCGAAGCGCGCCAGATGAAAAGCGCCAAGCTTACGCCGACACCCGCGATCACGCCCGGCTCGACACCCACAAGCAACGTGACGCCTATCGTCGCCATCATCGCCACAAAATCCGCGCGCGAATACCGGAAGACTTCGACCGGCTTCTTCAGATCGACGAGGCTGAGCACGGCGACAATGATGGTCGCTGCGAGCGTGGCGATCGGCAACGACGTCAGCAGCGGCGTCAGGAATAGCGCTGCGATGAGGATGCCCACCGCCGTGAAGGCGCCGGCGGCCGGCGTTTCCGCGCCAGCATCGAAATTGACGACCGAGCGCGCAAAGCCGCCCGTCACCGGATAGCCGCCCGTGAAGCCGGCCGCGATATTCGCCGCGCCAAGCCCGATGAGCTCCTGATCGGGGCTGATCCGTTGGCGCTTCTTGGCGGCCAACGTCTGCGCTACGGAGACACTTTCAACAAAGCCAATGACGGAAAGCAGAAGCGCCGGTGTCGCCAGCCGCCCCCAGAGCTCAGCGTCAAAGACGGGAACGGTCAGCGGCGGCAAGCTTTGCGGAATCTCACCGACAACCCGTACGCCCTGCGCTTCCAGATCGAGCAAGACTACGGCGAGGATCGACACGGCGACGGCCGCAATTGGTCCCGCTTTCGCGATGAGTTCGGCCGGCCGCGCCTTCAAGCCCACGTGCATCAGCACGGGCTTCAATCCCTTGCGCACCCAGAACAGGAACGCCGTCGCCACCACGCCAATCACGAGCGTCGGGAGATTTACATCACGCGCGTGCGCAACCAGCGAGACGATCAGCTCCGGCATTGCCTCGCCACTCGCCTGCACGCCGAGGATCGATTTCACCTGGCTGGTGGCGATGATGATCCCGCTTGCCGTGATGAACCCTGAAACAACAGGATGAGAGAGCAGATTGGCGAGGAACCCGAGCCTCAGCACGCCCATCAACATGAGCATCGCGCCGGACAAGAAAGCGAGTATCAGCGCAGCCTCGATGAAGGCAGCACTACCAGGCGGCGCGACATCGCTCGCAGCAGCCAGCGTCATCAGGGAAATGACCGCGACGGGTCCCACAGCCAGCGCCCGGCTGGTTCCAAAAACGGCATAGGCCATGATCGGCGCAATGGAAGCGTAGAGCCCGATCTCCGGTGGCAAGCCGGCAAGCATCGCGTAAGCGAGGCTTTGCGGAATCAGCATGATCGTCACGATCAGCGCCGCAAGTAGATCGTTCGTCAGCGTGGCGCCGCCATAGGTGCGGCCCCATTCGAGGATCGGGAGATAACGCGCCAGATTGCTCACGTCAGGCGCCGATCATGTGCGGCTTCACCATCCATTCGCGGCCCTTGAGCATGCCGTTCCAGTAAACCGGCGGCAGGATCGTGTCCTTAAGTAGCCAGGACAGACGCGACGGCCGCGTGCCGTCGATGAGCCAGTTCGGAAAGCTTGGCAGCAGCTTACCGCCATAGCCGAACTCGGCGAGCACGATCTTGCCGGCTTCGACCGTCAGCGGGCAGCTGCCATAGCCGTCATAATCGGCAACCGGCGCATCGCCTTTAAGTGCTGCAAGGGCGTTGACCGCTACCACGGGCGCCTGCTTGCGCGCAGCTGCAGCTGTCTTGGCGTTGGACGCCGAACAGGCGTCGCCAAGTGCAAAGACATTGGCGAAGCGCGGATGCTGCAGCGTTGCCTCGTTGACTTCAATAAAGCCGGAAGCTGCCGCAAGGGGCGAGGCGCGAACGAAGTCGGGCGCCACTTGCGGCGGAACAACATGGATCATGTCGAACCGCTCTTCGACCTGCCGGGTATCATCGCCGTGCTTTTGCTCGAACACAGCAGTCTTCGCAGCGCCATCGATCGCGACGAGTTTCGATACGAAATTCAGGTGCGCGCCGTAGCGCCCGACATAGTCCATCAGCGCAGGCACATACGCCGCGACGCCGAACAGCACTGCGCCCGCCGTATGAAACTGAACGTCAATATTCTTCAGCACGCGCGCCTGTTCCCAGCGGTAGCAGGACAGGTACATCGCCTTCTGTGGCGCGCCGGCGCACTTGATCGGCATGACCGGTTGCGTGAACAGCGCGCGTCCGCCCTTCAGCGTCTTCACAAGCCGGTTCGTGTAGGGCGCCAAGTCGAAATCGTAATTCGACGTGACGCCGTTGTGGCCCAAAGTCTCGATGAGTCCGGGAATAGCGGCCCAATCGAGTTTGATGCCAGGGCAGGCAATCAGCACGCGATAAGCAAGATGGCCGCCATCGCAAAGCAGCACTTTGTTTTCTTCAGGGACAAAACCGCTGGCTGAGGCCTTGATCCATACAACGCCGTGCGGAATCAGCTGTGCTTCCCGCCGCATCGTGAAGTCACGGTCAAACACGCCGGCGCCGACCATCGTCCAACCCGGCTGATAATAATGCGCTTCGTTCGGTTCAATGATGGCGATCGAGGCGTCGCGATTGCGTTTGCGGATGCTCGCCGCCGTCGAAATACCGGCGCTTCCGCCGCCGACAATGACAATGTCAAACATCCGCGAGCTGCTTTCTTCCAGCTGAAGAAGGCCCGCCATTTGCGCGAGTTTGGCGGCGCGCGCGCCGGACCGGCAATAGGCGAGAACCGGGCCCGGAAGCGATGTGAGCGCCGCTTTCATGCTCGCCGCATCGCCTTCGCGCTCTGATCCCGAAACAACGGGGATGTGCGCGAAACCGAGCCCCGCAGCGCGCGCTGCGGATTCGATGTCTTTTGCGGCGCTCTGCCTCTGCTCCTCCCCGTCGGGACGATTGCAGATGATGGACCGATACCCTGCGCGCGCGATTGCTTCGATATCCGTCGGGCGTATCTGCGGCGATGTCGCGATGCGTGGGTTGAGGCGTTTGATGTCCATCTTGGTTTCCTCCCGCGTTCGCGGTGCTGTGTTCAGAGTGTTGTGAAGCGGTGCGCGGCGACGCCGCCGAACATGGCGAGCACGAATATCCCGGCTTGAGTGGGCGCTATGGCGAGATCGGCGAGCGCCGGGCCGGGGCATAGCCCGCCGATACCCCACCCTGCTCCGAACAATACGGAGCCGAGCACAAGGTTGCGGTCCAACTTGGTCGTCGCAGGCACGTCGAAGCGTTCTTCCGCAAAGGGCCTCGAAAGACGCTTCCGCCACAACCAAGCGATGGCCATCGGCGCCATTGCGCCACCCATCACGAATGCGAGTGTCGGGTCCCACTCTCCGAAGAGGTCAAGAAACGCCTGCACGCGCGCGGGATCGCCCATGCCCGAGAGGGCAAGGCCCGCCCCGAAGAGCAATCCAGCGGCTAAGGCGATGAGGGCTGGCCTCATTGGCCTTTGCCGCGCGTTGAGAAGCCAAACGGCCTGTAGAGCGGACAAAAGCCAAAGAAGCTCGTCAGCAGAAACACCGCCGCCAGGACAGCTAGGGCGATCGCAAGAGCGCCGCCAATGACGCCCGTGTACCAAAGGACCGCAACGGTCACTGCGAGCGCAGCGCGCGCCGCCCGATCGACCATTCCCAAATTCATTTTCACAGCATGTTTCCTTCTTCAGCCGTGCATGAATCCGAAAGCGCGCATCAGACCCACGGTCGCAAAGCCGCTGGCCATGAACACCGCCGTCGCGACCAGCGATCGTAGGGACAGCCTCGACA
>Ga0268299_1003518_pt1 | contig 14163 bp, 10 predicted proteins | sample NOBtaG_FD_193484 | JGI IMG/M metagenome (GOLD analysis project Ga0268299, IMG submission 193484) | Activated sludge microbial communities from bioreactor in Nijmegen, Gelderland, Netherland - NOB reactor | ecosystem: Engineered > Bioreactor > Aerobic > Activated sludge | place: Netherlands...
TGAGCAGTTTTTTGCCAAAATAGACCGCGCGCCCAATCGCGATGGATTGACGTTCGCCACCTGATAACGACCCAACAGGCTCATCTGGGTTGCGAATGTGAATGCCGATGTCGAGCAGTGCCGCGCGGGTACGCTCTGCCATTTCGGCTTTGTCCAGCACTTCCAGCGGGCCGATGCGCCGTGTAATCTCCTGTCCCAGCCAGAAATTTCGCGCAATGCTCATCAGCGGGACAAGCGCCAGGTCTTGATAAACGGTTTCAATACCCAACGTGCGGGCATCATGCGGCGAATCAATCCGAACCGGTTTTCCTTCAAAAAAAATTTCGCCTCCAGTTGGGGTGTAGACCCCTGTGAGAATTTTGATGAGCGTCGATTTTCCCGCGCCGTTATCGCCAAGTAAGCCGACAATTTCCTGACGCCCCACCTCAAAATCGATGCCCCGCAGCACATTAATCGTGCCAAAGGTTTTCTGGATGTCGCGCATCTCGACCATTGGGCTGCTGTTTGCTGCGCTCATGTTTTTGCCCGCCTTGAAACTGTGTTAATGACCACTGCGACGATAATAATGACGCCGATAACGCCATTGAATACGCGCGGGTTCATGCCGACCAGCACTAAACCAGTCTGCAACATGCCGAAGATGAACACCCCAAGCAGCGCGCCGATGATGCTGCCATAACCGCCTGTCAGCAGCGCACCGCCGATCACGGACGCCGCGATCACTTCGAGTTCCAAACCTTCACCGCGCAGCGCATCGACACTTTGTACGCGCGACACGTCAAAAATGGCTGCCACGCCAACCAACACCGCACTGATGATGAAATTCGTGACTTTTACGCGGTTGACGTTGATACCTTGCGCCCGCGCCGCACCAGGATTGCCGCCGGAAGCGAAAGTCCCGTTGCCATAGCGGGTTTGATTCAAAATAAACTGGAAAATCAGCACCAAGAGAAACCACCAGAACACGCCCACGCGCAGATTAATTTCGCGCGGAAACAGGCCGATGATCGGCAGCGATTCGATGCGTCCATTCATCAGGTCGAAAAAGCTGACTTCCAGCATGGTGTCCATCTGTCCAAACTGGCTGATGATTGCCGCCAGCAGCAGCAGTATTGCGCCAACCGCCGCGATCACCGTCACCAGAAAACTCAAAAAGGACAGCGCGACGAACAAATCGTCAAAATCGCCGGGTTCAGTTTTGCGTTTTTCGACCTGGTTTTGAAACCCTGCCCACAGATTCGGCACAACCGAGCGCGCGATCAAGCCAATCACAGCGATCAATGCCACCGAGCCGATCATAATCAGTATTCGGCTGATATAAATATTGGGCGGGGTGTTGAAAAAATCGGCATAGCGCAAAATGCGGCCCTCCGCCACCAGCACCAGCGGAATCGCTCGGAAAGCCAGCAGTGTCCCCAGCGTCACGATAAACGATGGGATGCCCGTGCGTATCAGGATATAGCCGTTTAAAGCACCAAGCAAACCGGTGAAAGTCAGCGCTAAAATTGCTGCCGGAATTGGCCCCATCGGCGGAATTCCGAGCGGAAGCTGCCCGGTGACTAACCCTAAAAATGTCAGGCCGCTTACGCCCATCAGCGAACCCACCGAAAGATCAAACTCGCCGGAAATCATCAGCATCGTAATGCCGATGGCGACGACACCGCGCGTAATATTGGTCGAGAGCGCCCCTGCCAGCGCACGCGGCTCAAGAAACAGATCAGACGCTACCGAAAAAATGATGAACAGCGCAAAAAAGCCAACAATCGCGCCTGCACCTGGCGATTTGGACAAACGATTGCGGATCATCTGGTCAGCCGGGACGTTGGTATGCCCAATCACCCGTGCCATCGCCCGCTCCCCTGCCGAGCCGCGTATTGGCTGCTTGATGGTTGTGCCGTCCAGTTCACCTGTCAGGTAGCGATAAGCCGCCAAACAGGAGAAAAAAATCAGCAGCGCAGGCGCAGTAAGTTCCTGTACGCCGGGAAGGTTATCGAGAAAATTTCCACTCGGGGGGATAATCTTCGAAATATCAAACAGGCCAGACATTAAAATAATCAGGCCAATCAGCGCATTGATGAGAATAACCCACTGCCCCCACGCCCAGGCGCGGCGATCCCTGACCAGAAATCCCCATACCGTTCGCAGCGCCACAAGACCCCAGGCTGTTGAGCCGATCAGCACGAACCATTCCAGCGCATTGATGTCTCTGCGGCTCATGTTGACCCGCTCTCCCAGAGGCAGCCAACCCGTAAAAATCTGTTCGGCAATCAAGAGAGAAACTATGCCAATCATACCCAGGAGCGCAACGCTTAATAAAACCCCCGGCGGCATCGGTACGCGATCTTCAAAATAACTGCGGATGCTAGGCATGGATTCTCGGCGGATAAATCCCCAAGCGGTGCGCAGCGCAATCAAGCCCCACAAGGCAGCAGCGACAATAGCGACAATTTCAATCGCGTTGTAATCGCGGCGGCTGATATTGATGCGCTCCGCCAGTGCCAGCCAGCCTGTAAGAATCTGTTCAACGACAATAAAGCTGGCAAGGCTGACGATCAGCAGGAGGATGACATTAACGGTAGAGCCGCGCGAGGCATTTGATTGTGTATTTCCAGAATACCCCATTTTTTCATGAAACTTTCTATTTCAAAACCAAATAAAATTTTGTGAGATAGTCAACGCTTCCGAGCCGCCATGATTTCAAATATCCGAGCAGCTATGATTTCATATAAATGGGGGAGCAAAACGCCCCCCCACCCATAACGAATTTCGTGGCATACGGAAATTAACGATAGCCAGCCGCAGTCAGTTCCTTGATCGCCGCAACATTGCTGGCGTCAATCACACCAGGGCCGGTGAAAATGTCGCCACCGGGCTGCATCTTATACTGACTGTTGAGATACAACCACATAATGGTTTCGAAACCTTGCAGATAAGGCTGCTGATCGATGGCCTGGAGCAGGGCACCACTTTCGATCATGTCATAAATCTCGGCGCTGGTGTCATGCGTGGTCGCATACAGCGTACCGGGTTCGCGGCCTGATTCCTGAAGGTACAGATTCAGTGCCGACGAAGGCAGCGGGCCAAGCATGAAAATAGCGTTCGTGTCGGGGTTTGCCGCAAAATAATCGGCAATTGTGGTAGCGCTCTCACCAGGGTTGTTATTAATGTTCAGGATGTCCAGTTGGACGCCCATTTCATCAAAAACGCTCTGGACGCCAGCGCAGCGGGCTTCCAAACCACTGTGACCCTGTTCCTGAATGGTGCAGACACCGCGCGCAATCGTTGCGCCATCGGCAGCCGCTTCGGCAAATACACGGCGACCATTGCTAACGCCACCCGTGAATTCACTCGCGCCAATGTAGAACAGAATCGGCAGTGCCTGGTCAGTACCAGCATTCTTGTCTGCCGTGTTGAACGAAATGACGGGGATTCCCGTCGCGGCTGCGGTTTCGACACCACTGCGAATCACCTCGGCATCAGGAACAGTCGTACCAATCCCATCAGGATTGCTGGCAAGCGCATCTTCCCAATACCCAGCCATCGCAGTCAGGTCAAACTGTTCGTCACCCAGCCATTGGCAGTCGGCATCGAGCAGTGCGCAGGCATCTTCCATACCCTTGATAACAACCGTCCAGAACGGGTTTCCAGGGCCGCCATGACTGATCATTTTAAAGACGAGGCCATCATCCTGTGCGCCAGTCACGCCGACGGCAGCGATAAGCACGCCTGCGATCAAAAGTCCTACCAACAATAAGCGTTTAAACATAGAGTCTCCTTTTAGAAAATGAATCTAATACCCGCTTGTTAAGATGGTGCTTCAACAAACCAGTTGTTTCGGGTTATGGCAGCGCCACAAAATTCGTGTAAACTATCTCACGATATGAGCATACTCAAGAATTTATCTGATCGCAACATTTATAAATTATTTTTGTCAGATCATTTCGGAGACGCGGCGGATTCCATGAAAAGAATAGTCAACAGTGAGCAAATTCGCGCCGTTACACTGGCAATCGTCATCGTTGGCATCGGATTGATCGTATTCGGGGCTTATCGTTATCTCGATGCTGCACGCCAGTTGAGCGACAATATGGCGCAGAAAATTCAAGAATCGGGTACTGAAATATCCAATCTCTCTAACGGTGAAGCACAGATGTTGATGAGCGCGGATATTCAGCGTCGGAAACTGCTTCAACAGCAAAATTATGCCATGATTTTCGCCGGGGTTGGGTTAGCTCTGGCAGCGGCAGGTTGGTTAGCAGGCGACTTTCTGGCGGCGCGCCGTGCCGTAAAGCTAAAGCTCAATCAAAATCCCTGAAGCACTCAAAGGAATTGCAAACATCCCCTAGACAAATAACATCTTACTAACCCGATTCAACCTGTACTGTAGTAAAATTCTTACCGAAAAACGACAACTTTTCCGTCTGGAATTCTGTTTTTCTGGCGAGAGAAGGTATAATTAAATTCTAGAAATAATGGCTTTTCAGAGGAATCGTGGCTGGGGACCACTACATGTCTTCGCCAAATGCCTTCCAAAGTTCAGGATTGATCGAACGCCCCAGGCTTCTCAATAAACTTCAGAAGGCCCTGGAACATAAATTAACGTTGATTAGCGCACCCCCTGGGTATGGTAAAACCACGCTTGCGGCTCAACTCGCGCGCCAGTCACCCTACCCTGTTGTCTGGCACACGCTTGATGAAAGCCAGCGCGATCTTCCTGTACTCTATCAGCGTTCACTTTCGCTGCTGGAATCAGTTGCATCTGGCATCCAATCTCTCCCCGCTCCTTATGGCTACCAATCCAGCGAGCTGGCAGGATTAATCATTGCCTATCTGCGCGATCATGTTGACAGCGATTTCATTTATATCATTGATGATGTTCAGCTTCTCGCTGGTTCAGCACCCGTAGAAACCTGGCTGCGGACATTGGTCGGCAATATTCCTAATGCCTGCCATCTCATCTTACTCAGCCGCATTATCCCAGATTTACCGCTGACCGAGATGATCTCCCGGCGCGAAGTCTTGGCGATTGGTCAGGAAGAACTGCGCCTTACCGTTTCCGAAATCCACAATCTGGGACGGGAGATGCTCGGCTCTCCAATTGGGGATTCCAAAGCTCAAGAACTAGTCAAACGTTTGGAAGGTTGGCCCGCAGGGACAGTGCTGGCCTTACACCCTCTGCCGCCAGATTTGGAACGAGCGATGCTGCGGGAGGGAGTCGGGCCAGAAGCGCTGTTCGACGGCCTTGCCGACTCGATGTTAAATGCGCTTAATCCCGGACTGCGGGATTTTCTCTTGGCCTCCTCCACGCTCACACGCCTGACTCCTGAAATCTGCAAATCATGCCTCGAACTCACCGACAGCACCTTGTGGTTATCCGAAATTATTAGTCGGAATTTATTTCTGACGCGGACGACAGGCGGCTTTGTCTATCATTCATTGTTCCGCACCTTTTTACAACGCCAGCTTCAAGAGGCAGACCCGGAACGCTTTGTTAACCTGCACACGCGCGCGGGCTTGTGGTTTGAGCAGCAAGACCTCATCCCCGAAGCCTTTGAGCACTATATCGCGGCGGATCGTCTGGACTCGGCGGTAGTCATCAGCGAACGTGTGGCAGAAGCCTATTTTACGCAGGGCAAGGCCGAAACCCTGTTAAGCTGGGGAGCAAAACTTCAGCAGGTCGGTGCGCGTGTGCCTCGCCTTTCACGCGCTTGCGCCAAAATTTTCATTGATCGTTATGAATATGAATCGGCGCAGGCAAAACTAAACGATGCTGAATCCGGCTTTATGTCGTCCGAAGATGAATCCGGCATCGCAGAAATTCAGATGCTTCATGCAATGCTCGATTTGCAGCGTGGAAACTATGAGAAGGCCAGTTCTAAGGCTAAAGAATTCTTAGAATCCGACTCTGAATTCGTCAATTTGCGTGGACGTGCGCTCTCGATTTTGGGGATTGCCCTGCTGCACATCGGCGAGCTTCAGGATGCTGTTCAATATCTTGAAGAAGCGCTTCCCCTTTACCGCGAAGACGGGGACGCCTATGCGACCTCCCAACATCTTCAAGACCTTGAAGTTGCTTATACCCGCTTGGGGCGACTGAATGAAGCGGCTGCCTGCCTGCAAGAAGTTGTCGCACTTCGACGATCACTCGGCAGCGCGGGCGCGCTGGCTCTGGCTCTCAACAACCTCGGTTATTACTATCATCAGCACAGCGATTACAAACAAGCCCTGGCAACTTTTCAGGAGGGACTAAGTGTTGTTTCCAAAGTGCCAAATCGACGCTCAGAGAGCTATCTCATGTGGAGTTTGGGCGATCTACAGCGCGATTTAGGCACCCACAATGAAGCCGTCCTGCTGTACAACAAAAGCCTAGAGCTTCTTGGCAACAGTGAGCCGACGCTGCGCTGCTCGATCCTTACGAGTTTTTCAACCCTACGCCGCTGGCAGGGCAATTACCATGAGGCGGCTACCCTGGCGGCAGAAGCGGGTGTGCTGGCACAAAAACACAGCATCGCGCTGGAAGGTACTGTCGCTCAAGCCAATTTGTGGTGCGCCCGCGCGTATCTTGAAAATGCGGGTACTGCGCTGGCAGAGATGGAAACAACTGTGGAAGCGCTCGGTAGCCAAGCACCCCAAAATGAGCTTTTGCGGGTCATGAGCTTATGTGCGCAGACGGCCCTGCTGTGCGCAGATCGACCATTAGCGGAACAATATCTTCAATCCGCTGTGCGTATCGCGCATGACATGAACACTGCCCAAACGCTGGCTGCCGAAATATTCTATAACCCTCCCTTAGAGTCAATCGTGAATGCCGACCCAGCACGCTACGGCATTTTAACGCGCGATCTTAAGCGCCTGCGTGACTCTCAGGATAAAGTTGTCGCCGAACCCCGGCCTGAGCGTATCGTCAAGGAAACCTACAGCTTAAAAGTAACCACGTTGGGACGCGAAATTATTGAACGTGACGGTGTGCGTGTCCCTTCGTCAGAATGGCGTGCCACCGGATCGCGCGAATTATTCCTTTATTTGTTATTTATGGGGCCAGAAACCCGTGAGCGCATCTGCCTCGCCTTCTGGCCTGATGGCAGTACCAAACGAGTTCGTCAGAGTTTTCATACCACTTTGTATCGTGCTCGTCAGGCTCTCGGCGAGAATGCCATTACCTTTGAAGACGATCTTTACCAGATCAATCCTGAGCTTGATTTATGGTGCGATGCGCGTGAATTTGAAAATCTGACCAAGCAAACCCGGCTCTTATCCCCGCGTGATGCACGCACGGAGGATTTATGGCATAAAGCTGTCAGTTTGTATCGAGGTGAATTTTTACCCTCACTCAGTCAGGATTGGGTTCTCGCGCGCAGAGATATCTACCATGAAACCTACCTCGATGCCCTTGTTGGCTTAGGTGAATGCGCCCGCGCCCGTAAAAACTTCCGCGAGGCGATTGTAGCATTCAAACGTGCGCTCGAACTTGAACCTTACCGTGAGGACATTCATCGGGCCATCATGACCTGTTATGCCAACCTGGGCGAGAAAAAGCAGATTCATGCCCATCTGCACCGCTTGCAGGAATTACTCCGCCACGATCTCGCTGTCGAACCATCGACGGAAACCATCACTCACGCAAAAAGCCTGCTCGACTAATCGCTTCGGGTTGGATAAAACAGTAAAGTCAACGATAGCGTACCGGTAGACAGTACGCTTTCGGTCATTTCTACATACCCCGCAAAGTTTTTCTCATAATTGGTAAGCACTTTGTTGAGTGCTGTCCCCTATTGTGTGAATAACTTGATCGACATGACAAACATCAAGAGGAAAGATGACTATGTCGCACAAAATCGTTCTGTTCACAACCTGGTTCGCATCAAATCCCCGCCGTGTGCGCGTTGCGGTAATCGGCACAGCTTTGCTAGTGGCAGCTGGTTTATCACCCGCAGCCGCCGTTTTCGCTGGTCAAGCGACGGGTGGAGTTCGTTAGTTCTGTCCCCTCACGATAAAAGTAGATTTATCGTACCTGACGGATAGGCTAAAGAAGGTTGAACGAACCAGTCTTCGTAAGATGGATTACGTTCAAAAGGAGAAACACCCCATGTCAAAGACGAAACAAGCTCTCGTCATGGACGTTTTGCCTTGGCCTCAGGGTCATGGATTTTCCGGCACCAATGCCTGGTGGGAATACATATTAAGCAAAGAGGAAAGTAGACGCCTCGATAACTTAATGGGTATCGCCCTCCTCGACGAAGAATTCGGTAAAAGATTGCTCAACGAACGTGATGATTCGCTGCTCATGCCTTTTGGGTTCTCCAAAGAAACCTTAGCTTGGTTGCGCACCATTCAGGCAGCCAATCTGGTCGAACTCGCCCAGGCTATCGTATCGGGTCCTCAGAATCAACTGTTCAAGATGGGGGAGATTTCCTGATCGCTGTGACCCCAGAGGGAGCAACATTGGTTCGCACCTCTACAGCGCTCGAAATCAACAACCCATTATGAATACACCACAAAAGACTCTTAACGCGAGCAAGCAGATTATGCTGGTCGATGATGAAATGGCTATGCTTACGCTTGTTAGCATTACGATGAAACGGCATGGATTCTGTGTCATAGAGGCCGAAAACGCCACTAAAGCACTGAACCTGCTAGAAACTTCAGTCCCTGATCTCATCATTATCGACATGATGATGCCTGGTATGGATGGTATCGAGCTATGCACACGCATTCGTGCGCTGCCGCAATCCAGGCATGTGCCAATTATTATGCTATCAGCACTCCATGATGGTAAAAACGCGAAGCGCGCTTTGGAAGTCGGGGCCAACCTCTATCTTCCCAAGGTGACATCGCACTATGAATTGATTACCAAGGTGCGCGATATTCTTACCCAATCCCCGCCCGCTCAGGCCTGTGGGTAAATATCATTTTTAGCTGCGTTGGGTAAACATTTTATAGAAAGCCATTCGCGAGTCGCTATGCAAACTGAAGCTGTTGTTTTTGTCGAGACCGATAAGGTCGCGCTCCAATCCCTTGAGATGCCTGAGCCACGATCAGGCGAAGTGCGAATCCGTACTTATTACTCAACCATCAGTGGCGGAACTGAAGGCTGGGCGCTTCAAAATTTATTCACGTGGTCAGCAACCCGTTTTCCCTGTGTCCCTGGTTATCAGCGCGTCGGCGTCATCGAGTCTCTTGCCTCAGACGTGATCGGTTGGCGCGTCGGTGATCGCGTCATGGCAACCGTAGGAAAATGGGAAGGTGCGATCAACCCGTTTTGGGGCGCACATGCTGCCCTTGCAAATACCTCTGCCTCTGAACTTTATGCAATTCCCGATGGTGTAAACGAAATCGATGCATCCGGCACAGTTGTCGCTCAGGTTGGTTATAATGCAGCCTACCGCGCCACGTACAAGGCAGGTGATTGGGTTATCGTTTATGGGGATGGTCTGATTGGACAATCAGCCGCACAAGCTGCCCGATCTCGTGGTGCGCGCGTCATTTTAGTTGGTCATCGTCCCGAACGTTTGGCTCTGGCCGCAGCCCACAGCGCCGATATGGTCATCAATAATCACAATGAAAATGTTATTGAAGTCGTCCACGCTCACACAGGTGGTCAGCCTGTCACCGCCATCCTCGACTCCGTACAATCCGAAGCCGCACAGCACGAATATATGCCCCTGCTCGAACGCGGGCGCGGTCAGATCGTTTACTGTGGGTTCACCCCTGGCACAACCTGGGCAGATATGGGTGTCCTTCAGCAGCGCGAATTGACGACGCATTTTATTTCCGGCTGGACACGTCCGCGCATGGAAAGCACACTGGCGTTGATGGCAGCAGGCAAAATGTCTCTCAAACCTTTAATTACTCATCTTTCTTCTTATAAAAATGGCCCGGAAATGTACCGGATGAACGCCAGTAAGTCGCAGCATTTTCTTGGCATCACACTGGATTGGACATCATAAAATGAATGTTTTAATTACCGGCGCTTGCGGCTTTATTGGTCGCGCGCTCATTACTGAACTTGAAAATCGTGGGCATCAACTGCGTCTGCTCGACCAGAATGCGCCACAAGACGCCACCGTTTTCGTCCCCGGATCAGGCGAACGCGCCTCAAGCCCGCTAACCACTCATTGGCCTTTCATACAAGCGCACATCACCGACCCAGAAGCGATGCGCGCCGCCTGCGAAGGCATGGACGCGGTGATTCATCTGGCGGGTGAGCCGCGTGGCCTGCCGGAAATTGGCGTCGAAACCTTCACCACAAACGCGCTAGGGACATTCGTCGCCATCAACGCCGCCCATCAGGCAGGCATTCAGCGCTTCATGTGCGCGTCCAGCATCAATGCCTACGGCACATTTTATTGGCGACTGAGCGGCAAACCCGTGCGCTATACTTATATGCCAATTGACGAAACCTTCCCGCCTGTTCCCGAAGACCCCTACAGCCTCAGCAAATTGGTGAATGAGGAAACCTGCGCAGCCTTCCATCGCGCTTATGGCATGACGACGGCGGCTTTCCGCTTCGCCGGAGTCTGGTCGAAGGAAATGTACGATAAACGCCTGAGCGACGGCTTGCAGCCCACCGGGCAGTGGTCAGACGATCTTTACCAGTGGGTGCATATCACGGATATTGTCGAGGGCATTCGCATGGCTTTAGAGGAAGCCAGCTTGCCAGGATATGGCGCTTATACCTTAAGCGGCGCAGACACCCGCTGCCCAGAGCCGACGACGGATATTTTGAACAAGTTCCGGCCTGATCTGGCGCAAAATGTGCTGACACCGCTGGAAGGGCGCGCTCCCCTGCTTTCGATTGAACGCGCCCGCCTGACGTTCGGTTACTCGCCGCGTTTCCGCCTGGGTGATTAGCTCCAGGGATACGGGCTGTTGCTTACGGGATGCAGTTCGCCCTGGCTGAAGCGGGCAAAGCGGAACGGATACAGCACCGAACTCGACTCGCCCATCAACACCCGCGCGACCTCTTTGCCGACACCGATCATTTTGTAACCGTGATTGCTGTCGGCAATGACGTACACATTCGGCAGCATAAAATCAAAAACCGGGAAATTGTCGGCTGTAAACGCGCCGATTCCGCCCGAAGGCGACCAGTCATAAATTTTGTCACTGCCTTCAAAACGCTCCAAACAGTGCGCCAGCCCCGCCGTCCAGTAATCGACAAAATCATCTTTCACCACGTAAAGCGGGCTTTTTGTGCCATAGGGGTCAAGCTGTGCAGACGTACCGAGATTTTCTGGCGTCGCCCCGCCCTGCACCCCCTGCTTATCCGGCTTAAAGTAGATTCCCCACAGTTCGTCGGTAATCAGCTTTCCGGTTTTGGTCGAAATCAGCGGTTCGCTCGAATCGATGTGGATCACAGGTGGCACTTTGCCTTCCGATGTCACGTAGGTTTTCGGATCGAAATGAATCTCGCCCTCCGCCAACCGCCAGTATGTCCACATCGGCTGATTTTCAACCACCTCGCCGCCCGGAGTACGAATATCAATCACGTTCGGCAGGCCGAGCATCGTCCACAGCGACTTGACCCAGGGGCCAGCGCCGATAATCACCTGATCGGCTTCAATCGTCCCCTGGTTGGTCTGCACCGCGCGCACCGAATCGCCGCGTATATCAAATCCGGTCACTTCGACGCCCGAAAGAATCTGGACGCCCTCGGCTTCCGCTTTCGCCGCCAAGCCAAGCATCGATGCTTTATTGAAGCCGAAACCGCCCTGTTTTTCGTGCAGGCAAGCCGTTAGGCCGCGCGCTTTCCAGTCGGGGAACATCACGCGCATATAATCATACACATTCTGTTCGCCCAAAATCAGATCGGAGCGGTAACCGCTGCGCTGCTGGCGCTCATAAATCGTTTCCAGGTCGCGCTCCTGGATCGGCCCTGCCACCGCCAGATAGCCAACTGGGTTATAATGAAAATCTTTCTCGTTTTCTTCCCACACCTCGACGCTGACGCGCATCACCTCGCCCATCGCAGGCTGGAAATAAAAATTACGGATCACGCCGCAGGCAATCCCCGAAGCGCCCGCCGCGACTCCACTTTTATCCAGCACGACAATATCCTCGCCAGAGCCTTTGCCGCGCGCTTTCAGTTCCTTCGCCAGATGCCACGCTGTGCTGAGTCCATGCACACCCGCGCCAATGACGACGTATTTTTTGAATTTTGGTAGCATAATCGCTTCTCCAACCCATTAAATTGCAGATACAGGGAAAATATTTCAACGCAAAGGCGCAACGAACGCAAAGCAACCCAAAGGAATTAGCTGAATTCCTGCATCGCGTCTGCGACCACGCTCCACACGTAAGCCGCCAGTGATGCGCTCACGATCAGGCGATAGGCAGGCACATTTGCGTCGTCCAATCGCACGATGAGCGTTCGCACTTTTGCGAGGCTGGATTGCGCCGCATGATGATTTGGAAATTCGGCGTCAGCAAAATTGAGGCCGCAAATTTTTGGGAGTACGTCCTGCACATATTCCCCTGCCAAACGCATCTGCCCATAGTTATGCGTCATATCGGTGAGGGTTACACGCCCGTCGCCTGCTTCATTTTGCAGCCATGTGACAGCCGAGTCTGTTTTTCCATCCGTCAGCAGCATCAATTGATCGGGTGTCAACCGCACCAGTACGCCATGATCGACCTGCTGAATATCGCCAGTCTGAATCGATTGAAAAATTCCGCGCCCGCGAATGTCGATTAAACCTTGCCCGCTGAAGTCCGTCAGCGTCACGGCGGCGCTCTGTACAGGCTGCGCGGAAATGGGTGATATATAAGGAAGAGACATTTCGCGCTCCTATGAGTTGAGCTTCACGCCATCAGGGTCATAAAACGGCAGCGAGACAACACGTCCGGTCTTCATCTGACCGCGCACCCGAATCGTAAATTCCTGTCCCGGCTCGGTCATGTCGGCGGGGAGCCAGCACAGGCCGATCACTTTTTTCAGCGTCGGGCTGCGGCGCACGCTCGTGATTCTGCCAATAATTTCCAGCCCAATCGGCCCATCTCCAGGTCGAACAATCTGATTCGCTTCTTCCGGCATCGTGCCGTCCGGCATTTCGAAGCCGACCAATTTTTTGGTCACGCCTGCGCGGTTCGCCATCATCAGCGACGCTTTGCCCGTGAAATCCTGTTTATCCAGCTTGACCGCCCATTCCATCCCGGCTTCAAACGGATTCGTCAGGCCATCGGTATCCTGGCTGACGATGATGTGGCCTTTTTCCAGCCGCAGGACGCGCTGGGCTTCAACCCCAAACGGCGCGATTCTAAATTCTTCGCCCGCCTTCAGAAGCGCTTCCCACACGTGCAGACCGAAGCCGCTCGGCACGTGAATCTCGTAGCTCAACTCGCCCGTAAAGCCGATGCGCAGCAGCAGCGCAGGCACACCCGCAATCGTCGCCTCGCGAACACTCATATAAGGAAAGGCGGCATTGCTCAAGTCAACGCCCTGCGTGACTTTCGCCAGCACGTCGCGGGCGCGCGGGCCAGCCAGATTCATCGCGGCGCGCAAATCCGTCGCGTTCAGCAGGTGAACGTCATACGACCAGCCGCTTTGCAAATTCCATTCCATATTTTCGAAAATACCGCTTGCGCCGCTGGAGGTGGCTGTCATGTAGAAGAAATCGTCCGCAAGCCGCGCCGTTACGCCGTCATCCAGCACGACGCCTTCTTCGTTGACCATCAGGCCATAGCGCACACGTCCCACATCCAGTTTTTGCCAGCGATTCGTGTAGACACGCTCCAACAGCCCCGGAACGCCTGGGCCTTGCAGGTGAAATTTTCCGAGCGGTGTCACGTCGATCAGGCCGACACGCTCCCGCACGGCGCGCACTTCTGCGCTCGGATCGCCATAATGGTCAGGGCGCTTCCAGAGTCCGGCATTCATCATCGCCGCACCGTGACTCACGTGCCAATCGTGCATCGGCGAGACGCGCACTGGCTCCATCAGCCGACCACCTAGCGCGCCCATCGTCACCGGCACAACCGGCGGACGCGAAGTCGTCGTTCCGGTTTCGGCAATCGACTTCTGGTTATAGTGCGCGCAGACGTGAATCGCGTTGATATTGCACATTTTGCCCTGGCACGGCCCCATACTGACTGTGCTGTAGCGTTTGAGCAGTTCAACGCTGTCATAGCCTTCTTCAATCGACTGCTTGATCTCTTTGCGCGTCA
>Ga0268299_1003519_pt1 | contig 14161 bp, 14 predicted proteins | sample NOBtaG_FD_193484 | JGI IMG/M metagenome (GOLD analysis project Ga0268299, IMG submission 193484) | Activated sludge microbial communities from bioreactor in Nijmegen, Gelderland, Netherland - NOB reactor | ecosystem: Engineered > Bioreactor > Aerobic > Activated sludge | place: Netherlands...
GCCGCCCATCACCGACTTGTAGCGCCACCACTCCTTCCCTTCCTCGTCCTTGCTGAGGAAGGCGCGCTCGACGATCGCCTTGTCGTCATCGTCGTTGCCGCCGAGCTCCCAGCGCGTCCACTGGCCGGGCTGGTAGTCTTCGTCGAAGACGTTCGCCCCGGTGCCGTACATCATGCCCCAGAGCTGGCCGATGTAGAGCCAGGTGTAGTCGGCCGTCCACTGCCCGGCGGCGGGGACGCCGCCCGCACCGCGTCCGAGTCCCCCGAGCGCGGCTTCGAGCGCCGCGGCATTCACGCCGTAGATGCTGCCGAAGCGTTCGCGTCGCGCGTTCACGGCTTCGACTTCCGGTGCCGAGAGGCCGGCGCGGTCGCCGTAGGCGTAGATGCGCTCGAGCCGGATGCCGAGGCGCTGGAACTGCGGCACGGTGAAGTTGCCGGCCTGCGCCGCGGTGCGCGTTGCCTGCTCACGCAGCGCGGTCTTCTCGCGTTCGATGTCCGACTCGTTGTTGGCGCCGCAGCGCGCGCGGATGCCGGCGCGGGCGGCGAGTCCGCCGAGCCGGCTACGCGTCGCAGAACCGGCGGCTTCAAACGCGATCTTGCACTCGCGGAAGCGGCGGATGCGCTGATCGATCTCGCGGAGCTTCGGGTCGAGCGCGGCGATCTCCTCGCGCTCCTTGTCGTACGACGTCACATAGCGATCGAGGACGTCGGTGGTGAGCGTGATCTCCTGCGCGACCGATGGTGCAGTGGTCAACAGCAGGGCAGTGACGACGGCGGCGGTACGGCGGAACATGTGCGTCTGATCCGTTGGGGTGGGAGTGCTAACTTGCACGATGCGGCGTGCTGGCGACAGCACCCGGTGAATCCCCTACGGAGAGTTCCATGCGTCGTTTCGCCATCCTCGCCGTTCTCGCGCTTGCCGCGCCCGGCCTCGCGGCCCAGGACCACCAGCACTCGCCGGGCATGCAGCATCCGGCGGCGGGCCCTCAACCCAAGGAGGGCGGCCAGGCGGCGTTCGCTGCCATCTCCGAGGTGGTGAGGATGCTCGACGCCGATCCGCGCACCGACTGGAGCAAGGTCAACATCGAGGCGCTGCGGCAGCACCTCATCGATATGGACGAGGTGACGATGCGCGCAGTCGTGCGCGCCGAGGCGGTCGAGGGGGGCGCGGCATTCATTGTCACGGGCAGCGGGCGCACATTGGAGGCCATCCGCCGCATGACGCGCTCGCGCGCGGCGACGGGCACGGAGGACGGCTCCGTGCGGATGAGCGTCAGTGATGTGAACGGCGGCGTGCGTTTCGTGGCGCTCGCCGGCAACCCGTCAGATGCGCGCGCCGTCGCACGCATCCGCGGGCTGGGGTTCATCGGGGTCGTCGCGCTCGGCGACCACCATGCGCCGCATCACCTGGGCATCGCCAATGGCTCGATGGCGGCGATGCACGGCCACGACCACTAGTCCGTCGCGGCGTCCTCGTCGTCACCGTCACCGGGGCCGTCCGGATCCATCCAGAACGGCTCCCAGTGATGCCCGTCGGGATCGTAGAAACTCCAAGCGTACATGAAGCCGTGGTCCTGCGCCGGCATCGCCGGGCGCCCGCCGTGGGCGAGCGCGAGTCCCACCAGCGCATCCACCGCCTCGCGGCTTTCGCAGGTGATCGAGAAGAGGCCTTCCGTCACGCTGTGTGTGTCGGCGATCGGCCGCGTGGTGAACGTCGAGAACTTCGACTCGCTGAGCAGCATGGCGTGCACCGTCTCGCTCAGGCGCATCGCGATGCCGGAGTCGTCACTGAACTGCTCGTTGAAGGAGAAGCCGAGCGCCGTCCAGAAGTCGCGCGCGCGGGCGACATCCTGGACGGCGAGGTTGATGAAGACCAGCCGGCTCATCGCACCAACGGCTTGTACTTGAGCCGGTGCGGCTGGTCCGCATCCGGTCCCTTCCGGCGCTTGAGATCCTCGATGTAGCTCTGGTAGTTGCCCTCGTACCACACCACTTCCGAGTCGCCCTCGAAGGCGAGGATGTGCGTGGCCACGCGGTCGAGGAACCAGCGGTCGTGGGAGATGATCACCGCGCAGCCGGAGAAGTCGAGCAGCGCGTCTTCCAGCGCACGCAGCGTGTCGACGTCGAGGTCGTTGGTCGGTTCGTCGAGCAGCAGCAGGTTGCCGCCCTGCATCACCGTCTTCGCGAGGTGCAGTCGGTTGCGTTCGCCGCCGGAGAGGTTGGCGACGAGCTTCTGCTGGTCGGCGCCCTTGAAGTTGAAGCTCGACGCATACGCGCGACTGTTGAGCTCCTTCTTGCCGACCGTGATCAGTTCGCGGCCGCCGGAGATCTCTTCCCAGAGCGTGCGCTTGCCTTCCAGCGTGCGGTGCTGGTCCTGGTACGAGATCACCACCGTCTCGCCGATCGTGAGCTCGCCGCCGTCCGGCTTCTCGAGGCCGTTGATCATGCGGAACAGCGTCGTCTTGCCGGCGCCGTTGGGGCCGATGATGCCGACGATGCCCGCGCGCGGCAGGTCGAAGTTCAGGTTGTCGAACAGCAGCTTGTCGCCGAAGGCCTTCTTGAGGCCCTTGGCGCGCACCACGTCGTTGCCGAGGCGCGGTGCCGGTGGAATCACGATCTCGTTCTGCATCACGCGATCGTTCTGCGCCTCGCTGGCCAGCTGCTCGTAGGCCTGCAAGCGCGCCTTGCTCTTGGCCTGCCGCGCCTTCGGCGACATGCGCACCCACTCGAGCTCCTTCTGCAGCGTCTTCTGCCGCGCGCTGGCCTGCTTCTCCTCGAGCGCCAAACGCTGCTGCTTCTGCTCGAGCCAGCCCGAATAGTTGCCCTCGTAGGGCACGCCCTTGCCGCGGTCGAGCTCGAGGATCCACTTCGCGACGTTATCCAGGAAGTAGCGATCGTGCGTGATCGCCACGACCGTGCCCGGGAACGTCTCGAGGAAGTGCTCCAGCCACGCCACGCTCTCCGCATCGAGATGGTTCGTCGGCTCGTCGAGCAGCAGCATGTCGGGCTCTTCGAGCAACACCTTGCAGAGGGCCACGCGACGCTTCTCGCCGCCCGAGAGGTTCGTCACCGGTGAATCGGACGGCGGCAGGCGCAACGCGTCCATCGCCACGTCGATCTTGTTGTCGAGATTCCAAAGGTCGTGCTGGTCGATGTACTCCTGCAGCTTCGCCTGACGGTCCATCAACTTGTCGAAGTCCGCATCGGGCTCGGCGAACTTCGCGGAGATCTCATTGAACTCGTTCAGCGCGTCGCGCTGCGCCTTCACGGCGAGCTCCACGTTGCCGCGCACGTCGAGCTTGGGGTCCAGCTCAGGCTCCTGCGGCAGGTACCCGATGCGCGTGCCCTTGTGCGCCCAGGCTTCGCCTTGGAATTCCGTGTCGACCCCGGCCATGACGCGCAGCAGCGAGGACTTACCCGCGCCGTTGGGGCCGAGGACGCCGATCTTGGCGCCGGGATAGAACGAAAGCCAGATATCGTCGAGGATGATGCGCGAAGGCGGGATCACCTTCTTCAGTGCCTTCATCACATAGATGAACTGCGGGGCCACGCGGAGCGTCTCCTGATCGGGAAAAACCAAACGGCTGGATGCGCACCCGCGCATCCAGCCGTGAAAGATAGTGCCCTCCCGCGGGTCGCCGAGGTCGGCGACCCGTGCCGCCGTCAGACCACGCGTGCCAGGAGAACGATGGCCGCGAGTCCGACCGCGAGCGGCATCCAGGCCGCTTCGAGGGTGCTGGTCAACGCGTCATAGATTCCACGGATGCGGCTGAACACGGGTCGGCTCCTGAGAAGGGACGTGACGACGTACATGGCAAAGACGCGCAGGGGGCGCCTTTGGTTTCCTTGTGCTACCCCACTGCTCGCCCTCTCGGTCACGCTCGGGCTGCCCGTCGGCGCCCAAGCGCGTCCGGACACTGCAGCGTTCCGCTTTCAGCCGATGTTGGTTGTGTCCGAGGTCACATCCGCAACGCCGGGCCCGACGGTGGCCCTGGTCGCCGGGGTGCACGGCGGCAAGGTGGCCGCCATCCACGCGCTCGACGTGCTGCGCCGGGAGTTGACCGGCCGACTCCTCCGCGGCCGCGTGCTGCTGGTCGGTCCCGCGAACATGGCGGGGTACCTCGCGGGCCTCGCGCAGATCTCCCCGCACGACTCGCTAAACCTGAATCGCGTGTTCCCCGGCCGCGCCGACGGCCGCCCAACGGAGGCGCTCGCCGCCAAGATCATGCGCGATATAGTATCGCGAAGCGACTATCTCGTGGACCTGCACGGATCGGACGGCGACGAGGCGGTCGGACGCTTCGCCTACGCCGCGCGACCCGGCGTGAACCCGACCGTCGACAGCGCGGCCAGGGCGCTGGCCGAGGCCTGGGGCGCGCCGGTCATCGTTTGGGATGACGCCGGGCCGCGGACGGTGGCCGAATCTCGGTTCCTGCAGACCGCGGCACACCTCAGTGGCGTACCGGCCATCACCGTGTTCGAGTCGGGCGCCACGCGCGAAGACAGCGGCGCCACGGCGGCCTTCGTGCGTGGCTCCCTTGCCACCCTCCGCGCCCTCGGCGTCCTCCGCGCCGACAGCGGCGCGGGGGCCGGGGTCGGCCGGCAGGCCTCGGCCACCGCTGCGCCCGCCCGCCTCTTCGCTCGGCGCGCGGTCAGCACCGCGCCCACTGCCGGGCGCTGGGAACCGGCCGTCGCGCCGGGGGCCGCCGTCGCCGCCGACGAACTCCTGGGCCAGTTCACGAGTTCTACTGGCGAGCGTCGGCCGATTCGCGCCGCCGAGGCCGGATTAGTGTTACATCAGCGGAAGGCGGGCGACGTGACAGCCGGCACCGCGCTTATCATTGCTGCCGTCGCACCCCATCCCGTCCCGCCACCTCGTCCTTGATGGACTTCACCGGCATCTCCGCCCAGCTGTCCGCGAGCCCGCTCTCTGCGGTGGGGCTCGTGTTCCTCGCTGGCGTGCTGACGAGCCTGAATCCCTGCATCTACCCGATGATCCCGATCACGGCGGCGATCGTCGGCGGGCAGACGCTCGGCGAGACCAAGCCGCCGCGCTTCCGCACGCTGCTGCTGACGATGGCCTACGTGGTCGGGCTGGCGGCCGTGTACTCCACGCTCGGCATCATCGCGGGCGTGACCGGCACGATGTTCGGCACGATCAGTACGAACCCGTGGCTGTACTTCGCCATGGCCAACGTGCTGATCCTCTCGGCCCTCATGATGTTCGACGTGCTACCCGTGCCGATTCCGGCATCGCTGCAGGCGCGGGCGGCGACGGCAGGCACGGCGGGGCGCGTGGGCGGCGCGCTGGTCATGGGCGCCATGTCGGGCTTGGTCGCGGCACCCTGCGGCGCGCCGGTGATGGCGGCCATTCTCACCTGGGTGGGCAGCCAAGGGAGCCCGGCGCTCGGTTTCGTGTATCTCTTGGTGTTCTCGCTCGGGATGTGCACGCTGCTCGTGGTCGTGGGTCTCTCGAGCGGTGCGTTGGCGCGACTCCCGCGCGCGGGCAACTGGATGAACTGGATCAAGAAGGGGTTCGGCGTCGTGATGATCGCGGTGGCCGAGTACTATCTCATTGAAATGGGGAAATTGGTGTTCTGATGCCTACGCTCTCGATGTTCCGTCGCGCGCTTGGCGCGCTGCTCGTGCTCGGTGCGGCGTCTGTCGCCGCGCAGGACACCGGCCTGCCGATCGGCACGGTGGGCCCGGCCGCCGCCCTGGAAACGCTCGACGGCACCGCCGCCAACCTCAGCAGCGTGGTCGGCGGCGGCAAGCCGACCTTGATCGAATTCTGGGCCACATGGTGCCCGAACTGCCGCCAGCTCGAACCGGCGCTCGATGCCGCGCAGCGGCGCTACGGCAGCCAGGTGCGCTTCGTCGGCGTCGCGGTGAGCGTCAACCAATCGTCGGAGCGCGTGAAGCGCTACGTGACCGAGCATCTCCGCGGCTTCACGCATTTCTATGACCGGCGCGGCCAGGCGGTGACCAACTACGACGTGCCGGCGACGAGCTACGTGGTCATCCTCGACAAGGACGGCAAGGTCGTCTACGGCGGCGTGGGCGGCGATCAGGACATCGCGCGGGCGCTGGCATCGGTGGTGCGGTAAACCGTCGACCGACGTTGCCCGCGCCGTCAGCCGCGCAGGAGCATCTGGAAGAGTAGCGTCGGCGGCTGCGGCTCCCGCGTGTGATACACCTTGAGCGTGCGCACCGTGAACGGCTCGTCGATCCGCACGGCCATCATCTTGCGCAACTTCTCCTGCGTCAGCTCGGGATACAGGTTGAGCGTGCAGTGCGGCGTGAACGGCCAGCGCGCCGGCTGGAACGGCAACCCGCACTGCTTGATGGCCTCGTGCAGCGCGCGCAGCGGGCCGTGCGGATCGAGCCGCAGCGACACGATGTTGCGCCCGATGAAGCGCTCCGGCGGCCCGAAGGTCAGCGTGATCGGCGCGGTGCGCGCCGCCACCGGCTCGAGCTTCTCGCGCATCAGTGCCACCGGCGTATCGGGCGGCAACGGCCCCGCCCCCGAGGATCCCGTCAGCGTGATGTGCGGCGGCAAGGCCCGCGCCATCTTCGGGTCGAACTCCATCTGCAGCGCGTGCACGCGCTCAGCGAGCGCGCCTTCCAGCTCCGTCGTGATGAAGATCCCGTTCACCGGAAACTGGCCGAGAGCCCCACGCCGACGCCGCCCTGCCGCGGTGCGAGCACGGGCCTGAGGAAGAACCCGTCGATGGGATCCGCCACGCGCGTCGCATGCCAGCGGTGGATCGCCGCTGCCGTCACGCTGCCGATGCCGGCCCCCGTGATGACGTCGCTGAGCCAGTGCCGGTCGTCGTGCATGCGGCCGTACGCCGTCGCCACGGCGCCGCTGTAGACCAGGATGCCGACGAGGCGCGCGTGCTGCGGGGCGCGACGCTTCACTTCGAGGTGCACGGCCGTGGCGAACGCGAACGCCGCCGTCGCGTGCCCCGACGGTACGGACTGATAGTCCCCGCCCTCCCGCATGCCGCGCAACCACGCGAAGCTCGCGGGATCGTCCGGCGAGATCTCCGGACGCTTGCGGCCCGCGAGGCCTTTGATCGTGGCCGTCACGAGGCCGCTCACGCCGATGGCCTCGAGCCCGCGGAACCCGCTCGCCGCGATCACGGGACGCTTCGCCAGCAACCCGCCGCCGTAGAGCGCGGCGCTCAACGCCATCACGCCCGGCGAACCGTAGGGATTCCCGAAGCCGGCGATGCCGTCGAGCACCGCGGACCCCTGCGGTCCGCTGCCGCGCACCGCGTCGCGCGCCGATTGATCGGCGAGGTACGCCAGCCCGCCGGCGGCGAACGCCACCGCAAAGCCACGGAGCTCCGGCGCCCCGAACGCCGGTGAAGGGCGCGGCGCGGAATCCGCAGGAGCGGCTTGGGCGCCGAGGGCCGCGGCACTCAGCGGCCAGGCGAGGGCGAGCAGGAGGCGAAGGCGATTCACGTTGCCTAGTTTAGCTATGTGCCATCCCCGTACACCATCCGTCCGTTCGCCTCGCACGCCGACCGCGCCCAGTGCGTGGCGTTGCAGGAACTCACCTGGGGCCAAGGCTTCACCGAGAAGATTCCCGCCGCCATGCTGCTCGTCGCACAGAAGACGGGCGGCGTCTGCGCCGGCGCCTTCGACGCCGACGGCCGCATGCTTGGCTTCGTGTTCGGTGTCACCGGCGTGCAGGACGGGGAGCTCATGCATTGGTCCGACATGCTCGCCGTACATCCCGACGCCCGCGGCCAGCACCTCGGCGAGCAGCTCAAGACCTTCCAGCGCGACCACTGCCGTGCGCTCGGCATCAAGCACATCTACTGGACGTACGATCCGCTCGTCGCGCGCAACGCGCACCTGAACCTCGCGCGCATGGGCGCGCGCGTGCGTGAGTTCGTCCCGGCCATGTACGGCGAAGGGACGAACTCGCCACTCCAGGGCGACATGCCGACCGACCGGTTCGTGGTGGCATGGGCGGTCGATCCCACCGATGCGGCGGCGGCGCTCGATGGCCTGCCCGCCGATGCCGAGATGGCCGTGGATGCCACCGGCCATTCCACCGCGGCGTGGCCGGGCGCGAGGCACGTCGTCGTGCGCGCCCCGCGCGACATCACGGCACTCGCCGCCACCGATATCGCCGCAGCGCGCCGCTGGCGCTTCAGCACGCGCGCCGCCTTCGAGCACTACCTCGGCCACGGCTACCGCGTGGCTGGCTTCGTCGCCGATCGCGATGGCGGCAGTTACCTGCTTTCCCGGACCGCCCCGTGATCCGCCTCGACCGCATCATTCTCCGCGAGATCCGCCTGCCGCTGCGCGAGCCCTTCCGCATCTCGTCCGGCGAGATGCGCGAGCGCCGCATCCTGCTCCTCGAGCTCTTCGACGCTGCCGGTGCGCATGCCTGGGCCGAGTGCGTGGTGGATGATGCGCCCAACTACTCGTCCGAGACCATCGACACGGCCTGGCCGACGATCGTGCGCTGGCTCGCGCCGCGGCTCTTGGGCGCGTCGGTCGTGTATTCCGATGTGCACGCGCGGCTCGAGCGCGACGTGCGCGGGCACAACATGGCCAAGGCGGCGCTCGAGATGGGTTGCTGGAACCTCGCTGCGCTCGAGGCCGGCCTGCCGCTCGCGCGGCTGCTCGGCGGCACGCGGACGGAGATCGCCACCGGCATCTCGCTCGGCATCCAGCGTGACGTCAACACGCTCGTGGCCAAGGCGGCCGAATCGCTGGCTGCGGGGTACCAGAAGGTGAAGATCAAGATTGCGCCCGGCCGCGACGTCGAGTGGGTGGCGGCGGTGCGCCACGCCGTCGGCGACGATGCGCATCTCATGGCCGACGCCAACAACGCGTACACGCTCGCCGATGCCGACCGGCTCGCGCAGCTGGATGCGCTGCACCTGATGATGATCGAACAACCACTCGCCCACGACGACCTCGTGCGGCATGCGGAGCTGCAGCGCCGGCTTCGGACGCCGCTGTGCCTCGATGAATCCATCACCTCGCTCGAGCGTGCGCAGGACATGCACACGCTGCGCGCGGGCCGCATCGTGAACATCAAGCCGGGTCGCGTGGGCGGCTTCGCGCAAAGCGTCGCCATCCATGACTTCTGCGAGGAGCACGCCATCCCCGTGTGGTGCGGCGGGATGCTCGAGAGCGGCATCGGCCGCGCGTACAACGTCGCGCTGGCCTCACTGCCCAACTTCACCTTGCCGGGCGATCTCTCACCCAGCGCCCGCTACTGGACGCAGGACATCGTCGCGCCCGAATGGACCATGGACGCCCACGGCATGGTGCGCGTCCCGCTCGACGCCCCGGGACTCGGCATCGACGTGGACGACGCCCGCATCCGCGCACTCACCGTGCGCACGGAGGAACTTCGCGCGTGACCCCCGCCCTGCCGGACTCCATCACCTCGCAGTTCACAGATGCCGAACGGACGCTGCTGATCGAACTGCGCCGCTCGCTGCATCGCCGCCCCGAGCTCTCGTGGAAGGAGTCGCAGACACAGGCGCGCCTGCGCGAAGCGCTGCTCGACATCGGCATCACGGACATCCGCGAGACGGCGAACACGGGGCTGGTCGCGCACATCCGCGGCCGCTCGGCATCCGGCCCGGCGGTCGCCATCCGCGGGGACATCGATGCGCTGCCGATCCAGGAAGAGACCGGACTGCCATTCACGTCGATGCACGCCGGCGTGATGCACGCCTGCGGACACGACATGCACGCGGCGTGGGCCGTGGGTGCGGGCCTATTGATTGCCAAGCAGCCGGCGATCGGCGAGGTCCGCGTCCTGCTGCAGCCTGCCGAGGAGCTCGGGGAGGGCGCGCCGCGCGTCCTCGCCGACGGCGCACTCGATGGCGTCGGGGCGATCTTCGGCGGGCACGTCGACTGGCGCTTCGAGGTCGGGCAGGTGGTCGCAACGCCCGGACCGCTCGCGGCGAGCACGGACACCTTTGAGATCACGTTCCACGGCAAGGGCGGCCACGGGGCGCGACCGCAGGACACGCACGACCCCATCGTCGGCATGGCGGCGTTCGTCAGCGACGTACAGACCATCGTCTCGCGCCGGCTCGATCCGGCCCTGCCGGGCGTCGTCACGGTCGGCACGTTGCACGCGGGCGCGGCGCCGAACGTGATTCCCGAGACGGCGAAGTGCGGCGGCACCATTCGCGCCACGACACCGGAGTCGCGCGCGCTGCTCGTCGCAGAGATCGAACGCCTCGCGCATGCCGTCGCCGCGGCGCATCGCCTGACGGCGACCGTGCAGGTCACGCAGGGCACGCCGCCGCTGATGAACAGCCCGCGCGCCGCGGAGTGGGCGCAGGATGCGGTACGCGATCTCCTGGGGGACGACGCGCTGCGCAAGCTGCCGCTGGCCAACATGGGCGGCGAGGACTTTGCGTTCTACACGGAGCGCATCGAAGGCTGCTTCATGCGCATCGGCACCTGGCGTGAAGGCCGCGACCGGCACGGGGTGCACACGCCGCGATTCAATCCCGACGAGGACTCGTTGCTGATCGCGTCGGCGGTGCTGGCCGAAAGCGCGCGCCGCGCGAGCGCAGCCCTGCATTCCCCCGCATGATCGTTGCGTCGTCGCCTGAGACGATTGCGCGCGCCGCGGCAATCATCCGCGCCGGCGGCTTGGTGGGCATGCCGACGGAGACCGTCTATGGTCTCGCGGGCAACGCCCTCGATCCCGCGAGCATTGCGCGCATCTATGCCGCGAAGGGACGTCCCGCACACAATCCGCTGATCGCGCACGTGGCGGACGCCGCACAGGCACAGACGCTCGCGGCGGAATGGCCCGAGATGGCCCGCGCGTTGGCCGCGACGTTCTGGCCCGGTCCGCTCACGTTGGTCGTGCGGCGCAAGGCCATCGTACCGACGGAACTCACGGCAGGCCTCGATACCTTCGGCGTGCGCGTGCCGGACCATCCGGTCGCGTTGGCCCTGATTCGCGCCGCGGGCGTACCGCTCGCCGCGCCGAGTGCGAATCGGTTCACTGAAGTTTCGCCCGTCACGGCCGCACAGGTCGCGCGTGGCCTTGGCTCCGCGGTGGACATGATCCTCGACGCCGGACACACGCGCGTGGGCATCGAGAGCACGGTGGTCGATGTGAGCGGTGGTCGGCCCGTGTTGCTGCGCCCCGGGATGATCACGCAGCAGGAGATTGAGGCCATCGTCGGTCCGGTGTCGCGCCACCGCGGCGGCGGGCGCGACGATGCGGCGCGGCGATCACCGGGCATGATCGCGCGGCACTACGCGCCGCGCGCGCGTGTCGAGCTGGTCGCGATGGGACGGATGCACACCGCGATCGCGGCGGCGCGCGAGGCCGCCGACACCGTCGTCCTCGGCTGCCTCCTGCACTCCGAGGCAGTGCCGGCGGGCCTTGCGTTCGGCCGTCGACTGCCAGACTCGCCCGAGGGCTACGCGAACGCGTTGTACGATGCGCTGCACGACGCCGACGCGGCAGGCTGCACGCTGTTGCTCGTCGAGGACCTGCCGGATGATGCCGCCTGGGAGGCCCTCCGCGATCGCCTCACGCGCGCGGCCCATCCCTTGTAGTTTCTAGGGCATGCTCACTCTCGATCTCACGGGCAAGCGTGCCCTCGTCGCCGGGGTCGCCGATGACGGCGGCTTCGGCTTTGCCATCGCGAAGGCCCTCATCGAAGCCGGCGCGACCGTCTGCGTCGCGACCTGGCCGCCCGCGCTCAACATCTTCCTCAACCTGCTCGAGCGCGGGAAGATGGATGAGTCGCGCAAGCTCAAGGACGGCTCGCTGCTCAGCTTCGAGAAGATCTACCCGCTCGACGCCGTGTTCGACACGCTCGAGGACGCCCCGCAGGACCTGCGCGAGAGCAAGCGCTACAAGGACGTCGGGGACTTCTCGATTGCCGGCCTCGCGGCCCGCGTGCAGGCGGACTTCGGCGCACAGCCGCTCGACATCCTCGTGCATTCGTTGGCGAACGGCCCGGAAGTGAAGAAGCCGCTCATGGAGACCTCGCGCGCGGGGTATCTCGCTGCGGTCAGCGCGAGCGCGTATTCGTTGGTCTCGATGGTGCGGCATTTCGGGCCGCTCATGCGCAGCGGGGGCAGCGTCGCCTCGCTGACGTACATGGCCAGCGAGCGTGCGATCCCCGGCTACGGCGGCGGCATGAGCTCGGCAAAGGCCGCGCTCGAGAGCGACACGCGCGTGCTCGCCTTCGAGGCGGGGCGCAAGTACGGCATCCGCATCAACACCGTCTCGGCGGGCCCCTACGCATCGCGCGCCGCGAGTGCGATCGGCATCATCGACAACATGGTGAAGTACTGCCAGACGAACACGCCGCTGCCCGAGGTGTTGGAGGCGGTCGAGGTCGGCCACGCGACAGCCTTCCTCTGCTCACCGCTCGCGAGCGGCATCACCGGCGCGACGGTGTACGTGGACAAGGGCTACCATTCGATGGGCATGGCGGTGGATGGCGCCACCGTGCCGACCTTCAACGCCTGACGCGCGTCAATCGCCGAGGCGACGGGCCGGCATCCAGTTCCGCACGATGCCCGTCGCCACGGCCACGCCGGCGAGGACGAAGCCGCAGCCCATGAGCATCGTTGCCGTGGCGGCTTCATCGAGGAAGAGCCAGCCCCAGACCATCCCGAAGAGCGGAATCAGGTAGGTCACGGCCATCGCGCTCGTCGGGCCGGCGTTGGCGAGGAGGCGGAAGTACAGCACGTAGCCCAACGCCGTCCCGCCCACCGCCAGCGCGAGGACGCTGCCCCACGCCGCTGCGCTCGGCATCGCCGTCGGACGCAGCAGCAGCGTCGGGATGGCAAGGAGCACGACGGATGCGAGCAGCGACCCGCCCGAGATCGCCAGCGAACTCATGCCCGGCAGGAGGCGCCGCGTGAGATGCGCCGAGAGGGCGTAGAGGGATGAGCCGGTCAGCGCCGCCGCAATCGCGAGCGTCTCGCCGCCGACGCTGAGCTTCGGCGCGACGAGGATGACGACGCCGATGAATCCGACGAAGAGCCCCACGCCGCGATCGATGCCCAGCTTCTCGCGGAACACCACGCGCCCGATCAGCGCGCCCCAGAGCGGCACCGTCGCATTGAGCACCGCCGCAAATCCCGCGGGCACGGTGCGCGTCGCATAGGCGAACAGCGCGAATGGCACGGCCGTGTTGATGGCGCCGATCATGAACAGCTGCCGCCAGCGCCCGCGGAAGGCGCCAAGTTCGCCGCGCGCCGCCATCCAGGCGAGCAGCAGCGCCGCGGCGATGAGCACGCGCACCTCCACCAGCGCAATCGGCCCGAACTCCGGGACCGCGATGCGGATGAAGAGGAACGCGGCGCCCCACAGGGCACCGAGCAGGACAAGGTCCGAGCCGTCGCGACGCTGCACGCCGAAGTGTAATCCGACGCCGTGACATCCGCGGGTTCGCGGTGTAGCCTATGTCGGGAGGTGACGATGCGACTCCACCCGGTGCTGGCGATGCTGCTGGGCGTGCTTGCCTTCACGCCTGCTACGACGGGCTCTGCGCAGAGCTCCGTCCGCGTCGTGCCGCGCTACGGAAACGTCGCCGGATACGTGGTCGATTCCGAAGGGCGCCGGCTCGAGGGCGTCCCTGTCGTGATTCCCACGGCCGCTGCGCGCGCGACGACGGACGCCGAGGGGTTCTTCCTCCTGCGCGGCATTGCCGCCGGGCGGCACCAACTCTTCGTACGGGCGATCGGATTCCGTCCGGCGGTCACCGACATCGAGGTCGACGCCGATCGCACGCTGAACCTGCAGATCAACCTGCACGACATCGCAGTCGAGCTCGATCCCGTGGTCGTGCAGTCCTACGTGCTCAACGAGCTCTCCGGGCTCGTCACGGATGCCTTTGAACGCCCGATTCCCGGCGCGGTCGTCGAAGTCGTCGGCCTGGGCATCAAGACCGAGACGCAGGACGAAGGCCGGTTCCTGTTGCTTGACCTCGCGCCGGGCAACTATGTGCTCCAGATCCGCGCGCTCGGCTACCGCGTGGCGCAGTTCGGCCTGCGCATGCTGCCGCAGATGGAGCGCGACCTCACGTTCCGCTTGCGCACCGCGTCTCTCGAGGACGAACTGCAGATTCCGCGCGCAGTCGAAGTTGCGAACGAAGCCAATCGGCGGCTCGGGCTTCGCGGAGGGC
>Ga0268299_1003520_pt1 | contig 14158 bp, 14 predicted proteins | sample NOBtaG_FD_193484 | JGI IMG/M metagenome (GOLD analysis project Ga0268299, IMG submission 193484) | Activated sludge microbial communities from bioreactor in Nijmegen, Gelderland, Netherland - NOB reactor | ecosystem: Engineered > Bioreactor > Aerobic > Activated sludge | place: Netherlands...
GCTGGGGTGAACGGTGCTAAGACCCTGATACGGTAGTGTCTTATCGGTCGATTCCGTCCGAAGCTGAAGGGGAACAGGACGCCGAGAGCGGAGCGCGTCGAGGCTGGTCCGACGGCATTGTGCCGTTGGCTTGACAGGATGGGGGACATTCCACAGAATCATGCCGGTTATCAGGGGCTGTGGTTTCACGAAGGGAGCGATTGATGAAGTGTGAGATTCTGTATCCCGGGGCATTTCCGATGGTGCGGGTGTATTTGGACGCCAACGAGACGGTCAAGGCAGAATCCGGCGCGATGGTGGCCGCCTCGCCGACGATCGACATTGAGAGCAAGATGGAAGGCGGATTCCTAGGCGCGTTGTCACGGAAGATGTTGAGTGGCGAAAAGTTTTTCTTTCAGACCCTCAGGGCAAGCCGCGGGGCGGGCGAGGTCTTGCTGGCGCCGACGGTGCCCGGAGAGATCGTCTTACTGGAGCTCGACGGTGTGAATGAATACATGGTGCAGAAGGACGGGTTCCTGGCAGGCGCGGAGGGCGTGAAGATCGAGAGCAAGATGCAAAGCTTGACGCGTGGGCTGCTGGGCGGAGAAGGGTTTTTTATTTTGAAGATCGGCGGGACCGGACAGCTGGTTCTCAACAGTTTTGGAGCCATTCATAAAATCGACCTGAAGCCGAACGAAGAATATATCGTCGACAACAGCCACCTGGTGGCCTGGACTTCCACCACGACGTACAATATCGAGAAGGCCTCGTCTGGCTGGATCGCCAGCCTCACGTCTGGTGAAGGGTTGGTGTGCCGCTTCCGCGGTCCCGGTGTCGTATACATTCAAAGCCGCAATCCCGGCAGTTTTGGAAGTTGGATACGCCAATTCATTCCTGTCTCGGAATAACGGCTGAATGGCGGGCGCTGAAAACGCCTGCCAACTTTGTTCTCGGTTCGAAAAATTCCTCAACGTGCCGCTGAGGGTACGCCTCCGGTTTGCATTCGCCTGCGGCCTCGTGCACAACCATTTTGATCAGCCTCAAGATCCAAACCGATGAACTCTACTCCCAACGCGCTCTGTTTCGGTGATGACCTGCCGGCCTCAGGTGCGCCGTGCGTGGTGGTGGTCTTGGCGGATGGCCTGCGCGTCAGTCCGACAGGCAATGCTCCGCTTGTGGATCAGGTTGTGGCCTTTGCAGATATGTCGGTCGAGGCCGGTGGATTGGACCATGATCAGCTGGTGGTGTCGTGGGGCGATGGCTCGTCGCGCAGGACCGTGTATCTCAAAGATTCGGCCTTGATCGTCGCGTTTCGCCGCGCAGCCCCGTCGCAGTTGACGGCACATCTTGAGCGCGCTGCCGAGCAGGTCCGGCGCGCACGACACAGCCATCGTCTGCTGTGGAGCAGTGTCGTGGGAGTCTTGATCGGCCTGCTCCTGTTCCTGTGGTTCGGGTCCGATCTGGTCGTCGAATGCGCGGTCGCCCGAATTCCCGTCGAGTGGGAACAAAAATTGGGGGAAACGGTCTATCAGGACTTTCTCTCCAAGGAGACCGTGGTGAAGGAAGGTCCGGCGGTCAGCGCGGTTCAGGAAATGACGCAGCGGCTGACGGAGAAGATTCCCAACAATCCTTACACATTTCAGGTGTCGGTGGTGCAGAGCCCCGTGGTGAACGCCTTTGCCTTACCCGGAGGTTATGTGGTGGTGTTTACCGGTTTGATGAGCAAGGCAGAAAGCGGCGAGGAGGTTGCCGGGGTCTTGAGCCATGAGTTGAACCATGTGTTGCAGCGGCACGGGCTGGAGCGTATGGTCAAAATGCTGGGGTTGGCGGCTGTGGTCGGCATTGTGTTGGGCGACCAACAGGGTGTGCTTGGCCTGGCAAAACAGTTGGGTATGGAGTTGGCGACGCTGAAGTTCGGTCGCGAACAGGAGACGGAAGCCGATCTCACCGGCCTTCGGTTGCTCTCCGATGCTCGGATCGCGCCGGACGGCATGATCCGATTTTTTGAACGCCTGTCTGAGAAAGACAAGGAACGTGTCGAGCTGTTCTCTACCCATCCCATGAGCGCGGCCCGCGCGGAACGACTGAGGGCCGAACTGGCGGCCTTGCCCAAACGGGCACCGAACCCGTTCACCTTCGAGTGGAAGCAGGTGCAGGATTCGCTGAGTTCATCCGAGGAAAGGAAATAGGCCGGTGCCTCTGATGCGCATTGGGGTGATCTCGGATACGCACGGACTGTTCGATCGGGCAATCCTGCGTCAATTTTCCGGAGTCGACCATATTCTGCATGCTGGTGATATCGGCCGGGGGGATGTCCTCGCGCAGCTTCAACGAATCGCGCCGGTGACGGCGGTCTCCGGCAATGTGGACGGATTCGAAGCAAGCGGTGTTCCGGTCGAGCAACTCGTCGAGTTGGTGGGCCATCGAATTGCGATCACCCATCGTCTGTATGAAGGCGGGCGGCTGACGAAAGATGGAATGGATCTGTTGGCGCGCCTCCGTCCAGCGGTATGTGTGTATGGGCATACCCATCAGCCGAAGGCCGAATGGCGAGACGGGGTATTGTTGTTCAATCCGGGTTCCGCCGGGCCGAAGCGGTTTCACTTGCCCCGAGCGGTAGGAGTGCTCCTGCTCGAGCACGATACCGTTGAATCGCACCACATCCTCTTGGCCGATCGCGCGGAGATATAGGTGGAGGATATCCTCGAACGGCGGGATAGCCTTCTCAAATATGCATTGCGATTGACATTCTTGTGAGCTGTGAATATAGTGGCCCCATCGTGGGCCCATATGCCTAAGAAAATCCCACAAGTCTTCAAAACCGTTCGCGTTCGGTGTCCATTCAATGTCAACCACAAAGGGGGGATGTCTGTATGAAACGTATGCTGATGTCGTTGGGCGTTGTTGCGTGTGCTGCTTCGCTCTATGGATGTAGCGGGGTTGCCGGATATACGCAGCCTGCAGGTATTTTCCCAACCGCCGGAATTTATATGGAGACAACCTCGGGAGGCATCTTGCACGACAACGGTGCAACGGCGACCAAGACAGGAAAGTCTTGCGGTACCGGCCTCCTGGGCATCGTGGCGACCGGCGACACCTCTGTTGAGGCGGCCATGAATGCTGGTGGGATTAAGAAGGCTGTGTTTGTGAATCACTACATCAAGTCGTTTGTTTGGGGCCTGTATGTAGAGACCTGCACCATTGCCAAAGGGAACTAGCTCCTAGCCGAGCGGCACTCTCTTCCCAGTACAGATGAAGCGTGGATGGCATCGTTGTCATCCACGCTTTTTTTTGTCCTGTTGTTCGCGGGTCATAGTCTCGTGAATGCCGGCTACGCTAATATCGGAGCATAGAGTCTGATTTGGTGCCCGAATGAATAGGAAGTTGGTTTGTTCATGAATCAAGAGCCCCCCTTGGTCCACATTCTGGGCAGGTTTCTGGTGGCTGGAAGTATTGCGCTCGCAGGGTATGCTCAGTATCACGTATTGAGGCCAACATCGGTTCATGCGGCAGAATCCGCCGATGTCTACCTGGGCCTGGCGGTGGTGGGTGGGTTTCCTGAGGATCGGGGTTTGAATCTTGGCGGGCAGGGCGCCCAGAAGGTCACGTTATACAACAGCCTTGGCGCGGGGGTGCGAATTGGCATTTTCCCGGAGTTCACCCGGAGGATCGTAGGGGTCGAAATCGAATATTTTGGAACTACTGGTAGGCTCTTGGCTGCAACCTCTGGGAACAACGGCAGAGGAGAGGCTACAGCGGGACTGACCGTTACGAACAGTATGACCAACCTCATTGTCAGAAAACCTGCCGGCGAGTTTCGCCCTTATGCTGGTGTTGGTGTGGGATACTCTTCGGCGATTTTCCATGGAGCGAATTTCCCGGGACGAACGAATCAAGACTTCGATTCAACTGCTGCGTTCTCCTATCAACTGATGGTGGGGGTCCAGTATAGTCTGAGCGGACGCACTTTCCTTTTCTCCGAATACAAACGGGTGACGGCCAACTTTCACTGGAGCGACGTATCCCTCGATTACCATGCGCATCACGCCCTAGCGGGGATTGGATGGATTTTCTAGCCAAGAGGGATTGTGCGGAATGAGGAGCAAGTTGATTCCCCTGTTTCCTACAGATTTTTTTGCTCTACATGATGGCGAGCGTTGGCTATAATGAGCCCGTTATTCATCGGGACCATCGGGCGGAGTCATTCACTTGTGTAAAGGAGGAGGACTTATGCTGAGACAATTGATCGTTGCGTTGGGTGTGGTGGCGGTGGCGTCGCAGGCAGGGTTGGCGATGGCAGCCAATCCTGATACAGGACCGGGCTGCGGACTTGGGAAAATGGCCTGGGCGGACTATAAGAACCAGAAGAACATTGCGCCGCAGGTCATGATGGCTACGACCAACGGCACCTTCGGCAGCGGCACGTTCGGCATCAGTTCCGGGACGTCGGGGTGCACGAACGACGGGCAGGTCTGGGCGGATCAAAAGACCACCATGTTTGCGCTCCTGAACTTTGAGAATTTGACGCAGGAAATGGCGCAGGGGAAAGGTGAACACCTGGCTTCCCTGGCGACCCTGATGGGCGTACCAAGCGAGCAACATGCGGCCTTCTTCGCCTTGACCCAGGAGCGGTACACCGCGCTGGTGCAGGACGGTGAAACCGCATCGGTCGCGCTGGTGAAGACGTTGAATGACGCGGTCTCCAAGAGCCCTGTCCTCGCCCAAGTCGTCAGCCGCTAATTCATATCCGACCAGGGCCCCGGTCATAGACTGGGGCCCTGTGTTGTTCTGCTCCCGATCGTGCAATTCCTATTTATCCTGCTGGCCGCCTGTCTCTGGGCAATCTCTGTCCGGGCGGAGGAGTCACCGGCGCCGTATCTTACGTATCTGCTTCAACGGGCTCACGAAGCGCATCTGGCTGATGAGCGTGAGTGGCATCTGCTGCTCCACTATCGCGCAAATCTGTTCGGCGGCTATACGAGCGAACAGGACGAGCCCGGTTTCTTTCTTTCCCCCGAAGGCAAGACCGATCCTCAGGCCGAACTCGACGCCACCCTGACTCAATTCTTTTCACCGGAGTTGGTCGGTCGATCGAAGCAGCCGGCTCAATGTGCGTTTGTGGCGCGGTATGCGTGGCTCCAAGATCGTCTCGGTTTTGATCCAGGCCAACTCCCGCCCATGCCTTGCGAACGCTTCGAACGATGGATTGAAGAGTTTCACGCTCGATCGATCACGCTCGTGTTTCCATCGGCTTTCATGAATAACCCGGCTTCCATGTTCGGCCACACGCTGCTCCGGATCGATCAAGAAGGACAGACGCCTCAGACGCGTATCCTGGCCTACACCATTAATTTTGCCGCCGATGTCCCGAAGGATGAGGGCCTGGCCTACCCCGTGCGCGGGATTTTCGGTGGGTATCGGGGGTATTTTTCGACCATTCCCTACTACCTCAAAGTGCAGGAGTATCGGGATATTGAAAATCGCGATATCTGGGAGTACCGACTGAACTTCGGCGAGCCGCAGATCCGGCGATTGCTCATGCACGCCTGGGAATTGGGGAACGCCTCATTTGATTATTTTTTCTTCAAGGAAAATTGTTCCTACCATCTCTTGTCTTTGCTGGAATATGCCGACCCCTCCCTTCACCTGACCAAGCATTTCGGCTTTTGGACCATTCCCGCGGATACCGTGCGCCTGCTCGCCGCTCAACCGGGATTGGTGACCGATACGGCGTTTCGCCCCTCCAGGGTCACACTCATTCGCCGGAAGCGGGAACACTTGTCCGTGTCCGAGCACGAACTCGTCACGCGTCTGGTACGCGATGCGACAGCCGCGCAGTCTGACGATGTGCGGAGCTTGCCCTTGTCGCGCCAGGCGTTTGTTCTCGATGTGGCGTCGGACTATGTGCGGTATACGGGTGAACGTGATGAGACACAGGCGGCAGCGGCTCGCGATCACAATCGGCAGATTCTGACCGCACGGAGTCTTCTCCGTATTCCTTCGGAAGATCTGTCGATTCTCCCCTTTGCCACGCAGCCGGATGTGGGACACCGCACGTCCCGCGCGTCGCTGGGAGGAGGCTGGCGTAATAATGAGACGTTCGAAGAGATCTCCGTCCGGGCCGCCTATCATGATCTGCTCGATCCGGAACCAGGGTATACGCCGGATGCCCAGATCGAAGTGGGCTCCCTCAGCCTGCGCCACTACAACCGGGCCGAGCAGACGCGAGTTGAGCGGGCGACCGTGATCAATGTGTTGTCCTTGTCTCCTATCGACGGCCTGTTTCGTGCGCCGTCGTGGAAATTGAATCTGGGCATGCAGACCATCAAGCACCGATGGTGCGAGCTCTGCAGTAACTGGAGTGTCAACGGCGGGATCGGCGCGTCGGCCGAAACGCATCTGTTGCGGCGCGAAGTCTTCTTTGCCTTTGCGGAGGTGGAGGGGAACTACAGCCGCGCCTATGAGGAGCGTCATCGGGTCGGAGGTGGTGCGTCGGTAGGTTTCTATGCCGACCTTGCCGAGCGGTGGCGGCTCCTCGCGTCGGCCAGCTACTTACGGTATGCGTTAGGTGAGACGTCCGACGATGTGCGCTGGTCGGTGGGGCAGCGGTATACGCTCGCGCAGAATTGGGCGCTTCGTCTGGAATACAGCCATCGGGATCATGACAACGATGTGTTGTTCACCATGCAGGCGTTTTTTTAGAGCGTAGAACTTTCATGAATCTGCTCGATCAATTTTTCGTCTATCATCCGCATCCGTGGGAAGAGCGTGATTGGTCCACCGCCGCCGGTGTGCCGTTGGAGGATGTCTGGTTTCAGTCTGCCGACGGCACGAAACTCTTCGGATGGTATGCGGAGCATACGGCCACGTCCGCAGTCCTGCTCTGGTGCCACGGCAATGCCGGCAATATGACTCACCGGCTGGAGAATCTGCGTGCCTTGCATCGGCTCGGCCTGTCCGTTTTTCTCTTCGACTATCGCGGGTACGGGAAAAGTCAGGGACGTCCGACTGAAGATGGGCTCTATCAGGATGCGATTGGGGCGTACGACTATCTCACGAGGGTGCGTCGCGTGAGGCCAGAGCGGTTGGTGATTTTGGGTCGATCGCTGGGTGGGGCTGTGGCTGGAGAGCTGGCAGCGCAACGCCCGGCGATGGGCCTGTTGCTGGAATCGTGTTTTCCTTCGATTGAGGCAGTGGCGCGCCACCATTACCTGGGCTTGCCGGTCCATTGGTTGCTGGGGGCCTCGTTTAGGCTGGAAGATCGGTTGCCCCATCTGTCCTTGCCCAAGTTGTTTGTGCACGGCGATCGTGATGACATCATTCCGATTGAATTGGGACGACGGGCCTACGCTGCCGCAAAATCGCCGAAGGAGTGGTATGTCGTGCAGGGCGCCGATCACAATGATGTGCCGTCAGTTGGAGGGCGGGCCTATTTTACGAAACTGTTTGAATTTATTTCGGGCGTGATCGGTCGATGATGGAGCACTCCCTGAGCTGCCGCTTGTGTGTTTTTTCTATTCATGCGCGGATCGCCTGGTAAGATGCATCACGTAGAGCGAGCGCCCCCCTGCTACGGGTGTTCGGAAGACGACTCCTCGTCTGGCGAGTGCAGGAACATTCTGGTAGAGTGCGACCGCTTGCTGCGCTGGTCATGTGCGGCGGGGGAACGGCGTCTGGTGTAAATGCAAGGAGGCATGGTGCAGCGGACAGGCGTGAGCATGACGGGGTTTGTGCGTGCGGTGTCTGTGGTGGTGCTGTTGTCGATGGTGGGATGTGCCGGTGGGCCAGGACGACCGACAGTGAATACCGGTTCGGAAGAACGGCTTGTGGCATCGGAGAAGCAGTCGAACGCCCGCTCCGAATCAGCTGAGCGTGCCGCGCCCCAGGTGGCATCACCACAGGTCGTGCTGATCGGCAATGCGGCCGCTCCGGCTGACAAGAAGGCTCCGGATCTCGAGCCGGCCGAAGATCCATTCTACGATCCGTTTGCGAAGGGTGATGAGCCGCCGGGAGGAGAGGAGTACGACCCCTGGGAGCCGCTCAACACCAAGGTATTCGAGTTTAATCGTCAGGTGGACCGGTGGGTGCTCAAGCCGGTCGCGCAGGGGTATAACAAGGTGGTGCCCAATCCCGTGCAAATCGGCATCAGTAATCTGTTCTACAATATCCGGTTTCCCTCTCGATTGATCAACAACCTCGCCCAGGGCAAACTCTCCGGCGCCGGGACCGAAGTCGGCCGGTTTTTGCTGAATAGCACCTTCGGGTTGGGCGGGCTGGTCGATGTGGCCAAGTACATGGACATCAACACGCCGGAAGAGGATACCGGCCAGACGCTGGGATTTTACGGGGTGAAGCCGGGACCCTATGTGGTGTTGCCGTTTCTGCCGCCGTTTACCCTGCGGGATCTCGTCGGGTATGTCGGCGACATTGCATTGAATCCGATCAACTGGATGGTGTTTCCGCTCATTGAAGTCGACGGTATTCCTTCCTTGGTTGCCCATCACAATCGGACGACGTCGTCCATTGCCCAGATCGGCGGTCGCGTCGAAGAGATTCTGAACGATCGCTCCTTGAATCTGGAGAAATTTCAGGGGGTAGAGGAAGCGACCCTTGATCTGTATACGGCGGTCAAAAACGCCTACATCCAGAAGCGGCGGAACGCGATCCGGGAATGACCGGCTAGCGAATCACCTCGAGCTCGCGGCCTACGGTTGCGAAGGCGGCCACGGCTCGTTCGAGCTGGGCGCGGGTATGGGCAGCGGAGAGCTGCAGGCGAATCCGTGCCTGTCCTTTGGGCACGACCGGATAACTAAACCCCACCACATAGATGCCTTCCCGCAGCAGACGGTCGGCCATGTTCGCGGCAAGCGTTGCGTCTCCCAACATGACCGGAATGATCGGATGGTGCCCGGGTACGAGGGTGAAGCCGAGGGCCGTGAGCCGGCTCCGGAGCCACTGGGCCTGTTCCGTCAGGGTGGCGCGCAGGTGCTCGCCCTGCTCGACCAGGGTCAGGGCCTTCAGTGCGGCGGCGGCGATCACCGGCGGCAGGCTGTTCGAAAAGAGGTATGGTCGTGAGCGTTGCCGCAAGAGTTCGATGAGTTCCTTGCGGCCGGTGGTAAAGCCGCCGGCTGCGCCCCCAAGCGCCTTGCCCAATGTGCTGGTGACGAGGTCGACCCGCTCGGCCACACCGAAATGATCGGGAGTCCCGCGCCCGCCCTTGCCCAATACGCCGGTGGCATGACTGTCGTCCACGACCACCGCGGCCTCGTAACGATCAGCCAGGTCCGCGATGCGGTCGAGTTTGGCCAGATCGCCGTCCATCGAAAACACCCCGTCCGTCACGATCATCCGCACGCGGCTCCCTGCCGATTCAGCCAATCGCGCTTCGAGCTCAGCCATGTCTGCGTGGGCATACCGCAGGCGGGAGGCCTTGCAGAGTCGAATGCCGTCGATCAGGCTGGCGTGGTTCAAGGTATCGCTGATGATGGTGTCCCGTTCATCGAGTAGCGTTTCGAACAGTCCTCCATTGGCATCGAAACAGGAGCTGTAGAGGATGCTGTCGCCGGTGCCGAAAAACGTGCTGATGGCCTGCTCCAGCCGCGTGTGTAGGTGCTGCGTCCCGCAGATAAAACGCACAGAGGCCATTCCGTAGCCGAATTCCTTGAGGCCGTCCTCGGCTGCCTGCTTGACCTCCGGATGATTGGCCAGGCCGAGATAGTTGTTGGCGCACAGATTGATGACCTCACCTTGCGCCACACGGATCTCGGTGCTCTGCGGGCTCAAGATCTGCCGTTCGGTTTTGTAGAGGCCTGCCGAGCGGATCTCCGCCAATTGCTGTTCCGCCGCTAGCTTGAGGGATGTGTATGCCATCGTCCTCGTGACAGATAAGGTGAAGCGTGAAAGGTAAAACGGAAAACGTGGTTATGGAAATAGGACTACTTTGCCGCATTGGCCGGACTTGATCAATTCAAATCCTTGGGCAAAGTCTTTGAGGGGGAAGGTGTGGGTCAAGACCGGGCGGATGTTCAGACCGGCTTTGAAGAGCCCAGCCAGGCGATACCAGGTGCTGAAGAGGCGGCGACCGGTGATGCCGTGTACGCGAATGCCTTTAAAGATGACTTCATTGGCGAGGTCGAAGGTGACGGGCCCGGTGGGAATGCCGAACAAGGTGACCCGGCCGCCGTTTTTCACTGATCGAAAGGCATGGTGCAGCGCGGTCGGGTGTCCCGACATTTCCAATGACGCATCAACGCCTTCGCCGTTGGTGATCTCCTGAATGGCGGCGGCGATGGCTTCCGGGCTGTCGGCCGCTGCGTTCAAGATGTGATCCACTCCCACCTGCTTGGCCAATCCCAGGCGATAGTCGCTGACGTCGGTTGCGATAATGGTGGCGGCTCCGGCCGTGCGCGCGACCGCGGCTGCGAAGAGGCCGGTCGGGCCGCAGCCGGTGATCAAGACGGTGTGGCCGGTCAAGTCTTCCACGAGCGCTGCATCGACGGCATTCCCCAACGGTTCTTGCAGGCAGGCCAACTCCGGAGGAATGTCCGGTGACGTTTTCCAGAGGACGGTTTCGGGCAACACAATGAACTCGGCGAAGGAGCCATCGAGATCCACGCCGAGGATGCGGTAGTTCTTGCAGACATGGGCTTGGCCGGTTCGGCATTGAAAGCAAGCGCCGCAGGTGAGGTGCGACTCTGCGGCAACATAGTCGCCGACGCGCACAAGGGTAACGTCTGCGCCGACAGCCACCACCTCGCCGCACATCTCATGTCCGATTGTCCGTGGCGGATGAATCCGGCTGTGAGCCCAAGCATCCCAGTTGTAGATATGGGCATCGGTTCCGCAGAGAGAGGTCGCCTTAACCTGGATGACGGCGTCGTTGGGGCCAGGCGTCGGATCTTGGCGTTCAGTGTACGTGAGGCCGGGTTGAGCGGCAGTTTTGACGAGCGCACGCATCGGCCCATTATAACAAGACGGCGTGAAATGCCTAGCCAAGGAGTGAAAGCGGCAGCGTGCGCGGTGCGAGAGGCGGTCCGGCTGCTGCGCCGGAGTGTGACTCGACGGGGTATCGGGGCCTGCTTCTGCCGGGCTGGAAGTTTCTGCGCCTGCGAGAGAATAGCGTCGGATGGCCTTCGTGACGACGGAAAAAACGGGTTGAACTGGGGTAGGCTCCTGGGTAGGATGCCAGGATGCAGCACCAGTTCACGTTCTGCAGGAGGCTGATCGGGGCGGTGGCGTTGTGGCTCTGTGTCGGTGGCCCTGTGGTCGATGCCCTGGCTGGTCCTTCTACCAGCCCGGTCCCGGCTGCGCCCAAACGATGGGCCCAGTTCGACTTGGTCAGCACCGAGCCTGATGGGTCGGTCCAGGCCGGGAAAGATGTGGTGTTGAGTATTACGTTGGGCGGTGTGCCGGCCGGAACGGAATCCGTCATGGCCATCATCGAGTCCAACGGATTTCAAAGCCAGACGGTGTCCCTGAGCGAAGAGCCGACGGCGTCGGTCTACCAGGGCACGGTCATTCTTGAGCCGAACTCGACGCTGAAGAGCCGCACTACGGTGCATCCGAAGGCCGTGCGAGTTCGGGTGTCGTTCGCGCGCGCCAAGATCACCGGGCTGGAAGAGTTTTTGAAACGTGATGTCTACGTCACACTCGGTGAACCGCCCCCTAGTGATAGCGAGACCGAAGTCCAACCGGGGCCGGTGGCCGAAAATTCTGATGCCGATGCCGCGGCCGTGCAAAAGGCGACGGAGCAGGTCTTGGCCGTGAATGCGACGATCGCCGAGGAAGATTTGCTGCCCCTGCCCCCGCCCGGCGAATCGAAAGCCTATTGGAAACAGGTCAGCGATTTGATCAGCCGGAACTGGAGCCGGCAAATCCGTTCCATCCGTCGCGCGCCCAGCAGCGAAACGGTTCGGGTCCACTTCAAAATGTATGCGAGCGGCGTGGCTCAAGTGATTCAATTGGAAAAGAGTTCCGGAGCACGAGATGTCAACGAGGCGGGATTACAGACCATCATCCATGCCCAGCCGTTCCCTCCGATACCACCTGATCTCGGCAGCGATGTGGTCGATGTGCATGTGCGTATGCGAACGGGGGCGAAAGTCGCCACGCGCGATGTGCAGATGACGGTTGAGAAAAAACCGTCCAAGTCTGCGCCGCCCGCATCCCCAACACCGAAGGACGGAACTGCACCAAGCGGTTCCACAAAGGAGTAACTATGTCGAAATCGATCGGTCGAGTGGTCGCCATGTGGTGTCTTGGCGCCGGGATGCTGCTCGGTACAACAGTTGTGCAGGCGGAGACGGCCCGGTATGACGTCGACCTGGATCATTCGATCGTGGAGTTCAAGGTGGCGCATATGGTGGTGTCCAAAACGACCGGGCATTTCAAAGATTACACCGGATTCATCGAGATGGATCCCGAAGCCGGGACGGTGAAGGCGCTCGAAGCGACGATCAAGACGGCGTCGGTGACCACCAATCACGAGAAACGCGACGCGCATCTGCGGAACCCTGATTTTTTCGATGTTGAGAAGTATCCGACCATTGCCTATAAGATGAAAAGCTACAAGAAATCCGGCGACGGTTATATCGCGGTCGGTGATTTGACCCTGCATGGTGTCACGAAGGAAATCACGCTGGAGGGGACGTTTAACGGCGTGACCAAGGATCCGTGGGGTAATACCCGCGCCGGATTCGCGGCCGAAGGGAAAGTGAACCGCAAAGACTTCGGCATGGTGTGGAATAAGGCGCTCGATAGCGGCGGGCTGGTGGTCGGCGACGAGGTGTTTATTAAGTTGGACATCGAATGTATTAAGGCGAAATCGTAGGTCGAACACCCGCTCTCCTAAGGGCGACGTGCCTGCCCGGTTTTCTGCCGGGCAGGCAGAACCAGCAACGGCGCATGTGGCGGGGTATCTCTGATCAAGGGATGCAGGCCGCCACCATCTCGTGACGCCGATCTTAGCAGGCACAACAGCCGGTGATTGTGTAGCGAGGATGCCCCCGAGCGTCCTGTTCGCGATCGGGGCTCGGTGCGCCGGTTTCATCGCAGGCTGAGAGTCGGGGACGGGTAGGCGGGGGCGAGTGACTGAGAGGAAGGCGAAGCTTCAAGGGACATGGTGATGGGCATCGAGCAGACTGGAAAATTCAGCCAGGTCATCGGTAGGATAGGACGCATGTGGTCTTGGAAGCTGGCCGGGGCGCTGGCCTTATCATGGACGATCGGTATCGGTGAGGCCGGGGCGCTGGAATTTACGGCCGACCAGATCACCAAGATCAATGGCCGCACTCAGAAAGCCAACATCTACTATCGCGACAATATGTGGCGGATCGAGCATCACACGATGGGCCCCGTCAACATCAGCATTGTCCGGAAAGACAAGCAAGTGGTCTGGCTCCTGCTGTCGAGGATGAAACACTTCAAGACCGTGCCGTACAAGCCCGAGCAGGATCTCAAAGTGACCGAGCATCTGGAGGGCGAGGTGTCGCGAGAGGAAATCGGGACGGAAACGCGTGAGGGGCACCCGACGACTCTGTATGAGGTGACGGTGAAGGAGGGCGAGCGGACCGAAGTGTATTATCAGTGGCTCGCGACCGATATTCGGTTTCCGATGAAATTGGCCAAGAAGGACGGAAGTTGGATCGTCGAGTACCAACATGTAAAATTCCGGCCCTTGATCGATTATTTGTTTCAGCTCCCGCTCAATTTCGAACCATTGGAAGAATTTGATCACCAGCCGGCTGCTGCGGAGCCGAATCACCAGCCGATGTAGGGAACGATCAGCAGATAAAGGAGTGTCATCGTGCGTACACGAGGTCTCGTAGGGTGGGTGGTAGGGGCGACGTTACTGGGGATGAGCGGTGCTCTCCATGCGTTGGATGTCGCGGACGTGGTTCGTGAATGGACGCCGGAAGGGAAGAAGTTGGCGATGGAGCGTGCCAAGTTGCCGGCGCACGACGAGATGATCCGTATCCCGGCGGGTGAGTTCATCATGGGCAGCGACAAAAAGATCGACAGGAATTCCTACCTGGTGGAATTCCCACAGCGGAAAGTCTATCTCGATGCCTATGACATCGACAAGCACGAGGTGACGACCGTACAGTTCCTGAAGTTTGTCCTGGCGACGAACCGCGATCCCTTGATCGATTGGCAGTACGACGGCGGGAATTTTCAGGAG
>Ga0268299_1003521_pt1 | contig 14155 bp, 10 predicted proteins | sample NOBtaG_FD_193484 | JGI IMG/M metagenome (GOLD analysis project Ga0268299, IMG submission 193484) | Activated sludge microbial communities from bioreactor in Nijmegen, Gelderland, Netherland - NOB reactor | ecosystem: Engineered > Bioreactor > Aerobic > Activated sludge | place: Netherlands...
GGCCCCCAGAACACGGTCGGTGCGATCGGGATCAGCCCGAGCACCGTCGAGATCGCGGTCAGGATCAGCGGCCGCAGCCGCGAGGTCGCGGCTGACATGACGGCGTCCTGAACGTTGCGCCCTTCGGCGCGGTCCGTCTCGATCTGGACCAGCAGGATCAGCGCGTTCTTGGCGATCATGCCGATGAGAGCGAGGATGCCGAGGATGGCGACGAAGCCCAGCGGCCGGTTGAATGCCAGGAGGGCGGCGACTACGCCGATCAGGCCGAGCGGCAGCACCGTAACCACCATGGCGAGCCGCCGGAAACTGACCAGCAGCACCATCATCAGCGCGAACATGAGCAGCAGCATGAGCGGGATGACCGCGAACACCGAGGCGCTCGAGGTGGCGCTCTCTTCCGGCAGTCCCCCGGTCTCGATGCGATAGGGGCTCGGCAGCGTGGCGGTGTAGCTCTCAACCGCCTCTGCCAGGTCGTCCACCACGTCCGCCGGGAGCACCCCGCGGACGACGTCGGCGCGCACGGTCAGTGTCGGGATCCGGTCCCGGCGCCAGACGAGCGGGAACTCCTGGTCCTCGGTGAAAGTCGCGAACTGGCGGAGCGGCACCATCCGGCCCGTTGGGGTCGGCACCTGCAGTGTGCCCAGCGTCTCGAACGAGGCCCGTTCGGCATTGGTCGCGCGCGCCACGACGTTTACCAGGTAGATATCGTCCCGCACCTGCGTGACGGTGGTGCCGGTAATGGCGGCATTGAGCGTTGCTGCCAGTGCCCGCGAACTGATGCCGAGCTGGCGCGCCTCGTCCTGATCGACGTGGATCCGCAGCTGTCGCGCAGGCTCCATCCAGTCGTAGTTGATGTGCCGGGTCCGCGGGTCCGTGCCGAGCACATCGGCGAACTCCAGGGCGATCTTCCGGACCTGTTCCAGGTCGGGGCCCATGACCCGGTACTGCAGTGGCCAGCCCACCGGGGGGCCCAGCTCGAGCGGGGAGATGCGCGACACGATGTCCGGGAACTCCTCGGCGAGTACCCGTTCGAGCTTCGTGTGGAGGCGCTCGCGGGCGTCGAGGTCCTTGGCGACGATCACGAACTGGCCGAAGAACGGGTTGGCCAGCTGGACATTGAGCGTCAGGATGAACCGGATGGCACCGCGGCCCACGTAGCTGCTGTAATGGTCGACGTCCGGATCCTCGTTGAGGATCGCCTCCAGCCGCTTGACCTGGCGCTCCGTCTCCCGGATCGAGGCGCTCTGGCGCAGTGTCAGGTCGACGGTCAGTTCCGACCGGTCGGAGGCCGGGAAGAACTGCCGGGACACGAAGCCCGAGAGAAAGATCGCGACGACGAAGGCGGCGACCGTCAGGCCGAGCGTCAGCCACTTCGCGCGGATGGCGGCGCGCAGGAAGGAGCCATACGCATCGAGCATCCGGCTTGGCTTCGGCGTGGCGTCGGTCTTCGGCTCAGGTACCTTGAGGATGGCCTTGCCGATGAGTGGGGCAAATATCACCGCGACGAGCCAGGACAGCACGAGCGCGATTGCGACGACGGCGAAGATCGAGAACGTGTACTCGCCGGCGGAGCTGCGGGCGAACCCGATTGGCACGAAGCTGGAGATGGTGACCAGGGTGCCGATCAGCATCGGCGCCGCGAGCGTGCGATAGGCGAACGTAGCCGCCTCGTCCTTGGTGTCGCCCGCGGCGAGCCGCCGGATCATCGCATCGACGGTGGTCATCGCGTCGTCCACGAGCAGGGTCAACGCGATGATCAGTGCGCCAAGGGATATGCGATGCAGGTCGATCTGCACGACCGACATGACCGCGAAAACGAGCGCGAGCGTGAGGGGGATCGCGAGCGCGACGACGGCGCCAGGCCGGACGCCGAGGCTCACGAAGCTGCAGACCAGGATGATGATGATGGCCTGCCACAGCGAGGTCATGAAATCGTTGATTGCCAGGTCGACGGTAACCGCCTGGTCGGCCACCAGGGACGGTTCGATGCCGACGGGGAGGTCGGCCCGGATCTCGTCCATGGCCGCGCGGACGTTGCTCCCGAGTGCGAGGATGTCGCCCGCATCCCGCATCGCGATCGCAAGTCCGATGGCGGGCTTGCCATTGACGCGGAACATCGGCTGGGGCGGATCGACGAGGCCCCGCCGGACCGTGGCGATGTCGCCAAGCCGGAAGATGCGGTCGCCGGAGACGAGGTTCACCGCCTCGATGTCCTCCTCGGTGTCGAAGGCGCCCGTGACGCGCAGGAACACGCGTTCCCGCCCTGCCTCCATGACGCCGGCCGGCCGGACTATGTTCTGTGCCTGCAGCGTGGCGAGGATGGCGGTGAAGTCCAGCCGAAGGCCGGACAGCTTCTCCGTCGAGAACTCGATGAAGATCTGTTCATCCTGTGCGCCCAGAACCTCGATCTTGGCGATGTCGGGCACCTGGAGGAGTCGCGAACGCGCCGCCTCGACGTAGTCGCGCAGCTCGCGGAACGTGAAGCCGTCGGCGGTAAAGGCGTAGATGATGCCGAAGGTGTCGCCGAAGTCGTCGTTGAAGAACGGCCCGACGATGCCCGGCGGCAGGGTGTGGCGGATGTCGCTGACGTTCCGGCGCACCTGATACCAGATGTCGGGGACTACTTCGGGGGGCGTCGACTGCTCCAGGTCGAGGAAGATCGTGGTCTGGCCGGCCGTCGTGTAACTGCGCACGCGGTCGATGAAATTGGTTTCCTGGATCGTGCGCTCGAGACGCTCGGTGACCTGCTGCAGGGTCTCCTCCACGGTGGCGCCGGGCCAGGCGGCGGCAACGACCATCGTGCGGATCGTGAAGACGGGGTCCTCGGCGCGTCCCAGCCGCAGGAACGCGCTGGTGCCCGCGACGACCGCGACGATCATCATGAAGATGACCAGCGAGCGCTTGCCCAGCGCCCACTCCGAGAGATTGGGCCCGATCATTTGCCCGTCCCGAGCGCCCGGACCTTCTGGCCCGGCCGCAGGGCATGAACTCCGGCAATCACGATCACGTCGCCCGGATCGAGGCCCGAGGAGACCACGACCCGCTCAGGGTTGGACGAGCCAATGCCGATGTCACGGGACGTCACCGAGCCATCCGCGGGATTGACCACCCATACGGACGGCCGCCCCCCGGAACGGGTCACGGCGACCGCCGGAATCTCGATGCCGGCGGCATCGGTGAGTTTCATGCTGCCGGTTACCGTCGTCCCGAGGCGCATCGCGGCCGGCGGATCGATCAGCGCGATCCTGATGCGGAAGGTGCCCGTGACCGCGTCGGCGCGCGGCGCCACCTCTCGAACACGCCCCTCGGCGCGGACGTCAGGAGCCCCCGTCAGGGCAACAGTGATGCGCGCGTTCTCCGGGGCGCTGTCCTTGATGGCGGCTGGCACGTCGAAGACGGCATCGCGCGCGCCCTCCCGCGCGACCTGGACGATGGTGCGTCCAGCCGCAACGACTTCGCCGGGCTCGGCGCCCTGGAAGGTCACGACGCCACTGGCGGAAGATTCCAGGCGCGTGTAGCCGAGCCGGTTGCTGGCCAGCGTCACCTGGGCCTGGGCCGACTCGACCTGCGAGGATGCCGCCGTCCGGTTCGCCTCCGCCTGGTCGAACTGGGATCGGGAAACGGCGTTTTCGGCGATCAGGTCGCGCATGCGCACGAAGTGGTTGTCGGCCTCGATGAACTGCGCCCGGGCGGCAGCGAGCTGCGCCCGGGCGGCGTTCAGGCTGGTCTCCTCGTTCTGCGAATCAAGCCGGGCGATGAGCTGTCCGGCGCGCACCGTATCGCCGACGTTCACGGTCCGTTCGATGATGCGCCCGTCGATGCGGAACGACTGGTTGATCTCGTTCTCCGCCTGCACGGTGCCGACCAGGGAGACCGATTGACCGGCGACTCGCGTGTCGACGGTCAGCACCCGGACCGGCCGGATCTCCGGCTCGGGCGGGGGATCGCCGCTGCAGGCGGATACCAGCGACAGTACGGCGGTCACCAACAGGACGCTCAATCTGGAAGACACGGTGCGACTCCCCAGGCGGTTGTAGTCTCGCGGCGGCCGCGTGGCGGCCGGTCTCGGTCAGCGCGGCGCGGGCGCCGTGCGGATCATGCGCAGTCCCGCATATGCTACCGCGATCGCCAGCAGCGGGCTCACCAGGCTGAAGACTGCGTAGGGCGCATAGGTGAGGGTGGCCACCCCGAGGGTCGCCGCCATGTACGCCCCGCAGCTGTTCCACGGGATCAGCGCCGAGGTCGGGGTGCCGGACGCCCCGATGGTCCGCGACAGCACGACCGGGGCCAGGCCCCGTTCGGCGAAAGCACCCTTGAACATGCGGCCGGGCAGGACGATCGCCATGTACTGGTCCGCCGTGGCCAGATTGGTGGCGATCACGGACCCGACCGTGGTGGTGACCAGCGCGCCAGCTGACTTGACCCGGGCGATCAGCGGCGAGATCAGCCGGTCCAGCACGCCGGCCCGCTCCGCCACGCCGCCGAAGGCCAGGGCGGTGATCACCAGCCAGATCGTGTTCAGCATGCTCGCCATGCCGCCCCGCGACACCAGGGTGTCGACAGCCGGAATTCCCGTGGACGACTTGTAGCCGCTCGCCAGCGCCAGCCAGACGCCTTTCAGGAGCGCGAGGGACTGGGGCGTGCCTTCCGCAGGGCTCGCGAATGCGATGACCCGCTCCGGGGCCATGAGGACCGCGACGACCCCGCCAACCAGCGCACCCACGAAGATCGAGGTAAACGGCGGAAAGCGGAACACCGCGAGACCGATCACGACGAGGAGCGGAATGAACAGGACCGGCGAAATCCTGAAGGCGCTCTCCAGGGCACTGAGCTTGTCGTTCGCGTCGAAATCGCCCGGTTCGCCGAGTTGCCAGAAGACGGCGAGCGCAATGAGGAGGGCGATTCCCGAGATCAGCGCCGTCTCACGGATGTGCGTATAGAGATCCGTGCCGGCGGCGGCGACGGCAAGGTTGGCGGAATCCGACAGCGGGGAGGTCGTGTCGCCGAAATAGGCGCCGGAGATGATCGCGGCCGCCGAGATGCCCGGATCCAGGCCCATGTTGAGCGAGATGCCCATCAAGCCTATGCCGATGGTCCCCACCACGGTCCACGAACTGCCGATGCTGGCCGAGACGACGGCGCAGATGAGGGCGGCGGTCACGTAGAAGTAGTGGGGATGGAGCAGGTGGAGGCCGTAGTAGACCATCGCCACGAGCGTGCCGCTCATGGCCCAGGCCCCGATCAGCGCACCCACCGCGAACAGGATGAAGATCGCGCCGAGGCCTGACCCGACGCTGGCCACGGCCGCCTCGCGGAGCGAGTCCACCGTGTGACCACGGCGCCAGCCGATGAACACCGCGATCATCGTGGCGACGACCAGCGCGACCTGGTTCGGACCGGAAGCCCCGGCATCCCCGAACAGGAAGTAGGACAGCCCGACCAGCCCGATCAGGCAGGCAACGGGCGTGATCGCCTCCCAGAGGGCGAGCGGCTGGGGCTGGTCCGGCGCACTCACCCGGCTGGCATCCCGTTCCCGCCGGACCCGCTCAGTAGTCGACCGGGTCGCGGACGATCGGGCAGGTCATGCAGTGGCCGCCGCCACGGCCGCGGCCGAGCTCGGCACCGACGATCGTGATTACCTCGATGCCCTGCTTGCGCAGCAGGGTATTCGTGTAGGTATTGCGATCGTAGGCGTACACGACACCGGGCGCGGCGCAAACGAGGTTGGCGCCGCTGTCCCACTGCGTGCGCTCGCGCTGGTAGTCGGTGCCGCCGGCCTCGACCACGCGCAGCTTCTTGAGGCCCAGCGCCTGGGCGACCACGTCGACGAACGGCTTCTTCTCGGCGTGGAATTCGACGCCGCTCGGATGATTGCTCGGCCGGTAGGAGAAGGTGGTCGTCTTGTTCATGAAATCCGGCGCCAGCAGCACGCAATCCCGGTCCGCGAAGGTGAAGACGGTGTCAAGGTGCATGGCGGCGCGGATCTTCGGCATCGCCGCGACGATCACGCGCTCGGCTGCCTTCTTGGCGAACAGGGTGGCGGCTAGCTGGCTGATCGCCTGGCGGGAGGTCCGTTCGCTCATGCCGATCAGGACGTTGCCCTTGCCGATCGGCATCACGTCCCCGCCCTCGAGCGTTGCCTGGCCGTGGTCCTTGGTCGGGTCGCCCCACCAGACGTTGACCTTGCCGGCGAAATCCGGGTGGAACTTGTAGATTGCCGTGGTGAGGATGGTCTCCTCGTGCCGCGCGGGCCAGTACAGGGGGTTCAGCGTCACGCCGCCGTAGATCCAGCAGGTGGTATCGCGGGTATACAGGGTGTTCGGCAGCGGTGGCAGCAGGTACTCGGTGACGCCGGCTGCCTCCTTGACGATCTCGAGCGCCTTCCCGCCGACCGATTCCGGGAACTCGAGCGTCGACAGGCCGCCGATCAGCGTCTCCGCGAGCGTGCGGTTGTCGAGTCCTTCGAGGTAGCTGCGCAGTTCGTCGATGAAGCCCAGGCCCACCTGGTCCGGCACGACCTGGTTGTCGAGGATCCACTTCTTGCCCTCCGGTACCGCCACCGTCTCGGCAAGCAGGTTGTGCATCTCCAGGACTTCGACGCCCCGGTCGCGCATCTTGGTGGTGAAGTCGAAGTGATCGCGCTTCGCGTTCTCGACCCAGAGCACGTCGTCGAACAGCAGCGAGTCGCAGTTGGAAGGGGTCAGTCGCTGATGGGCGCGGCCAGGCGCGCATACCATGACCTTGCGCAGCTGACCCACTTCCGAGTGCACGCCAAACTTTTCTTCTTTTGTCTTTGCAGTCGCCATGACGAACTCCGTTACGTCCTGAATTGATGCCTAGAGCGTGATGTAGCCGGATCGGAGCCCCGCGATGCCGGCGATGGCGCCGGCGACGACGAGGGCGAAGATGATCCATTCATAACCCTTGTCGAACAGCTTCTTCCCCTGCTCGCGCCGGGCCCAGTAGTAGAAGACCGTCCCGCTCGCGTAAAGGATCATCGACAGTACCAGCAGTTCGAGCCCGCCGGCGAAGAGCAGGAAGGCCGTGTAGAGCGTGGCGACGATGGCGATGATCAGGTCGCGCGTGCGTTCCTGCGGCCGCACGTCGTAGGTCTCCCGCCGCTTGGTGAGCAGCAGGCCGTAGCCGGCCACCAGCAGGAACGGCACCAGCGCCATCGCGGCCGTCAGGTCCAGCATCAGGTTGAACGCGTCCTGGGACCAGTAGGTCGAGATCACGAAGATCTGGGCAAAGATGTTGGTTGCCCACAGTGCAGCCGCCGGTACCTTGTTGCTGTTCTCCGTCGCGAAGACCTTCGGGAAGTCCTTGTTCTTGGCGGCCGCAAACATCACTTCGGCGCAGATCAGCGTCCAGGCGAGGTAAGCCCCGAGCACTGAAACCATCACGCCGACGCTGACGAATACGGCGCCCCAGGGGCCGACGACCGCCTCCAGCACGCCGGGCATCGACGGCCGGCCGAGCGCGGCGATGTCAGCCCTCTCCATCACCGCATATGGCAGCAGCGTCACGAGCACCATCAGCGTGGTGACGACGAGGAAGCCCGTGATGGTCGCGGCGCCGACATCGCTGCGCTCCTTGGCGTAGCGCGAGTAGACGCTGGCGCCCTCGATGCCGAGGAACACGAACACCGTCACCATCATGGTCGCGCGGACCTGGTCGAAGACGCTCGAAGTCAGGTCGCCGCCGTAGAGGTTGTAGGAGAACAGGTCCGCCTGGAAGGCAAAGATCAGGATGCCGATGAACACGAGGATCGGGATGACCTTGGCGACCGTGACGATGGAATTGATGAACGTGGCCTGCTTGATGCCGCGCAGGATCATGAAATGAAACAGCCAGATGCCTACGGACGCCACCGCGATGGCAAGTACCGTGTTGCCGTCGCCGAACAGTTCCGGGAAGAACCGGCCGAGTGTGGACTTGATCATTACCCAGTAGAAGACGTTGCCGATGCAGCTGCCAATCCAGTAGCCGAACGCGGAGAGGAAGCCGGCGTAGTCGCCAAAACCGGCCTTGGCATAGGCGAAGACGCCGGCGTCGAGGTCCGGCTTGCGCTCGGCGAGGGACTGGAACACACGGGCCAGCATGTACATGCCGCTGCCGGCAATGATCCAGGCGATGACGGCCCCCATGGGGCCGGTAACGCCGCCGAAACGCGAAGGCAGCGAGAAAATCCCCGCGCCGACCATTCCACCGACGACCATCGCGGTGAGCATCGTCCGCGAAATCTTGCTGGATTCAGTCATGGTGCAGGCTCCCCCCTGATATTGTGCTGTGTCGCAGAGTATCAGCTTCTGTCGACGAACTCGAACCGCAACTCCATCGCGGTGAGCGCCGCATGGAGCCGCTCCTCGCGCGCCAGCGGCCAGCGCTGGTATAGCAGCACGTCGAGCGGATACCAGAGCGCGACCCAGCCTGCGATCACGAGACCTTCGTAGGTGAAGTGCGCGATTCTCGGGTGCAGGAAGGCCGGCTCGCCGACCATCCGCATCGCCAGCAGGCACAGCGCCAGGAAGACCAGGCCGCGCCACAGGGTCGCGTAGCCTTCCTGGCGCAGGCTGGCCTGGTCGTTGGCGATCCGGGTCATGCGCAGGGCGCAATACTCCCGTAACGCTGCCCGGCACCGGGGCTCGATGTCCGGGGCGCGCTCGGTGGCCGGCAGCACTATCGTCGCGCGCACGGAACGGCGCGGGCCCGGCCGCAACTGGTTCAGGATGCGGTCCAGCCCGGAATCGGCGTGCGGCCGGCCAGCGAGCGGATCGGGTTCCGGCGCCTGGAACAGTTCACTCAGTCGCTCGAGCTCGACGCGTACCTCGAGCGTCCCGGGGCGGATCATATACCGAACTCCACATGCACGATCTCGAGCACGCCATTGATGACGAACTGGACGCCCATGCAGACCAGCAGGAAGCCCATCAGGCGGGAGATCGCCTCGATGCCGCTGCGGCCGAAGAAGCGCAGGATGGACGTCGATCCCCGCAGGCAAAGCCATAATATCAGGGCCAGCAGGAAGCACACCAGCAGTGGCGCCAACCGCAGCACCCAAGGCTCGAACTGGTCGCTCGACCGCACGCTCGCAGCCAGGGCGATGATCATGGCAATCGTGCCGGGGCCGGCGGTGGTCGGCATGGCGAGCGGCACGAAGGCGATGTCGTTCGTCGTCTGCGCCTTGAGTTCCTCGCTCCGGCCGTCCACCTCCGGCGTGTGGTCGAGCGCCGCCTTCGGGAACAGCATCGCGAAGCCGACCGAACAGACGATGAGCCCGCCGCCGATGCGCAGGCCCGGGATCGAAATGCCAAATGCGTACATCACCGCCTGGCCGGCGTAATACGCGATGATCGTGATCGCAAACACGTAGATGGCGGCAAGGGACGATTGCCGCCGGCGCTCGGCTGCGGTCATGCCGCCGGAAAGGCCTATCAGCAGCGCAACCGCGGGCAGGGGATTGGCGAGGGGCAGCAGGGCGACGAGTCCCAACCCTACCACTTCGAGCAGCTGGATCATGCCCGTCCATGTTACTCCCGAAACGCGCTGATCCGCCTCCTGTGCCTCGCCTGGGGCCTGCTATAAGATCCGGCGGTGATTGTTGCCGCCAGTTCCTGGCTACTTGTCGCCGTCGCGGGCCTGCCGCTCGCGATGCTGCTGTTCGCCGTCTCCGGTACCCTGCGGAGGCGCCTGCCGGTGTTGCTGTGGGTCGCACCCCTGCCGGGGATTGCGGCATCGCTGCTCGCGCTGGATGCGCCGCCATTCGTCATGGGCGGGGCGGGCCTGCGCCTGACGTTGGCGCTCGACCGGCCCGGTGCGGTGCTTCTCGGCGTCGCAGCCCTGCTCTGGTTTGCCGCCGGCGTGTACGCCGCGACCTACATGCGTGGCACGGGCAACGGCGGGCGCTTCACGGCCTGCTGGCTGATGTCTGCCGCCGGTTGCCTCGGCGTGTTCGTCGCCGCCGACATGATCAGTCTTTATTTCTGCCTGGCGCTGCTCACGGTCGGGGCCTGCGGCCTGGTCATACACGACGAAACCGCGCGTGCCCGGCGCTCCAGCGCGTTCTATTTCGCGCTTGCCCTCGGCGGCGAGTCACTGCTCCTGGTCGGCATGGTACTGCTGGCCGTCGCCTCGCCCGGCGACAGCCTGCTGATCCACGATGCGGCGGCGGCACTGCCCTCGCTGCCGGAGCGCGACGTCATCCTGGCGTTGCTCATCGCAGGGCTCGGCCTGAAGGCGGGGCTCGTGCCTCTGCATGTCTGGATGCCCCTCGCGCACGCCGCCGCGCCGGTCCCGGCGTCGGCGGTATTGAGCGGCGCCGTGGTCAAGGTCGGGATCATCGGCCTGATCCGGTTCCTGCCGCTCGACGCGCTGCTGCCCGGCTGGGGTGTGGCACTGACCGCCGCCGGGCTGTTCACGGCCTTCTACGGCGTGGTCGTGGGGGTGGTGCAGGCGCACCCGAAGGCCGTGCTGGCGTACTCGAGCGTCAGCCAGATGGGCCTGATCGTCGCCGTGCTCGGCATGGGCCTGTCTGCCGCGGATCCTGGCGCCGGCCTCTCGGCCGCCTACTACGCGTCCCATCACGTGCTGGTCAAGGGTGCGTTGTTCCTGACAGTGGGGGTGATCGCCGCGACCGGTCCCCGGCACATGTGGCCGGTCCTGGTGGTTGCGACGCTGCTGGCGCTCAGCCTCGGCGGGCTGCCGCTGACCGGTGGCGCACTTGCCAAATACGCCGTCAAGGGGCCGCTGGGGGAAGGGCTCGCGGGCACGCTGGCCAACGTCTCGGCGGCGGGCACGACGATGCTGATGCTGCATTTCGTCCATCGCCTGAGGCGCAGCGCCGCGGAAGAGCCGCGCGCCTCGGCGGGCGCAGGGCTGCTGCTGCCCTGGGCCTTCATCGCCATCGCGTCGGTCGTGGTGCCCTGGGGAATGTACCTGACGCTGCCTGGCGACGCCGTCGCGAATCCGTTCGAGCCCAAGGCCCTGTGGGCCGGGCTGAGACCCGTGCTTGCCGGCGTGATCGCCCTGTATGCCCTGCATCGCTGGGCCCGCGGCCGCCTGCCGCGGGTGCCCGAGGGGGACATCGCGGTGGTCATTGACGGGGCGGTACGTGCGGCACCAGGCGCCGGAATGGCCTTCGAGCGAGGCGATGAATGGCTGCGTCAGTGGCCGGTGGCGGTCCTCGGGCTGGTGACGCTGGGAGTTGCCTTCGGCATCGCGCTCGTGCGATGACGCAGGTCCCCATGACCAGCGACATCCTCGTTCAGGACGACTTCATCACGCCGGCCCAGGCCAATGAGCTCGAGAAGCTCATGTTCGGGAACTTCTTTCCCTGGTATTTCCTCGACAACACGACGACTGGCCAGGGTACGAGGAAGTGGTACGAAGTCGAGTGCCCGATGCACGTCCATAATCTCTTCTTCGAGGGGAGCGTGAACAATCCCGGTTACAAGCAGATTCTCGAGCAGTTCCGGCTGGAGCCGGGCATCCTCGTCCGGATGAAGGCGAACATGGTGATGCCGCGGCGCCTGGAGTTTCGCCACACCCCGTACCACGTGGACCGGGCGGACCCGCACTTCACCATCGTCTACTACGTCAATGACTCGGATGGCGACACCATCGTGCAGTCGCCCCGGGGGCGGCGCCGGGTTGCGCCGCGGAAGGGCCGGATCGTGCTCTTCGACGGCGGCCTGAAGCATGCCCACTACCTGCCGAGGCGCGGCCCGCGCTGCGTGATCAACTTCAATTTCCGGGCTTACCCGTTGCCGGGCCCGGCATGATTTCCGGCAGGGACCTCGAGGGTCCTGCCTATTCCTCGCCCTTGCGCGGCTTGACCGTAATGCCGGCGTGGCGCGCCAGCTCCCGGTGGATGCGGCCGACCCGCTCGACCTGGCCCTTGGCCGGAAAGCGCTCGTAGAATCCCTCGGCGCGGAAGCTGCGACCGTGGGCAGACCACGGGGCGAGGCGGCGCTCCCAGCGCTTCTGGCGGCCCTCCGCGGGCTCGGCATCCTCCCGGCACAGGTCGACACAGACGCGCAGCATCGCCTTGATGGTGACGGGGCGGGTGACCATGTACCCCGGGTTTCCCCAGACGTCCTCGCCCCAGACCTTTTCGGCGGCCTTGAGGAAATCCCGGACGCGCTCGTAGTAGCGGTCGACGTCGCGACGGACGTTGTCGCGGCGGGTGATGGCGCGCCAGTCGGCGGCGGCCCACTTGTGCAGTTCGTTGAAGAGCTCGGCCTGCAGGATCCACTTCTCCTGCTTGCTGCGGCCGCCAAGCCGGTTGATCTTGTACCGCAAGGGGCTGTCGCCGTCATTGTACAGGCGCTCGACGAGCCTGGCGGCAAACTTCTTGTCCGGCGCGGCCCAGGACACGCGCTCGTAGAGGTCGACGAGGTGGCTCTTGTTGATGCGGGTCGGTGTCGAGTTGATGATGACGAACATTTCGGTGGCGAAGTCCTCGCTCTTGCCGTCGAAGATGACGCAGGGCACGTGCATGGTCCGCGCGTCCTGCGGGCGCTCCTTCGCGTAGAAATGCAGGGCGGCGAGGCGGTGCTGCCCGTCGATGATCAGGTAGCGGCCGCGGGGCTCGACGAGGTTGCCCACGTTGTCGTAGTCGCCGACCGTCTCGAAGTGCAGGGTCTCGTTCGTGAAGAGCAGCACCGTGCCGGGGATGGGCGGCTGGCTCACCGCCGTCTCGTAGAAGTTCTTGATGGCGGCAACCTTGGTCCTGGAGAGTTGCCGCTGGAAGGCCTTGTCGGTGGCCTCGATGCGGGCGATGAACTGGCCCACCTCGTCGTTGTCCGCAACCGGATCCCCGGCAATCTTCTCGCCTTCCCCGTAGAAGCGGCTGATGAAGCGCACCTTGGCGAGGAGGTCCTCGGCTGGATAGGCGACGAAGTAGAAGACCCCGTCCTTTTGCCTGACTCGTGTGGCGAGCATGCGGCGATCATACCCCAGCGGCCGGGTTTATCGCTCACCGCTCGGGTCATGTGGTGGTCGCCGGCTCCGCGTCCACGACGACCGGCGAGGGCAGTTGCTCCCCGTCGAGCCACGTGGCCCCGTCCCGCAGGGTCACCCGGCCGGCGGCCACCCAGGCGATGGCGCGGGGATAGATCAGGTGCTCGCCGGCGCGGACCCGGGCCCGCAGGGTCTCCTCGGTGTCGCCCGCGAGGACCGGCATCCGGAACTGGAGGATGCCCGGGCCGGCGTCGAGCGCCGGGATGACGAAGTGCACGGTGGACCCGTGCTCCCGGTCGCCGGCAGCCAGGGCCCGGCGGTAGGTGTGCAGGCCGGGGTACTTGGGCAGCAGTGAGGGATGCACGTTCAGCATCCGCCCGCGGTAGGCGTCGACGAGATCGGCCGGCAGGATGCGCATGAAGCCGGCGAGGATCACCAGGTCGGGCTGCAGGCTGCGGAGGGTCGTTGTGAGGCGGTCGCCGAAGGCCGCCCGGTCGCCGCCCTGGTCCACGACGAGGTTGGGGATGCCCGCCGCCGCTGCGCGCGCCAGGGCCCGGACGCCGGGCCGGTCGCTGACGACGCCCGCGAGTTCGATGTCGAGGGCGCCCCGGTGGACCTGGTCGATGATCGCCTGCAGGTTGCTGCCGTCGCCGGAGACCAGGACGACGGCGCGCGGGCGGCCCGTCACCCGCGCAATTCCACCTGGCCCGTGCCGGCCGTGATCTCACCCAGCACGGTCACCGTTTCGCCGGCCTGTTCCAGCAGGTCGCGCGCCGCTTCGGTGTCCTCGCGGCGGACGACGACCGTCATGCCGATGCCGCAGTTGAACGTGCGCAGCAGGTCGCCCTCGGGAATGTTGCCGGTCGCCTGCAGCCAGTCGAAGAGGGCGGGACGCTCCCAGGCGTCCTTGCGCAGCACCGCGTTCACCTCGGGCGGCAGCACGCGCACCAGATTGTCGGCGAGGCCGCCGCCGGTGATGTGCGCGAGGCCCCGGACCTGGCAGGCGGCCATCAGGGCCAGCAGCGGGCGGACGTAGATCCGGGTCGGCGCGAGCAGCGCGGCGCCCAGGCTGGTGCCGCCCTGCCAGGGGCTGTCGAGGGGCGTGCGGCTGACGGCCAGCACGCGGCGGATCAGCGAGTAGCCATTGGAGTGCGGGCCGGAGGAGGCGAGGCCCAGGACGACGTCACCGGGCAGG
>Ga0268299_1003522_pt1 | contig 14154 bp, 14 predicted proteins | sample NOBtaG_FD_193484 | JGI IMG/M metagenome (GOLD analysis project Ga0268299, IMG submission 193484) | Activated sludge microbial communities from bioreactor in Nijmegen, Gelderland, Netherland - NOB reactor | ecosystem: Engineered > Bioreactor > Aerobic > Activated sludge | place: Netherlands...
GGCTTCTGCGCCAACTTCTGGCCTATGACCCCGATCAGGTGATGTCGGTCTATGCCACGCCGCACCGCTGGACGCCGTTCTTTGGCCAATCGGCCGGGCGGCGGGTGGTGCAGACCGACCTGCAGCTGTGGGATTACAAGCATCAGGTGCTTGAGGTGCCGCGCGTCCCGGCCTGGCGGGTGTTCCTGTGGGTCAAGCTGATCGAGGCCTGCCTGCAACTGCGCCCGCGCGCCCTGTGGCGGGCCTTCGGGCAGAAGGACGCCGAGTTGCGCCATGCCCAACGCTGGTACACGCGGATGGGGCGGGGTGTCTGGCTGCGGGAATTTGCCGATGCGCTCCGCTTTCGCCCGGTGCCGGGGCCGACGGTGGCCGAGTTCTGGGCAGAGGAGGGCGCGATGGCGGAAGAGGTGCTGGCCCTTACCCCGCGCCGCGCAGCCGCCGCAGGGCGCTGAACCCGACGGCGCCGGCAAAGACCGCCAGCGCCAGCCCGTCCAGCAGCCATTTCGCCACCGTCGCCTGCGAGGCGGCGGCGACCATCGCCCCGGTCACCTGCGGCGCGGTCAGAAGCGCCGCGACGCGGGCATTCTCCAGCAGGTCCACCCCCGCGCCGGCCATGGCGACCATGGCCATCACGATCGCCGGCAGGCGCGGCAGAAGAACCGTGAAGGACCAGACCAGAAACAGAGCGAAAAGCGGCGGAAAGATCGTGTCCAGCCGGTGCTGCGCCTCAAGATACATGTCGCGCCCGGCGGGGTTCAGCCGGGTCAGGAAGGCCTGCGCCTCTTCCAGCCCATAGCCCGTCAGGCGGGCATCGAACAGCGCGCGGCCCCCGGCGGCCGTTTCAATGGCCGGTCCGGTGACGCCCGCCATCAGCGCCCAGACCGCCAGCGTGATGGCGGCCAGCGCCAGATACAGAAGGCGCCCCGTCACCTCAGCCGCGCCGGATGCGGGCGCCAAGCCCGTTCATCAGCCCCTCGAAGATCGGGAACGAGGTGACGATCGGGCTGCCGTCATCGACCGAGACCGGCTTTTGCGCCGCCATTCCGGCGACAAGGAAGCTCATGGCGATGCGGTGGTCGAGATGGGTTTTCGCCACCGCGCCGCCGGGCATGCCGCCCGCGCCCATGCCGTGGACGATCAGCGTATCTTCATCCTCTTCGATCCGGACGCCGCAGGCCTCAAGCCCGCGCGCCATGGCGTCGATGCGGTCGCTTTCCTTGACGCGCAGTTCCCTGACCCCGCGCATCACCGTCTTGCCGGTGGCGAAGGCCGCGACGACCGACAGGATCGGGTATTCGTCGATCATCGAGGGCGCGCGTTCGGGGGGCACCTCGATGCCCTTCATGGCGTCGCTGAAGCGCACGCGCAGATCGGCCACGGGTTCGCCGCCCTCCTCGCGGGGGTTCTGGAATTCGATCGCGGCGCCCATTTCGACCAGCGTCAGGTAAAGCCCGTTGCGGGTTAGGTTCTGGCTGACCCCGGGCACCAGAATGTCCGAGCCTTCGACGATCAGCGCCGCGCAGACCGGGAAGGCGGCGCTGGAGGGGTCGCGCGGCACGGCAACGGTCTGCGGCCGCAGTTCGGGGCGGCCCTGCAGGGTGATCACATGGCCTTCGGCGGTCTTTTCAACGTTCAGCGTGGCACCGAAGCCCAGAAGCATCCGTTCCGAATGGTCGCGGGTGGGCTCGCGCTCGATCACGACCGTCTCGCCCGGGGCATTCAGGCCTGCCAGCAGCACGGCCGATTTCACCTGCGCCGAGGCGACGGGCAGCGCATAGCGCACCGGCACCGGGCTTTCCGCGCCGACCACGGTCATCGGCAGACGGCCGCCCTTGCGGCCATAGGCGCGGGTGCCGAACAGCGACAGCGGGTCGGTGACCCGCCCCATCGGCCGCTTGCGCAGCGATGCGTCGCCGGTGAAGGTCGCAGTGATGGGCGTGGTTGCCATGGTGCCCATGATCAGCCGCACGCCGGTGCCCGAATTGCCGCAGTCGATCACATCGGCCGGTTCCTGAAAGCCGCCCACGCCGACCCCGTTCACCGTCCAGGCGCCGGGGCCATGCTGCACCACCTCGGCACCGAAGGCCTGCATCGCCTTGGCGGTGTCCAGCACGTCTTGGCCTTCCAGAAGCCCGGTGATGCGGGTTTCGCCCACCGCCATCGCCCCGAAGATCAGCGCGCGGTGCGAGATCGACTTGTCGCCCGGAACGGCGGCGGTGCCCGAAAGCGGCCCCGATTTTTCCGAGGTCATCGGTTGCGCTGCGCCATGGCCGGACATGTCTGCCTCCTTCACTCTGCGCCCGCCTGATAGCGCAAGCGGAAGGGGCGGTCCACTCCCGCCGGTGGGGGCGCGGGCATCTTGCGCTTGGGCGCGGCAGAGGCTATGCAGCGCGCGTCGCGGGCGTTGTGTAATGGTAAGACCCCTGCCTTCCAAGCAGGAGACGCGGGTTCGATTCCCGCCGCCCGCTCCAGCCTTTCAGCCCTTCCCAAAGCGAAGGGCCCCGGAAACCGGGGCCCACCAAAGCGCCGCGCGGGCGCTTATTTCCTGGTGATGCGGCCGTCGAGGTAGGGGGTATAGGCCCCGTTCGCCGCCATGTATTCCGCCACCACATCGGCCAGGTCGGGGCCGTAGTCATAGGCCTTGGCGGCATCGACGAACATCTTGAAGCCGTCGCCGCCCTGCCGGACATAGTTGTTCGACACCACCAGATAGTTGGTGGCCGGATCAATCGGCGCCCAGGCGTCGCCGCCGACCAGCACCATCACGTCCGACACCCGGCTGCCCGCCGCCGCCGCCGGATCGAAGCTGTATTTCAGCCCGGCGACCTGCAGGAAGCGGCCGGCCTTTTCCTCATACTGGCTGACGCCGTTTTCCAGCGCGTCCTTCAGCATGGCGCCCGACACCTCGAAGGTCGAAAGCGTGTTCTGGAAGGGCAGGACGGTCAGCACCTCGCCCATCGTCACCTCACCGGCGTCGATCGAGGCGCGCAGCCCGCCCGAGTTCGCCAGCGCGATGGTCACGCCCTGATCGGCGACCCGCGCCAGCATGGCATCGGCCACCAGATTGCCCATCTGGCATTCTTCCTGGCGGCAGATGTCGCGGTTGCCTTCGATGGGGCCGGCGCTTTCGGCGACGATCTTGCTGCGGATTTCCTCCAGCGGCACGGCCAGTTCGGCGATGCGGGCCAGCGTGTCGCTGTCTTCGGGCACCGCCTTGTCCATGATCAGCGGCTCACCCGTGGCCGAGACAATCTCGCCCGCGTCGTCGAAGACCACGTTCAGCTCACCCAGGAACTTGCCATAGGCATAGGCCTGCACGATGGCGGTCTTGCCGACCATGGTGGGGTAGGGGCCGACGGCATCTTCGCTGGTGTTCGACAGATAGGTGTTGTCATGGCCGCCGACGATCACGTCAACGCCGGTGGTTTCGGCGGCAACCTTCTGGTCCACCTTGTAGCCGGAATGGCTGAGGACGATGATCTTGGTGATCCCCTCGGCGGTCAGCCGGTCCACCTCGGCCTGAACGGCCTGAACCGGGTCGGTGAAGTTGATGTTCTTGCCCGGGCTGGCCAGTTCGTGGGTGTCCTGCGGGGTCAGGCCGATCAGGCCCAGCTTTTCGCCGCCCTTCTCGATCACCGTGGATTTGGCGATCTTGCCGGCCAGCTTCGGTTCCTGGCTGATATCGGCGTTCGACATCAGGATCGGGAAGTTCACCGCATCGACGAAGCCGGCCAGAACCTCGGGGCCGTCATCGAATTCGTGGTTGCCCACCGTCATCGCGTCATAGCCGAGCTTGTTCATGAACTCGGCCGTCATCTTGCCCTTGTAATAGGTGTAGAAGAGCGTGCCCTGAAACTGGTCGCCGCCATCGACAAGGATCGAATTCGCCGCCCTGCCGCGCGCCTCGGCCAGCGCGGTCACCAGACGGGCCGAACCGCCAAAGCATTCGCCGGCGGTGTTGTCTTCGGGCGCGCAGGGGCCGTCGAAGGCCGAGATCGGCTCATACCGGTCATGGAAGTCGTTGGTGTGAAGGATGGTCAGGTTGAATTCGGCCGAAGCCGCGCCGGCGCCAAGCACGAATGCCGCCGCCGAGGCCAGAAGATGGCGATACATGGGAACCTCCTTGTTGGACTATGCAGTTAGAATTCCGTTACTTTGACCGTTGAGTCAAAGCCTGATCGCGGACAGCTTCCCCGCCGCGCATGAAACCGGCATGACACCGCCAATCCCATTGACCAAAGCCCGCAACGCAGGCAGACACGCGCCATGCTGATCTACAAGATTTTCCGCCGTCCCGAATGGGACCAGTTCCGCGCTGCGGGTGAGACGCTGGGCGCGCCGGTCGATCTGGCCGACGGGTTCATCCATTTCTCGGCCGCCCCGCAGCTGGCCGAAACCGCCGCGCGCCATTTCGCTGCCGAAAGCGATCTGGTGCTGGTGGCCTGCGATGCCGGCCGGCTTGGCCCGGCGCTGAAATGGGAACCCTCGCGCGGGGGGGCGCTGTTTCCGCACCTGTACCGCCGGCTGGTGCTGGCCGATGTGGTCTGGGACAAGTCGCTGCCCCTGGGTGCCAGCGGCCATATCTTTCCCGAAGGTGTGTTTTGAAAGCCGTCGAGAAGCTGGGCCTTGCCCTTCTGCACCGCACCGACCCCGAGCGCGCCCATGCGCTGTCGCTGACGGCGCTGCGCTTTGGTCTGGTGCCCCTGCCGGGGGTGATCACCTCGGCCCGGCTGGCGACCACGGTCGCCGGGCTGATGCTGCCCAACCCGCTGGGGCTGGCGGCGGGTTATGACAAGAACGCCACCGCCATCGCCGCGCTGACCCGTGCGGGGTTTGGCTTTGTCGAGGTGGGGGCCGCCACGCCGCGCGCCCAAGCCGGCAATCCGCGCCCCCGCCTTTTCCGGCTGACCGAGGACCGCGCGGTGATCAACCGCTTCGGCTTCAACAACGAAGGTGCCGAGGTGATCGGCGCCCGGCTGGCGGCGCGTCCGCAGGGACCGGTGCCGGTGGGGCTGAACCTGGGTGCCAACAAGGACAGCGCCGACCGCGCCGGCGATTTCGCCCGCGTGCTGGAACGCTGCGGTCCGCATGTCGATTTTGCCACGGTGAATGTCAGCTCTCCGAACACCGAAAAGCTGCGCGACCTTCAGGGCCGCGCGGCGCTGTCGGCGCTGCTGGCGGGGGTGATGGAGGTGCGGGCAGGTCTTGCGCGCCGCATCCCGGTCTTCTTGAAGATCGCCCCCGACCTGAACCCCGATGAACTGGCCGAGATCGCCGAGGTCGCGCTGACCAGCGGGCTGGATGCCATCATCGCCACCAACACCACGCTGTCGCGCGAAGGTTTGAAAAGTGCAAGCCGCGATCAGGCGGGTGGTCTTTCCGGGGCACCGTTGTTCGAAAAGTCCACGCGGGTGCTGGCGTTGCTGTCGCAGTTGACGGCCGGAAAGCTGCCGCTGATCGGGGTGGGCGGGGTATCTTCGGCCGAGGATGCCTGGGCCAAGATCCGCGCCGGCGCCTCGGCCGTGCAGCTGTACAGCGCCATGGTCTATCAGGGCATCTCGCTGGTGCCGGCGGTGCTGTCGGGGCTTGAGGCGCGGCTGGCGGCCGGGGGCTATGCCGGTGTCGCCGATGCCGTGGGCACGGGGCGCGACGCATGGCTGTGACCTTCCGACTGGCCCGCGCCGCCGATTTGCCCGCGCTGGTCGCCATGCTGTCCGATGATGTGCTGGGCCGTGCGCGGGAAAGCGCCGATATGGCCCCCTATGAAGCTGCTTTCGCCGAAATTGCCGCCGATCCGCGCCAGCAGCTGATCGTCGGCGAAGACGGGGGCCGCATCGTGGCGACCTGCCAGCTGACGCTTTTGCCCGGCCTGTCGCGCAAGGGCGCCCGCCGCGCGCTGGTCGAGGCGGTGCGCGTGGTGGCCGACCTGCGCTCATCCGGCATCGGCGCCGCCCTGATGGCCGAGGCCGAGGCGCGGGCGCGTGCGGCGGGTGCGGTGATGATTCAGCTGACCACCGACCGCAGCCGCACCCGGGCGCATGCCTTTTACGACCGGCTGGGATACGAGCAAAGCCATCTGGGCTACAAGAAGGCGCTGTAGATGGAACCGCTGGTCGATTGCGTGATCGAGGACGCCCGCTGGGAGGATTTCGGGCTGGAGCCGCTGGCCGAAGGGGCGGTGCGCGCGGCGCTGAAACGGCTGGGTCTGCCCGAGGCGGGCTTTGCCCTGTGCCTGATGGGCTGCGACGACGCGCGGATTGCCGAACTTAATGCAGGTTTCCGTGGCAAGCCTTTGCCGACAAACGTTCTTTCCTGGCCTTCGGACGAACGTGCAAGCGACACGCCCGGCCAGCGCCCCGACCTGCCGGAACCGGGCGAAGCTGACGATCCCGAAGAACTGGGCGATATCGCCATCGCCTGGGAAACCTGCGAACGCGAGGCGGCCGAGGCGGGCCGCCCGATGGCCGATCATGTGACGCATCTGGTGGTGCATGGTTTCCTGCATCTTCTGGGCTATGACCACATCGAAGATGCCGACGCCGAACTGATGGAGGCGACGGAAGTCGCGATACTTGCGGATATGGGCCTTTCTGACCCATATTCGTGATGCGCCCCCGCGAGGGGCGTTCTTGGACAAGGACCGATGGGCAGTAGTGACGACGGCGCGCCTTCACAGGCGCAGAATGCGGACGAGGGAAGCGACCCTCAGTCTCGTGGCTTTTTCGGGCGGCTTCTGAACGCCCTTTCCCCTCAGGACAATGCTCAGCGCGGCGAAGGCGGCGCGGCCCCGGCCGGTGGCGGCGCGGCGGTGCCGGGTCTTGGCAACCTGCGGCGGCTGAGGGTGGACGATGTGGCGATCCCCAAGGTCGAGATCATCGCGGTGCCCCTGGACATCGGCAAGGATGAACTGGTCGAGGTGTTCCGCCAGCACGGATTTTCGCGCCTGCCGGTTTACAAGGGCACGCTGGACCATCCGCAGGGGCTGGTGCTGCTGAAGGACCTGGCGCTGCAGCATGGCTTCGGCGCGGGCGGGCGGTTCAGCCTGAAGCGGCTTCTGCGCCCGGTGCTGTACGCCCCGCCCTCGATGCCCGCCGGCACGCTTTTGCAGAAGATGCAGCGCGACCGGGTGCATATGGCGCTGGTCATCGACGAATACGGCGGCGTGGATGGTCTGGTGACCATCGAGGACCTGATCGAAACCGTCATCGGCGAAATCGAGGATGAACACGACGAAGCCGAAGGCGAGATGTGGAAGGAAGAAAAGCCCGGCGTCTATGTGGCGCAGGCGCTGACGCCGCTGGATGAGTTCGAAAAGGCGCTGGGCATGACGCTGCGCACCGATGAGGACGATGCCGAGATCGACACGCTGGGCGGCCTTGTCTTCCTGCGCACCGGCCGCGTGCCGGCGCGGGGTGAGATCGTGCCGCATGAATCGGGCGCCGAGTTCGAGGTGATCGACGCCGATGCGCGGCGGATCAAGCGGCTGCGGTTGCGGATGCCGGCCGTGGTGGCCGCCAGTGCCGCTGCTGCCCCCGCCGATCCCGAAGCGGCGGAAACCGCCGGCTGATGCGGGGCCTGCGCGCCCTTGCGGCGGCGGCGCGGGCCGCCTGGCCGGGCGCGCGCGCGGGCGGGCTGGCGGTTCTGGCCGGGGTTCTGGCGGCTGCGGGGCAGGAGCCTTTGGGTCTGTGGCCCGTGGCGCTGGCCGGTTATGCGCTGCTGACCGGTCTTGTGGCGCGGGTGCCGCAGGGGGCGGGCTGGATTGGCCTGATCGGCGGTACGGCGCATTTCGCGGCGGCGCTGAGCTGGATCGTCGAGCCTTTCCTGATTGAGCCTGAGGTCTATGGCTGGATGATCCCCTTTGCCGTGGCGTGCCTGTCGGCCGGGCTGGCGCTGTTCTGGGGGGCTGCGGCGGCCCTGGCGCGGCGCTTTGGCGGCGCGGCGCCGGGTCTGGCCTTTGCCGGCGCGCTGACGGCGGCCGAGATGGCGCGCGGCCATGTGCTGACCGGCTTTCCCTGGGCGCTGCCGGGCCATGTCTGGTTCCAGACGCCGATGGTGCAGGCGGCCGCGCTGGCGGGGGGGTATGGGCTGACGTTTCTGACGCTGCTGGCGGCGGCGGGGCTGGCGCGGCTGCGGCTCTTGCCCGGCCTTGGCGCGGTGGTGCTGGTGGCGGCGGGCTGGGGCTGGGGCCTTCATGCCCTGTCGCAGCCGGAACCCGCCGCACCGGGCGTGACGCTGCGGCTGATCCAGCCCAATGCCGAACAGCGGCTGAAATGGGACCCCGATCTGGCCCAGACCCATTTTGAGCGGCTGATCCGGCTGACCGCCTCGGGCCCCGCGCGCGATCTGACGATCTGGCCCGAAACCGCCTTGCCCTATCTGTTGGACCGCCATCCCGAACTGGCCGAGATGATTGCCGGCGCGGGGCAGGGGGCGCCGGTGGCGCTGGGGGTGCAGCGCATGGCCGGCGAGGTCGCCTGGAACAGCCTGACCGTGCTGGCGCCGAACGGGGCCGAAGCGGCGCGCTATGACAAGGCGCATCTGGTGCCTTTCGGCGAATATATCCCGGCGGGCGATCTGCTCTATCGCTGGTTCGGGCTGCGGGCCTTCGCCTCGCAAGCCGGGGCGGGCTATACGGCAGGGCCGGGGCCGCAGGTGCTGGATTTGGGGCCGAAGCTGGGCCGGGTGCTGCCGCTGATCTGTTATGAGGCGGTCTTTCCGCAGGATCTGCGCGCCGCGCCGGGCCGGGCCGACTGGATCCTGCAGATCACCAATGATGCGTGGTTCGGCAACCTGACCGGCCCGTTCCAGCACGCCGCACTGGCGCGGCTGCGCGCGATCGAGCAGGGGCTGCCGCTGGTGCGGGTGGGCAATACCGGGGTGACGGCGGTCTATGATGCGCGGGGCCGCGTCACCGCCAGCCTGCCGTTCCAGACCGAAGGCGCGCTGGATGCGGCCCTGCCCGGCGCGCTGCCCGCCACACCCTATGCCCGGGCCGGCGAATGGCCGGTGCTGGTGTTGCTGGCGGGACTCGCCCTTGGGCTTGCGGTGGCCGGGCGCCGGAAGCCTGCTTGACCCCGCCCCGCCTTGCCCCTAGGCAGGGCCATCGAACCGTCACAACGGCTTCCTGGCGTGACGGGGATCATCCAATGGAGCGCTTCCCATGAGCCGACTTGACTACGTCTTCACCTCGGAATCGGTCTCCGAGGGGCACCCCGACAAGGTCTGCGACCGTATCTCGGATGCGGTGCTTGACGCCTTCCTGACCGAAGAACCCAATGCCCGCGTCGCCTGTGAAACCTTTGCCACCACCAACCGCGTCGTCGTCGGCGGCGAGGTGGGTCTGTCCAGCAAGGAAAAGACCAAGGCGATGATGGAACGCATCGACGGCATCGTCCGCGATTGCGTGAAGGACATCGGTTACGAGCAGAAGAAGTTCCATTGGTCGAAGATCAAGGTCCACAACTACCTGCACGAACAATCCGCCCATATCGCGCAGGGTGTTGACCGTGACGGCGCGGGCGATCAGGGCATCATGTTCGGCTATGCCACGCGCGAGACGCCCGATTACATGCCGGCCCCCATCCAGTATGCCCATGCGATCCTGCGCAAGCTGGCCGAAGTGCGCAAATCCGGGGCCGAGCCGACGCTGGGCCCCGATGCGAAAAGCCAGCTGTCGCTGCGCTATGCCGATGGCAAGCCGGTTGAGGTAACTTCGATCGTGCTGTCGACCCAGCACACGTCAAAGCGCCAGACCTCGAAGGTGATCCGCGGCATCGTGGAACCCTATATCCGCCAGATCCTGCCCGAGGGCTGGATCACCAGGAAGACCGAATGGCATGTGAACCCCACCGGCACCTTCGTGATCGGCGGGCCGGACGGGGATGCGGGTCTGACGGGCCGCAAGATCATCGTCGATACCTATGGTGGCGCGGCGCCCCATGGCGGCGGCGCCTTCAGCGGCAAGGATCCGACCAAGGTGGACCGTTCAGCCGCCTATGCCGCGCGCTATCTGGCCAAGAACGTGGTGGCGGCCGGTCTGGCCGACCGCTGCACGCTGCAGGTGTCTTATGCCATCGGCGTTGCCAAGCCCCTGTCGATCTATATCGACACCCACGGCACCGGGCAGGTGGCCGATGCGGCCATCGAAAAGGCCGTGGCCGAGGTGATGGACCTGACGCCGCGCGGCATCCGCACCCATCTTGACCTGACGCGCCCGATCTATCAGCGCACCGCGGCCTATGGCCATTTCGGCCGCGCGCCCGAAGCCGACGGCGGCTTCAGCTGGGAACGCACCGATCTGGTCGAGGCGCTGAAAAAGGCGGTCTGAACCGGATTGCGATCAACAGGGCCGTCCGCCGTATCCCGGCGGGCGGCTCTTTGCATTGGGGCAGGGTTGACCCTTGCCGGCACGCGGGCTAGGCCCATGGCATTCCAGCAGAGGTTGCCATGACCCTTTTCCGCATGTCCCTTGCCGCGTTACTGCCGCTTCTGGCGCTGGGTGCCTGTGTCTCGCCCGAGGGGCGGTTGCAGGGGGGGGCGCAGATTGCCGCCTCGACCGCCGACTGCGCCGGGGCCGCCTGCTATTTCCGCAACTCACCCGTCGCGCTGCAGCCGAAGCCCGTCACCATTCCGGGACGGCCTTACGAATTCTACCCCACCGCGCGCGAACTGGCCTTTGTCGATGGCGGTGGCCGCGACTGGGTGGCGCCCACTGCCACGCTGACCGACGGCGCCTCGATTCCGCCGGTCTTCGTGCCCATCGTCGGCAGCCCGCGCACGCGCGAATTCGCCAATGCCGCCGCCCTGCATGATGCGTGGTGCGGCGTCGGCAATGAAGACGGGGCGAATTATCACAAGGCGACCTGGCAGGAAGTCCACCGCATGTTCTATGACACGCTGGTCGCCGGCGGGACGGAACCGATCAAGGCCAAGGTGATGTTTGCCGCCGTCTGGCTGGGCGGCCCGCGCTGGCATCCGGTCAGCCGCAGGGATGACACCCGGCTTGACCGCGTGCCCGATGCCGAAAAGCGTGCGGCGCTGATGATGGTCAAGGCCTGGATCGAGCGGGAAAACCCGCCGGTCGCCCTGATCATCCCCCGCCTGGAACGGGCCGAGCGCGAGATGTTCGCCCGCGCCTTCCCCGAGGGCAGCCAGATGTCGCAGGACGAATATCCCGAGTATCCCGAATACACGGAATACGCTGACACCCCGCCCGCCGCGGCCCAGTGACTTGACCCGCCGGGCGGCGCCTGCCAAGAGGCCGCCCGTCAGGATCGGAGACCCCATGTCGGACCAGCCGCAACCGCAACAGGCCGAACGGCGCAATTTCTATGGCCGCGTCCACGGCAAGACCCTGCGCGCCAGCCAGAAGGATTATCTGGCCCAGGATCTGGAACCCTTGCGCCTGAAGGGCGTCACGCCGGCCGAAAATCCCGCACGCCAGCCGCTGGACCTGTCCTTCACCCGGGGCCGGCCGCTGTGGCTGGAGGTGGGGTTTGGCGGGGGCGAGCATCTGGTGCATATGGCCGCGCTTTACCCGCAGGCCTTCCTGATCGGGGCCGAGCCCTTCGTGAACGGCATCGCCATGCTGCTGGGCAAGATCCGGGCGGCGGGGGTGACGAACCTTGCGCTGCATCCGGGCGATGTGCGCGACCTGTTCGACGTGCTGCCCGCAGCCTGTCTTGAGAAGGTCTTCCTCAACTACCCTGACCCCTGGCCCAAGGCCCGCCACCACCGCCGCCGCTTCGTGACCCCGGGTTATCTGCAGCTTCTGGCCCGCGCGATGCGCCCGGGGGCCGAGTTCCGCGTGGCGACCGACATCCCCGACTACGTCCGCCAGACGCATGAGGAAGTGCCGCCGGCCGGCTTCACCCTGATCGCCGAAGGCGGGCCGGGCGACCACTGGCCCGACTGGATATCGACCCGCTACGAACAGAAGGCGCTGCGCGAAGGCCGCCAGCCCCATTACCTGACCTTCCGCCGGGGCTGAAGGTCTGCATAGCAGGTGTGCTGGTAGAACTGGTCGAGACGATCCGAGGTCGCAGATCGAGCGTGCCACGCAAACCCCTTTGCACCGCAGGCGTCGACCGACACCGATACGCTGATCGCGCGCTGGACCAACATCTCGGAGCCGGGCCCGGTCCGCATCCTCTTCCGGCCGCCGACGGCAGGGGTGCGGGTCAGGCTGTCGAACACCAGCAACTCCACCGGCAACCGCCTGATCGACAATGTCACGATCAGCCCCGTCACGCTCGTACCCTTAGGCCCCATGAAATCCGCCGTCCTGATCATTCCCGCAGCGCTGCTCCCCGCCGCCGAGGCCGTCGCCACCGCCAACGATGCCTGCCGCGACGTCGCCAACCTCTTCCGCATCCTGCAGCGCCACTATCCGCAGTTCCTGGACGTGCTGCGGTTCCAGCTGACCACCCGCACCGAGTTCAACCGCCTGGTCGATACCAATCTGGAGACCCTGACCGACCTCGAGCACGCGGCGCGGTTCCTTTACCTTCAGCGCACGGCCTTTGGCGGAAAGGTCTCGGGGCAGAACTTCGGGGTCTCGATCGATCGGCCGGCGCGGTTCAACCTGACGACGCTGGAACCGATGCTCGAAGACCTGCATGCCCGCCTGTCGCGCGTGGTGATCGAATGCCTCGACTTCGGCGAGTTCATCCGCTGCTACGACAGCGACGGCACGCTCTTCTACCTCGACCCGCCCTATTGGGGGTCGGAGGGCGACTACGGCAAGCACCTCTTCAGCCGTCAGGATTTCCAGCGCCTGGCTGACATCCTGACGGGCATCAAGGGCCGCTTCGTCATGTCGATCAACGACGTGCCCGAAATCCGCCAGATCTTCGGCTGGGCCCGCATCGAGGAGGTCCAGACCACCTACACCATCGGCAGCAAGGGCGCGAAGCCGGCGGCGGAACTTATCATCCGGGGTGATGCGCTTTGAACTGGCTGGAAATGCGTTGTTGCGGTTGCCGGCGCCTGCTGTTCAAGACGACGGCAGGCGCCTTCGCGGGCGCGGTGCAGATCAAATGCCCGCGCTGCAGCGCCTTCAATCACCTGAGGCCCGAGAGCCCGAACCCGCAGCGGCAGGACCGCGATGGAAAGGATCTCTCGTGTGGCTGTTCGTCCCACCGAAAGACATGAAGAGCTTCGCGGCATCAGCCTTTGCGCCGGTGTCGGAGGCCTCGATCTTGGCCTGCACCTCGCAGAGCCCGGATACCGAACTGTATGTCATGTCGAGCGAAACAGTTTCGCCGCGGCCACTCTCGTGGCGAGGATGGCGGATGCGTCCCTGGCTCCGGCTCCTGTCTGGGACGATCTGCGATCCTTCGACGGCCGCCCTTGGCGCGGCCGCATTCATCTCGTCTCTGCCGGTTATCCCTGCCAGCCCTTCAGCCTTGCCGGAAACCGGCTCGGTGCAGACGACCCCCGACACCTCTGGCCCGAAGTTGCCCGTATTGTCCGGGAGGTCGCTCCCCGATGGTGCTTCTTCGAGAATGTCCCCGGTCATCTGTCCCTTGGTTTCGACCACGTCGCCGGAGAACTTCAGGGCATGGGCTATGGGGTTGCTGCGTGCGTCGTATCAGCGGCGGAAGTCGGCGCACCGCACGTCCGCGAACGGATGTTCATTCTGGCCGACGCCAACCTTCAAGAGTTCGGGCAACACGGTCTGCATCAGGCCGGGTCCTGGCGGTCTGAAATTAACGAAGGACGAGCGCCAAGGCGGCAAACAGATGGGGCTGAAGAACGCGGTCTACAGCTGGACAGTGATGTGGGAGTTTCTGCATTCCATGGGCTGGACGCCCCGTTCCCCGGTATCTTTCCTCCCTTACCGGGTTCTTTTGCGGAGTGGCGAGACAGGCTGCTCGATCGGCCAGACCTTGAACCCTCGGTTCAGCGACTGGCTGATGGGTTGGCCACCCGGTTGGACCGAACCGCTGCAGCCGGTAACGGGGTGGTCCCGCTGGCTGCAGCAAGGGCGTGGAGGATGCTGAGGGATATGAACCTGCCGAGCATGGCTAGGCTCCAGACCCATTGATTTCAGGCATTTGGCGTGATTCAGGCTCCGCAAGGAGACCTGATCAATGAGCAATCTTTACTGGCTGACGGACGCACAAATGGAGCGCCTCAAGCCGTTCTTTCCGA
>Ga0268299_1003523_pt1 | contig 14150 bp, 7 predicted proteins | sample NOBtaG_FD_193484 | JGI IMG/M metagenome (GOLD analysis project Ga0268299, IMG submission 193484) | Activated sludge microbial communities from bioreactor in Nijmegen, Gelderland, Netherland - NOB reactor | ecosystem: Engineered > Bioreactor > Aerobic > Activated sludge | place: Netherlands...
CGGGGCAACAACATCCAGGCGATTGGCGAGCCCGGAATGCCCGATTTGACGCAGGCGAATATCATCCTCGCCAGTTCGCTCTGGTATCGGTGGTCGCCGCCGACCAACGGTTGGTACACCTTCGACCTGCTGCGAGGAGCGAGTTTTGACACCACACTCGGAGCTTTCCGAGGGACCCATTTCACGAGCTTTCCCGAAATCACCAGCAACGACAACTATGGCTCGCGGGCTCAAAGTCGGATCAGCTTTCCGGCCCAGTCCGACGACCTCTATTCGGTCGTCGTGGGCGGCAACTATTTACAATTGAGCCTGGAGGCCGACGGAAATTTCACGCTCCGCTGGTATCCCACGCCGCCGCCAGGCGTCACCACCTTCATTCCCACCCGCGGTTTTCCCGGCCAAACCATCACCCTCAATGGAACCAACCTTACCGGCGCCACGCTGGTGAAACTGAATGGGGCGCCGGTCCCTTTTGCTTCACCGACCAACGCGGACTTCCTCGACCTGCGCCTGATGGTGACCGTGCCGCAGGGAGCGACCAGCGGGTTGTTCACCGTCGAGACTCCCTATGGCAACGTCACCACCGCGACGGAATTTACGGTCAATGCCATTCCGACCCTCGTGGCGGAGGCGGTTACCGAAGGCGGCTTGATTCTGTCGTGGCCGTCCGATGCCAGTGGATTCGGGCTGCAGGCCAGCGACGCCTTGGGGGCCAGCTGGCGCGCCACTTCCCTTCCAGAAATTCAACCGCCGGTTCCGGGCCGCATCCGGGTGATGGCCCCCTCGTCCGACACCGAGCATTATTACCGACTCCGAACCCCATAGCCACAGGCTCAGACTTGGCGCCTCTCGGTTTTTTTGGGGGGAGGGACGCACACGCGGAACTGGCGGGGCGCGGATCCAGATGGCGACGGCGACACGCCATCCCTCCCGTCCATGGGGTCAGGCGGTGGCAGTAGCCATCTCCGCGGCCCGGACCGTGTTGGAAAGCAGCATGGCGATGGTCATCGGGCCCACACCGCCCGGATTGGGGGTGATGCGTCCGGCGACGGCCACTACCTCTGCGAAAGCGACGTCTCCGACCAATCGGCTGCCGCCTCGGGCCGCCGGGTCGGCGATTCGGTTGACGCCGACATCCACGACCACGGCGCCGGGGCGCACCATGGAGGCCCGGACGAATTCGGGCACGCCCATGGCAGCGATCAGGATGTCAGCTCTCCGGCAGTGCGCCTGCACGTCCCGGGTGCCGCTGTGGCAGAGAGTCACGGTGCAGTTCGCCCGGTGCGACTTCTGGACCAGCATGGAGGCCATGGGTTTGCCCACGATGTTTCCGCGTCCGAGCACCACGGCGTGGGCGCCGTCCAGGGCGACCCCGGAACGCACCAGCAGCTCCTGAATTCCCGCGGGCGTGCAGGGGACGAATCCGGAGGGATCGCCAAGCGACAGCTTGCCGACATTCACCGGGTGGAAGCCGTCCACGTCCTTGGACGGCGCCACGGCCGCATAGACGCGCGCGGCGTCAATGGAACGGGGAAGGGGCGCCTGGATCAACAGGCCGTGCCATTGGGGATCCCCATTCACCTGCGCCACCAGGGCGAGGAGTTCCGCCTCGGGAGTGGCGGCGGGCAACACCCGGGTTTCGGAGCGGAATCCCAGTTCGGCTGCCTTCTTCTCCTTCATCCCGACATACACCTGCGAGGCGGGATCCTCGCCCACGCGAATGAACAGCAGTCCCGGCTGGATTCCCCGGGTCCGCAACCCGGCGACGCGGGCGGCCGTCTCGGCGTGCACTTCGGCGGCAATGACGCGTCCGTCAATCAGTTGGGCCATGGGAATCGCGGGCGTTTTGCCGACGAGGTCTTACGGGGCGAGCTCGATGGTTTTGATCCTGAGGACCGGCGTGCGCCACCGCGAATCCCGATACTCCTCGCCTTCCACCCGCACGCGCAGGCCGAGGAACTTTTTCAGGTCCTCCTGAGGCTCGATGTAGAGGTAGTCCAACACGCCTTCCTCATAGAAACCGTCGCGCAATTCGAAGTGGGACGGAGCCTGCGGGCTGAAGGTCCGGCTCACCTTGCCTTCGCGGGTCACCTGGCGCGGCGGGATCGAGGCCTCTTCGGACGTCGGACGGCCCGGGTCCGGATCGGTGGCGAGCACAGGAAACTTCCTGGGCGCGGCAGCCGATTGGGATGCGATATCGCGCGGGGATCCGCGGAAGGATCGCTGCGGCTTCGGAACCGATGTCGAGGCGGGTTCCGTGGTGTCTTCGTTGGAGGACGCGGACGCGTCAGCCGGCGACGGGGAGGCTGCGGTGGCGGTGGTGATGTCGGACCGGGTGGGAACTCCATCCGGCACCGTAGTGGATGGCGAGGAGACCGGCTGGGAGGAGATCGGAGCACTGACCGGTTCGGTGACGGCGGGGCTGGCCGGGGTTGGGCTGCTGGAATTCCCGGCCGGCGGGGATTCCAATGAGTCGCCCGGCGCCGCCCGTTGAACCGGCGGGATGCTGGCGGACGGCGTGGGGGCGGGGGCCTGAGTCGCGCGCGCCGGGACCGAATTGGTGGACTGGGACGCCGGCGGTGGCACGGCAGGCGCGTTGGGGGGAGTGACGCCTCCGGAGGGCGTGAGGAGCCGGGAAGCCACAAAGGCCACTGCGCCCGATGGCGGGGAGATTTGCAGCCATCCGTCAAACTCGCGGAGAATGGTCACGGAATTTCCCCGGCGCAGGTGGCCGAGCACGCTGTAGTTTTTTCCGGGCCCGGCGCGAAAGTAGATCTTCTCGTTCTTCACGATGCCCGCCTTGTCCACGCCCGGACTGAAAATCCAGACCGGCACCGAGGTGGGTAGGACCACGCGGCTCCATTGTTCCTTGCCGCCCGGCGAGGTCTGCTCGCCCAGCACCTCCACCATCTCACCTTTCCGCAGCGAGGCGAGCACCTCGGAATCCAGGGAGGGTTGGGCGCGGAGATTGGTGCGGTCAGCGCGAATCACCGCGTGGACTGGACGCTGGGCGAGGGCCGGCAGGGAGGCGGGAATCAGGAGGATCGCCAGCAAAAGGGCTCGGACGGAAGAGAAGGTCATGGAACGGCTTTCGGCGATGAGCGCCTGTGCTGGGGAGACTCGGAAGTCAGGCAGGCGGTCGCAAGAGGGATTTGACTTCGGCTTCGGACAGGACCCGCCAGCGGCCCACCGGGAGTTGGCCCAGCTTGACTGGACCGATCTGCACCCGCTGAAGGCGTTCCACGGGATGCCCGATGGAGTCAAAGAGGCGGCGCACCTCGTGATACTTCCCCTGGCGAAGATCTAGTTCCACCGTGGAATGGCTGTTATTGGATTCGAGGATCTGCACCCGCTCAGCGCGCAGCGTTTCACCCTCATGCTCGACGCCGCGGGTGAAGGGAACGACCTCTGCCGGAAGAACCCGGCCGGCCACCAGGGCGCGGTAGCGTTTGGTCACTCCGTAGCGCGGATGCGTCAGACGAAGGCCGAGTTCCCCGTCGTTGGTGAGCAGGAGCAGGCCTTCACTGTCGCGATCAAGGCGGCCCACCGTGAACAGGTGCGACCATTCCTTGGGCAGCAGTTCCGCCACGAACCGCTTGGCGTTGGGATCCCGCCGGGAGCAGAGGTAGCCCGGTGGCTTGTTGAGCGCGACGTAGAGTTTTCGGCGGGGCCGCGCCGGACGGCCGTCCACACTGACCGTGTCGGAGCCGGGGAGCACCCGGGTTCCGAGCGTCCGGACGACGTGTCCGTTGACAGCGACCTGGCCGTCCAGGATGAGCTTCTCCGCTTCCCGTCGGGAGGCGACTCCGGCGTCCGCGAGGTACTTCTGCAAGCGGATCGCGCCCGCGCGGGCGGACGATTGGCCGGAGGCCGTCACTCTGCAGGACGCGTCTTGCGCAATCCGGTCACTCGGTCGCCATCCTTCCACTGGTTGCGGGACTTCAAGAGGGCCACGCGCTCGAAGCGCTTGAGGACGTTGCGCTTGGCCGAGGTGGTGCCGGCACTGCGAAGGCTGCGATGCTGTGACATGACGAGAAACGAATGATGGTTCAACGGCCCGCCGAGCCGGCCGAAGCCCGTTGCATAGCAAAGCAAGGGACGCATGCCAATGCGTTTTTCCGGCTCAATCTTTGGGGCTTTGAAGGGATGCAGGGCGAAATTGTAGAGAAAGGGGGTGGCGGAGAGGGCGAGGGCGTCATTCCTGTGCGCCGCATGGGAGTTGAGCGGACCAGAGGATATCGAAACGATGACTGAGCAGAAAAGTGCGCAACCTGAGGGCAGCGGAGGCGCCGGGGTCGGACCAAAATATGCCGGACTGTTTTTGAGACAAAAGCCGATGAGGATTTTGCAGCGAGCCTCGATCACCCCGCAGCCGAGGAACCCGCCGCGCGGTAGGTGCCGTGCCGCATGCGGGCCTGGTGAGGTTGGAGAAGCCCAGGCTCCTGGACATTGTCCGGCACTGTCGTTCGCAAGCAACGGAACCATCGGACGCTCTGGACCTCTTTGAAGAGCCCTGCGGGATGCTCAACGCCTCCCTCAGTCGGAGTCGGGCCAATCCGGAGGCAATGGCACCGCGGGTCGTTGCTCGATTGGCCGGTCCTTCTCCCTCTGAACCCGTTCGCACCCAGAAGGTTCTGTCCACACTGTCGTTTTTCTCAGGGGGACTGTCCGGCAGACTGCGGAGGGGAGCCGGACGTCGGCAAAGATTCTATCCTGATCGAGTCGGGGTCGGCGCCGAAATCCTGAGCGAAGAAAAAAGAAAAAACCTCTGGCTCCCGGCGACAGAAACGGAGTAAAACAAAAAAATGATCCGCATGGATCGTTCCAGCTATTACCTCCACTTGTGCTTTTCCGGCCGTCCTGGTTCGGGAAGCGCTCGGTGGCTGTCCCACGGACATGGGAGACAGGCTGGCGATTCATCGCTTCTTCCAACTCGACCTTCACCTGACCCTCGCTCCCCTCAATGGACCTCAGAACGCGTTTCGTAAGCCAAGCCTCTTCTCCATCTCCACTCGTTTTCCCGCAGACCCTTCCGGTTCGAGGAGGGAAACTGGTCTGGGACGACGAAGCCGAGGCTCTCTGCGCGCGGTTTCCGTTCGTTGCCTGAGCCCTTGGCAGCCTGATTGACCGGTTCCGATTCGTCTTGCGACAGGAACCTGGTTTTTTTTCGCCTCAAACTAGTAAATAATACTTAGTTGATTATACGTACCTGCACGCGAAAGGGAATGCCTTGTGCTGGGTTCATTAATTTTAGGAATTCTATCGCCCAATTCACCCTGTGGAAAAGCGCTGGTGATTTTAATCAATTAGAGCCTCTTTTCGCCCAACCCTGATCCTCAATCTCAATGAATCGACGTTTGATCCCTTGCTGCTCCCCGGATGCTGTAGAGAACTCGGCCGGGAGAAATCTTCCCATCGAGTCCTCCATCCCGGAATCCAGAGGCTTTCAACCCCATCGCGCATCCGCGGGGCGATCTGCGAGGCCCGGTGCCCGTGCCGGATGGTCATGGGTTTTCGCGGCGTTCCTGCTGGTGATCGGTGCGCGGCCGGTCTCCGCCGCCAATCCGGTTCCGTCACAGTATTTTTATGTGCCGTTCCCAGAGGACCAACTGCTTGCCGGACTTCAGGCCATCGAATCGGGAGGGTCCGGTTCGACCCCGGCCAATCCAGTGACAGTTTATATCTCAATCGCCCCCTTGGCCAACAACACCATCATTTACTACGACCAGTGGGAGAATGGGTATGACGGTGATATCGCCAATCCAGCGAATCTGTACAGCGCCGTAAACCTGGGAGGCACTCAGATTTGGGGCGATGGCGATCCCTCCAACGGCATCCCTCCGGGCTTTGCGACCGACGTGATCAATGCGGGATCGGTGATCGTGCTGAACAATGCCTTGAACACCACGACGTTGACCGCAATCGACTGGGACGGCCGGGACAAAATTGCGGCGACCAAGCCGGTGGCGGTGAGCAAGACCGGATGGGCGACGGGACCCAACACCTTGCTGGCCGGTTCGGTGGAGGTGTTCGATACCTCCAACTGGGGCACCGATTTCCGGTCGCCGGTGGGGCAGAACATCCCGGATGCCCAGGATTTTCAGATGTTCGAGTACACCGCCTTGCTGATCATGGCCGGCGAGGGAGGGGCCACCGTCCAGATTGACAAGGACGCCAACGGAGCTTTCGAAACCACAGTGACGCTGGCGGAGGGGCAGGGGTACCATGTGCATGGGGGAGTCAATGTTGGCGGCCATGTGGTCTCGGACAACCCGGTCCAGGTGCATTTCCTGACCGGCGACGTCTCCTCCAACTACGAAAGTCGTGATTCCGCATTGCTCCCGACCAACCTCTGGAGATCCGACTACTATACTCCGGTGTCCACAGCGAACACCGGCGTGGGAGGCACGACCGGAACGAGTACGACGGTATGGCTGTACAATCCTGGGACCTCAGACATCACGGTGGAATATACCACGCGGAATGGCTCCGGGACTTTGACGACGACGTCGCTGACAGTCCCAGGCGGGACGGCGGGCGGATATCTGAAGCAGGTGATTCCCGACGGGTACGGCGCCCGGTTTCGCAACACGAGCGGCCAGAAATTTTACGCGTTTTCCACGACCGATTCCACGAATAGCACGGTTTCCAATAACCAGTACAGCGGCAACCAGGCGTGGGACTGGGGCTTCACCCTGATTCCGGACGATTCGCTGACCTCGCAGGTGCTGGTCGGCCTGGGAATTGGACGGGACCCGACCTCGGGGAGCAGTCCCAGCGAAAATGGCAATCCGGTGTGGGTGACTCCCCTCGGGAACGGAGACAACGCGGTGACGGTGTATGTGGATTTCGATGCGAATCCGACTACCGGTACGTTGACCGATCCCAACGGAAACAAGTACGACGTCGCCTACAATCTGAAGGAGTTGGAACGCGCCAAGGTGTACGATACCGGTGACCGAAATCAGACCGGCATGCTGGTGTACACGCTCACGTCTGGAGTCAAGCTGGCGGCGGCCTGGGGACAGGACCCCTCGGTGGCGAGCGCGGGCGCTCCCGGCCTGGATGTCGGCACCGGGGTGCCGCCGCAGCCGCTGTTTGCCGTGGGAAAGAACGGTACCCTGGATACCGACAATGATGGCGACGGATTCGTGAGTCCGGGGGATGTCCTGCTGTTCACCATCGACATTCACAATGTGAGTCGCGCGCCGGTGCCGGACCTGCTGCTGGTGGACCCACTGCCGGTGGACACGACCTATGTCGCCAACAGCACCTATTACAAAAACCAGAATGGGGTCACGAATCAGATTGCGGACAATGTCAGTGGAACGGCGTATCCCTTGGATGGGAGCGGTGTCGTTCTGAATCCGGCGACCGCCCTTCCGGTTGGGAAATCCCTGACGGTCACCTTCAAGGTGCTCATTGACAGCTTTGCCGATCTGACCCCCGGTGCCAGCAAGATCCTGAATACCGCGTTCGTGACGGCCGTGGGGTTGACTTCCGAGGCATCGGACACCACGCCGTTGTATGGCCGCATCGGGAATCAGGTGTGGGCGGACACGAACTACGACGGATTGTTGAACAACGGGGAGTCGGGGATCAACGGGGTGAAGGTGGAACTGTACACCTCGGGCCAGACCCCCGGATCGGACACGCCGGTGGCCACGACGACGACCTCCGGAAACGGGAACTACCTCTTCACCGGGCTGCCGGCTGGCAACTACGTGGTGTACATCCCCACACCGCCGGCGAGCGCATCGTTGTCGAGCCCCGTAACGGACACTGCAGATAATGGGGAAGACGATGATGACAATGGCATCCAACCCGGTGGAACGGGAACGGCGGTGAGCAGCCCGATCATCGCATTGAGCGGTGGTGAAATCGACCCCACGATTGACTTTGGGTTTGTGCCGACGTCGAGCCTGGCGGGGATTGGAAACCAGGTGTGGGCGGATACGAACAACGACGGGTTGTTGAACAACGGGGAGTCGGGGATCAATGGGGTGAAGGTGGAACTATACACCTCGGGCCAGATCCCCGGATCGGACACGCCGGTGGCGACGACCACGACCTCCGTGGATGGGAACTACGGCTTCAGCGGGCTGCTGCCCGGCAACTACGTGGTGTACATCCCGACGCCGCCAGCGGGTTCGCCGTTGTCGAGCACGCTCACTGACACCAATGACAACGGAGAAGACAACGACGACAACGGGATCCAGAGCGGCGGTTCTGGAGCGGCGGTGATCAGCCCGGTCATTGCGTTGGGGATCGGTGAGACGGACCCCACGATTGACTTCGGCTTTGTGCCGGCCACGAGCCTGGCCTCGATTGGAAACCAGGTGTGGGCGGATACGAACAACGACGGGCTGTTGAACAACGGGGAGTCGGGGATCAATGGGGTGAAGGTGGAACTGTACACCTCGGGCCAGACCCCCGGATCGGACACGCCGGTGGCGACGACCACGACCTCCGTGGACGGGAACTACAGCTTCAGCGGCCTGCTGCCTGGCAACTACGTCGTGTACATCCCCACGCCGCCAGTGGGTGCGCCCATGTCGAGCACGACGACGGACACCGCAGACAACGGGGAAGACAACGATGACAATGGGATCCAGAGCGGAGGGCCTGGGACGGCGGTCATCAGCCCGGTGATTGCGCTGGGGATCGGTGAGACGGACAACACCATTGACTTCGGCTTTATGCCGGCCACGAGCCTGGCCTCGATTGGAAACCAGGTGTGGGCGGATACGAACAACGACGGGTTGTTGAACAACGGGGAGTCGGGAATCAACGATGTGCTGGTGGAACTGTACACCGCGGACCAGGCGCCCGGAGTGGACACGCCGGTGGCGACGACGAAGACCTCCGTGGACGGGAACTACAGTTTCAGCGGCCTGCTGCCCGGCAACTACGTGGTGTACATCCCCAATCCGCCACTGCCGTTGTCGAGCGGCACCCCGGACCTCAATGACAACGGGGAGGACAATGACAATAACGGCCTTCAGGACAATCCTGGAGGGTCCGTGAGAAGCCCGGTCATCACATTGAGTGTCGGCGAGACGGACACTACGATTGATTTCGGGTTCTACCTGCCGCCGCCGACCGCAGTCGAGCTGGCGCTCTTCGAGATCAATCCAGGCGCCGATGGCGGTCTGGAACTCCTTTGGGTCACCTTGGTGGAGTACAACACCCTGGGTTATCGTCTGGCACGCACCGGTCAGGATGGAGTCACCCTGGATCTCTTCGAGGGCGTCTTGCCTGCGGAGGGCGACGGGCAGCGTCCACAACGCTACGCGTTCACCGACTACGGCCCGTGGGAGGGAGACTCCTTTACCTATCACCTCATCGAGGTGGATCTGGATGGCCACGAGGCGATCATTGCCGACCTGGAGGTGTTGCTGGAATGACTCAAGGGCAGAAATGGGCTGAAATCGTCGTTTCGATGTTTCGACGAACTTCGATTCTGACATTGACAGTCTCCGCTCGTCTATTCGAGCATTAAAGCCCCTGAGATCTGAAGCACCTATGAGCATCACCCTATCCACACCCAAACTGGCCCTGGTCGGCGGTCTGATGATCGCCTCGCAAAGCGCCGGTTTGGCCGCATCCTTCGACACGTTTGGGCCCTGGACCTCTGTGGGCTCGAAAGAGACGCTGACGCTCGACATGCCGGGGCCTACAGGCTCCGTGGAGTTCGAGGCCACCTTCAGCGGATCGGGAACGTTCCGCGCCGCGGACGGCACTCCGAACGACACCTTGGAATCCTACACGGTGAAATATGCGTCCGTGCAGGTGACCTTGACCTCCGCCAACGGAATTCTGGCCACCGATCCCTACACGCTTTCGTTCAGCGACGTCAGCGTGGTGGTGAACTACCAGACCCCGGCGACTGGCTCGCCTTCCGGGTGGCCGGACATTCCCTACACCATTACGGCTGTCCCACTGTCGGTTTCCATTCCCTACTCGGGAGCTGGTGCCGTGGAGAGCTTTGATGTCGAGTGGACGTTTCTCAGCGCCCTTTCGATCACCGGCGGAAAAGGCGTGGACAGCTTCACTGAGAATCCCGTGCTGAGCGGGAAACTCACGGCGGTTCCCGAGCCCGGGGCGTATGCCTTCGCTGCCGGCTTCGGCCTTCTGGCCTTCGCCGCATTGAGGCGCGTTCGCCGTTGAGTGGAATGACGGCAATGAAGTTAGCCCCCGGGCATTGACAGATGTCGCGGGGTTTTCCAGGGCAGGCCTTGGCCTGCCCCTTCTTATTTTCTGCGGCCATGGACTTCGTGCGACTTCCCCAGCGATTCCGATGCTCGGTCCTGGCAATTCCCAGGTTGGGGAGCGTCCTTCTCCGTTGGTGCTTGGCGGCTGGGATGGTGTTTGGCGTCGCCTTGGGGGCGACCGTGCTCCCCGAGCGGGTCTGGGTACGACTGGAGTCCCTGGAGGGATTCCGCAGCCCCGACGGAGTCCGTCTCCTTTGGAGAACCTCGGGAGAGCATGGGCTGATCGGGTTTCGACTCTTCCGTGACACGGCGGGAGAGTGGCGTCCGGTGGGCGACCCTCTCGTGGTGGCGCGGAACGCCCTGGAGGGCGGACGCTATGAGGCGCTCGACCCTGAAGAGCCCGCGGCAAGATTGCGACGGTACCGGATAGATCTGGTCCTGGAGGATGGGAGCACGGTGGCGGAGTGGCAGGTCTTGGACGTCGAACCCCGGGAGGCAGACGCCGAGCCGGAAGTGGCGCCGGAAAGAGGACCCACCGGAGAATCGGTGCAACGCAAGGCACAGGCCACTCCCTCCGGCACCGTCCGGGTCGCCGCGATCACCGGACCCGTGGACCTGCTGTCGAGTCCGGTGCGGGTGAAGATTCGCACCACCGCTCCGGGGGTCCACTTCGTCAGCGCAGCGAGCCTTGCCACGCTGTTGGGCCAGCCCCAGAGCGTCGTGGAGGGTTGGGTGCAGAACGGACGCCTCTCCCTGTTCCTCCGCACCAATTCCGTTCCCTACATCCCTGGTAACGGCTGGGTGGCGGCGGGCCAGACGGGTCCCGGACTGTTCTTCTACGCCGAATCCATCCGCGACAATTATACGACGACGAACGTGTACTGGCTGCGGGGAGGCACGAACCGGGTCCTCACGGTTTCAGCCGGCAATCCGGTCCCACAATCCCCGGGACGCCATCGGACGGTGCTTGCTGCGGAGCAGGATCTGATGGAGGCGCGGTCCACGGTTCAGGACGCCGAGGATGATTTCTGGTTTTGGACCCGCCTGACGGCGAACAGCCTCGCGGACACATGGAGCCCGCGGCCGCAGGTCACCCTCGATGCCAGTTTGGTTCGCGATGCCTCCGTTTCCGCCGTGTTGAAGCTCAGGTTTTACGGAGCGAGCCGTACGGTGCATTTGGTGTCGGTGTCGGTGATCACCCCGGCGGGTGTGACGAATTTCCTCGGCAACCATCGGTTTACCGGAATGGGCTGGTCCACCGCCACCCTGCAGTTTCCATCGGACCGGCTCGGGGTGGGCAACAACCAGTTGTTGGTTCGCGCGCTGCTCGACACCGGGGTTGCCGCCAGCCAGGTGTATGTGGACGGCTTTGACCTCGAGTACTCGCGGACCTGTCAGACCCTGGGATCCACCCTGGCTCTGGAGACGGGCGCGGATGGCAGCGTGGTGGTGTCCGGCGGGTCCCGGGTCTTGAGCGTATCCGGTTTCGGAACCACAGCTACTGCGCCCGCCGTTCTGGTGTTGGACGTGACAGATCCGCGGCAACCACGGCAGGTGACCAACGTGCGTTTGGATTTGTCCGGTACCTGGCGTGCCAGCCTCACGCCCGAGTCGTTGAGCCGGCGTTATGCATTTCTCGCGCCCGCGACTCGGACCGCCCAGGCGTTTCCCGCGGGGCTCTCGTTGGTGGAGCCGTTGAATCTTTCGTCGCCGACCAACCGGGGCGCCTATGTGGTGGTCGCGCACCCTTCGCTCCTGACGCCCGCGGGCAGTTTGGCTCAGTACCGGAACGGACAGTTTCGCACCCGGGTAGTTTCGATCGAGGCCATTTATGACGAGTTTGCCGAGGGAATTCAGACGCCGCATGCGATCCAGGAGTTCCTGCGGGTGGCTTACCATCAATGGACGACGCCACCACGCTACTTGGTGCTATACGGGGATGGCACTTATGACTACCGGGACCTTCAGGCGACGGGCGACTGCCTTGTTCCGCCGCTGATGATCCGGACGCCCTACGGCCTGACCACTTCGGACAGCCTGTATGGCGATGTCCTCGGCACCGGCGAACCTCGTGTGTTTGTCGGTCGTTTTCCAGTTCGGAACATCTCCGACGGGATGGGGATTCTTGCAAAGATCCAGGCGTATGAAGCCAGTCCAGCGCGATCCCCGCTCAAGGCGCTGCTGGTGGCGGACCAGCCGGACCTGGCTGGCGACTTCATTGCCAACATCCGCCAGGTGGAGGGCTACCTTGGGGGAGCGTTTTCCAGCACACGGATTCATCCGGACTATGCCCCGGCGGTGATCAACCGTGCGGACATTACCAACCGAATTCGAACCGCGCTGAATGGGGGCGTGGATCTGCTGAACTACATCGGTCATGGGGCGGTGGATCGCTTCGGGTCCGTGCCCTATGTGTGGGTGACACAGCCTCCGGTGACCTCTGGAGTGCTGCTCCATCCGCCCCTTTCCAACGGGTCGAGGCTCCCGGTGGTGGTAGCGATGACTTGCATCGCGGGAATGTATTCCAGTCCGGGTTATGTCTGCCTGGCCGAGGCCTTTCTTGGCACACCCGGAGCGGGGGCGGTGTCCACGATCTCTCCCACGGGGCTTTCCCAAGACTCCGACGCCATGGAGATCAACCGGGAGATCATGGAATTGCTGTCCTGTGGCACGCGGGCGCGTCTCGGAGACATCGTGGGCCAGTCGTTTTCCATCTACAACCGACAGAGTCCGGAACCGTTCACTCCGGTCTGGATCTACAACCTGCTCGGAGACCCGGCCCTTCGGATTGCCGCCTCCTCCGCCACGGCTTCCCAGTGATGGGTTCACAAAATCATCCTTCCCCGGTTCAAGACAACCCGGGCCCCGCCTGCCAGGCGTGTTCATGGATCTGGGCTTTCTGGATTGTCGTGGTCTTTTGCTTCGCGACCACAGAGGCCGTGAATGCGGCCTCCTACACCAACGCGTCCCCGACGGTGGTCCTCGGCCCGGGGGAAACGGCGTTTCGCGTCGCCCTTCCGCGGTTCAATCTGCCGGCGGGATCGAAGCCTGTCACCCAGGTGCAGATTTCTCTGGAGGGTGTCCTCGATGGCACGGTGGAATTTTTTGGGGATCGCGTGGCGCGGCAGGTCACTTACCGGGCCGGCGACTCCACCTTGGTTGCGACCCCATGGATTTCCGGGGTGATCACCCCACAACCTTTGGCGTTGCGGTTGGAAGGCGAGACCCTGGTGGGATCGAACACGTCGCTCTCGGTGGCCGGGCGGGCTCAAGCGACGGAAGTGGCCTTTAGTGGGGAGACCCTGGCCATCGGACGTTTCCTGGGGACCGGGACGTTGGAGTTCGACTTTGATTTTACCGGCTCCGGCGGCGTGGTCGTGGACACGACAACGGCAAGCGTCCGCGCGCTCGTGTGCGGGCTCCGGACGACCCTTCGATTGGTAGCGACAGCCCTGGATGGGGCGCCCCCTGTGGCCCGGGATGATGTCCTGGGATTGGTGGCGGGACGGTCGGCTTCCATTGCGCCGGCGATACTCCTCGCCAACGACACCGACGCGGACCCGGCGAAACTCGTGGTGAGCGGAATCTCATCGCGAAGCGACCGCGGTGGCCGGGTGAGTCTGGTGGGCGGCCGCATCGTGTATCGCGCACCGTCGGGATATGCCGGACCCGACGCCTTCTCCTACCAGATCCGCAATGCAGCGGGCTTGATAGCCTCGGCCAAGGTTCAGCTCACCGTAGCTAATGACGATGCCCCGCTGTCCAGCGCCGGAGCCATCGGGGATCAGGTCTGGGGGGACGGGAACGGGGATGGCCTGATGGGCGCCGGGGAAGTGGGGATCAACGGGGTGCGAGTGGAGTTGTACGGATCGGGACAGACCCCCGGGGTGAACGCGCCGGTGGCGGTGACGACAACGGCGACATCGGGAGGCAAAG
>Ga0268299_1003524_pt1 | contig 14144 bp, 19 predicted proteins | sample NOBtaG_FD_193484 | JGI IMG/M metagenome (GOLD analysis project Ga0268299, IMG submission 193484) | Activated sludge microbial communities from bioreactor in Nijmegen, Gelderland, Netherland - NOB reactor | ecosystem: Engineered > Bioreactor > Aerobic > Activated sludge | place: Netherlands...
CGGCGCAGTCCCGTATTGAGGCTGACCAGTACCGCGGGTGTCAGGTGGTCGCCGAAGCCGGTGAGCTTGGGCAGCGGCGCATGATTCCGGGCCCGCCGCCAGGCGTTGCCGGACTCCCGGGCGGCCCTGATGCGATGGTCCCGATCTTCCAGAGCCGACCGGAGGCGTGACTCTTCCTCGGGGTCCAGGAACCGCACATTGGGCGTCCGGTCCAGCCGTGGCTTGAGGACACGCCGCATGGGGTTGTCAGCCAGAAGGCCCAGCCGGACAGCGAAACTCAGGATCCCTGACAACGTGGTCAGGTCCCGGAGCACGGTAGCCGGCCGCTTGCCCTTCCCCAGGCGACCCGTCTTCCAGGCTTCCAGCTGGTAGGTGGACAGGCCGCACATGGGCTGGTCGTACCAGTGGCCAAAGCAGTTCTCGACCCGGGCCAGGGCGGAAGCCGCGTTCCGGGGCCGGTTGGCCTGGATCCAGGGCTCGTACTGGTTCCGGATGAACTCCCCGAGGCTGAGCCGCGCGGCCCCATCCAGGCCCACCAGCGGCTCCCGGCCGTGGGCGACGTTCCCCAGCACCTGCTCGCAGCGCTGGCGCGCCTGCTCGGGGGTCAGGTGTCCCACCTTGCCCAGCGTGATTCGTCTGCCCCTGCCGAGCTGCACGCAGAACGACCGGGCACCGGAGGGCTGGACGCGCAATAGGAAGCCCGCCAGGCGACTATCCCGGATGTCGAACGGTTTGGCCTTGGGCTGGGCGGCCCCGCTTGCCAGCAAGCGGGCACCGATGATCGCGCGCACAGATGGGTCTCCCTTCCGTGCACTCAAAGTAGAGCACTTATAAGTGCAACCGCAATGTAAGCCGGGCGTAGACCGGCGTACGCGCGCGTGCTTGACGCGGCGCTATAAAGTCTTGATAACCAGCAACTTAGAGGTCGGAATCGGCCAACGTGTTGATTGCCAAGATGACGCCCTCAGAGGCCCCGGAAGCGCTCCGAAGGCAGGGGTCAGAGGTTCGAATCCTCTCGGGCGCGCCATTTCCCCAAGGTCTATTCCGGGCACATGGTTTACCTCCGGTCCGCGGAAACCCGATCAATTCCCTGCTTTCTCGGCGTGAACGTCGTATACCATGGGCATATACAGGTCCCATGCAGCGCGCGGATCTGTCGGCAAGCACGGAGTTCGAGTGGGATTCCGGTAACCGGCTGAAGAGCCACATGAAGCACGGCATCACCCAGGCCGAAGCGGAAGCGATCTTCCTCTTCGCGCCTCTCGTGGCCCGAGACACCGGGCACTCGGGCACCGAGTCGCGTTTTCACGCCCTGGGAGAGACTGCCGGGGGTCGGCGCCTGCTCGCGGTCTTTACCGTGCGTGGCGCGCGAATCAGGATCATCTCTGTGCGCGACATGAGTCGCCGCGAAAGGCGGATGTATGAAGAAGCCCGAAAAGCGCCGCCCGAAGTTCAGTAGCGAAGCGGCCGAACGCGCGTTCTGGCAGCGCAGTGATTCGGTCGATTTCGTCGACTGGAAGCGCGGCCGGTTCACGCGCTTTCCGAACCTGCGCGCGTCGACCCGCACCATATCGCTGCGGCTGCCGGCCAGCATGCTCGACGAGCTCAAGGTGCTCGCCAACGAGAGGGATGTGCCCTACCAGTCCCTGCTCAAGGTCTACCTGGCAGAGCGGATCGCGCGGGAGCGGGGCACGGGGGCCTTCCGGGGTGACACCGGCGAGGCGGGGATCGGGGACGCAAGTGGGCTGGACCTGGGCTAGGTCCGTGCGGGCGGAATCGTCAGGCCCGGCGTCGTCAGGTTAACGTCGTTACGCGCCGTTCTCCCGCAACCACGTCATCAGTTTCGCTTTACGGCTTTCCAGCGTCTCGGCCGGCTCGCTCGCGGAATCGCGGCGGGCTTCGGCATGATCGACACCGGTGATGGCAACGATGTAGGGATCGTAGCCGGCGAAGTCGACGTCCTGGTCGGCGGGGCGGGCGGGGGGCGTATCCCCGATGTCCTTGGAGGCAGCCATTGTTGTTTTTCTTCTTGGCGGTATCGGATTCCCGGATGCTGCGGGACTATAGGCCCGTAATGCTTACTGTAGGCTGAAATTATACATAAGCTTCAAGTTCCCATGAAACCCAAAACGCCGGCGCTTGTTGCTTTCACGCTGCGCCGTTGTCCGAAGGAGGGATGAACGCCATGGCCTGGACTGTCCTCGTTTGCGCCGGCCTGCTCGAGATCGGCTGGGCCGTCGGCCTCAAGTACACCGACGGCTTCACCCGCTGGCTACCCAGCGTGCTGACGGCGGTCGCGCTGGTGGGCAGCATCTGGCTGTTGGCCGTCGCGCTGCGCACCATTCCCATCGGCACGGCTTACGCGGTCTGGACCGGGATCGGCGCCGTCGGCACCGCGGTACTCGGCATCCTGCTGTTTGCCGAGCCCGCCACGGCCCTGCGGCTCGCCTCGATCGGGCTCATCGTGGCCGGCATCGCAGGCCTCAAGCTGGCGTCCTGACCGTGCGCATCGAGCCCCGGCCGCTCCGCGACTACCCTTGGTACCTCCAGCCCTTCTTTCGGAGCCAGGTCCGCCGGTACGGCCAGGTGCTGGTCCCCGGCCAGCTCTGGGGCCGGGTGCCCCGCCTGTTCATGGCCGTCGCGCTGCTGTACGGCGCGCTGGATTCCCGGCGCTCCCTGCTGGACCCCGTGCTCCGCTCGCTGGTGACGGTCCGTGTCTCCCAGCTGAACTGGTGCCGGTTCTGCGTGGACATCAACTCGGCCACCCTGGCCCGGCGGGCCGGCAGCCTGGACCGGGTGGAGGCACTGGAAGGCTGGCGGACGAGCGACCTCTACTCGCCGGCGGAGCGCGCCGCCCTGGACTACGCCGAGGCGATGACCATCACGGGCCGGGGCGTCACGGACGGTTGCATGGCGGAGCTGCGCCGCCATTTCGGCGACGACGCCGTGATCGAACTCACCGGCCTCGTGGCCTTCCAGAACCTGTCGAGCAAGTTCAACAGCGCCCTGGACGTGCCGTCCCAGGGGTTCTGCCGCCGTCCGGACGAGTAGGCTTTCGTGTCGATCCTGGCCGACCTGGTCCTCGTCATCCACGCGCTTTTCGTGGGTTTCGTCGTGATCGGCTTCGCCCTCATCCTGGCGGGGCTGGCGCTGGGCTGGAGCTGGGTCCGGCAGCCGGGCTTCCGCTACGCACACCTGGCTGCGATCGGCGTCGTGGTGCTGCAGTCCTGGCTCGGGATGGAGTGCCCCCTGACCACGCTCGAGAATGCGCTGCGGACCCGGGCCGGCGAGGCGGCTTATGCCACGGCCTTCATCCAGGACTGGCTGCACCGGCTGATCTTCTACCAGGCCGAGACCTGGGTGTTCACCGCGCTGTACTCGGCGTTCGGGGCGGCGGTGGCGCTCGTCTGGTGGTTCGCGCCGCCGGTGCGCCGGCAGTCCCGGCCCGATCGGCTAGACTGAGGGCGCCATGCAGCATTCCGTACCCCAGCGGCCCGGCGCGACCCAGGGCCCCGGTCCGCTATCCCGGCTGGAGCGGGACGTGCTCACCGCCATGCTGACGGGCGAGGACGCCGGACTGGCTGCGTTGCGGGCCCAGCTGGCCCGGGCCACGGTGGCGTCCCGGACCCACAGCGGCGTCGGCTTCGTCACCCGGCTCGCCGTTCCCGACGACGTCCCGGCTCTTGCCGACACCGTAACGCCCCGGTTGCGGCCGGTGCTGGCTGCGCACCCGCGGCTGACCGAGAACGCCGAGTTCCTGCTCCAGCTGCGAGGCGGGCGGCTCGCCGTGCTCGAGGCCTACTGCTGCGTGGGCGGCTGGCCGGCTGACGAGGCGGAATTCCAGGTCCTTGCGTGAGGGCAGGGTTTTATCCTTGCCAGCTTCGACGTACCTTTGGATGAAGCGGGAATTTGTGGAAAAGGGCCCATGACGACGAACGGCAAACTTAACTTTCTCGGATTCCTGCTCCTGCCTGTTGCCGCAGCGGTATCAGCTACGTTGGTGGCGACCCTGCATGATCAACCCGACTGGCTCAGAACTGAAACGCTGGTCACGGTCGTCGCGATGAACCTGATGGCCATTTCACTCGGAGCACTGGTCTCGATCATGCTGATCCGGAACTGGTTTGTCCCATCCGGAATTCTCCTGGCCGCCCTTGCCGGATTGCTTGTATTCGTCGGCAAGGGCAGCGGTGTGTCCCTATCCTTCCTCCTGGGCAATGTGGTTGCAATAGCTGCTGGTGGCGTCATCGCCGGTCGACTGCAACCGCACAGCCTTCCGGCATGGCCAACGATCCTGCCGGCTGTTGCCGGTACCGTTTGGTACCTGGCAAGAGCCGTGAGGCCGGATGAGGTCGCACCGGAGGCGCAGTTCTTGTCGGGTCCGATGTACCTGGTAATGGGTGTCGTGTGGATTGGACTCCTGGCGTGGCTCGGGTGCCTGGTCGCACGCCGCCGCTGACGCCGACCGACGCGCGACCCCGGCATCCGGATGGCGCGCGCTTCGCGCCCTACGCGGCGGCACGCCAGCTGCCCAACATCGTCGTTGACGGCGCGCCGCTGCCCTCCACGCTGCTCACCCTGTCCCACTGGCCCAACAACCAGTCGCCGCCCGCGGTGCGCCGCGACACCTCCACGGCCACGGTGTTCGCCTACCTGGACGACGCCGGTCTCCACCAGTCCGTCCCCTGGGTCACCAACAATCATTTCGACGAGGACGGGCTCTTCGGCATGTACGCGCTCACCGAGCCGGAGCGGGCGCTGGCCGACCGGGAACTGCTGACGGCGGGCTCCTTCGCCGGCGACTTCGGCGTGGTGACCGACCTGGACGCAGCACGGCTGTGTTTCGCGATCGAGGCCCTGACCGACCCCGAGGTGTCGCCCCTGCCCGCCGACGTCTTCGTGGACCCCGACCGGGTCGCTGCCCTCTATGCGGCCATGCTGGAGTCCCTGCCGTCCCTGCTCCGGGACTATCACGATGGCTGGCCGCGCTTCGGCGACCTCTGGGCGCTGCAGGACGAGCACCTTGCGGCCAGCCGGGCCCTGCTCGCCGACGGCGTGGTGACCCTGGTGGAGCACCCGGCACTGGATCTGGCCGTCGTGCGCATCCCGGCCTACCTGCGCCGCCGCACTGCCCGCCGCTACCTGGTCGATGAACCCGCGGCCGTGCACCCATTCGCGATCAATAGCGCCACCCAGCGGTCCCGGATACTGCGGGTCCAGGGTGCCAGCTACGAGTTCGAGTACCGCTACGAGAGCTGGGTGCAGCTCGCCACCCGCCGGGTGCCGCTCCGCGTGCGCCTCGACGGGCTCGCGGCGCGCCTCAACGAGCTCGATGGCGGCACTGGCTGGGTTGCCGAAGATCCGACCGGCACCGCGCCGCGCCTCCACCGCCCGGACGGCACGCCTTCCGGCCTGCCCCTCGACACCTTCCTGCTCGAGCTGGAGGTCGCGCTTACCTCGGCGCCCGTCGCCTGGGATCCCTACGATTGGCCACGTTCTGGAGGTGCGGCATGAGACTCGCGGGACTGATCCTGGCGGCCGGCGGCTCCACCCGCTTCGGTTCGCCCAAGGTGCTGGCCACCTACCGGGGCGAGCCGCTCGTGCGCCGGGCAGTGCAGCTGCTCGCCCCGCGCTGCCCGGCGGGCGTGCACGTGGTCGTGGGCGCCTCGGCGGCCGGCGTGCAGAGCGCCCTGGCCAGCGGGTCGGCCACGCTGGTGGACAATCCGGACTGGGCGCGCGGCCTGTCCACGTCGATAGTCCGTGGCGTTGCGGCCCTGGCCCCGCAGGCCGACGCGGTGCTGATCCTGCTCTGCGACCAGCCGGCGATCACGGCCGGCGACCTGGATGCCCTGATTGCGGCCTGGCAGGTGGAGCCGGCCCTCATCGCCGCCGCCGGCTTCAGCGACCGGCTGGGTCCGCCGGTGATCATCCCGCGGGAATTCTGGCCCCAGCTCGCCGCGCTGCGGGGCGACCAGGGCGCGCGCAGCCTGCTCGAGTGGCATGCCGAGCACACGACCGTCGCCATGCCCCATGCGGCGCTCGACGTGGACACGCCCGAGGATCTGGCACGGCTCGAAGCCGCTCCGGCACAATGAGCCATGGCCACGACGTCAGCTGACACCCCCATCGCCGTCCGCGTCGAGTACTTCGCCGTGCTCCGGGAGCACGTGGGGCGCGCCCGCGAGGACCTGCGCACGACCGCGGCCACGGTCGGGGAGCTCTGGGCGGAGCTCGACCGCCGCTACGCCTTCCCGGCCCTCGGCCGGGTGAAGGTGGCGGTCAACGACGAGTTCCGGGACTGGAGCGCACCGGTGCGGGACGGTGATTTCGTCGTCTTCATCCCGCCCGTGGCCGGCGGGTGAGTCGCTTCGAGTTCAGCCGCGAACCTTTCACGCCCGAACGCCATCGCGCCCGGGTGGCCGATCCCGTGGCCGGAGGCTATGCGAGTTTCGAGGGCTGGGTGCGCAACCACAACGACGGGCGGGGCGTGCTGCGCCTGGAGTACGAGGGCTACGAGGCCCTGGGCATCAAGGAGGGCGAGCGTATCGTCGCCGAGGCCTTCGAGCGGTTCCCCATCGCACAGGCCCACTGCGTGCACCGGCTCGGGGTGCTGGAGGTCGGCGATCTGGCGGTGTGGGTGGCCGTCACGGCGGCCCACCGGGACGCCGCTTTCGCCGCCTGCCGCTACATCATCGATGAAGTGAAGAACCGGGTGCCGATCTGGAAGAAGGAGCACTACGCGGAAGGCGACTCCGGCTGGATCAACTGCGAGGTCAGGTCTGCGGACGCTCCCGCTGGATCAGCTCCTCGGTAACGGCCAGCAGGTCCTGGTGGCTGCGGATCTGCGGCCCGTCGGTGGTGTACTTCCCGTCGACGACCAGCAGTGGCACGCCCCGCACCTTGTACTTCACGGTGAGGTCCTTGGCCCGCTTCAGCTGGCTTTCCACCGCGAATGACCGGAACGTCTTGTTGAAGTCCGCCGCCGTCACCCCGTTTTCCTCGAAGAACGCGAGGATGGCCTTCTCGTCGGTGAGCGGGCGATTCTCCACGTGGATGGCCTTGAACATCGCCGGATTGATCACGTCGAGCCTGCCCAGGGCTTCGGCCGTGTAAAAGATGCGGCCGTGGATCTCGTTGGTGGGGTTCCACATCACCGGGATGCGGACGAAGCTGACGTCGGGCGGCAGCTTCTTCACCCAGTCGCTGAGGACCGGCTCCAGGTTGTAGCAGTGCGAGCAGCCGTACCAGAACACTTCGGCGACTTCGATCTTGCCGGCGGCGCTGCTGGTGCCCTGGGCGGAGGTAAGCGTGCTGAAGTGCTGGCCTTCCTGGAACTTCCAGTCGGTCTTCGCCGGGGCGGCGGGAGGGGCGTCCGGCAGCACGATGTCCTTGCCGAGCGCGCCGCTGTCGGCCGGTGCAGCGGCTTCCGTCCCGGCGGATTCCTCCACCACTGCCACATCCGGAGCGGCGTCGGCCGGCGCTTCCGCGGCTGGCGCTGGTGCCGCGATTGGAGCCGGCGGCGCGCTTTCGGTGGCGGCGGCGGGCGGCGTGGGTGCTTCGGGTTGCGGAGCCTTGCCGCACGCGGCGACGGCAGTGATGACGGTGGCCAGCAACAGGATTCGAATCCGGGTCATGGCAGTGTGCCCTCGATCGCCGCGCGTCAGCGCAGGCCCTGGATGTAGGAAGCGACGGCCTTGATCTCGTCGTCGGTGAGCAGGGCCGCAACGTTGCGCATCATCTGCGTGTCGCCGTCGGTAGCCCGCTGCTTGGCGCGGTACGCCGTCAGCTGGGCCGCCGTGTAGGTGGCGTGCTGGCCGGCGATGGCCGGCCACCCGGCGGCGGGATTGCCGAGGCCGGTGGGCCCGTGGCACGCGAGGCACGCCGGCACGCCCGTCTCCTGGTTGCCGCCCCGGAAGAGCCGCTCGCCCGCACGGACGAGGTCCGGATTCGCGACCCCGCCGGCGGGCTTCTGCGCCGAGAAGAAGGCCGCGAGGTCCGCGATGTCTTCGTCGGTGAGCGGCAGGGCCATGCTGCTCATGAGGACATTCTGCCGGGCGCCGCTCCGGAAGGACTGCAGCGACTCGATGAGGTAGCCCGGGTGCTGGCCGGCGAGGCTAGGCCACTCCGGATTGAGGCTGTTGCCATCCATGCCGTGACACGCGGCGCAGGTGACGGCCTTGGCCTGGCCTGCTTCGATGGAACCGGCCACGGCGGGGCCCGCAAGTGCGGTGGCGGCGATGGCCCAGGCCATCATGGAAAGGGCGGGCAGGGAGAGTTTCAGAGCATCCATAGCGCCAGTTCTACGCTTGATCTACAAGGGAAATCCGGGGCGCGCACCGTGCTAGACTGCGGCCGCGCGGAATTGTACACCAGCGCCCCGGCCGAGCCACCCAGATGTCCCTGTTCCCCGAGGCCCGGTTCCTCACCAGCGCCGCCCGCGCGACCCAGTTCCTGCCCGACGAGGGCGCCGAGGTGGCGTTTGCAGGCCGCTCCAACGCGGGCAAGTCCAGCGCCATCAACGCGATCCTCGGCCGGCGGGATTTTGCGCGGACCAGCAAGACGCCCGGCCGCACCCAGCTCATCAATTTCTTCGCGCTGGTCGAGGGCCAGCGGCTCGTCGACCTGCCTGGCTACGGCTATGCCCGGGTCTCGAAGGAGATGCGCGAGCAGTGGCGGGAACTGCTCGGCGACTACTTCGATGGCCGGCAATCCCTGACGGGCCTGATGGTGGTGGTCGACAGCCGGCGCGGCATCGGAGATTTCGACCGGCAGATGCTGGACTGGGCCCGCGCACTGGACTGCCGGTGCCACGTGCTCCTGACCAAGGCCGACAAGCTCTCGCGCCAGGAAGCAGCTGCCGCGCTCGCTGCCGCGACGGCGGAGCTCGGGGACCTGCGGGTCGATGTCCAGCTGTTCTCGGCGACGTCGAAGCTGGGCCTTGCCGAGGCCCGGGATGTCCTGGAGGGCATGCTTGTCCCGCCGCTGGCCCTGGTGGAAAAAAAAGGCCCCGGGCAGGCTTAGGGGGAAGCGCCCGGGGCCAATCAGCATCCGGCTTGGGGTGACCGGCGTGCCTCGCCCGCCCAGGGAGTGAGACGGGCAATCTCTCTGTGCCCGTTTGGACTGGGTCTAAGCGCCCAAGTTCCCTAGTGGGCTTCGTCCCAGTTGGCGCCGGTGCCGGCGTCGACCTTGAGGGGCACGCGCAGGTCCGCCGCGGCCGCCATCAGGCCGGTCACCTGCTTCTGCACGGCAGCCAGATGGGCCACCGGTACTTCCAGCACGAGCTCGTCGTGCACCTGCATGATGATCGCGGCGCCGGTGCCGGATCGCTGCAGCCAGCCGTCCACGCTGATCATGGCCTTCTTGATGATGTCTGCCGCCGTGCCCTGCATGGGCGCGTTGATGGCGCTGCGCTCCGCGTACTGCCGCCGCGCCTGCTGGCGGGCCTGGATGTCCGGCAGGTACAGCCGCCGGCCGAACACGGTTTCCACGTAACCCTGCTCCCGGGCCTGCATCCGCGTGCGGTCCATGTAGGCTTTCACGCCGGGGTAACGGGCGAAGTAGAGGTCCACGTACTTCTGGGCCTCGTCCCGGGCGAGACCGAGCTGGCGCGCCAGCCCGAAAGCCGACATGCCGTAGATGAGGCCGAAGTTGATGGCCTTCGCCGACCGCCGCTGGTCCGTCGTCACGGCCTCCAGCGGCACGCCGAACACTTCGGCCGCGGTCGTCCTGTGAATGTCCCGGTCCGCGGCGAAGGCGGCGAGCAGGCCGGCATCCTCCGAGAGGTGGGCCATGATCCGGAGTTCGATCTGGGAATAGTCCGCGGCGAGCAGCGTGCAGCCCGGCTGCGGGATGAAGGCCTGCCGGATACGCCGCCCCTCTTCGGTGCGGATCGGGATGTTCTGCAGGTTCGGATCCGACGACGACAGCCGGCCGGTGGCCGCCACGGCCTGGTGATAGGAGGTGTGGATCCGCCCGGTCCGCCCGCAGACCTGCTCGGGAAGCTTGTCCGTGTAGGTCGACTTGAGCTTGCTCAACGAGCGGTAGTCGAGGATCAGCTTCGGCAGGCGGTGCTGTTCGGCCAGTTCGGCGAGCGCGTCCTCGTTGGTCGAGGGCTGCTTCGTCGGGGTGTACTGGGTCACCGGCAGTTTCAGTTCGTTGAACAGCACTTCCTGGAGCTGCTTCGGCGAGCCGATGTTGAAGGGGTGCCCTGCTTCCTTGTGGGCTTCCTCTTCCAGGGCCGCCATCTTCCCGGCGAACTCCCCAGACAGGTTGCGGAGCGCGCGCGTGTCCACGAGGACACCGGTCTCCTCCATGCGGGCGAGCACGGGCACCAGGGGCTGCTCGATGGATTCGTAGAGAGCGGCGAGGGCCGGCGTGGCCTCCAGCTTCGGCCAGAGCACGTGATGGAGCCTGAGCGTGATATCCGCGTCCTCGGCGGCGTACTCCGCTGCCTTTTCCACGGACACCTGGTCGAAGGTGATCTGCTTCGCGCCCTTGCCGGCCACGTCCTCGAAGTGGATGGTGTCCAGGCCCAGGTATTTCCGCGCCACCGAATCCATGTCGTGGCGGGTCCCCGTGCTGTCCAGCACGTAGGACTCCAGCATGGAGTCGTAGCGCATTCCGGCGAGGCGGATGCCGTGGTTGGCCAGGACGTGGGCGTCGTACTTCAGGTGATGGCCCACCTTGTGGGCCCCGGTGTCCTCCAGCCAGGGCTTGAGCCGCGCCAGCACGGCCGTCCGGTCCAGCTGCTCCGGAGCCCCCACGTAGCGGTGCGCGACGGGCAGGTAGGCCGCCTTGCCTGGCGCGAGGCCGAACGACAGCCCCACGACTTCCGCCTCCATGTAGTTGAGGCTGGTGGTTTCGGTGTCGAAGGCCACGAGCTCGGCGTTCTCGATGAGGATCAGCCAGGCGTCGAACTGCTCGGCGGTCAGGATGGTTTCGTAGTGGCGCGCGACCGGATCCGGAAGGCGGGCGGGCGGGTCCTCCGGCGCCGGGGTCTCGCCTTTGGCTTCGGCTGGTTCTGCCGCCGGGGCTGCGCCGGACTCCTCGGCAACGCGCAGCAGGCTGCGGATTTCCAGCTGCTCGGCGAGGGCCTTCAGGGCAGCCACGTCCGGCGGCCCCGCCAGGAGTTCCCTGGGCTCGAGCTTCAGCGGCACGTCCACGTGGATAGTGGCGAGCCGCCGGGACAGCGGGATCTGCGCGAGGCTGTCGCGCAGTTTCTCGCCCACCTTGCCCTTGATCTCGCCGGCCTGGGCGACGATGGCGTCCAGAGTGCCGTACTCCGCGAGCCACTTCGCCGCGGTCTTTGGCCCAACGCTCGGTACCCCGGGTATGTTGTCCGAGGTGTCGCCGACCAGCGTGAGGTAGTCGATGATCCGCTCCGGCGGTACGCCGAATTTCTCCTGCACTCCCGCGGCGTCCAGCTCCCGGTTGCTGATGCCATCGAAGAGGCGAATGTGGCCGTTCACCAGCTGGGCCATGTCCTTGTCGCTGGTGGCGATCAGGGTGTCGATGCCGGCCGCCTGCGCCCGCTTCGCCAGCGTGCCGATCACGTCATCGGCCTCGACGCCGGACTCGCGCAGCAGCGGCAGGCCGAGAGCCCGCACCATCTCGAGCAGCGGCTCGATCTGGGACCGGAGCTCGTCGGGCATCTTCTCGCGCGTTGCCTTGTACTCCGCGTAGATCTCGTCCCGGAACGTCGGACCGGGAGCGTCCATGACGACGGCGATCAGGTCCGGCTTCCGCGTGCGCTGAATCTGTCGCAGCATGTTGAGGAAGCCGAAGATCGCCCCGGTCGGCTGGCCCGTGGATGTCGTCAGCGGGGGCAGGGCGTGAAACGCCCGGTACAGGTACGAGTAGCCGTCGATCAGTACGAGACGACGGGCAGGAGCCTGTCCGGCACCGGACATGTCAGCAACGGCCGGTCACTGCGAACGGGCCGGGTCAGGCGTCGCCGGGATCGTCTTGCGCCCATCCGGGTCCGCATCGCCGGGAGTCGTTTCCGGCTCCGTGGTCCCCGCAGGTTCGGGCGGTGGTACCTCGTAGAGGTCGCCCTTCATGCCGCAGGCGGCGATGACGACGATGAAGGGCAACGGCAGGAGATGACGCATCGGGGGATTATACGGCCGGCAACTCGGGTAGACTCGCGTCGGGCCACGGGGGCGCGGAATGCACCGAGCTGAGACGTACATAGACCTGCCGGGTATCCAGGACGTGCCGTCGGCCGTGGCCCGGGTAACTCGCCGGGCCGCCAGCCTGGCCGGGTACACGATCGACCATGTCGCCCTTTGCGTCGAAGCTGCCAACCTTTCCCGTTACGTCGCCCGGGCCCGGGAACAGCTGCCGGCTGCGACCTCCCGCGAGTATTGCGTTGCCGATTTCGCTGGCGGCATGCGCATCGTCGAAGTCCGTGATCCTGGCGCCGGCGTTCACGTCGTGCTTGCAGCCCCGACGGGCGAAAGGGGCCAGCTGGTCGACTTCCTCGACCTCACGGGCGCCGAGGGCCTCCAGCACGTCGCCTTCGCCGTGCCCGACGTGCGCGCGGCCGTGGTCGACCTGGCTGCCCGGGGCCTGCATTTCGTGGGCGGGGCGAACGACCCGGAACGGGCAATCGTCGAAGTGCGCGAGGGAGAAAGCTGGCTTAGGCAGGCCTTCACCGAGCCGCTCTTCGGCGGGATGTTCTTCGAGCTGATCGAACGCCGGGGCATCGTGGAAATGCGACCCGAGAACATCGAGTCGCTCTATGCCATGAAAGCGGATTGCGAACGTCGGGTACCCGAGCCCGCCTGAACCCGCCAGCGAGCGTGGTTCGACCGCGATACCTCAGCGTCGCTCCGGGCTGCCGCCCGTCACGCGAATCCGGACCAGCTCCGCCACCCTCACCGTCTGCAGCATCAGGCTGATCGCGCCGAACGCCAGCCGGTCGGGCAACGTGGCCGGCTCCCGCGCATCCACGAGCCGGCGGATGCGCAGCGAGTAGATCCTGAGATCGGAGCGCAGTGCCGCCCGGAAGCCGGCCCCGCCGGTCCGGGCCCGGCTCCACTCCTGGCCTGCCAGGCGGCGGGACTTCAGGACCAGTCCGTCCAGCCGGCGCGCATCGTGGAGCACGGCCGCCTCGGCGCAATAGGCCAGGGTATAGCCCGCCTCCAGCACCTTGCCGCACCAGGCCCGGTCCCCGCCGCTGCGGAACCGGGTGTCGAAGTTTCCCACCTCGTCGAACAGCGAGCGGCGGGTGATGCAGTTCGCCGTGGCCGCGAAGCCCATGTTGGTGACGTAGTGGGCCTGGCGCATGTGGAAGAACGCATCGTAGCGCTCGGTGAGCGACGGCCCGGACCCGCCGGCCGTCAGGGGCAGGACGCCGCCGCCAACCACGCCGACGGCAGGGCTCCGCAGCAGTTCAGCCACGCCCCGGGACAGCCACTGGGGCGTGCACACGCAATCGCTGTCCGTGAACGCGACGATCTCACCACTCGCCACCCGGAGCGCGGTATTGCGCGCCACGTAGGAACCCGGCTCCGGCTCGTGGAGCAGGCGCCCCCTGATCGCGGCGGCGGGCACGAGCGGTCGCTCGTTGTTGTCCACCACGATGAGTTCGACGGGCCCCGGATAGTCCTGCTGCGCCAGGCTGTCGAGCAGGCGCTGCAGCCGCCGCAGCTCGTCGCCAAAGAAAGGCACGATCACGCTGACTGTCGGGTTCATCACGATTCGGCGGGTGCTGCAGCCAGGGTGAGCCGCGGATCGAAGCCGAGCACCCGGGCACAGGCAGTCCCGTTGCGGAGCACGCCGATCGGCGCGGTACCGAGGAACCGTTCGCGGGCCACGCGCTGCAGGGTCGGGTTGCCGGGCAGGTGGCGAACCAGCTCGGCGAGGGCCGCGAGGCGCTTCGCGAGCCGGGGGTGGTGCAGTGAACGCATGAAAGCCAGTTGCCGGGCGCAGAGGGTCAGTGCCTCGTGGCGGTCGAGCTGCGGAAGGCCGGAGATCGTCAGCCCGGCGAGGAAGCGCCTGACGCCCGGGCTCGGGGTGAATGGTCCGGCGGGCGGTGCCTGCCCGTCGCGCACCAGCCCGAGAAAGGCGTCGGCGGAAAAGCGGGGTTCCCCGGAACAGTCGGTGGCCACCGGCTTGCGGTCGAGGATCGCCAGCACGTC
>Ga0268299_1003526_pt1 | contig 14141 bp, 11 predicted proteins | sample NOBtaG_FD_193484 | JGI IMG/M metagenome (GOLD analysis project Ga0268299, IMG submission 193484) | Activated sludge microbial communities from bioreactor in Nijmegen, Gelderland, Netherland - NOB reactor | ecosystem: Engineered > Bioreactor > Aerobic > Activated sludge | place: Netherlands...
CGCTCTGCGGCGTGACGGCGATCGGCGATGGCAAGGGACTGTCGATCGGCGGAGGCGTCAGCGGAACGTTCGGCCCGAGCGCGTCACGCGAGGCGAGCACCCAATCGACTTCATCCGAGAGGCGACGCACCGTCACGGACCCGGCTCGCGTGATCCAAGCCGGCGCGGTCGAACGGTCGAGCACCGGCAGCAGCGACAGCGCCGGCACCCACGAGAGGCTGCCGTCGCGATAGGCGCGGTCGAAGTCTGCGCTCCGAACGGTCGCCTTTTCGATCTTGAGGAGCGCCCACGCTTTTCGGGCCGAGATACCGAGACGCTCGCCGACGTAGTCTTCGAACGCTCGGTACCGGAAGGATCTATAGATGTGCTGATCGAGCACGACACGCAGCAAGCGCCCGATGCGCGGCTCGATCGTGCGGAGGACGCGGGCGGCCTCGGCGAGGCGCGCCTCGAGGGAGACGGGATCGGACGGGGGCGGCGTCGCGTCGAAGGTCGAGGTGCCGGCGGACGGGGTGTCCGAAGCTGCGACCTCGGGGAATCGGGCGTCCGACCGCGATCCTTCGACGGCCGAGATGTCGGGGGGTGAAACATCGGAGGACAGCTGAAAAGGATGCGTCGGGTTTTCCGCGTCGGCCGCGATGTTGACCGCGTTCCGTCGCCGCTCTCGCCGAGCGAGCCGCATCGCTTCCATCAATACGCGGTCGCCCATCGACGTGCCGCGTGGCCGGCCCGACGAGCCCTCGGCGGCGACGATCTCGGCAGCGCGCCAGTCGGCGAGCGGTCCGCCCGCGGCGCGCGACGCCAGCTCGAGAGCGCGGCGCCAGAGCGCGCGGACACGGCTCGGACAGACCAAGCGCCAGCGTATCGCGGGCTCGCCGTCGATCTCGTTCGGCTCGCCTTCCGGATCGGAGGGCACGCCGTCGGGGCGGCGGGTGCGCGCGACCAGGCGTTCCAGCGTGTCGACGGTCGATCGCCGGGCCACGTCGAGCCATTGCGCCTCGTCCGTGGGGACGGCGACCTTGCAGATCGCGCGCGCGGCGGCCCACGACAGCTCCGACCGATCGTAGGCGGCCGAGATGGCCGGGAGCGCATCGAGGCGCGTCGCCAGCCAGGCGGCGTCTTGCAGCGTGCGCGCCGACACCCCGAGGCGTTCGCGTGCATAGTCGGAGAGGCGCACGAAGCCGAGCCGCTTGTACGCGCGCACGCGCATGAACGCGCGGGCGGCGTCGCCGAGCTCGCGACGCATCGCCGCTTCGCTCCGGCAGGCGAGCCGCAACTCTACGTCGAGCTTCGCCGCGAAGCGCGCGCGCTCGGACTGGAGGGCCCGTTCGGTCTCGGTCGTACGGGATCGGAGGCGCTGCCCGGCTTCGTCACCATCGACCTCGCGCCGACGCAGCCGGCGGACGATCCCGCCGAAGCCGAAAAAACGCCGCGGGGGACGCAGGTGTCGGGAGGCAGAGGGCATCGGCGTCTCAGATACGGAAAGATTGATGAAAACGTTTCGCGACCGGCAGGCGAAGAATAGGCGAATATGCGCCGGTGAGTCAAGAAAAAGTGTCGCGGGCCGCGAGAAATTCTCGACGGACAGGCCTGCGTCGAGCATTCGCGAAGTCTGGCCCTCACCGAGCCCTATGGCGGACTCCAGCTGGTGACGTGACCCTGGATTTGCAACCCTCGACGCGCATTCGGAGGGTTCTCCATGGCGCTACCTCGACCCGTCGCTTCGTCTTCGCGCTGCTCGATTCTCGCTGCCCTTGTCGGTGTGGGCCTGCTGGTCGCGAGCAGCCCCGCCGGCGCCGCCAACTCGCTGCCGACGCCGCCGGAAGCCAGGTTCGTGACGTCCGCGCCCGCCGGAATCGACCACAGGGACGTGCCCGCGTATGCCGAGCGGTGCGAGCCGGCGCGTCGCTGCGGCGAGGACTACGTGTTCGCGGCGACGCGCGGCCTGCGCCAGCCCGGCATCGACCCCGTGTTCGCCGTGGTGCTCACCCCGGCCACACTCGTCCTCGATGCCGTGTTCTTTCCGTTCGCGCTCGTGCTCGACAGTTTCTGAGTCGTCAGCGGTCAGCGGATGGCGGCGTGATCGCAACCAATCGCCGTCGGTCGTCGCGCACGAGCAGACGACGACCGAGAGATGTGCTCAGTCCGCGACCATCGTCGCGAGAAGGTCGCGGTTGGTGGGTGATCCGTCTGGGAGTCGGGTCGGCCTCTTTGAAAACGCTGCGGGACGAGCGTCTCGTCGCCGCCCGACTGCGTCGAGACGCCGATCACGTGCCTGCGACACGAACCGACGACGTGCCGGCGACCTGCGGCAGCGCGCGATGGTTGACATCCTCTCGGCGCGCGGCCAAGTGTGCACGCGCACCGCGTGCATCCATGACCTCTGCCCTCACGGAGCTCATCATGATGATCCGACTCTGCCTCCGCGCCCTTCCGCTCGTACTCCTGGCCTGGACGACCGCGGCCGCTCTCACGAAGGACGAGACGAAATGCGTCTCGGCGCTCAACAAGGACGGCGCCGCCGTCGGCCAACAACAGGGCAAAGAAAACCTGGCGTGCGTGAAAGCCGCGGGCAAGGGGCAGCTCACCGGAACGGCGCAGGCGTGCCTCACGGCCGACGCGAAAGGTCTGGTCGCCGCCAAGATGCAGAAGACGACCACCGATGAGCAGAAGAACTGCGGCGACGCGCCGGACTTCGCGTATACCGACGCGGGCACGGTGAACGCCCTTTCGCGGCAGTCCGAGCTCGATCTCGTCGAAGACGTGTTCGGCACCGATCTCGACGGTGCGCTCGCGACCTGCGCGACCGACGGGGACGCGTGCAAGTGTCAGCACACCGTCCTCAACCGCGTCGAGAAGATCGCCAAGGCCGAGCGCTCCGCGTTCCTGAAGTGCAAGAAGACCGCGCTCAAGACCGCGGACGGGCCGGAAGACGTCGCCGCTTGCATCGCGGACGTCGCCACGAAGGACTCGATCGCCGCCGCGCGGCAACCGGGCGGCAAGGTCGCGAAAGACGTCGCCAAGCTCGGCGGCGAGATCGCGAAAAAGTGCGATGAGCCGATGGTCACCGGCGGGGCGTTCCCCGGCGCGTGCACCGGCCTGAGCGGAGATGTGCTGCGCGATTGCCTGGACGGCCGCCTGGCATGTGGCATGTGCCGATCGCTCGGATTGATGGACGGTCTCGTCGTCGACTGCGACAGCTTCGACGACGGCGCGGTCAACGCGAGCTGTACCAACCCGGTCTGCGTGCCCGGCTCGACGGCGCCTTGCTACAGCGGACCCCCCGGCACCCTGAACGTGGGTATCTGCACTGCGGGCACGCAGGTCTGCGACGCGAGCGGGACATCGTACGGGGCGTGCACGGGCCAGGTCGTGCCCAGCGCGGAAGTCTGCTTCAACGGTCTCGACGACGACTGTGACGGCACGATCGACGATGGCTGCATCGGGGATCGTGCCTGGCACGACCAGAATGCCAACGGACTGCAAGATCCCGGCGAGTCGGGTCTCGGGGGTGCAACCTTCATTTTGCGAACCCAATTCGGGTCGGTAGTCGCGGTCGCGGTCAGCGCGGCGTCCGGCAGCTACGTGTTCTCGTCCGTGCCCGCAGGCAACTACTACATCGAAGTCATTCCACCGTTCAGCTACGCGTTGACCCCGAGCGATGTAGGCAGCGACGACACGATCGACAACGACTACGACGCCGCGAGCGGCGCGACGGACCTATTCAGCTTCTCCGGCGCCGGGGTCTCGAACATCGACTGCGGAATGATGTTCGTTCCCTAGTCGGTCATCTCTACGGACCAAAACGCCGCGCATAGCATGATGCGGCCGACGGCAGCGGGCCCACACGGTCCCGGGCGGCTGGTCCACTAGGACTTGGTTGCGAAGTGAAAGGCAAAGCCGAAGGCGAGAAACAGTAGGACGACGTCGCGTCGGGAACGTCGCACGCCGGATCGAACTACCGTTCGCCCCACCACCGACGCATGTCGAGCTCGATCGCGGCGAACGGCTCCGCGCGGACACTCGTCGAGCCGCTGTGGCTGCTCGCGACCATCCAGCGCTCGCCTTCCAGGCGATAGACCTCGAGCGTGCGCGCCGACGGATCGATCAGCCACAGGTGCGCGACACCGTTCCGGGCATAGATCGGCATCTTGCGCGTGCGGTCGAGCGCCGCCGTCGTCGGTGACAGGATCTCGCACGCCCAATCGGGCGCGAGTGTGACCGCGGGCGTGTCGGGAAACGTCGGCATTCGCTCCCGGCGCCAGCCGGCGAGATCGGGCACGAGAACATCGGCGCCGAAATGGAGCTCGGGCTCGTCGATGATCCACCAGCCGCCCGGAGTGTCCGGATCGCCGGGTGGCGCGTCGAACGACCGCAAGTCCTGGCCGAGCGCGGACGCCGCGCGTGCGTGTGGCATGGCGGGGCGTGGGCTCGTGTAGAGATCGCCCTCGATCAGCTCGGCGACGAGGAGATCCGACGCGTCGCGGACGTCGTCGTAGGTGGCGTGGCGCCGCGCGGGCTTCACGCGGTCGGCATAGCACGGGTCGCGCGGCACTCGCGATCGATACTCGTACCCGCCGCTCCATGTACGACGCGGCCGGCCGGCACGGAGCCGAGAGCCACGACGCTCAGGTGTTCTCGAGCCGCCAGCGGGACGTGAGCCCGACGGCCGGTGTCTCTCCTGCCAGGACGCAATTTGAGTGGTAGCCGGCACGCGTCGGTGTCCGTACTTTGAATGGCTCAACGCATTCGACGGTGCGGCATGGGAGGTGTGGCGTGGGTGGAGTCGTAAGCTTTCTCGTCTTGTTCTTGATCGCGCTGCTGCCGGTGACTGACGCGGGCGCTGCCGCGAATACCCACGGCAGGACGAGAAACGTCGTGCGCTTCGACCGCACGCCGATCGTCGCGGGCTCGTACGTGTGGTTCAGCAGCGTGTTCGACTTCTGCGACACGCCGCCCTCGGCCCCTTCGCGCGCCTGGCACTTCCGGATCACCGACTCCACGATCACCTTCAAGTACCGCAAGGCGCGCTACACGATCCCCGTCCCCGACGCCGAGGTGACGATCGATCCCGCGGCCGTCACCGCGGTCACCGTCTTCGGCGCCGATGAAAAGTGGCATACCGTCGTTCCTGCCGGTTTCTCCGGGAACGTCTTCCTGACCGGCGTGCCGTGGCAGGCTCCCATCGATTTCGACGGCAGGTTCGGCCGCGTCAGCTGGTCCGGCACGGTCACCAGCGACGTACCCGACGCGCCCATCGGGTGGCGATGGGGCGCCGCGGTCTATGACACGCTGGGAAGCCCTGAGGAGCTGTTCGTCAATCCCGTCGACGGCGCCACCCCCGCAGGGACCCCGCAGTCCTTCGTCTTTCACCTCCTCGAAGGGGGGACGTCGACCTGTCCGCCGCAATCGACCGGAGAGCTCGGGCGCCGGCGGTGCGTGGCGCCGGTGGAAGTCGATTGCGCCGCTGTGGATGGCTCGGTCTGCAGCCTCCCTTGCAACGCGACGTGCGATCCGGTCTGCGAGCCACCGCGCTGTCACACCCAGTGCAAGGAACCGCCCCCGGCTACGTGTGACGTCAAGTGCGAGAAGCCGGAGTGCGAGATCCAGTGCCCCAACGGCGTGGAGTGCTCCGGCGACGACCGCCTCTGCCCGCATTGCACGACGGTCTGCAAAACGCCTCACTGCGTCACGCACTGTCAGGCCCCCAAGCCGGAGTGCACGGCGGTCTGCGAAGAGCCACGGTGCGAGTGGAACTGCATCTCGGCTGCCGGATCCGGCGCTTGCACGAACGAGCAGATCGCCGAGATCGCGTGTACGGCGCCGACGTGGCGCGACGACATCTGTAACTGAGCCGAGACGGATCGACGTAGGCTCCGCTTTGGATGCCGTCAGCGGCTCGACGTGAAGCCGTCGTTCAGTGCGTGATCGTACTCGGCTTCGCTGAGGCCGGGGCACCGGCGTGCGAGCTCGCGGCGCATCGCGGCCCACGTCGCGTCCCACCCCTGCGGTTCGTCGGGGATCTTCCCCAACCGATACGCATCGGCGATCGCATACGCTTCCTGCGCGAGCTTCTTCGCGTCGACCACGGGCGCGTGGCTGTAGTCGAGATCGCTCGAGGAGCCAAACGATCGCCGATGGTCGCCCGTCGGCTACGGCGCGACGTAGTGCAGCGGCAGCGTCCCCGTCGTGATCGTCATGCCCGACACCGAGAGATGCGTGCAGTCGTCGATCGCGTCGACCTTGGTCTGGCATGCCGCATAGCCGGATTTCGCGGGCGTTTCCGGCATTCATGGATGCACGCCAGGCGCGCGCGCCGCGGCGTCGTCGGTCGTTTCGATGCGTGGGCACAGTCGGTCCCCGACGTAGGTCAGGAAGGGTGGTCCGTCCGGTCGGACGCCGAGCTGCCATTCGATCGCGTGCGGGGCGGTGCCCGACGCGCGCACCGTGCCGGCGTGGAGGCCGTGAAGGTGGTGCGCCGCGCAGACGGTCGTGCGGTTGTTGCGTTGGTTGTCGCCGCCGCGGGAACGGAAGCGGATGTGGTGGTCGTGAAGGTTCCGGCGGGAACTGCAGGCAGGGACGGTGCAGCGCCAACCGTCACGGGCGAAGACCGGGTCGGGGTGGCGCGGCGTGCTTTCCCAATGAGTGATGACGTGGCGCAAAAGGCGTTCGAGCGCCGCCCAGCGCGGCTGGTCGGGCTCGGCGAACGCATCGAGGACGTCGCGGAGCAGTGCCACGACGGATGTGGGTCCAGTGAATCGGATCTCCGCGTCCACGATCTCGAGCGGTATCGTGTCGCGCGGTCTCGCCGTGAGCCGACGCTGTCGCGCGTCGATGGCGGCCATCGTGGCGGAATCATCGTGCGCACGGATTTGCAGTCGGACGTGCGGTGACAAATCGCGGCACTCTCCAGCAGTCGCGAGAGCGTTCGGTGCCGGTACGGAATTCGGTGCCGGGTCTGCGTTCTGCGGCATGACGGCGATCGGCGAGGGCAAGGGACTGTCGATCGGCGGAGGCGTGAGCGGAAAGTTCGGGCCGAGCACGTCACGCGAGTCGAGCACCCAATCGACTTCATCCGAGAGGCGACGCACCGTCACAGACCCGGCGCGCGTGATCCAAGCCGGCGCGGTCGAACGGTCGAGCACCGGCAGCAGCGACAGCGCCCGCACCCATGAGATGCTGCCGTCGCGATAGGCGCGGTCGAAGTCTGCGCTCCGAACGGTCGCCCTTTCGATCTTGAGCAGCGCCCACGCCTTTCGGGCGGAGATACCCAGGCGCTCGCGGACGTAGTCGTCGAACGCTCGGTACCGGAAGGATCTATAGATGTGCTGATCGACCACGACCCGCAGCAAGCGGCCGATGCGCGGCTCGATCGTGCGGAGGACGCGCGCGGCTTCGGCGAGACGCGCCTCGAGGGAGACGGGATCAGACGGGGGCGGCGTCGCGGCGGAGGTCGACATGCCCGCGGACGTGGGGTCCGACGCTGCGACCTCGGGGAATCGGGCGTCCGACCGCGATCCTTCGAAGGCCGAGACGTCGTCAACGGGAGAAACATCGGAGCTCAGCTGGAAACGATGCGCCGGGTTTTCCGTTTCCACTGTGTCACTGTCCGCGGGACTCGTCGCGCTTCCCTGGCGTGCGTACTCGCGGGCAACTTCGTCGGCCTCGACGCCGACCGCGTTCCGCCGCCGCTCTCGCCGAGCGAGCCGCATCGCCTCCATCAATACGCGATCCCCCATCGACGTGCCGCGTGGCCGGCCCGACGAGCCCTCAGCGGCGACGATCTCGGCGGCGCGCCAGTCGGCGAGCGGTCCGCCGGCGACGCGCGACGCCAGATCGAGAGCGCGGCGCCAGAGCGCGCGGACACGGCTCGGACAGACGAAGCGCCAGCGTATCGCGGGCTCGCCGTCGATCTCGTTCGGCTCGCCTTCCGGATCGGGGGGCACGCCGTCGGGTCGGCGGGTGCGCGCGACCAGGCGTTCCAGCGTGTCGACGGTCGATCGCCGGGCCACGTCGAGCCATTGCGCCTCGTTCGTAGGGACGGCGACCTTGCAGATCGCGCGCGCTGCGGCCCACGACAACTCGGAGCGATCGTAGGCGGTCGAGATGGCCGGGAGCGCATCGAGTCGCTTCGCCAGCCAGGCGGCATCTTGCAGCGTGCGCGCCGACACTCCGAGGCGCTCGCGCGCATAGTCGGCGAGGCGCACGAAGCCGATCTGGTTGTGGGCGCGGACGCGCATGAACGCGCGGGCGGCGTCGCCGAGCTCGCGGCGCATCGCCGCTTCGCTCCGGCAGGCGAGCCGCAGCTCCACGTCGAGCTTCGCGGCGAAGCGCGCGCGCTCGGACTGGAGGGCCCGTTCGGTCTCGTTGGCATGGGATCGGCGGCGCGACCCGGCCTCGTCACCATCGACCTCGCGCCGACGCAGCCGGCGGACGACCCCGGCGAAACCGAAGAAGCGCCGCGGGGGACGCAGGTGTCGAGAGGCGGCAAACATCGGACTCTTCGATACTGAATAAGTGATGAAAACGTCTCGTCAGCTACAGGGCGAAGAATAGGCGAAGACAAGCCGCTCAGTCAAGAAAAATGTCTCGGTTGGTGAGAATCTTTCGACGGACAGGCCAGCGCCGAATCAACATCGCGCGAAGCCCGCTCTTCACGAGGCGCTTCGTGACCTCGGCGGATCAGGAAAACGTCGCACTTCCCCGAACGACAGCGGGAGGAGCTCGACGAGGTGCATCGGGTGCGGAAGCTCTCGCCCAGCGACGAGACGGCCGTGGATGATGCTGCGGGCGGGAACTTCTACCGTTCGCCCCACCACCGACGCATGTCGAGCTCGATCGCGGCGAACGGCTCGGCGCGAACGCTCGTCGAGCCACCATGGCTGCTCGCGACCGTCCAACGCTCGCCTTCCAAACGGTAGACCTCGAGCAGGCGAGCCGTCGGGTCGATCAGCCAGAGGTGCGCGACGCCATTGCGAGCGTAGATCGGCATCTTGCGCGTCCGGTCGAGCGTCGCCGTCGTCGAAGACAGGATCTCGCATGCCCAGTCGGGCGGGAGCTCGATCGCCGCCGTGTCCGGAATCGCCGGCAAACGCTCGCGCCGCCAGCCCGCCAGATCGGGCACGAGAACGTCGGCACCGAAGTGCAGCTCGGGCTCGAAGAGGATCCACCAGCCACCGGGGTTGTCGCTGTCCCCAGGCGGCTCGTCGAAGGATCGTAAATCCTGGCCGAGCGCGGATGCCGTGCGAGCGTGCGGCAGGGCGGGACGCGGCGTCGTGTAGAGGTCGCCTTCGATGAGCTCCGCGACGAGGATGTCCGAGGCGTCGCGGACGTCGTCGTAGGTGGCTTGGCGACGCGCGGGCTTCATGCGGTCGCCATAGCATGCGGCTCACGCGGGCTGCGATCGGTACTCGTATCCGGGACGGGGCGGTGGCGAGTTTGGGTCGGGCAGGCGCCGCCGCGGCTTCGCTCGCGCCCGCTCTCCAACGCTCTAGGCGCCGCGGCCAACGCACTCGTCGAGCGTCACCGCGTAGGCGGTACTCCACGAGCTCGCGTCCGCCTTCTTGCTCGACGAGTTGATAGTCCGTCACGGTGCCGCCGAACCGCGCGGGGAGCGCCTTCTCCAGGACGTGGTGCAGGTCGGCCGCGAGAAACGTCATCCCCTCGCCGGTCAGCTTCTCGAAGCTCCGGATGGTGTGCAGATGCGTCCGGTAGCCGACCTCGTCGAACGCGCAGCCGCAGTCGCGCTCCTCAAGCACCGCGTAGTCGCCGATCTCCGTGTTCAAGAGGATCTTCGGCGCGGCGGGCCGGAGCGACGTCAGGAGCAAGGCGTCGACCGTCTCGCCCGCGATCGTCTCGCGCGGTCGCTGCGTGACCGCGAAGGCGTCGAGGAAGACGTCGACGGCGTCGGGCACTGGCCGGCGACCGGCCCCCCTTCGGCGAAGCCGTACGTCTGCACCGCTTTCGCGCCGCTCGCCTCGATCACCTCGCGGCGCGCCGGCGTCAAAGGCTCCCCGCGCAACAGAAAGGTGACGCCATCCAGCCGCACGCCGCGCTCGCCCATCGCGAGCGAGATGCGGACCGCCGCGCTCGCGTAGGTGTTCAGAGACGGCCGATGTCCGTCCGCGATCACGCGCGCCAGGTAGTCACCGACCCGCCACGCCTCGTCGAGCGGCACCAGCGCCGGCTTCGGCAGATCCGCCACCCGCCGCGCGATCCGGTGCACGACCTCCGAGATAAGCCCGAGCTTCGTACGACCCATCTGCTGGATCGCGAACCACCGCTCGACCGTTTCCCGAACTTCGCGCACCGGAGCTGGCCGTCCACGATGCCGGAGTGGGTGGGCGTCCAGTACACGAGCGGACGGTCGAGCCAGCCATGAGCGGCGAACCACACTGCCCAGGGCGCCGCCGATTGCGCGATGTGATCGAGGTCGACCTTGACGCGGCTCGGGCGACCGCGGGTGCCGCCCGACGCGCTCTGGAAGTGCGAGGTGATCAGGGGGTTGTCGAAATCGCTGTCGCGGAAGAAGAAGGTGCTGCTACCGCGGACGGCCGGGGCTTGGCCTTTGAGCTCTTCGAAGGTCGTGAAGACTCCGACTCGGCGCAGCTCTCCGAGCGCGCGCTCAAGGCTCTCGCGGCGGACCAGGATCGCGACGTCGGGGAGCTCGCAGCCTGCCAACTGGAAGACCTCTCGATGGGGGCTCGTCGGGTTGGCGAAGACAGCGCGTTCGACGGTTTCGAAGAAGGCGCGGTCGCGGAGCGCGATCCGTTCCCGGATCGAGTCCTTCGCGGCGTCGACCGAGAGGGGATTGGCGAGGAAATCCTTGAGACCTGTCGCGAACCGGGCGAGGCTGTTGACGTCGGAGATGAGGGGCATGGCGACCGGCCCTAGCAACGTCGCTGCGGGCTTCTGCCACTTCCATTGCCGGAGAGCCTTCAAATCTGAGCTGCTGCTCAGCTGACCTTCTATCCTGCGACGGGCGCTGAGCCAGACCACGACACTCGAGCACCGGCATCAAGGAAACAGATCATTGGACGCATACATGAGCAAATCCTCCGACTTGTCAGCGTCAAAATGGCGCACGATTCTATTGCCTAACGTTGACCGTTCGTCCAGCGATTTGGCATCGTCCCAAGGCCATGGATGCAGACCTGACTACCGACGAACGCGCGCTGATCGCTCAGCTTCGAACTGAGGCAAGCGAACTCAAGGATTGCTTCGTGCGCTATTCCTTCCAAGCTCTGTCGGTTAGCGCACTTGGCTTGGGCGTGATTGCGCGACTCCAGCAAGATACTCCGTATATGGGGCTCACGGCGATCCCAATCATCATCCTACTATTGGTTGTTGCCCGTATGGGGACGTACAAATACCAGAGCGCCAATCGCCTATACGGCTACGAGCTTCACCTACATCGCGTTGCGCGGCTAAAATCCCCCGCCGCTGGAGGCTGGAGGCGATCCATGCGTGAAATAGGCTGGGAGGAGGCGATGCGCGCTTGGAGGGTCGTACAGGCCACGATGTTTGAGCAGCTGTATACGACCGAGACCGGCTGGCGTAACTGGGCACGACCAAATCGGCTTCGAGACCCCTATCGGCGTGAAGCCAAGCGGTGGTTCGATCCCGAGACCCTGGTCGTTGATGGAACCACATGGTACGCAGGGTCCTATCTAGATACGCTCCTTTCCATTATCCACGCGGTGGCGGCCGGTTGCCTGATCCCCTTGTTTGCCATGGCGGTACAGCTATCTGAGCCCGAGCGCTGGATCCCAAATCTTACTTTCCCGCGCATGGCCTATCAGATCAGCGGTATCAGCATATTTGCTGTTGTGGCCTTCGTGCTCGCAATGAGAATCCGCCAGAATAGCGTCCGACAAGCGATGGTGGAGAGTGGGTTTTTGTCCATCCATTCCAACGCAATCATGTGGCAAGCCGTCGTCGCCGCACATCACCGAGCGCTGCGCAAAGTGGGGCTCGACATCGAAGGCCAAGTAGATCACTACCGCGGCTATACGGAGGCTCTGTCAGAGCTTGCTCGCGAGCTAAAGGTTCACTGCATGGACATTCATGGCTGGATCGACGGAGATTGGGAAGTCAACTCGGCCACAGCGTCCCAGAGTCGATAAAAATCAAATTTCCCCAAGGATCGGTAGCCACCCGGAGGACCTAGCCCCGCTTCGCCCTGGCACCCGTAGGCAAATCGTCCCGAGGGAAGCTCACGATGAGCAACGATATCCAAAAAGGTGCACTGTTCGATTCAGGCGGACGACTTGTCGCGGGCCCACAGCCTGGCCCCGATGAACTCAACCTGCCTTCTGGGGTACAGGCCTTAATCGAAACACGACTTAATGCGGGCCTTGACCAGATACGCGAAAGCAATAGGGCAGACTTATCGCTGCTGGCGGCGGAGCAAGGCAATCGATGGAGGACAATCGCTCTGTGGTCCTTCCTAACTGCGCTACTCGCAATTCGCTGGAACATATTCAGCTGGTTTATCGCCCCAGAATACATTGAGGGATGGGTAAGGGATCATGTTAAGGAGAGGATGACCGAACCAACGCTTATGAAAGCAGCGGACGAAGCCATACGATCAAAGATGGGGCGGTACGTCGATGATCAGATTGCTTCCCTCAAGGATCAGGCTGACATTGTTAGTAACGAGATCGGCACCTTACGCGAGTCCCTCGCAAGCGCGCAAGAAGATCTAAAGCAAGATCAACAGACGCTTCGGTCACAGGTGCAGATACAAGAGCTCTTGGTTTCAGCAAAGTCAGGAGCTTGGTCTGCCTACCTGGAACTCATAGCTCGCGCCGGCGCAGAAACGGCAGGTAGCCCAGCTGCGATCACAGCGTTACGTGATATCGAGATGCACTTCGACATGGACCGAGGGCAGCTATCAGCTCGAGTCCTCGTGGACTCGATCACCCAGCAAAGCGTGTCGTACTCACCAGACGAGCTAGTCGGCCTCCTCATGCACCAAGATGCAGGAATGCGCGAGTCGGCGGTAAACATGCTAAGCAAGCAGGGCACCGAGAAAACGCTCTATTACTTGTGTAGCCTGCTACAGCAGGAACAAGACACGCGGGTGATTGCGCGCACAACCCTAGCCTTAGAAAAACTCGGGAAGAGTCGATTGAGGCCGCTCGATCGCGACTCCGCACTAGCGTGGTGCAGTAACAATCGTGAGGCCAGCACCCTCGACGTACTAGCTCCGTACTTCGCCGTGAAAGCGGCGCTTGATGCTACCGGGTGGAATGGCGACGTCGTTGACCCAAGAGTAAACATCGACCAGCTCATTACCTGGCTGGACGATACCATCCGCACCGAGCCTAAGGCCCTGCATGCACGATGCATAAAAGCAGCGCTACTAACATCGCAAGGACGTTTTGCGGAGGCTGATATAGCGTTTGAAGAGGTCGCCGCCCAAGACTCTCGCTACAAGTGGTTGTTGCTATGGCGAACGGTGGCCCATCTGAAACAAGCGAAGCGAGACGCCGCGATCGAAACTATGAACACACTTTTGGAGGTCGCGCCCGGCACAGCGCTCGCGGCTGAGCAAATTCCAACACTGCGAGATCTCCGGGCTGAGCCGAGCGTCAACTGGCAAAAGACAAAGGCTTCCCCGGCAGGCAGAACTACTACACCCGAATAAGCGTCAAGACGCGCCGAGCCGCCGCGGGGATCTGCGTCCCCGGCCCGAAGATCGCCTTCACGCCCGCCGCCTCCAGCATCTTGTAGTCCTTCGACGGAATGATCCCGCCGACCGTGACCGCGATGTCCCCCGCGCCCTGCTTCTTCAGATCCTCGATCAACTGCGGCACCAGCGTCTTGTGCCCACCCGACTGCGTCGACACCCCGATCACGTGCACGTCGTTCTCGATCGCCTGGCGCGCGACCTCTTCCGGGGTCTGGAAGAGGGTCCCGACGTCGACGTCGAAGCCGAGATCCGCGAACGCGGTCGCGATCACCTTGGCCCCGCGATCGTGGCCGTCTTGTCCGATCTTGGCGACGAGCATGCGCGGTCGCCGCCCGTGGTCCGCGGCGAACTTGTCGACCTCTGCGCGGAGCGCCTTCCACTCGTTGTCGTCGTCGAAGGCCTGGCCGTAGACGCCGCTGATCGAGCGGATCTCGGCGTGGTAGCG
>Ga0268299_1003527_pt1 | contig 14140 bp, 14 predicted proteins | sample NOBtaG_FD_193484 | JGI IMG/M metagenome (GOLD analysis project Ga0268299, IMG submission 193484) | Activated sludge microbial communities from bioreactor in Nijmegen, Gelderland, Netherland - NOB reactor | ecosystem: Engineered > Bioreactor > Aerobic > Activated sludge | place: Netherlands...
AGCCGCGCGTCAAGACGCGCCTCGGTGTCATCACGAGCGGCGAGCGAGTTTCCGGACGCGCCATCGGCTGTTGCGAACACGATCGGCGACGTTTGCGCCACCGCCTGCGGGTCTGGCGCCGCTTGGCCTGCCACGCGATCGGGACTTGGCGCCGATGGAGGGTCTTGGCGGTTCGCCCAGAGCGGATCGCTTGGCGCCGCGAGGTCGGCCGAATTTGCGTCATCAAGTGACGCGTCTTCCGCATCGAGTCCGCCGCCGGGCAACGCCAAGGCGTCGTATTGGGACGACGCTTGCGCGATCGACTCCGGCGGCCCGCCCGCCGCCGCCACAGCGCGTTGTTCTGCGGCGCTGAGGCGATCTGGTCTCTCCGACAGGCCGTTGACCAGCGCGAAGGCGATGACGGCGCCCGCGATGATCGTGCCAGCGAGGAGTACCTTGCGCGACAGCCTTTTTGGCGACGGCGGTCGAGCGCGGATCGCGACCTGCGGCGTTGGGGTATCGACAGCGCTCATCGATGCGGCCTCATGGTTTGCCGCCGGCGCTGCTCGATTGGATTGCGCTCAAGGCGCACCACGATGGGACTACGCGTGCCGAGACGGAGTTCGGCGACATCGAAGACTCTGTCGACCATGTAGCGCTGTCCCAGGGGGCCTTGGAGCACGCGGTAGTTGACGAGTTCGGCGCCCTCGCCCGTTACGACGAAGAGCGGCGGCAGGTCAGACGCCACAACCTCGGGCGCGAATTCTATCCACGTCCGGCGTCCGTCATCGAACACGCGTGTCGGCGCCCAGGTGGGCGACCGGCCGCGCACGGTGCGGACACGATAGTTGAGATTGATGTCGTCGATGGGCGCGGCGCCGTTGAGGCGCGGCTCTTCCGGATACGTCCACGCAATCTGTGCAGAGTACGCTGCGCCCGACTGAGAGACCGCTTCGATTAGATAGGTTCTGCGATCTGTTATTAGGATCACATTCGTTCGCAGGCTTGCTGTTTGCGGTTTGATGAGAACGACCGTCCGGCCTTCGATTTGCTCTTCGGCGTCCGCCTGCGTCACCATCCATCGCGAGGTGTCGCCCGCCGCGATCGTGTTGAGCGTTTCGCCGGGCTCAAGCAGCACAGTCGTGACGTAGTTCGGGCTCGTATAGACCTCGTAGAGTGCGCCCGGCCGATAAGCGTAGATCTGCCGCGCCTCTTCAAACGCCGAAGCTGCCGGCGACTGCCGCGCCGCGCCGTTGGCGGAGGCGAGCGTTTCGACTGCGGTCGGCGTGCGCACCGTACGCCGCTGTGCAAACGCGGGCTGACAAAGCGCAACGGACAACGCCGCGACCGATGCAAGATGGACGAGCGCTCTCATCGTTCACGGCTCCAGGAAAAGTCCGAAATTAAGAGGCCCAGCGGATTGCCCGCGATTTCATCGGCATTGCGCGGCGGACGCGTCGTGACGGTGAAGACGCCGGTATAGACTTGCGGGTCCGTCGTGCCGGTGGCGTTGGTAGCGCGTTCGACCCAGGCGACTTCCCAGGACTGATCCGAGCGCGCCAGAATCGATCGTACTTCGACGGTGCGGCCCACTCGCCCAAGCAACAGGAACGGATCGTCCTGACGCGCAATCTCAGTCAGTTGCGCGGCGGCTTGCGGCGTCAGGAAGCGGTAGGCCTCCAACCAATTCTCGCGCAGAACGACGCCATCGGTCGGCAGCGTGCGCACCAGCCTGACGAAGCGTCCAAGATGATGCGCGATCTCGGCTTCCGACGGCGACCAGCGCCCGTCCGCCGCGCGTACGCTCATCACCTGCCCCTGTGGATCGACTTCGACGACGTGCACGAAGGTGCGCCGCTGCATGGCGACCGCTGTAAGAGCCAGCGCGAGCACGGCGGCGAGCGCCAGCGATCCGAACGCGATCGCGCGCCATGCCCGTGCAGAGAGAACCGCCGAGCCCATGCGCGCGTCCCATTCCTGGCGCGCCCGCGCATAGGGCGTGGCGGGCGGCTCAGGCGCGAATGACCGCGCCGGCGAGCGAAATGGAAAGCTCATGACTTGCCCCCGTTTGCAGGCGGCGCAGGCCTTGGCTGCATCGCCGCGTAATTGATCTGAGCAGGCTTGCCGCCGCCTGAGCTGCTGCCGCCCCCACGCCTGCCGCCGATGACGCGGCCGGCGAACTTCGCGCCAGCGCCAAGGGCGCCGGCGGTGTTTCTGATCGCCATCGACGTGATCATGGCGCCGCCGATCGTGGTGAAACCTGCGCCAATGGCGGTGCGGACGGCGTCAGAGCCGGAGAGATGCGGCTGGCCCTGCACCACTTCGCTCGCCAGCATCGGTGCGAACCATGCGAGCGCCAACACCGTGATGCCGAACAGCAGCACGTTGAGCACGCCGCCGAAATCGAGCGTGAAGGTCGCAGGCAGCGTGTTGACGAATGTCATCGAGACGGACGCGACGACGGCGAGCACAAAGAGCCGGATCGCGCACCCGACCACCCAGCCCAGCGGGCGCTCGGCCACCCACGCCGTGCCGTTGAAGACCCCCCATGGCAAAGCCACGAACGCGGCGAGCGAGCCAAGCTTGAAGGCAATCAGCGAAACGAAAAGCTGCAGCGCAAGCACAAAGAAGCCCAGCATCACCAGGAAGGCGGCGACCCACACTGTCAGCATCGACGCGAAGTCGGTGAAGATGTTCATGCCTTCGGCGAGCGCGATGGTGCGGCCGAAGAGTTCGACTCCGATCTGCCCGACGCGTCCGGGATTGTGCAGCTCCGCCATGGTCATGCCGCCGCCGCCGGCATTGAGACCGAGCTGCGCACCCGAGCGCACGATGGTTGTGGCGAGGAAATTCCAGTTATTGATCAGCCAGGCAAACAGACCGACGAACAGGACCTTGCGGAAGAACGGCGCCATGGGCGCTTCACCGCTCAGCGCCCATTGCGCGCCCGCCAATGTGATCGAGATGATGATCAGAGCGTTCAGCACATAGGTGACGTCGCCCTGAATCAGCCCGAAGCCAGAATTGGCTACGGCCAGGAACTGATCCAGGAACGAATTGACGGACGCGGGATCCATGGGCCTAGCCCTCGAATGCCGAGCGCGCCGCGTTGGGCGATTGATTGGTCTGAGCTGGAAACGCGCGGCGCTGAATTTCACGCGCGCGCTCTTCGCGAGCGAGACGCTCCATCCGCTCGGTCTCAAGCGCACGGCCTTGTGCAATCAAGAGCGCGTGGATTTCCGCGAGCTGCGAGGCTTGAATGCCCAGCAATTGGTTGCTGGCCTGGATGGCGCCCGTTTGCCCTTCGGCGCCTGACGAAGATTGCAACGCCCGGTCAATGCGCCCGCGCGTCTCATCCATGCGTTCCGCTGCACGCGCTTCCGCTTCCATGGCGCGCTGCAGGGCACGGCGGCTTTCCGCCATCCATTGGTCGGACTGGCCCAAGACACGCTCAAGATCGAAGTCTTCCCAAGTTTCGGGGTAGAGCGTGCGCAGATCGTCGCCCAGCTGGTCGACCTGAAATGCGATCCCCTGCGCGCTCTGGAAGAGTTCGCGCGCCTGGCCGATCGATTGGCTAAGTTCCGGCGAGAGCTGCAACGGGTTTTGCCGGAGCATGGCGGTGGCTTGCTCGATCTGACGGATCTGATTGTTGATCTGTTCTAGCGCCCGTGTCGCCTGCAGCAGATTCTGCGCAAGGTTGGTCGGATCGATAACCGTCATCTGCGCGCGCGCTGGCTGCGGCGGCGCGAACGTCAAGACGATCGCGAACGCGCCGGCCCAAAGCGTACGGAAGAATTTCGATTGCATCTCTCCCCTCCTATTCAGCCGCCAGCAGCGCCGGCGTGGCCTGTTGTGACCGTGTGTTGAAGCGCCTGATCGCGTCGGCTGCGGCCGGAAGACCGCGCAGGTCGAGCCAGGCCGCGGCGAAGCTCTCGCCGTGCAGATCGCTCAACATGCGATCCATCAGAGTGTGATCCTCGGGCCGTGAGCTCGCGACGAAGACCAATGCAGCGGGGCCAAGGCCGAGCTCAAACAGCCGGGCGCCGTCACGCGAGACCAGATAATAGTCACGTTTCGGCGTCGCGTGGGCGATCAGGTCGATCTGACGAGTGTTGAGACCCAGCGCCTCATAGAAAGCGCGGGATCTCGGTTCGCGCGCGCGGTCATTCGGCAGATAGATGCGCGTCAGGCAGGCCTCGATGATGGTCGATGCGATCGGGCTCGCTTCAACATCGGCCAGTTCCTGACTGGCGAAGAGGACGGCGACGTTCCTTTTGCGGAGGGTCTTCAACCAGTCTTGAATCTGCGCGGCGAACGCGGAGTCCCGCAGGAAGAGCCAGGCCTCATCGAGCACGAGCAAAGTCGGTTTGCCGTCGAAGCGGCGTTCGAGCATGTGAAAGAGAACCGGTAGCACCGCGGCCACGGCCTGCGGGCGTTTCATCAGATCGTCCATTTCGAACGCCTGGACCGCGCCGAAACCGAGCGTCGAACGATCGAGATCAAGCAAGCGGCCGAATGGACCGGCTTGCGTGAACGGCATGAGCGCCGCGCGCGCCTTGGCGTCCTGCACCAAAGCCGCGAACAGCGTCAGTGTACGGTCCTCGCGCGGACGCTCCGCCAGGATATCGAGCACGCGCCAGAGTTCGCTCTTCAGCTCTGGTTCGACGGTCACGTGCGCGACGGCAAGCAAGTCGCAGATCCAATCGAGCGCCCAGGCCCGCTCTTGCGCGTCGTCGATGCCTTCGAGCGGCTGCAGCCCTAGCGCATCCTCCTCGCCGAGATCGAAGAAATCACCGCCCAGCCCAAGGATCGTCGCACGCGCCGACTTGCCCTTGTCAAAGAGATAGACCTGCGCGTTCGGATATCGGAGCCACTGCGACGCTAGCGTCGCCAGCAGCACCGATTTGCCTGCGCCGGTTGGACCCACAACCATCGTGTGGCCGACATCGCCGACGTGGAGATCAAGACGGAATGGCGTGGCGCCGTCCGTCGCGGTCAGCATCAACGGCGGAGCGTCGAGGTGCACATTGCGCTCCGGTCCAGCCCAGACCGCGCTGGTGGGGAGCAGATGCGCGAGACTTGGCGTCAGTAGAATTGGACGGCGCACATCGGCGTAGGCGTGCCCTGGGAGCGAGCCGAGCCAGGCTTCGACAGCGTTGACGCTTTCGACCTGCGTGACGAAGCCCAGAGCATCCGCCACTTGCTGCACTTCGCGCACCGCTTCGCTTGCGGTGTCTTCATCGCTTTCAGCGATGGTGATGGTGAGCGTGGTGTAACCTGCGCCTACCGCGTCGGCGCCAAGCTCCTGCAGCGCAACGTCCGCATCGAGCGCTTGGTTAGCGGCGTCATTGTCGAGGAGCATCGCCTCTTCCTTGAAGAGCGCTTCGCGAAGCAGCGTCAGCAGTCCCTTGCGCTTCGAGAACCAGCGCTTGCGCGTCTTCTCCAACTCCTTGCGCGCTTCTTCGCGATCGAGTGGCAGGAAACGCGTCACCCACCGGTAGGAGATCGGCAGCCGGTTGAGCTGATCGAGCAGACCAGGCTCGGTTTCGGTGACATAGCTCCGTATCGAGATGATCTTGAGATGTTGCGCGCCGAGTTTTGGCGCGAGGCCGCCGATTAGGGCTGCATCAGGAAGCAGAGCGTCGAGGTGAAACGGCGTCTCCGGAACGGCGACGCAGTGTGCACGGTCCGAGATGCAATCGTGCAAATAAGTCAGCGTGTCTTCGTCGCTCAGCCACTGTGCGTACGGCGTCATGGTCTCGATCAGAGCCAGGAGCTGATCGGTTTCTTGGACGAAGCGCTCAAGGTGCAGGCGATAGTCCACCTGCGTGTTCGCGGGCGCGTCGCCGCCTTCGAACAACACCCTCTCCAGCTTGCCTTGACGCTCCGCTGGCGGCAGCCACGCAAGCGTCATGAAGTAGCGTGACTCAAAGCGCGTTCCGGTGGTCTCGAAGACGGTCTTGCGCTCCTCGTCGATGAGCCAGGACAACGCGTCAGGGAACTTGGAGTTGGGATAGCCGGGCACCGGCGCGCGGCGCGCTTCGACGTGAATGCACCAGCCGGACCCGAAACGGCGTAGCGCGTTGTTCAGCCTTTGGCTGGCGCCCATCAGCTCCGCAAGTGTCGCGGAATCGAGATCGGGACCGCGGAAACGCAGCGTGCGCTGGAAAGCACCGTCCTTGTTGAGCACGACGCCGGGCCCGACGAGTGCTGCCCAGAGCAGATAGTCGGAGAGCGTCGCGCTTGTTTGCCTGTAAGGCCGGAGGTCAAGCATGGGTGTTGCTCACGCTGCGAAGTAGACGGGCTTGGCGAGATGCCGGGGCCAAGTTTCGAGGAACCAGGGATCGCGCGCCGCCGCCCACGCCGCGGAGGCCTGCAGCACCATCCAGAGCGGCAGGCCGATGAACGGTTGTTGCAAGCCAAATCCGATCGCCGCGCCAACTGTGGCGTTGAGGATCGCAAAAGCGCGCGGCACCCCGCCCATCAGTATGGGACGCGTCAACGATGTCCTGAGCGGCAAGCGATAGCCTGGGAGGTCCTCTTCGCCGGTCATTGGTCAGATCACCGCGCCGCCGGCGAAGCCGAAGAAGTCGAGGAAGAACGAGACCGCCGCAAACATGATCGCGATGCCGAGGCCCACGAACGCGAGCTTGCGCACCCCGCCTCCACCCTCCGAGAAGATGATGGTGACGCCGGCGATCACGATGGCGATGACGGCGGCGGCGCGCGCGACGGGGCCGGTGATCGAATCCACAATCTGTTCGAGCGGCCCCTCCCAGGGCATGCCGCTGCCCGCAGCTTGAGCTGGGCCAGCTGCCAGAACGAAGAGCGCGATTGCGCCCGTGATTTTCGCGGCGCTGAGCAGCCGCGCCCGCTGCCGTGCGGTTTTCATGCTCTATCTCCCTCCAATGCCTTGGTCGCGTAAGCGTCGCCTTCGACGCTGCCGACCTCGATGATCTCAGCGATGGCGCGGCCGGTAGAGGTGCGCGCAATGAAGACGATTACATCCACCGCGCTGGCGATGAGCCGGCGCGGCGGATGCATGGCGGCCTCGGTCGCCAGATCCTCGATGCGCGCGAGCGCGTCGCTTGCCGAATTGGCGTGCAATGTGAGCAGGCCGCCGGGATGACCAGTATTCCACGCTTTCAGCACTTCGAGTGCGGCCCCGTCTCGCACTTCGCCGACGACGATACGGTCGGGTCTGAGGCGCAGCGTCATCTGCACCAGATCGCGCATGGTCACTGGCGGCTCGGTGCGTTTGGTCAGGAGTTGCACGCAATTGGGAGATGCGCATTGCAATTCAGCGGTGTCTTCCAGGATGACGACGCGCGATTGCTGGAACGCCCGCTCGGCAAGGAACGCGTTCAGCAGCGTGGTCTTGCCGGAGCCGGTGCCGCCTGCGACGATGATGTTGCGCTTCTTGGCGACAACATCGGACAGCAGTTTGGCCTGTTCGTCGCTGGCGATGCCGTCGGTCACGTAGTCCGACAGTGCGTAGATGCGTGATGGGCGCTTCCGAATGGCGATGATCGGCGCTTCGACCAACGGCGGTAGCAGCGCCTGAATGCGCGCGGCCGACGCCGGCAGGATTGCCGAGAGCGATGCGCGATGCTCGCCGACCGTGTCGCCCGCCTCGTGCGCCAAAAGCCGGATCGCGGTTTCGCGGTCTGCCGCGGACAAAGTCGCGCCCGTGCATTCAAGCCCTCTCCCTAGCCGATCAAGCCAAACGCGGCCGTCCGCATTGATGAGCGCTTCCACCACATCCGATTCCGAAAGCGCGTCTGCGATCGTTTGGCCAAGCGCGCGCGACAGCGCCGAACGGCGGCGTGTGCTCCCTACGTTGTTCGTGCCGATGGCGTGCGTCGCACTCATGGCGTCGCCGCCGCGTGCTCTGGCCGCTCACCGCCATTCATGTATGCGTTCGTGAGACGCTCGCTCAGATCGTCGCCGCCTTGCGGCGCGGTCAGGTCGTTGACAAGCAAGTCCAAGAACCGCGCAAAGCGCGCCTCGGCGCTGGCGGCTGCACTGTCCTCGACTTCGGGCTCAAGCGGCGGATTGTGTTCGAGCCAGACCCGGATGAAGAGCAGCAGGCACGCTTTCACCTGCGACTGTTCCCAGATCATCGTTTCGATCCGGGACTCGATGCGGCCCAATTGACGCTTTGCCGTACTCTCCTGCGCGCTCAGCGCATCTGGCGAGTTTGAAGCAAAGCGAGAGCGGATCGCATCAGCGATCACAGCGGAATCTGAACGCCCCTGCGCGGCGGCTGTGCGAGACACGACGCGCGCCAGCTCCGGATCGAGATAGGTTTTCATCGGCACGGTGGACATTGACGTCAAACTCCCGTGGCGCGTGCGCGCCGCGGCGCGTCGCTTGGACTGGGTGGTGGCGGTGGCGCCAGCGCTTCATCGGCATCGATGTCCCGGAAACCCGCCAGCGCGATCTCGGAAATCTTGCGGCCTGGCGGCGGTGGCGGAGGCGCCGCCGCAACGGTATCGCCGAAGAGATCGATCTGGCCTGCGACCGGCTGCGGCTTAGGCGGCGCGGTCGCGCGCGTACGGCGTGGCTGATACGCAGTCGCCGGTTTCCGTTCGGCAGGCAATTTGCCCAGTGGCTTGACGTCCATCCAATCGTGCGTGCGCGTGAGCCCATCGCATCGCGGCGCAGGAGGTAACAGACGCTGCGCGAAGATCGGCTCGGCATCGAAACAAAGTTTTTGGGCGCGCAGCGGCTTCATGCCGGAGGCGAAGATGAGCTGCTCATTACGCGGCAGACCGCGCACGTCGGCCGGCAGCATGAGCGGACGCCGTTCTTCGCGATAGGAGATCGATCCCTTGTGCGGGCCTAGGATCGGGCGGGGCCGATGCTCCGTTTGAGTCGGCCTTACCTCCCACACCTCCCCCGCCATCTGAGCGATGCGCTCAGCGGTTTCCGGATCAGCTGCGGCGAACGCGGTGACGATCGCGCAATTGTCGAGAATAACGTTTTCGCGCCCGTACGCCTTCGTTAGGTGATTGAGCGACTGGCAGACGAGATAGGCTTTGAGGCCATAACCGGCCATGGCGCCCATCATTGTTTCGAAGAAAGGCAGTCGCCCGAGCTGCGGAAATTCATCGAGCGCCATCAACAGCCGATGATTTTTCTTCCGGCCAAGGGCATCATGCGTCTGATCTTCCATTAGCGAGCGCGCGACCTGGTTTATGAAGAGGCGCATCAGTGGCATGAGACGCTGTGCGTCCGACGGCGGCGGCTGCAGATAGAGCGTGACCGGCTTACCGGCGCACATGAGGTCGCCGATGCGGAAGTCCGAGCGCGCGGTTTTCTCGGCGATGATGGGGTCCGCAAACAGACCGAAAAACGATTCCGCGGTCGCCTTGATGCCCGAGCGCAGCCGTTCCTCGCCGGCGAGATAGGATTCCGCCGCGTGCAACACTTCGGGATGCACCTGTGGCTCACCCGTTTGCGGGTGGTTGAAGTGTAACGTGAGCCGCATCTCTTCGGCGGTCTCGTCGAGATCGCGCAGCTTCTCGCGGACGACGGCGAACGTCTTGCGTTCAAGCGGCTCCGAATAGAGCACGTGCAGGATGACGCCGGTGATGACGATCTTCGCTGAGGCGTTCCAGAATTGCTCGGCGCCCTTGGTCTCGCCCTTCGGCTCGACGATCATTTCGACAATGTTCTGGACGTCGCGCACTTCGTTGGCGCCGAGCCGGACCTCCATCAGTGAGTTGAAGCAATTGGACCGGGGATCGGTCGGCGCGAAGCGGATGACGAGCCCAAGCTTGGCCCGGAATCCTGACGTACCCGGAAAGCCATGGCGCGCATCGCCGTGATCGAGTTCACCCTTTACGTCGAGCACCAGCGCCGAACCTGACCAGGAGAGGAGCGTGGGGATGACATGTCCCCTGCCCTTGCCGGAGCGCGAGGCGCCGATCAGGATTTGATGCTCGGGACCGTCGAAGGCGATGATCTCGCCATCGAGTTTGCCCAGGATCGCGCCTTGCGAAGCGAAGAGGCCTGCGGCCGCAATGTCGGGGAAACACGCCCACGCGTCTTTGCCGAACGGCCGCAGCGCGAGCGCGCGGCGAAGCAGCAGCGCGGGTGCAAGAAGCGCTAGCGCTAGTCCCGTACCTCCCACGAGAGACGCAAGTGCAAAGGGACGCGGATAATCCGAGCCCCATTCGCGCTCCCATTCCAGCCACGCCCATGGCCAGTAGAGTCGGACGCCATGCACACTAAGCGCATCTCCCAGCGCGGGCTGATAGCGGAAGATGTGTGCGAGCGTTTGCGTCGCGCCCACCGAGCCCAGCACGCTCACACACAGCACGAGCAGAGACATCTGAACGACTTGCTTGCTGGTGAACTGCATCGCCATGGCAACATTGTGCGGCAGCGACGAAACGGCCTACGAGTCATTGCAACCATCACGGCAAACACGCGTCCGCTCATAGCCGCTGGTTCGCGAGAATCGTCACCAGGATTGGGTGAATCCACTCGTCTGGGCGGACAACCGGAGATGTGATAGACTTGACCAAGGTTGAAGCTGGAGGACCGCGTGCAGTCCGCGCCTTTGATCGACGATGCCGTTCTGAATTTCGCGCAGGCGTGCGAAAACGCCGCCGCACTTCCTGATCTCGAACTCATTTGGCGCGACCGCATGCGCGCCCTGGGCTTTGCGTGCGCCGCTCTTGGCGGCCACGCCGATCCGCTGCATCCAGAGCGCACGACTTATGTCTTCTGCAGTTATCCAGGTGAATGGGTCGCGCATTATTCGACGCAGCGCTACTTTTTGATTGATCCCGTCTATCGCGCCGTCGAAGCCGGTGCGTCCGATTTTCTCTGGCATGATCCTGACTTCTATCAGGGGCTGGCGTGGCGCCAGCGCCGTATCCTGGCCGAAGCGCGCGAGTTCGGACTTCGGTTCGGCCGCACGCATGCGCTGGCGCCGACGCACTATCTCACCGCGTCTTCTTCCTTGGTCTCGGATTCAGTGGATTTCGATCCAGCCGCGTACGCCACGGCCAAACTGTCGAATGTCATAACACATCATCGCGCGGCGCTGCTTTGCGCCGCACCGCGGGGGCCTAGCCCGCGCCTGTCGCACCGCGAAAGCCAATGCCTGCAGTTATGCGCGCGGGGCCGAACCGACCCCGAGATCGCCCGCGAACTTGGCATTAGTGTCGCCACGGTGCGCCGCCACATTGAATCCGGCAGACTTCGCTTCCGCGTGTCGAGCCGAGTTCAGGCAGCCATCAGAGCGCTGCTCAGCGGACAGATTGAGCCTTAGGTGAGACGACCGTGGGGGTGAAGGCCAGACGTGCGCGACTCATCGCGCGAGAATCTGCGCGAGCTGCTCACAACCATCCTGCACCAGCGCAAAGACGTAGTCGTCGTTCCAATCGTAGGGGCCTTGGATGCGAAGCCCGAGTCTGATCTTCGCGAGCGCACCTTCGGCGCTCGTTGTACGCATCAGCACAATGCGCTGCGCGACGCGATGAAGGCGTCTTAGTCCCGGCTTGATCTTCCGATCTAGCGCACGCATCGCGCGCGCTTCTGCCAACCCTGAGCGACACGCTTGTGTGAGATTCATCGGCGTGCCTGCGATCCGGTCGCAGAGCGCGCTTTCCTGATCCTGCCATTCAAGCATCATCGCTTCGATCGCGTCGCGATCAGCGAACCACGCCGCCACCTTCGCCACAACTGGGTCTGGCTTCGGCGCAACTGCACTGGGCGGCAGACGCCTCAGATCCGTCGCCACCGGCTCGGCGCTGTGCGCATTGAGCGCCAATGGCGCGGCGGCGGCGGCGGCCCCGGCGATTAGATTGCGACGAGATAGCTTGGGCATGCGCCGCTCCGATCCAAACGCGATCGGCCTCACCCAGGATTGCGCAGGGCGAAGGAATCCTTCACCAAAGCAACCTCTGGCGTCGATACCGAACTGGTTATGAGCACCAGTAAGATGTGGGTCAAAATGGTTATTGTCAACACTATTCTGGTTGCAGCAACCAGTCACGCTGGCACATGCTCGTAACTGGTAACCAGCTCAAGGCGGCGCGCGCCCTCGCCGACGTCGATCAGCAGACTCTCGCGGTAGAAGCGCAAGTGAACGTGAACACAATTCGCGCAATGGAAGCGTCTGGCGCGGGCACCCTAACAAGCGGTCTGGCGACCATTCGGCGCGTTCAGGAGGCGCTAGAGCGCAGAGGGGTCGAATTCCTCAACCATGGGAATCCAGGGGTCCGTCTCAAATGATGCTGAGCCGGATATCTTCGCTGGCTGGAAGCGTAAACCCGCCATCAAGACTGACAGCGCCGAGATAGCGCTCGGTGTCAGATTTCGGTGGGCAAGAAAATGTGTGCTGCATCAACAGCTCGAACACACGGCTACACCGACCAAAGTTCGCAGCGCTTCGAAGAAAGCCCTTGCCAACGAAGAGCCGACCACACAGGGCCAGTTGTGCGCCATCAGACACTCTTTCCCAGTGGCCGGCAGGCTCGAAACCCGTCGCTCGCGCCCTGCCCGTCAATTCGGCACGCCGTTGCCCAAGTCGAACATTCGCTGCCGGCGAAACATCTTTAGTCATGGCGTAGTCGGAAATTTGATGGCCAGTATCTTGGACCTGCGCCAGTGTCTAACGGCGTCGCCGGGGATGTGGACCCCTCGCTGATACGGCAGCTGGCGCGTGAGACGCCGTGCGTCCGCGTAGACTTGGATTGTCCACGAGCCGTTGGCAGGTAAGCACCTTGAGTGCGACAGCTCGCGAGGCGCTCGGCGGCGCATCTCTTCGAGGAGGTGCGGCTCATGAAGGCATATGCAGGCTTAGACGTTGCCGACAAAACAACGGCGATTTGCGTTGTATCATCGGATGGTGAAACTCTTCTCGAGACGTCCGCGAACACTGACGCCGGCGCTATAAGCCAGGTATTGAAGCCGTATCGGCGTTCGCTGGCTCAAGTCGCTTGCGAATCTGGCAACAAATCGATGTGGCTCGCGCGAGAGATGCTACGCAAGAAATGGCCAATGATTTGCCTCGATGCTTTTCATACGCATTCGGCCTTGCGGGCATCGATCAACAAGACTGACGCGAACGACGCACGTGGGATTGCGGAGGTACTTTGCCGGGGAATTTACACGGTCGCGTATATCAGGAGCGAGCAATCCCAGGCATGGCGCACGATCTTGCTCCACCGCAAGGCCATGCTGCGAAAACGCCTTGAGCTCTCGCTTCTCGCGTCAGGCATCCTAAAGCAGGTCGGTGGCAAGCTCATGCGCGACGGAGACACGCTAGCTGTTGTCTCTCAGAAACGCCGCAAACTCGACCCCACGATGCGGGCCGTGTTGGAGAGCTCGATCGCCGTCATGAATGTGCTTCAAGTGGAGCACGAGCGATTGGACGCGGTCGTAGTACGGCTCGCGAATGCCGATCCAGTCTGCCGTCGCCTGATGACGATTCCTGGAGTTGGGCCGGTGACCGCATTCGCTTATCGAACCGCAGTAGAGAATCCATCGCGATTCGCGTCATCTCGCCTGGTTGCAGCGTATTTCGGCCTGACGCCGCGCGTGTATCAATCGGGAGAACGCTCACATACGGGCGCGATCAGCAAGCGCGGCGACTTGGAAGTGAGGTCGTTGCTCTATCAATCCGCCGGTAGCCTCATAAACGTGTGCAAGACGCCCTGGCGGCTACGGACGTGGGCGAAGGAGTTGGCGAAGCGAAAAGGATTCAAGCTCGCCGCGATCGCCTGCGCGAGGCGGCTTGCCGTTGTGATGCACCGCATGTGGGTTACGGAGCGTGATTTCGACCCTGGCAAATAGCAGCGCCGATCAAAGCCCTCTGTCCATTTCGGGCCAGACCTACGCCATCGCAAAGTTCTTCGAGCGGCCGGCGCGCCGCAATCATCGTTGGCTCGGATGCGCCACAAAACTGTCATTTGGCCCGAAGCGGCGACCGGCTAGAACTCGCCGAACTCCGCCGTTAGACATCAAACAACGAGGGGCCGCTTTCAGGGGCATCCCAGACCGAGCGCGTCAGCGTTGGCGTTTCAGGTTCATCCCATAAGCGGCCCTTGCCGCTTCTGCGCCGCATAACAGACGCTAGTCGGCTATTCGCCGAGGACATCACGCGACCGCCTCATCAAGGGCCCCGCAGTGGCAACGCAAG
>Ga0268299_1003528_pt1 | contig 14127 bp, 16 predicted proteins | sample NOBtaG_FD_193484 | JGI IMG/M metagenome (GOLD analysis project Ga0268299, IMG submission 193484) | Activated sludge microbial communities from bioreactor in Nijmegen, Gelderland, Netherland - NOB reactor | ecosystem: Engineered > Bioreactor > Aerobic > Activated sludge | place: Netherlands...
GCGCCAGCTCGGCTTCCCCTTCAAGGAGAACTGATATGGCAAAGAAGGCTCTGGTCAACAAGGCCGCCAAGAAGCCCAAGTTCGCCGTGCGCGCGTACACCCGGTGCAACCGGTGTGGCCGTCCGCATGCCGTGTTCCGCAAGTTCGGCCTGTGCCGAATCTGCCTGCGGGAGATGGCACACGCCGGCGAGCTGCCAGGCATTCACAAGAGCAGCTGGTAAGCCAGCACACGTTCGGCACAATAGGCCGGGACTCATCGAGTCCCGGCCTATTGTCGTCTGGACACCCGTTAGGTCAGCAGCTGCAAGGCTTCTCGAAGCTCGGGATAGTCCGGATCTTCAGCGAGTATCTTTTCAAGGTTCTTGCGGGCAGCCGCTTTACGATTTTGGCCCACATCAACAAGCGCCCGCTCCAGGAGAGCGCGGTGACGGATGGGTGCCGAACGGCTGCGGTTACGCAAGGCCTGGGTGAAAGATTCGCGGGCGGCGTCGTTGTAGCCCAGTTGCGCGAACGCGCGCCCGCGTAGGGCTAGGAGCAGTGCTGTGGTGTCGTCTTGGTTGGTGATGCCGGTGGTCATGTCGATGACGTCCTGGTGGCGATCGGCGCAGCTGTATAGCTCGGCCAGCGAGAGCGCGGCCGCCGTGGTGGGTTGGGCTTGTTCTGCGGTCCAGATCGCCGCCGCCAGGTCACCGGCGGCCTGGTGTAGTTCGGCTGCGGCCAGCAGCACAACGTCGTCATACAGGTGCAGGTCGGCGTTGATACCGGCGACGATTTGCACAGGCCAGGTTTTCCCCGGCAGGTAGGTGGTGCAGAACTGTTTCATCGGGTCGGTGATGGGTTGCACGGCGGCCCAGGCCAGCAGAGAGCGTGCGCGGGCCTGCGCTGCGGGGTTGTCAGCGCTGTGTTCGAAGTGAAGGAGGCCTTCGAGGGTGGCGGCCAGCGCCCGCGCGTAGGGGTGGTCGCGGCCGTGTTTGTGGCTGATCGCGCTGTAGTCGGCGGGCTGGCTGGAGTTCAGGATCGTGTAAAGGTCCTTTTCCCAGGCGGGGGCGAATATGCCTGGTTTTGGGGTCGGTGGCGTTGTGGCGGCGGTTGGGGTGGTTGAAGTGCGGCGGCCGGGGTTGGCGCCTGCGCTTGGTGCGCCGCGCAGGGTGCTTTGATGTGATAGCCCGGTTCCGGGTATCGATAGGGTGCGGCTGATGCGTCCGTTGGCGTGTTTGGTGACGCGTAGTCCCTTGCCTCCCAGGGAGTATCCGAGTCCGCGGGTGCTGACGTTGAGGCGTACGCCGGGGATTATTTTGATGGACTTGCTGAGCCGAAAACCCATGGGCCCTCTTCTACAGTTCGTATCCGGCGGGTACCGGTGGGTGGGTCCAGTCCACCACAGGTTCGGTGGCCGGCGGCGCGGGTTCTGGGGTGTGGTCTTCGTCGACGGTAACTCCGAAGTCGCGGGCCAGTCCGGCTAGCCCGTCGTGGTAGCCCTGTCCGACGGCGCGTAGTTTCCATGCCCCGCTGCGCCGGTAGAGTTCGACGGTGACGGCGGCTGTTTCCACGGTCATATCGGCGATAGTGAAGGTGGCGACGGTGGCGCCATGTGGTTCGGTGATGGCGATGGTGACGGGGCCGAGGTCCGCGAGGCGTTGGCCTGGGCTGTAGAGGCTCAATGTGATGGCGACAGCGTCCAGGCCGGGGTCGAGGCTGCGCAGGTCCGCGCGGATGCGGTCGTGGATCCAGGGCGGGCTGTGTTGCTTGCCGAGGTGTTCGATCGCCTGATCGGTGGACAGGGCGTGGTTGTAGAACACGAAATCGTCGTCGCCGCGGACGCGGCCGTCAGATAGCAGCAGCGCCGATAGGTCGGCGTCCAGGCCGGGGGCGTGCGTCCAGCGACACGCGATGGTGATCAATTCCGTTGCAAGGGCACAGTTTTGCCCTTTACGGAGCTCGATGGCGCACGCCCCTGAGCTGTGGGTTACTTGCTGCCCGCGGTCCATTTCATGCCCCACCCGTAGGTGCGGTCCAGGGTGGATTGGCTGCCGTCGATGTAGCGCACTTCCCGGGTGACGTCGATGCCCGAGCCGGTGTTTTGCAGCAGGGCGATCGCACAGATGCGGGCGCTGTTGCTCGCCGAGTCAAGTTTGACCTCGACTTGTGGGCCCGAGGTGGGAAACAGGGTGACTACGCCGTCGACGGCGGCCCAGTTGGGTGCACCTTCGTAGATCATCGCGAAGATCAGGATGCGCCGGAAAAGTTCGGGTCGCGACAGGTCGATGTGCATGTTTTCCCCGCCTGCGGCGCTGCCGGTGCGGTCGTCGGCGTCCAGCTTGATATGCGGGGCGCCGGTGAGGCTGCCGAAGGCGTTGCCGAGTGCCTGAACGACGCCCTTGTCGCCGTTGGACAGCTCATAGAGGCAGCCCAGGTCAAGATCTACCCCGCCGCCCCCCGATGGTCCGGCGAGTTTGGACAGGAAGCCTGTTTTGGCCTGCCCGGCGCCTTGGCTCCAGTTTAGGTTGACCCGCATCGCGCCCTGTTGACCTGCCTTGGTCAGGCTGACTGTGGGAGCGGCTTTGGTCAGGCTGATCTTGCTCAGATTCACAGCGGGCTCTTGTGCCGGGGCTGGTGTGGATGGGCGGCGGTTGTAGTCGATGGCCATGGTGTCTATTTCCCCCTTGTTGTCGATGGCATGTAGTGGCATGGATTTGGTGGGGACGATACCGAGGGTTGCGCCCGCTGTGAGCGCTTTGTCTCGGTATCGCCCCCGGGCGGTTACGGTGCGGCCGTCAGCTCTGCAGCTTTGGTGGTTTCTGCTGCTGCGAGCCGCTTGTTGCGTACCACGCTGGAGATGAACGCCGCAGCGATGAGTACGACACCGATGAGGCCGGTCGCGATCTCGTTGACGTGCACACCGAGTGACACCAGCAAGATGACTGCCAGTGCGCCGATCGCCCAGTGCGCGCCGTGCTCGAGGTAGACGTAGTCCGACAGGGTGCCCTTGCGGACCAGGAAGATGGTGATGGACCGCACGAACATGGCGCCGATGAATCCCAGGCCCAGGGCGATGATGATCGGGTCGGTGGTGATCGCGAAGGCGCCGATCACGCCGTCGAAGGAGAACGAGGCATCCAGGACTTCCAGGTACAGGAACAGGAAGAAACCCGCCTTGCCGGTGACGGTGGCCAGCTGGGACGGCCCGGCACTGGATTCTCCGGTTTCTTCGTCGTCGACCTCGAACATCGATCCCAGGCCGTCGACCACGATGTAGGTGAACACGCCCAGTACTCCCGCGACCAGGACGGTGGTTCGGTGTGCTTCATCGGCGAAGAATTCCGAAGCAACAACCAGCGCCCCTAAGGCCACTGCGACGGCGAGCTGATCGAGCTTGCCGGCACGACCCAGGGGCCGCTCCAGCCAGCTGAGCCAGGTGATTTCACGTTCCTCGAAGATGTAGTTCAGGAACAGCATCATCAAGAACATGCCGCCAAATGCTGCGATCTGCGGATGGGCTGCGGTCAACGCGGTTTCATAGCTTGGCGAGCCATCCGGGAAGTACGCCGCGCCGTCTGTGGGCGGATGTAGCGCAATGGTCAGCGCGCGCACGGGGTCCAGGCCCGCGGTGATCCACACGACTGCCAGCGGGAACACCAGCCGCATCCCGAATACTGCGATCAGGACACCGACCGTCAGGAAGATCTTCTGCCAGAACTCACTCATCCGCCGTAGCACGGTGGCGTTGATGACCGCGTTGTCGAACGATAGCGAAACCTCGAAAATGCCGAGGATGGCGCACAAAATGAACGCCTGAGGCCCCCCATAAAGGAAGGCCACGATCAGCGCGACAGCGCTGACCACCAATGAAGGTCCGAATATGCGCATGGCCATCGGGTGCCCCTTTCTCTCATTTTTTAGATGCGCGCCCGCCCAGACGGTGCCGGGCGGGCGCGCGGTGAACGTGTTGAAGTGGCCGACTAGACGTTGACGCCGTAGTCGGTGGCGATTCCCTTCAGGCCCGATGCGTAGCCCTGTCCGATGGCGCGGAACTTCCATTCGGCGCCGTTGCGGTAGAGCTCACCGAACACCATCGCGGTCTCGGTGGAGGCGTCCTCGGACAGGTCGTACCGGGCGAGCTCTTTGCCGGTGGCGCGGTCAACGACCCGAATGTAGGCATTCTGGACCTGGCCGAATGACTGGCTGCGGTTGTCCGCGTCGTAAATCGAGACGGGGAAGTAGATGTTGGTGATGGTCGGCGGGGTGGCCGCCAGGTCGATGTGGATGACCTCGTCGTCGCCTTCACCTTCACCTGTGAGGTTGTCTCCCTGGTGCGCGATCGTCTTCTCCGGCGACTCCAGGTTGTTGAAGAAAACGAAATGGTCGTCGGAGAGCACCTTCTTGTTCTCGCCGCAGGCGATCGCGCTGGCATCGAGGTCGAAATCGGTACCCGTGGTGGTGCGAACATCCCAGCCCAAACCGACCGCCACGGAGGTCAGGTTCGGAGCCTCCTTGGTCAAGGAAACGTTGCCGCCTTTACTCAGACTGACGCCCATCTATAACTGCCTTTCGTAGTTAGAAGCCCCCGCGGCGCGCTGTTGTCGCACGGTGGTCGTCACCCCCTCTTCGGTGACGACTTCCAACGGTAATACATGGGGGTGACTTCTCGGGTGAAGAATAGGCCCCGGAATGCGCGAGTCTATGAAAGGTACGTCGTAGACTGTCGGTATGCCCATTCGTTGGATGAGGGCGTCCCGGGGAGAAAACTTCGAGGGGGAAGCCAGACAGGTGCCCCCTGATCTCACCGAGGCGTTCCTTGATATGGATAAGCGCCAGGGGATCGCACAGGGTGCGGTCTCGATCGAGGCCTCTTTGCGGCCAGGTTCGCCGGTGGCTGTCGAATGGGAACCTGTGCAGCAGGCTTGTTATGCCGCGGTGACCGCGTATCTGTCGCTGACCGGGGAGTCCTCTCGGGGCGCGCCTTCAGTGGGCGAGGTGCGCCAGATGCTGAGTAAGGCTTCAGCTGGGGTGGATGAGTTCTATCGCAGGAATCAGCAGACCCTTGAACGGGCTACAGCCGCGGCCGCGGGGGCCGCCACCAAGGCCGACTCCGCAGTGGCCGAGGCGCACCGGGTGCGGCAGCGTCTCACTGGCGCCGACCAGCAATGGGCCAAGTATCGTTCCGTGGTGGCCGCCAATGATCTATTGGACGTCAACGTTATTGAACTGCAGTCAGCGCGCGAGCGCGGAGACATCCTCGCCACCGACACCGCTGCTGAGAGGGTGCGTCGTGCGGCCAGTTCGCTGGCTGAGGCGTTGACGGCCGCGCCGGGCCGCGCCGAGGAAGCCCGCCGCACCGTGGCGTCGGTCAGCACCCGTGCCGCGGCGGTTCGCACCCGCGCGGCCGGGATGGCTGAGAACTTCTCTGCCCTGCTGCGAGAATTCAACGCCGACTGCTCGGCAGATCTGGTAGACAATGGGCAACAGAGCCGGGTCGACTTGGACCGTGCTGATGTTCTGTTGCGACGGGGGATGAACGTATTGGGGGAAGGCAGGCCAGAAGAGGCGTTGGAGCTCGTCCTGCAGGCACGTGAGGCGGTCAGCAGCGCTGAAACCTTGGTGGAGGCGGTGCGGGAACGGCTCGTGTTGATGCGGTCAATCCGCGAGAATCCAACGCAACGCGAGACGGAAGTACGATTTCGCTTACGTGATGCTCAACGGCTGGCGGTCAATCAGGGGGTTGTCAACGAATGGGGCCGCGCCCTAGATGCACAGGTCGACCGGATCAACCGGATCGTGGAGGCGTTGAAGGGCCGCCATCCCGACTATTGGAAATATCACAGCGACTTAGAAGAGGTGTCAAAGTTCGTGTCTAACATAGTTTCTCGCATAAGAAAGGGTTCAGTGACATGACATACCGGGGCGCAGCGGCCCCGTCGGGGGGGATCGCACATTTTCATCATCTCGACGCCGCACAACGATCAAAGCTTTTCCTTAAGCCGCCGCAGGTGATATCAGCCGACGCGCAGCGCGACGTACTGGCTACAGCGTTGGGGGCCACGCTGTATATCCCCGCTGACCGTGCCGATTTGGCGGCTACCATCGCCAAGCGTGCCAGTGAAGGCATCTGCTCGATGGTCCTTGACTTGGAGGATGCCATCGATGAATGCCGGCTTGCTGATGCTGCGCAGAACGCGGTCAACGCTCTTACGCAATTGGCAACCAGCGGTGGCGCTCACACCGCGGCGATCTTTGTCCGTGTCCGCACGTTCGGTTGCATCGACATCGTCGTCGATAAGCTGGCCGGACGACCTAATGTTCTTGCCGGGTTTGTGATTCCGAAATTTTCGGCCGCGACCGGCGCGGACTATCTCGCTGGAATTGAAGCCGCTGCAGGAAAACTTGGCAAGCGTCTGTATGCGATGCCGGTCCTTGAATCCGAGCCGATTCTGTACCGGGAGAGTCGTGATGCGGAGCTGCAGGGCATCGCGGAGATCCTGGGTTCCCACCGCGACACGGTGCTGGCGGTGCGGATAGGAGCCACTGATCTGTGCGGTGCACTGGGCATCCGCCGAGACCGCGATCACACAATCTACGACGTGAAGGTTGTGGCCGACGCGATCGCCGATATTGTGAATCGATTGGGCCGCACCGACGGAACAGGGTTCGTAGTGACCGCACCGGTATGGGAGTACTTCGCCGACCATGAACGCCTATTCCGGCCGCTGCTGCGCACCACCCCGTTCGCCGAGCATGACGCGGTCCGATTCCGCGACAAACTCGTCGGCCGCGACCTCGATGGTCTGCTGCGGGAAATCAGTCTGGACCGCGCCAACGGTCTATGCGGCAAGACAGTCATCCATCCCACGCATGTGGCAGCGGTGCACGCCCTATCGGTGGTGACACACGAGGAATATCAGGACGCCGCCGACGTGGTAGAAGCAGAAGCTGGCGGCGTACGACGTTCGGAGTACCGCAATAAAATGAATGAGCCCAAGCCGCACCGTATTTGGGCGCAGCACGTATTGCGGCGCGCGAAGGTCTTTGGTGTAGCCAATGAAGGGGTTACGTTCGTGGATTTCCTGACCGCTTTGGCCAGCCGCTGATGGCCGCGCCGCGGGCGTGGACCGCATGGAACTTCGGTCTAGATGTCCTTGATGATCGCGGCAGCGCCCCTGAGAGCGTGCATGACCTGGTTGTTCCCGGCTTGCGTCGAAATCCGAAGCGTGCCCATCTGCTGGTGTCCACCGTGCTGGGCAAGCACATCCCTGTTGCGGCTAAGGAAGTGCTCGCGGCAGGCCGGCGCCTGGCCGCCCAGGTTTCCGCGCTGGATGTCGGCGAGGTGGACGTATTGGGAATGGCTGAAACTGCAACGAGTTTGGGGCACTGCGTTGCCGATAGCCTGAATGCGGCAGTATACCTGCACACCACACGGCGACCTGCTATGCCGCAGTGGGTGTATGCGCAGTTCCAGGAGGGGCATTCACACGCTACCGATCACAGCTTGCAGCCAAGTAGCCCAGCGGTGTTCGACGCCGCGCGTCCTCTGGTGATTGTTGACGACGAGATCTCCACCGGCGATACCGCGTTGGCGGCCATCGCCGCGTTGCAGCAGCGCCAGCCCAGGGCTCGATACGTGGTGGCCTCGTTGGTCGACATGCGCACCCAAGCTCAGCAACACGACGCGCACGAAGCGGCCGCCGCCTTAGGTACCAGGGTTGAGTTCGTCAGCCTCGGCAGAGGCCGGGTTGTGCTTCCTGATGGACTCACTGAGCAGGTATGCGCGCTGCAGGCCCCACAGCTCGATGACCTCCAGGGCCGAGCGGGCAGTGTGTTGCACATCGTGTTGCCGTGGCCAAAGTATGTCCCTGAAGGTGGCCGGCATGGGTTCTTGCAGCGAGACCGGACGGGGTTTGAATCCGCGTCCGTAACAGCCCAAGATCACCTTGCGCGGCATCTGGATCACGCCCGGCCTGTGCTGGTTGTCGGGCATGAGGAGCTCATGTACCTGCCGTTGCGCCTGGCGGATCATCTTGCCGATCGGGGATTTCAGGCAAGGTTTCAATCGACGACCCGGTCCCCGGCGTACGTCTGCCAAGAAGATGCCTATCCGTTGCGGCGCGGGTGGACGTTCCGGGCCTGCGAGCATAGCGATGGCGCACCTCGGTTTTTGTACAACGGTTGGCCGGCGGGACCTCAGGGCGTGCAGCTGGTGCTGGTCATGGATCACCTCGCGGCAACTGGAGATCTTCATGTCGCCGATGTCCTCGCCGACGCAGGCTACGACGTGATCGTCGCGCAAGTCGATACCCCTGATGTCGCGACCCTGGCCACCGCGCGGGAGGGCCTCTCATGAGCAACCCATTGCACGGCCCCAATTTCGGAAGCTACAGCGCTGATGAGGTGAGCTGGCTACTGACAGATTTCTCTGATCTCACGCTAGAAGCTGACACCGTGCTACGTGAGCGGCAAATCCAAAGCGGCAAAGCACATTATGCCGAATCTTTGCCGATCGAGTTTCAGCCCGACGGTGCCTATCAAGACCTTTTCGAGGTGGTCCTGGCGCAGACAGCGCCGCGACTAGCGGTCTCGGTGGGTGTGGTCACCGAGCTGGTGCTCGCCGAACGCGGCCACGACATCGCCTTGGCATCGCTAGCGCGGGCCGGGACACCCATCGGCATCCTGATGCGGCGGTGGGCCCAACAGTGCCACGGCCTGCAGTTACCCCACTATGCGGTCTCGATCGTGCGCGATCGTGGAATTGACTCGGCTGCACTGCAACATTTAGCCGAAAACCATGCCCCGTCGACGGTTGTCTTTGTGGACGGCTGGACAGGTAAGGGTGCGATCACCCAGGAACTCACCGAGGCTCTTGATGAGTACGCGGACCGAACAGGTGTCCGGTTCAATCCAGATCTGGCCGTACTCGCCGACCCGGGACATTGTGTGCGTACCTTCGGGACCCGCGATGACTTCCTGATTGCATCAGCGTGCCTGAATTCCACTGTATCGGGGCTGATTTCACGCACCGTGCTGAATCCAGCCTTGATGAGACCGGGGGATTTTCATGGCGCAAAGTTCTATCGGGAACTGGGCCACGCGGACCGGTCCGCGGCGTTCCTCGACGCAGTAACCGCTAGATTCGACGAGGTCCGCTCTGAGGTCGATTCTCAGCTCGAAGCACTCCGCGGGGCAGATCGCGAGCCAAGCTGGTCGGGACTGCAAACGGTCCGAAAGATCCAGCAGGAGTACGGGATAGCGACCAGTAATTTCGTGAAACCGGGGATCGGGGAAACCACCCGGGTGCTACTGCGGCGGTTGCCCTGGAAAATCGTGCTACGTGATCCTGACGCTGCTGAACATCGGCATATCAGGATGCTGGCCGAGGCCCGCGGCGTACCGATCGATTACGACCCTGACTTGGCGTACGCCTGTGTCGGGCTGGTCAAGGATGTCGCATCATGACCGCCTCGGCACTGCTGGCCAGTGATCTCGATCAAACCCTCATCTACTCCCGGCGACACTTGCCCACAGATGCTCACGAGTTCTCATGCGTCGAGATCTATGAGGGGCGGCCGATTTCGTACATGACCGAGACGGCTCGCGTGCTACTGACCGATTTAGCGCGGCGACATATCGTGGTCCCCACCACCACCCGCACCGTGGAGCAGTATCAGCGAATCATGTTGCCTGGCGGCCCATACCCGATCGCGATCACCACTAACGGCGGCGATATCCTCATTGACGGTGCGCCCGATCCGAGCTGGAGGTCAGGGATCCAGACACATATCGCGGCCGAGTGTGCTGGGCTCGATGATGTTGTCGCAGAACTGCTGACCCGTATTGACGACAACTGGGTGCGCAATATGCGCACAGCAGGAGACCTGTTCTGCTATCTGGTAGTAGACGAAGCTTTGACGCCAACAGATTTCGAGCACAACTGGCAGCAGTGGTGCGCTCCCCGCGGCTGGGGCGTGTCGCGGCAAGGCCGCAAGATATACACCGTCCCGCAGGTACTGTGTAAATCCCGAGCGATCGCCGAAGTACGCCGCAGGCTCCTTGAAGAGGGCCAATTGGCCACAGATGCACCAGTTTTCGCCGCCGGCGACGGTTCCTTGGACGCCGAACTTCTGCAGTACGCCGACTTGGGGATCCGGCCGGCGCACGGAGAGCTCCACCAACTCGACTGGCATCGCGACAACATCATCGTGACCACAACATCAGGTGCGCGCGCAGGTGAGGAAATCCTGCGGTGGTTCACCAACACCGCCGCCAGCGTCAACGGCGGGGCCCAGAACACAGACATGCAATCCGCATCGAGCAGCATCGGCCAAGGAGGACAACAGTGAGTGCAGAACTAGCCAAGGGGCAAAACGGTGCGTTAACTGACACCAATCTTGTGGTGTCAGTGCAGCTGTCAGCACCGGCTGACCTATCTGCGCTGCTTGTGACCGAGAGCGGCAAGGTCCGTGATGACGCGGACTTCGTGTTCTTCAACCAGCCGACCGGGCCGGGAGTGCGCCTAGTTCCTGGCTCCGTGGGTCAGCCCGCCAGTGTGGCTATCGACTTGAGCGCGGTGCCCGCCGAGATCGCGAAAGTGCGTGCTGTCATTACGTTGGACAATCCATCGACCACCTTCGGCTCGTCCGCGCCGCCGGTCGCGTGGGTCGCCAATAGTGCGGGCCAACAGCTCTACGAGTACCGCATCGACGGGTTGTCCAGCGAGTCCATTGTCATCGCCCTGGAGATCTACCGCCGCGACAGTGCCTGGAAGGTCCGCGCGGTCGGCCAAGGGTACGCGGGCGGTTTCGCGGCGTTGGTCACCGATCACGGAGTCAGCGTCGAAGACGCTCCCGCGCCGCAGACCCCGCCGGCCGCCGCCCCACCCCCACCACCACCGTCAGCTGCCTACCCGCCGCCACCTCCGCCAAGCCCACCGGCGGCTCCTGTCCCTGCTGCATCCACAACGCCCAGTGCGCCCGCTGAGGTCAGTCTCACGAAGTCGAAGCCGGTGAGTTTGGCGAAGGGGCAACGAGTCTCGTTGCGTAAAGATGGCGGTGTGGCGCTCACCCAGATTCGGGTGGGGCTGGGGTGGGATCCCATCAAGAAGTCGGGGCTCTTCGGGAACCGCACACCCGATATCGATCTGGATGCCTCAGCGGTCCTGTTCGCGGACAGTCAGATCGTTGACGTCTGCTACTACGGGCAGCTCGCATCCAAGGACGGCTCGATCCGGCACCAGGGCGACAACCTTACCGGTGAAGGTGAGGGTGATGACGAGACGATCAATGTCGACTTGACCCGTATCCCGGCCCATATCAACACGGTGATGATCATCGTCACCTCCTACCAAGGCCACAGCTTCGATCAGTTGAGTAACGCGTTCTGCCGACTCGTCGATGCCACCAGCGGTGCAGAACTTGCGCGGTACACCTTGCAGGGCGCTGGTATGCGGTACACCGCCATGCTGATGGCCAAGTTCTACCGGGATGAGGGTGGCTGGAAGATGCAGGCGATCGGGGAGGGTATGCAGGCGAAAACCCCTCGGGACGCTGGCCCGAAGCTCGCACGATTCCTCGGCTGACCTGCGCAGTGGCTAAATCCCTTACGGCCGGGCAGAACACGCCACTGCGGCAGCAGATGCTCCGCTGCGTGCTGCCTGGCGCGACGTCGGCGGCTGTGCTTCTCGATGGTCAAGGTCATGCGGCCGGTGCGGGATGGCTTGTAGCGGGGGGTTCCAACACTGTTGCGGGAGTGCAGGTGTGCGCTGCCGGGATCGTGGATATCCAGGCCGCTGATCTACCGGCCGATGTGCACAAGATCTTGTGTATTGCCCTTGATGCGCCGACACAATCGCCTTTAGTGTGCTTGCTGCACGCGGGTTCTGAGGACTTCGCGTTCACGATTGGCATCGCAGATATACACCCGGCGCTGATCTGCTTCGAGGTTTATCGCCGCGACAGCGTTTGGAAGCTTCGGGCAGTCGGCCAGGGATACAGCGGAGGTGCTCCCGAACTGCTACGGGCACACCAGATTGCAGCGCCACAGGCACAGACGCAAATAGGTGGTGAGAACCCCCCTGCGCCGGCCGTGTTGCAGCCGCTCGGCGATGCGGACCCCTTGCAGCGGATAGCGATGATCCATGAAGACGCAGCCCGAATCACCGCTTCATTGTTGTCCGCGAAAAGTTTCGCCGAAACACGACTTGATGGCGAAATGTCGGCGGCCCTTGAGAACCCGGGCACCCGTCATAGCCCGCAGGTGCAGCAGGACATCGCCATCGCCCAACGGCGCTGCGACGAACTCGCTGCCCGCGCCCAAGCGGACTACGACCGGGACGCGGCGCACTTAATTGCCGAGCTTTCTGACCTGGATTCTCAGCTCCCGGCAGCATTAGCACCTTGGGCGGCGGGGAGCTGGCAGCGAGCTGTCACTGCCAGCCCAGGGATACGCGTGGGCTCGGTGATCAGAGAAGACATGGGGCCGTTGCGGGTTCCTGTGTGTTTACCGGCGCCGCTTCCCCGGCCGGTGTGGCTGGACACGGCCGGCGCCCAGGCCGCGGCGCCGGTTGTGGGTGCGTTGGCGTTGCGGCTACTGGCCGCCAGCGGTACGGCAACACTGGAAGTCCTCGATATCGGTGGCGCACTGGGCACACTGTGGGGCCTGCTCGGCGCGCACATGCCGCGACCTGCTGTCACCAGCATGTCCGATCTGCTGCCACGCCTGTACCAACTTGCGCAAGACGCTGATCTTGCCGGGTTGCGTTATCACGCCGAGGGTGTGCGTGATGCCGCTCGGGTGGTTGTGTTCACCGACTTTGGTTATGCGATTGGGGAAGACGTCGCTGAACTGACGGCGGTGCTGCTGAACAAGTCCGCGGCGGCGGGTGTTTCGGTGATTTTCACCGGTGACGCAGACTGGGGAAGCGCCGCACCCACCGCACTGCAGCGGGCGATCGCACAGGAGTGTCTACATATTCCCGTCGGGTCGGCCGCCCTGCAGTTAGACCGATGGACTCAGACGCCCTGGGAATTCACCGCCGACGCAGTCGGGGCCGATGATCAACTAGCGCAAGCTAGTTCGGCGGTACGGCAATCCAAGTAGCGATCTGCTCACCGATTACCGGATGTGAGGTTCACCTGATTCGAGGGGGCATTACACCCACCGGCTGAACCGCTCGCGCAAAGCGTTGAGCTCGGCAGAAACTTCGGCGTAGGACACGATGCTTCCCTGCGCGGGGCGAGTAATAGGCCCGTGTTCTTCGCGCCAGCGGATCAGCTCCATGAGCTCTGTGAGAATGGTTTCGTCGCTATGGAAGATCGCGTTGATGTGCTCAGCCACTATGCAGGCCAGGTTGCCGGCCTCTGCGGTGCGCGCGGTGACGTCAATCCGTACCTGTTCGGGTGTGATCCCGACGAATCCCATCGCGGGCGGCGCAGGGTGGAAAGCGAGGATCTTCCAGCCGCGGTCCATGAGTTCTTCCACATACCAGAAGGTTTCACGTAGGTAGGCGTTCACTTCGCGGTCGATACCTGGGATGTGTTCCCAGCATGCAGTAATTCCGTCATCGTTGCGCACGAAGGGGTTTCCTTTCGGTTTGTGTACGCCGCGGGCTGCGGTGTGTCGCTCAGAAGGGTGGCGGTATGAGTCGCTCGACGTCCTGTTCGGTGGCTCCGTGGTCGAGCATGTCGGCGGCTTCGCGGAGGTTGTGGGCTTCGCGGACGTACATGTCGGCGGCGTCGACGATTCCTTGTTGGCGGCAGCGGTCGGCGCGTTGGTCAGTCCGTGCTGCCCACCAGCGGTAGTAGCGTGCGAGTTTGGCGGAGCGGCGTCGTGGGGCTCCGCTGGGGTGGATCGTGTCGAGCAGCGTCTCGGCGCGGTGGAAGCTGCTCCTGACGATTGTGCTGAGCATGGTGGTTCCTTCCGGTCGATGCGGGGTATCTCTCTGCTTATAGAGCCGGCCCATCGAAGTGGTCATTGATCGCGCCGAAGTGCACCGTTGTCCCCAATGGCGGCGCCTAGCGTCACTGAAATGCAGGTTACGCCGCCGGGGACCAGGTATGCCGGATCCTGAGAACTCTTTGTCTGGACGGCGTTTCGGCGCGCGCAGCCGTGTGGTCTCTTAGCTGGTGTGAGTCTCGGTGAGGT
>Ga0268299_1003529_pt1 | contig 14121 bp, 13 predicted proteins | sample NOBtaG_FD_193484 | JGI IMG/M metagenome (GOLD analysis project Ga0268299, IMG submission 193484) | Activated sludge microbial communities from bioreactor in Nijmegen, Gelderland, Netherland - NOB reactor | ecosystem: Engineered > Bioreactor > Aerobic > Activated sludge | place: Netherlands...
TCAACTGCGGCTTCCACGTGTAATTGTCCTGAACCAGAGAGTAAAAATTGTTTTGTTTGAATATCTCGGGTATAGCGAAGAGCTTGGTCTTCTTCTAGCATTTTGCTTAGTGCAGTAGAAAGTTTGTCTTCATCTTGTCTTGATTTAGGCACAATAGCAAAGTTTATAGCAGGTTCTGGGAAACGTACAGGTTGATAAAGAATTGGGGTAGCTTTATCAGCAAATGTATCACCTGTTGCTGTTTCTTTTAATTTAGTAACAGCAATAATGTCTCCAGCATTTGCTTCTGTGATTTTCTCCATTTTGTTGCCTTGAATTACGTGGATTGGCCCAAGTCTTTCTGGCACACCTTTGCTTAAGTTATAGACTGTAGCATCGGCTTTAATTACTCCAGAGTAGATTTTACACAAAGTAATTTTGCCAAATTGATCTGCAACAGTACGGAAAACAAAAGCTGAGTAAGGCTCAGAACTATCAATTTTACGGCTAACTTCTTCTGCATCAGCTTCATTACTAGATTTCCCTGTAACTTCAACAAAATCTGCTGGAGAAGGTAAATAATTAATAATAGCATCCATTAAGCTTTGGCTACCCATATTGTTAATAGCAGAAGTTGCAAATACAGGAACTAAACGTCTTTCTAAAATAGCTACTCTAATACCAGGTAAAATATCTTCTTCTGGCAAAGTTCCTAGCTCAAAAAACTTTTCTAATAAAGCGTCATTACCTTCAGCTATCATTTCAATTAAAGCTTCCCTTGCCGAACTAGCTTCATCCTGCAAATCTGCTGGCACATCTACTTCCTTCATTTTACCGCTACCATCGGTTTCAAAGGTAAAGGCTTTCATCTTAACTAAATCTACTACACCACGAAAAGATTTTTCACTTCCTATAGGTAAATGTACAGCTATAGCAGCACGTCCAAAAACCTCATTTATTGAAGCTAAAGTATTTTTAAAATCAGCGCGTTCATACTCCATCTTATTGATTACAATAGCTTTAGGTAGGTTAAATTCTTCTGCATAAGACCAAGCTTTTTCTGTACTTACACCAATGCCACTAACAGCATCAATAACAAAAAGTGCTGTATCACATACACGAAGCGCGCCACGTGCCTCATGAATAAAAGCACTAGCTCCAGGAGTATCTAAAAAGTTTATTTTATTGCCTTTCCACTCAGCATAAGCTGGAGTGGTTAAAATTGACATTTTTCGAGCAATTTCTACTTCATCAATATCTGTTGGAGCCGTACCATCAGCAACACGCCCCAAACGGTTAACTGCTCCAGAGCTAAAAAGCATTGCCGCAATCAATGAGGTTTTTCCTGCTTGCCCATGACCGACAACGCCGATATTACGAATTTCCTGTGTTGCGTAGACCTTCATTAAAACCCTCCACGTATGATTTAAATTATTTGATTAATATAGTATTGCAGGATATATTAGGAAATGCCCATAATGGCATACTTACTAGTGCTTTTCAAGCAAACTTTTACAAAAATTCTTTTAATTTTCTTAATAAAAATCACTCTTAAACAGAATTTTTCTTCAACACATAAAAGGTAAAAATCAATTTTTGGGGCTGCTAAGATTGACGAAGACTAGTAGCATCATTATAATTTGACACTTTACTAAAAAAGCATTCATTTAATTAACAAATAATGTAGTCAATTTTTGGGAGGTAATAAGGCTGTGGCTTACGCAGTTATTCTTTCTGGTGGCAAGCAATTCCGTGTAACTACTGGTGAAGTCGTTCGTATACCTACTTTAGACAAAGAAGTTGGTAGCGCGGTTGAACTAGAAGCTTTAACAATTTCTGATGGAACAACTATCCAAGTTGGTACACCTTTATTAGATCAAAAAATTAAAGCTACTGTAGTTGAACATGGACGTGGAAAAAAAGTCATTGTTTTTAAGTTCAAGCGTCGTAAACAATTTAAGCGCAAACAAGGTCATCGTCAAAACTTTACTGCAGTGCGTATTGATCAAATCGCTTAATCACTTAAAAGCTACAAACACAGTAATTCTATAAGGAGAAATTTCTATGGCACACAAAAAGGGTGTAGGTAGTTCTCGAAATGGTCGTGACTCACAAGCCCAACGTCTTGGAGTCAAACGCTTTGCGGGTCAACTAGTTTCTGGCGGCTCAATACTTGTTCGTCAACGTGGCACACAATATAAACCAGGCAAAAATGTTGGTATTGGCAAAGATGATACCCTTTATTCCAGAATAGATGGCGTTGTTAAATTTGAAGACAAAGGCCGTCTAGGAAAATATATCAGTGTTTATCCTGTACAAACAACAGCAACAGAAGCCGTAGCTTAAGGCTAGATTTAGGTCTAAATTGTGTTTATTGATCGAGCTAAAATCTGGATTAAGGGCGGCGATGGTGGTAATGGTTGTGTAGCTTTTCGGCGAGAAAAGTTTGTTCCTTATGGCGGCCCATCTGGGGGCAATGGTGGTCATGGTGGAAACGTTTACTTAGAAGCTACTAACCAACTAAATACTTTGCTACATTTTCGCTATAATCCAGAGTATCGCGCTCCTCGTGGCAAACATGGTCAAGGCAGTAACTGTACTGGACAAGATGGCGAAGATATTACAGTTAAAGTTCCCGTAGGAACTCTAGTAGCAGATGCTGATACAGGAGAAACTTTAGCTGATTTTGTTGCAAACGGTCAGCGACTTTTACTTGCAAAAGGAGGTCGTGGAGGTCGTGGTAACGCTTCTTTTGCTACCTCAATTAATCGCGCTCCAAGACAACATGAAAAAGGAAAAGCAGGAGAAATCCTCCATCTTGAACTAGAACTTAAGTTGCTAGCTGATGTAGGGATTATAGGGTTTCCTAATGTAGGTAAATCAACTTTAATTTCTCGAATTTCTGCTGCTAAACCTAAGATTGCTGATTACCCTTTTACTACTTTAATCCCTAACTTAGGTGTTGTTGATGCGGGTAATTATAGGTCTTTTGTTGTTGCTGATATCCCTGGTTTAGTAGCTGGAGCGCACGAGGGTGCTGGTCTTGGTTTACAGTTTCTTAGACATATTGAAAGAACTAAGCTTCTTTTGCATCTTATTGATATTTCAAATGCTAGTGGACGTGACCCATTAACAGATTACCAAGTAATTACTGAAGAACTAAAAAATTACCGCACTAATTTAATAGACAAACCAGTAATTATTATAGCAAACAAACTAGATGCTTTAGATGATGTTAGTAGGTTAGAAAAACTAGAAGTTTTTTGTCAGCAAAATAACTTAAAGTTTCATAAAATTTCTGCTGTTGCAGGCACAGGCACACAAGAATTAATTCATATAATTACTAAAGAGCTAGATCACTTAGCCGCTAATGAAATTGATTAAGCTCCAAATTTTTAATTTTGGTGGTCAGATTGTAGGCAAAAGATGCGTGTAGGTGTTTTAGGAGGCACATTTGATCCAATTCATTATGGGCATCTAAAAATAGCTGACCAGGTGCAAAAACTCTTTAATTGTGACCAAATTTTGCTGATGCCTGCTTATATACCACCACATAAGATAAAAAATAACATCAGTTCTGCCTATCATCGTTATGCAATGGCAGTTCTAGCAACAAATGAATTAGAAAAAATAGCTGTTTGTACTTTGGAATTAGAGTCTCCTACACAACCCTTTACTGTACAAACAATTGCACAGCTAAAAAAGCAATTTACAACAAAACTAGATTTGTTTTTTATCATGGGAACAGATCTATTTAGAGAACTAAATAGTTGGTGGCGATATCAAGAACTAATAGAAAGTTGTAATATCGTTGTTGTAACTCGGCCAGGTTACTTAGTAGATCTTTCTGAACGAAGTTTAGCTTTAAAAAAAGAGATCAAAGATTTAAGTAATATCTTTGAAGTAAATAGCTTAGAACTAAATTCTTCAACTATTTTTTTTACAAATTTAGTAGCAGAAAATATTTCCTCTACTACTATTCGCCTTTTAGTATCTAAGGGGCAGTCAATTACTGATTATGTACCAAAATCAGTAGCAAATTATATTGTTAAATATCAGCTATATCAGGATTTATCAGGATCAGCATGAAAGAAACATTAAATTCAGCAATTAGCCTTTCACAAGCTCAATTTTCAGATAGCCGAGTATCAGTAGCTATTCAATCTGCTATTGATAAAAAAGCCTCTAATATTGTGGTTTTAGACTTAAGGGAAATAGCTTCTTTTACAGATTATTTTGTTATTTGTACTGCTCGTGCATCACGTCAAGTTCAAGCGATTGCTGATGAAGTGGAAGAACAGCTAAAAAAGCAAAATTCTCGTACATCACACATTGAGGGTTATCAGTCGGCTGAATGGGTGTTGATGGATTATGGAGACTTTGTTGTTCATATTTTTGCTGAATCAGCAAGAGAATTTTATAATTTAGAGCGTTTGTGGCGAGATGCAGAACGTACAGAAATACAAACAGAGTAGTTTGTAAATGAAAATCTCATTAATATGGATTGACAAAACTAAAGATAAATATCTTTTAGAGCTTATTAATGATTATCTTCATAGACTATCTAGGTATGTTAAATACAACATTTTAGAACTCTCATCTGTACGCGGTTTAACTGATCGCAGTAGTGTGCTTATAGCGGAAACTAAACAAATACTCAATGCTCTTAACAAAGAAAGTTATAAAATTATTTTAGATGACAAAGGACAATCTTTTACATCTATAAACTTTGCCCGGTTTATAGAAAAGCATCAAACCTTGTCAACTAAAGAATTAGCATTTATTATAGGTGGACATTTTGGATTGTCAGATGAAGTTAAACAAAAAAGCGATTTAATAATGTCTTTATCCAGCTTAACTTTTACTCATGACATGGCTCGTTTAATACTAGTTGAGCAACTATATCGCGCTTATACAATTATAAATAATCATCCGTATCAAAAATAATTGTAAAGCTAGTATAATTTTCCTATTTTTAGTTGTTTAGGAGGTAAGTTTTCCTTAGTTAAAATAAACTAGTTATGGAAAACTGATAAAGTTTACTTATGGAACAAGAAAAGGTGAAATACTTTGAAGCCAAACTGCGTGAGCGTCGCGCTGCTTTAACAGGTGTTGTAGAAAGAACAGAAAGCTATGGGCGTGAGGCAGACACAGAATTAACCCAAGATCCAGCAGATAAAGCATCTAATGCTTATACTAAAGAATTACTCTTTAGTCAAAGTACTAATGATCGGTTTATACTTAAACTAATAGAAGAAGCATTAGAACGTATAGAAGATGAAGAATTTGGGGATTGTGTTAACTGTAGTAAGCCAATTCAACCCAAGCGTTTAGAAGCTGTACCCTGGGCGCGTCATTGTATTACTTGCCAAGACCTACAAGAGCGTGGCTTATTAGAAGAAGACGACGAGTAAGCTAAATTAAGTAGTTAGTTGGTAGTCGGCTAAGTTAAATATATGAAAGTATTAAAGGATGCACTACTAACTACACTATTCCCTACTGCTTGCCATGTTTGTGGTCAGTTAGTAGAATCAAATGATTATGGTGTAGCTTGTCAACAATGTTGGCAAGCTTATCAGGTCTTGCCAACAAATAATTTATGCCTTAAATGTGGTTATCCTTTTGAAATACCTTCCCAAAATTTTCCAATAAAAGACTGTTTACGTTGTCGAAATATTTTGTTTTCCTTGGCTCGCGCTTGTGGTGCATATGAAGGGGCAATGAGTGCAAGTATTTTAGCATTAAAAACTAGACCTTATCTTTGTGAAAAGTTAGTTGAGCTAATACAAAATACTGTACAAAAATCAGACTTTCTCCCTATAAACCTAGTTATTCCTATACCTTTACATCTAAATCGCTTAAAAGAACGTGGTTTTAATCAAGCTCTTTTAATTGCTGAATATGCTAGTAAGTTTATAACAGTAGATTTAGATAATGAATCTCTAGCTAGGGTTAAACCTACAATAAAACATCGTGTAGGTATGAACGTAGTAGATAGAGAAGATAGCTTAAAAGGTGCTTTTCAAGTAACAAGACCACGTTTAGTTAAAGGACAGATAGTTTTATTAGTTGATGATGTTTTTACTACAGGAACAACTATTTCTGTAGCAACAAAAGCTTTATTAGAAGCAGGTGCAAAAGAGGTTAAAGTATTTACTTTAGCTAGGGTGATCTAGCATAGCATACCAACTGATACCTTCATATATCCCTATAGTTTTTCTACTACTTTTTCTTCTAGCCACTTTTCTATATCTTAATACCCTTTTTCATTATTACTAATCTTTTTACTAGTGTAAATTTTTTACAGCTTTATTACTAGATTAATTGTTTTTTTTCCTACACCTATTCGCATTATTATATTTTTTGTCATAAAATTATTTTCTCTTTTGTTTTTTTTTGGGACGACTGCCTTTTCTGCCAACTTTGTTGACCTAGGCTAGCCTACTATAGTGTTTGGCTTTTTTGGCAAGTCTTGGGCAAAAGACCACTATCTTTTCAGTCAAGCTCTAAGCTTTTGGGCAACATCTTAGTCTCTTTTGCCTTCCCAAGTTTGTTGGAAAAATTTTATTTATTTACTGAAGTTACAGTGTAATAGCTAATTGCGCTAAGGAGAAAGTATGCGGCAATTGATTTTATCTTTAATATTAGTTTTTTCTTTTTTAGGAGTTTCTTGTAATCCTCAAAATAAAACAGAAAACAAACCTACTGAACACTCAGAACATAAAGCAGGTGGTATTAAATGGGAAAAATGGAGTGATGAGATTTTTGAGCGTGCTAAAAAGGAAAATAAATGTGTAATCTTAGATTTAGAAGCGGTTTGGTGTCATTGGTGTCATGTGATGGAGGAAATTACTTATAGTGAGCCTGAAGTTATAGAGCTTATTTCTAAAGGCTTTATTGCTGTTCGTGTAGATCAAGATTCACGTCCAGACCTTTCAAACCGCTATGAAGATTATGGTTGGCCCGCAACAATCTTTTTTGCTCCAGATGGAACGGAAATAGCAAAACGTAGTGGCTATATTCCACCTAAACCAATGGCTGCATTATTAGACGCAATTATTAAAGATCCTACTCCAGGCCCATCGGCTGATCCTGACAAGGTTTTAACTGCTAGTGAATCACCTTTTCTTGCTCCAGAAGTAACAAAAGAAGCTAAGGAAATTTTCTTAACTGGTTATGATAAAGAGCAAGGTGGCTGGGGCTTTTCTCATAAATATATGGATTGGGACAGTGTGGAATATTGTATGACTGCGGCTAGTAGGCAGGGAGATAAGGAAGCTGAACAAATGGCTAAACAAACCCTACAAGCTCAACTCCAACTAATGGATCCTGTATGGGGGGGAGTTTATCAATATTCGGCTGGAGGAACTTGGAAAGAACCTCATTTTGAAAAAATTATGTCTATGCAGGCAGAAAATATGCGTGTTTATGCTCTAGCCTACACTCTATGGGGTAATGAAGAATACTTAAAAACTGCAAAAGATATACATCGTTATCTTAAAGATTTTCTTACCAGCCCTGAAGGTGCTTTTTACACTAGCCAAGATGCAGATTTAGTTAAAGGTAAACATAGCGAAGATTACTTTAAGCTAGACGATGCAGCACGTCGTAGCAAAGGCATTCCAGCCGTAGACAAACATATTTATGCAAGAGAAAATGGTTGGGTAATTAACGCACTAGTTACACTCTATAGTGCTAGTGCAGATGATAAATATTTGCAAGATGCTATAAAAGCTACTCAATGGGTTATGGCTAACCGTAATTTGCCAGGTGGCGGATTCAGACACGATGAAAAAGATTCGGCTGGCCCTTATTTAGGCGACAATATAGCAATGGCTAATGCTTTTCTAAAGCTTTATATGGCAACTAGTGACCGTAAATGGCTAGAACGTTCTGAAGAAACAACTAAATTTATTGTTGAAAATTTTGTTAGTAAAGATAACTCTATACCTGGGTTTGCTAGTTCTCATATTATTCCAGGTGGTTTTCAACCCAAACCACAACGAGATGAAAATATTTTAATGGTACGTTTTGCTAATTTGCTCCATCATTACACGGGGAAAGAAGAGCATAAAAAATTAGCTGAACGTGGAATGCAATTTCTTGCAATTAAAGATGTTGCAACCAAACGCCCGCCCGGTGGAGTCTTACTAGCTAGTTTAGAAATGTCGCTTGACCCAGCACATGTAACAATTGTTGGCTCAAAAGACGACCCAAATGCACAAGCTTTATACAAAGCTGCGCTAAATTATCCTTCAAGCTATAAACGTGTTGAATGGTTAGACAAAAAAGAAGGCAATCTACCTAATCCAGATGTAGAATATCCTAGTTTAGATAAAGCAGCAGCCTTTGCTTGTGCTAATCAGCGTTGCTCACTTCCAGCTTTTACACCTCAAGAGGTTCGTGAGCGTGTAGAGAAGCTAAATGGAGCTAAAAAAAGTAGCTAATAATTGTTACTTGGTGCTAAAATGCGTGTCATTTAGCAAATAAAATTTAACTTTAATTAACTCTTATTTATTAGATATTATCGGGAATAGCGTTTCAGAGAATTTTTGACGTTGATTTATAAGCACTTAGGTTGCTTATTTTCTTATTACCAATAATGTCTATTTTATTTTATTGGTTTTAAGGAGATCTTTTTATGAATCGTCGAGACTTTGCTAAACTTTTGCTAGGTGCTGCTGTTGCAGGTATTATTGCTGGAACAGATGCTGAGGCTAAAGGCCGTCGCCGTCGCAAAAAGAAAAAATCTACAAGAAATGCAAGTTCTGATTCTCCTGCCATAGAAAAGAATAATTGCAAAGGTAAAGCTAGTTGCAAAGGAACTACTAGTTGTGGAAACCCTACAGAAAAAAGTAGCAACAAAACTAGCGATAAAGATCAATAAATAATTTATTTTTCTAAGCTACTAAATTCTAGTAGTTTTTCTTAATCACCTATTATTTTACGGAATTTAATTTTATGTCAAAAAATCGCTGGAATTTACCTGATTTAGGATTTGGTATTGGGCTTCGTACTGTACATTATAGCCATATTTTAGACAACAACCCTGCTATAGATTGGTTTGAAATTATTTCAGAAAATTACATGGAAACTAAAGGTAAACCCATGTATATCTTGGATAAAATTGCTGAAAAATACCCAATAGTTATGCATGGTGTTTCAATGTCAATTGGTAGCACTGACCCTTTAGATATTGACTACTTAAAGAAATTAAAACAGCTTGCTGAGCGTGTTCACGCTGTTTGGGTTTCTGACCATTTATGTTGGACAGGTGTTGCAGGAACTAATATTCATGACTTGCTACCTATGGTTTACAACCAAGAATCCTTAAAATATACAATTGATAGAGTCCGCAAAGTTAGCGAAGTCCTAGAACGTCCTTTAATGCTAGAAAATCCTTCTGCTTACATTGAGTTTACTAACTCTGATATCACCGAATGGGACTTTCTTTCAACACTTGCTAAAGAAGCTGATTGTGGAGTGCTGCTAGATGTAAATAATATTTACGTTAGTTCCTTTAATCATAGCTTTGACCCAATGGAATATGTTGATGCAATTCCTGCTGATAGAATAGTGCAATATCATCTAGCAGGTCATACTAATAAAGGTACACATATTATTGATACACATAGCGATTATGTAATTGATCCTGTTTGGAAGCTTTATGAGAGATCTTGTCAACATACTGGCGGACGTGCAACTTTAATGGAATGGGATGATGAGATTCCAGAATTTGAAGTTGTTCATAATGAAGTATTAAAAGCAAAAGCATATCGCCATCAACCAGAAATGTTAACTGTAGGAGCTTAACTTAATGGAAATAGATTTAGGTCGTTTTCAACGTTGGATGTCTGCCGCCATAATGTATCAACCTAATGCTACAGCTAAACAAGCAATGAAGGCTAAGGACGTAGCAGAAGAAATTTCTTTTGATGAAGCATTAAAATTTATTAAACCTTCTAAAACTCTTAATCAATATGAACGCCTAGCCCTTTATCGGTCAATGTATATACTTAGGCTAGTAGATGTCTTAAAAATAGACTACCCTGCTTTAGCTGAGTTTTTAGGAGAAGATGATTACCCAGAATTTGTAGATAAATATTTACAAGTTCACCCATCGCGCAGCTATAACCTATCTTTTCTAAGCTACAATATCCCAAATTTTATTAAAACTGCTCCAAAGATAAAAGATCGAGGCTTTCTTTATGATTTAGCATCACTGGAACTAGCTCTAAGTTATGTTTTTGATGCAGAAGAGACTCCTGTTTTAACCAAAGAGGATATTGCCGCTATTGCTCCAGAAATTTGGGAGACAGCTAAAATAATTCCTATAACAGCATTTCGGCTTTTGGCACTTAAACACAATGCCAATCAGTATTTACAAGCTGTACAAGATGAAGATAAAAAATTGCCTAAAGCGAAAAAAATAGACTCTTGGGTTGCTGTCTATCGTCGTGACTATAAACTTTGGAGACTTCCACTTAATCGAGATGCTTATAAACTATTAAGTGACATTGTAGCTGGCAAACCTTTAGGAGAAGCAATAGTAAGTGCAATTGAAAACTCCCATGAAAAAGACGTTGCTGCACTGCAAAATCAAGTCTTTAAGTGGTTTCAAGATTGGGTGTCAGAAGGCTTTTTCCAAAAAATAGTTGTAGAATAGTTAAAACTTAAGTAAAAGTGTTGGAGCTTTTTATAGTTTCAACACTTTTTCTTTTTAACCCAACTTTGTTTACTTAATAAAATATTATTATTTATAAAATTAAGCTATTTTTAACCTAACACACTTTAATTGCAGACTATTAACTTAATGTTATAATACTTTTCTTTAGCTCACCTAATAGTTTTTCTTAAGGAAAAGAAAATGTCTCAAGTGCTTAATCAAGCCAATGACAATAACATTAATGTATTAATTTTTACTGCTGATGAAACAGTAGCTGATGAATGTAAAAATAGACTAGAAAAAGAAAACTTTACTTTAGATTTAGTAGAAAACTTTTCTACTGCCCAACAGTTAATTGCTACCAACAATTACAAAATTGTAATAGTAGATTTTCTACTACCTAATACTACTTCTATAGAAGTAGTGCGTGAGCTAAAAGCTACGGCTAGCAATATAATAATAATTGTTATTGCTGAAGAAATAGACGAAAATTTGCTATTAAAAGTAATGCAGGCAGGAGCTAATTATTGCTTACCAAAAATAGAAGGCTACACAGAACAACTACCTTATTTAATAAAAGTTAGCCTAGAACAACAACAAGCTTTTGAAAAAGCAAAAAGTCAAAAATCTACCGCTAATTCAACCCTTGAATATAAAGGTCTATTAACTAGCACTACAATTCCAAGACTGCTTAGAGCATTTTACCAGCAACAATTAACAGGTGCGTTACATATTACTAGAACAGAGCTAGTTACTAGTTTTTATTTTATAGATGGTTCAATTGTATATATTAGAAGTAAAGAATCAGACAAATTGTTAGGTGAAAAATTAGTAAAAGAAGGAAAAATTTCACCATTAGACTTAGAAGCTATAAACAATTTAATGAATAAATCTAAAAGTAGATTTGCTGCTACTATAACTTCTTTAGGCTTACTAAAACCAGAAGACTTTAAACCATTATTGGTACAACATATCTTAAAGCAACTTTATTCAACTTTTGAATGGGCAGAAGGCGACTTTGTTTTTGAGCCAGGAGCTAAACTAGAAAATGAAGTAATGCTTTCCCTTTCTACAGCAGATGTAATTTTTGCTGGGATTCGACACTTAAAAAACCGCAAATTAATAGAACAATGGTTAGGTGATTTTGAGCAAATATTAATTCCTACCTCTAATTTAGCCGCACTTTTTCAAGCTCTAACCCTAAATCAAAATGAAATAAAAGTGATTGAAAAAATTGATCGTCCAATGTCTATAGAGCAAATTTGCGAACTTAGCCAGCTAGATGAAGAAATTGTACTGCGTACTTTATCAGGTCTAATTGAAACAGGAATGTTAGTTCCATTTTCTGCCAAAGCAGAAAAACTACTTGTAGAAATCCCAAAATTTGCAGAATTATTTGATTTTATACCGCTTCAAGGTGATTTTGATGCTCGATCAGCAGCAGAATTTTGCTATGAAATAGAAATGTTGCTACAAAAATTTAGATTTTGTGATCATTATGCTGTGTTAGATGTAGGGCGTAAAGGTAGCAAATCCCAAATTACAGAAGCATTTCGTGAACTAGCTAAAAAGTTTCATCCCGATAGACATGACCAATTAGCCAGCTACCACTTAAATTTAAGGTCAGACTTAAAAACAATTTTTGAGCGTTTAGCCGAAGCCTATTACACTTTAAGCGATGATAGCCGACGCTCTGCCTATGATATTACTCTAAAACCAATTTCTACTATTGCAAAAGGCACAGGTAATTTTATTGAAGGAAAAGTAACACCTGTTGTAGAACAAGCTCTACCCACCACACAGCCCTTGCCGCCAGTAGTTTATGGTCTACTTGGTAGTGAAGAATATGAAGTAGCTTTAGAATTTTATAAAAAACGCCATTTTGATAAAGCCCGAAAAATGCTTTTAGAAGCTGTTGATGCTGACCCAGATAATGCAGAATATCAAATTGCGCTAGCTCGCAGTATGCTAAAACTTCCTGCTTATATTCGACAAGCTGAAACAGCCTATTTAAGAGCTATTGAGCTATCACCAAGAAATGCTGAATATTGTGCTGAGTTAGGATTGTTTTATCAAAAGTTTTCCCATACCTCACAAGCTCGTGCATTGTTTCGTCGTGCTTTAGAACTTGACCCTAGCAACCCTATTGCTTTAAGAGTAAATATGTAGAAAATTACAGTTTTTCCAAAATCATGATTGAATTATTAAGAAAATTTAATAAAAATTGGCAAACCTTCCTGCTAATTTCAATTTTTTGCCTACCCTTCTTTATCAACCTTGGCGGTAACTCTCTTTGGGATGGAAACGAAGGTTTTTATGCTGAACCTGCTAGAGAAGTTGTAGAAAGTGGTAATTACTTAATCCCTACCTATAATTATCAACCACGTTTTAAGAAACCTCCTCTTGCAACTTGGATTATTGCTTTTTCTTATCAGACGTTAGGAGTGTCAGAATTTGCTGAGCGTTTGCCTATAGCAATTGCTGCAATTTTAACGATTTGGATAACTTATTTTTTAGGTAAACTCATAGCAGATAAAGAGTTAGGCATTATTTCAGCATTAGTTTTAGCTACTATGCTGAAGTTTATGATCTACTGCCGTCAATATGCTGGGGATATTTTTCTCACCCTTTTTATTAGCTTAACAATGCTTTATTTTGCTCGCGCTATGATTGAAACAGAAAGGAAAAAGCAAAACTTATATAAATTTCTTGCTTACCTAGCTATGGGATTAGGTATGCTTGATAAAGGTATTGTTGCTATTGTTGTACCAATGACTATGGTAGGGCTATTTATTTTACTTCTAAGACGTTGGGAGTTAATAAAGTTACTATTTAGCCCTACGGGTTATGTAATTACGGGTGTTGTTGGTGCGTCTTGGTATACATTGATGTATTGGAAATATGGCTGGGATTTCATTCAGGTTAATATCATTAATGAGACTGTAAAAAGATATGTAACTGATGAACTGGGCGGACGAGCAATTTACTACTATGTAGGGGTTTATTTTTCTGAAACCTTGCCTTGGTCAATTTTTATTATTCCAGCAATTATTTACTGGCTAAAATGCTGGAAAGAAGAAAAACTTAATATTAGCCAAGAAAAGCTTAAATCTTTTTTGCCTTTTTTAACAATTATTTGGTTTATTTTTATTTTTATTTTCTTTAGCTTATCTATTGGTAAGCGGGCTGTTTATTTAGTTGCTCTTTATCCAGCAGCAGCAATAATTATTGCTTATTATTTTAGATTTAACTTATTTAATCATAATAAGTTACTTACTAATTTACAAATAGTTTTATCCTCACTTTTAGCTATAGTTTGTTTAGCAAGTAGTGTAATAATTTTTCTAGCCTACCAAAAACTTGAAATAAGAACAAATTTAATTTATTTAGCTATTACTGCTTTAGTTTTACTTTCTCTAGGCTTAATAGTTAGCCTTAAAAAACTAGAATTACAGCTACCTGTAATTTTAGTTTCT
>Ga0268299_1003530_pt1 | contig 14121 bp, 10 predicted proteins | sample NOBtaG_FD_193484 | JGI IMG/M metagenome (GOLD analysis project Ga0268299, IMG submission 193484) | Activated sludge microbial communities from bioreactor in Nijmegen, Gelderland, Netherland - NOB reactor | ecosystem: Engineered > Bioreactor > Aerobic > Activated sludge | place: Netherlands...
CGTCGCCGTGCTGAGCGCGGCATACGTGCTGTTCGCGCCGACCTCGCCGAAGACCCTGCAGGGCTGCGGCACGCTGGTGAAGCGCGGCGACGCCGGCATCCTCGTCCCGCTCAGCCCGGCGAGGGGCGGCACCCCCGCGATCGCGGTGCTCGATCCGCTCTGCCCGGCCTGCAAGGGTTTCGACGAGCGCATGCAGGCGAGCGATCTGTACCGCAACCTGAACCTCGACGCGGTGCTGTTCCCGCTCGACAGCTCCTGCAACTGGATGGTGAAGGAGTCGCTCCATCCGGGCGCCTGCGCCGTCAGCGAGGCGATGCTGTGCGAGAAGGGCGACGCCGCCCGCATCCTCGACTGGGCCTTCCGCCACCAGGAGGAGCTGCGCCTCAGCGCCGCCAAGGGCGATGCGCCGGTGCGGCAGCGGCTGGAGAAGGAGTTTCCGGCGGTCAAGGGCTGTCTCGGCTCGGCGGGCATCCGCAACCAGGTGAACAAGTCGCTGCGCTGGGCGGTGGCGAACGCGCTGCCGGTGCTGACGCCGCAGCTCTTCGTCGCCGATCGGCGGGTGTGCGACGAGGACACCGACCTCGGCCTGGAGTACACCGTCGCGCGGATGCTGCGCGCTGCCAAGCCCTCGTGAGAACGGCGATGGACCGACTGCGCAATCTCGCCCTGTTCCTAGCCGGCCTGGCCGTGCCGCTGGCCTTCGTCGTCGTCAGCGAGCGCGCCGCCGGCTCGCGCATGATCGCGGCAGCGGATGCGGCGGCTGACGTGCCGATCGCCTCGGCCGCCGAGGACGACTACTGCACCGCCCAGCTCAAGCAGGTGGTGCGGCGCGTCGCCAGCGCCTGCGGTCTGCTCGAGAGCGGCGCGCGCGGCTGCAAGCCGGCCGATGCGAAGGCGGTGGCGGCGTTGACCGGCGACGACTTCAACGCCCTCTTCAAGCCGCTCGCGCACCGCGCCCACATCGTGCAGTTCGACGAAGGGCAGACCACGCTCGACCCGGGCGCGACGGCGGAGGTCGAGGAGGTGTGGGCCGACAAGCGCGGCGCCTCGTTCTTCTTCGTCGTCTCGCGCGCCTCCACCGACGGCGGCTCGACGTTCAACGCCAAGCTGTCGCAGGAACGGGCGCAGTCGGTGCTGCGCTACCTGGAGGAGAAGTTCCCGCAGGACGAGGATCTCAAGAAGGTCGGCCTGCTGTGGCTGGGCGAGGAGTTCGCGCAGCTCGGCCCGGAGTTCTGCGACTGGAACCGCTCGCGCGCCGGCGCCGCCTGCTCGGCGCAGGACATCAACCGCTCCGCCTTCGTCGCCTGGATCGACTGTGCCATCTGACGTCGCGAAGCGCCTGGAGTGCGGCGTGAAGCGCCGCTCTCGCCCCGGCGGAGCCGGCCCCCTCGCACTCGCCGCGATCCTCGTAGCCCTCTCCGCCGCCGCCTGCGACCCGCCACCCGAATCCACCTCCACCTCCCGCTTCGCCGCCGCTCGCAAGCAGGCCGGCAGCGCCGGCGCCTCCTTCTGCGACCGGCAATGGTCCGCCGGCGAACGCCCCTACCAGGAGATCCCCTCGCGACCGCTCCCCGGCGCGTCCGGCGCCGCGAGCGCATCGGCTTCCTGGCGCTGGGTCAACCTCTGGGCCACCTGGTGCCTGCCCTGCGTCGAGGAGATGGGCCTGCTGTCGACCTGGAAGACCTCGCTGGCGCGCGACGGCACGGCGCTCGAGGTCGAGCCCTGGAGCGTCGACGACGACGAGGCCCGCCTGACGGAGTTCCTGCGCGACAGGCCGATGCCGGGGCGCGTGCGCTGGCTGCGTTCGCAGTCGGATCTGCCGGCGGTGCTCGACGCCCTCGGCGCCGACCGCTCCGCCGCGATCCCCATCCACGCGCTGGTCGACCCGGCCGGCAATCTGCGCTGTCTGCGGGTCGGCGCCGTACACGACGAGGACTACGGCGCGGTGAAGGCGATCGTCACCGGCGGCTGACGACCCACGGCGTTCGCAAGCGCGCGCGGGTGCAGGGGCGACGAGCGCCTGTCGATCCAGAGCGGCGCTTCACGCCGCACTCCAGACGCTTCGCGCCGTGGTCGCGTGGCCTTCGCGGGGAAGCTGCGTCTGGAGGGCGGCGGTCGCCGCCGCTCTGCATCCGCCCGCCGCGCGGGCGCGTGACGCGTCTGGAATGCGGCGCGAAGCGGGGCTAAGGAGAACCGCATGACCAAGGTCGTCCGCATCCTCGGCATCCCCGGCAGCCTGCGAAAGCACTCGCACAACCGCAACCTCCTGCGCGCCGCGGCGAAGCTGCTGCCCGAGGGCGCGGAGCTGGAGACGCTCGAGCTCGAGGGCATCCCGCTCTTCAACGAGGACGTCGAGGCGGAGCCACCGGCGAAGGTGGTCGAGCTGAAGCAGCGGGTGCGCGCCGCCGACGCCATCCTGTTCGTCACGCCAGAATACAACTACTCCGTTCCGGGAGTGCTGAAGAACGCCATCGACTGGGGCTCGCGCCCGCCGCGCGAAAGCGCCTGGCGCGGCAAGCCGGCGGCGATCATGGGCGCCAGCATCGGCACCGGCGCCACCAGCCGCGCGCAGCATCACCTGCGCCAGATCCTGGTCGCGCTCGACATGCACCCGGTCGGTCAGCCCGAGGTGCTGATCGCCAGCGCGCACGAACGCTTCGATGCCGACGGCAACCTCACCGACGAGCGGACGATCAAGTTGGTGGGGCGCCTGCTGGAACGCCTGGTCGACTGGACCCGCCGGCTGCAGCCGCCGGCGTAGGTCCATGGGAGCTTGCAATCGCGGGGGCATCGTCCGATGGTCGCCGCGATGTTGCAGGACGTTCCGAGCCGCACCGCGGAGGCGGTCTGTCTGATGCGAGCGCACGAACACGCCCGCCCGGCCGGGCGGCGACGCGTCGTCGACGATCCTTACGCCCAGTGGTTCCTGCGGCCGCTGGCGCGGACGGCGCTGGCCTACGAGCGCGCCGCCCCCGACCTGGTGCGGGTGGCGGAGTGGGCGACGGACGGTCTGCTGCAGTTCGTCCTCGGCCGCCATCGCTACATGGACGACCGGCTGCGCCGGGCACTGCGCGCCGGCGTCGAGCAGGTCGTGGTCCTCGGGGCCGGCTACGACATGCGCGCCTTCCGCTTCGCCCGAGAGCTGCGTCGGCGGCCGGTGTTCGAGGTGGACCATCCGGCCACCAGCCGCCGCAAGGCTCGGCTTCTCGATCGGCACACGGCCGAGCTGCCGGTCGCGCGGGTCGAGCGCGTCGAAGTCGATTTCGAGGCGGAGTCGTTCCGCGACCGCCTGCGCGAGGCCGGCTTCCGCGAGCGCCGTAGAACCTTCGTCGTCTGGGAGGGCGTTTCGATGTACCTGACGCGCTCGGCGGTGAAGCAGACCCTCGCCACGCTGCATGCCATGAACGCGCCCGGATCTCACCTCGTCCTCGATCTCTGGTACCTCCCCGACGAGCACGATCTGATTGCGGCGGCGCGCCGTCTCTCCTCGAACCTCCTCGCCCTGCTCGGCGAGCCGGTCACCTTCGGCCTCCACCCGGAGGATGCCGCTCCGTTCTTCGATCGCCTGGGCTTCCGCGTCGAGGAGGTCGCCGACGCGGCGCTCCTCCGGCGCCGCTACTTCGCACCCGGAACGCACGTCTATCCGACGAACTACGTGCTGCACGCCGTCTCCCGGCGCGCCCGCCGACCGCCCGCGAGGCGCTGACGCGGGATCTGGAGTGCGGCGGTCACCGCCGCTCTGGATGGAGTCGGCGAACGATGCAGAGCGGCGGTGACCGCCGCACTCCAGATCAGTCGACAACGACCGACGAGCGGACGATCAAGGTCGTCCGCCGCCTGCTCGAACGCCTGGTCGAGAGGACGCGCCTGCTCCAGCCGCAGGGCTGAGCGCGCCGGCGCGTCGCGCTGCGACGAGGAGGAAGATCAGCGTCGTACCCCACACCGCGCGCTGTGCTCCCAGGTACACCTCGCGCCACGGCGGCGGCAGCACGTAAAGGCCGCCGGGTGCCAAGGTGCAGGCCACGTTGGCGGCGAACAGGAACCCCGCAGTGACGCCCCAGACGCCGGCGGCGGGCGCGCGCCGAGCGACGCGGAACAGCGCGACCGTCGGTACGAACAGCAGCAGGTCGTCGTACCACCCGTGGTAGGTCCAGAAGCGGGCGAAGAAGGCCGTGACGCCGAGGAGGATCCAGACGTCGGCGTCGCGATGGGCCCACACCCAGGTGCCCAATCCCATGGCGGCGAGGAGCGACAGCGGCAGGAGCCAGTGTCCGGCGCCGAGCGTGCCGAAGCCCATGTGCAGGGTCGAGCCGCTTTCGTACAGAGCGTGGGCCGTGGCTCGCGCCAGCCAACCGCGCACCAGCACGAGCGCGCCGTCGGGCTGAAACGACGCCGCGAAGAGGGTGAGGCCTGCGTAACCCATCACCACCAGCAGTGCCGGCCGCCAGGTTCTGGGCAGCACGACGACCAGCCAGAAGAACGGTGCCGACAGGGAGGGCTTCGCCAGGGCGGCGAGGAAGAGCGCCGCACCCACGAACTCGTCGCGTCGGCGTTGCCCGGGGCGCGCGAGCCGCAGCAGCCCGGCCAGCAGCAGCGCGATGACCACGATGGTGAGCTGGCCGTTGCCGATCGCCGCCCCGGCGGCGTAGGACGAGAAAGGCACGCACGCCAACAGCGTGCGCTCGAGGGGCGACCGCGCCCCGCCGGCGCGCACGGCGAGGAGGGCGAGCCAGCCGAGGCACCAGGCGCACACGCCCGCCCAGACGATGGCGAGCGCGGCGGGCGGCAGCCACCCCACGACGGGCCACGTGAGCGCGAAGGTCGCGGGAGGGTAGAGCGCGCCGGACGCTCCTTCGTAGAGGCGCTCGCCGGCGAACCAGGCGACCGTCCAGTTGCGGATGGCGCGCAGGTCGCCGCCGCCGCGCGGCGAGGTCGACCAGATCGGATCGGCCTGCACCAGGAGGCGCCAGTACTGATAGGTCAGCCATGCCGCGGCGGCGATCGCGAGCACGGCAATCGAGGCGCGCAGCAGCGGCCGTTCGAACGGCAGCGGTCGCACGGCTGCGGCGCGCGGGGTGCGGGCGCGTCTCACGGTGTCGCCTCGGCCGCGAACCGCGCCAGCGAGGCCAGGCCGATGCGCGCCATCGAGAGCGCGGGCGTCCTCATCGCCTCGCGCTGTCGCGCATGGGCGCGGCGGAGTCAATCGGGCCCCGTCTGGAGTTCGGCGGTGAAGCGCCGCTCTGGGTCGCTCGTCGGCGCCATCCAGAGCGGCGTTTCACGCCGCACTCCAGATCTCAGTCGACGGTGACGGAGGAGGCGATGATGCGGCCGCCGCTCTGTCGCCCCTCGACCGAGGCGTTGGCGCCGGCGAACAGATCGGGGCAGCCGCCGACCCGGCCGGCGACGACGACGTCGGTGCCGTCGGTGATCACCACGAGCACCAGGCCGCCGTCGTCGCGCAGGTCGAACTCGCCGCCGCTGGCCGTGCAGCGCGGGCTGCCGACGATCACGCCGGAGTTGACGAACACGACCAGCGTGCCGTCCCCGCAGGCGCCGAGAAGCGGGAGAAGAAGGGCGGCGAGCATTTTTCGCGAGAACGCACCCATGGCGTCACTGTGCCCGGCGTACGCGCGTTCGGCGAGGGAAATCTCGCTCCCCCCGCGCCGGGGAGCGGCTTCCGGCCCCCGGGCGGGCACGGGCGGCGGCTCCGGCGCGGTCTCTCTGGGGTGGCGAGGCAGGCTGACTCGCCGCAGACCCTTGCCAACGATTCCGATCTGATGGAAACGGGGGCCTCGCTGATGCTGCGTCCACGGATCCCCGCCGCTCCAGGCAACCCGCTCATCGTGCCGATGCGCGGCACGTGGCTCGTCGGGCTGGCACTGCTCTGCGCCGCCTGCGACGGCTCGTCGCCGGTGTCGGTGGTCGCCACGGCGACGCCGAGCGCGCCGAGGCCGTCCGCGACCTCGGCCGCCACGGCGACCCATTCGCCCACGCCGCCGCCGACCTCGACCTCGCCGCCTTCCTCGACCGCCACGTCGACCCCGACTGCCAGCCCTTCGGCGAGCGCCAGCGCGACCGGCAGCGCGACCCCGACGCCGCAGCCGACGGCGCCGGCCGTGGCCTGCGAGGATCTCGTCGGCGACGAGTTCGGCGAGGCGCGCGTTCTGGCCGCGGCTTCCGTGGCCGCGACCGCGTCGACGCCGGCCTACTGTCGGGTGAGCGGACTGATCGCGCCCAAACTCAACTTCGAACTGCGTCTGCCCGCGGGTTGGAACCGCAAGGTGGTGTTCATCGGCGGCGGCGGCTTCGACGGCACCATCCCCAGCCCCGACATGGGCGGCAGCCCGGGGATCGTCGCCGCCGGCTACGCCACGATCGCCACCGACTCGGGGCACCAGGCCTCTCCGCTCGACGGCTCGTGGGCGCTCGACGACGACGAGGCGATCGCCGACTGGGCCGACCGCGCCCGCCGACGCGTCCTCGCCGCCGCGCGCCCGATCATCGCCGCGCACTTCGGCCGGTCCATCCTTCGCACCTACTTCGAAGGCGGCTCGAACGGCGGGCGCGAGGCGCTGCTGGAAGCGCAGCGGCGCCCGGAGGACTACGACGGCATCATCGCCCGCTCGCCGGCGCACAGTTGGACGGCACTGATGCTGGCCGGCAATCGCCTGATGAAGCAGCTCTTCCGCAGCGAGGGAGGGTACCTCGACCCGGCGGCGCTGCGGGCGATCGGGCGTTCGGTGCTGGCGCAGTGCGACGGGCTCGACGGCCTCGAGGACGGCATCGTGGCGCGGCCGGACGCGTGCGACCGGGTCTCTCCGCCCCCTCTGTGCGCGACGCCGGGGCCGGACTGCCTCACCTCGGCGCAGCTTGCGACGCTCGCGTTCGCCCGCGGCGACATCGAGATCGGCCTCACCCTGGCCAACGGCATCGACCGCCACGCCGGCTACCCGCCGAGCGGCGAGGAGGACACCACCTCGAGCTGGCCGCTGTGGCTCACCGGCTTCACCGGTACGCCGTCGTCGCTGCTGTTCACGCTGCAGGACCACTTCATCCGCTACTTCGTCGTTCGCGACGCCGGCTTCGACTCGCTCGACTTCGAGCCCGCCCAGTGGACGGCGCGCCTGCAGGAACTGTCGGCGCAGATCGATGCCACCGCCGATCTGAACGCCTTCGCCGAGCGCGGCGGCAAGGTGATCCTGTGGCACGGCGTGGCGGATGCCGCGATCAGCGCCAGCGAGACGGTGCGCTACGCCGAGCGCGCGGCGACGGCGCCCCCCGAGCGCGACTTCCTCCGCCTCTACCTGGCGCCCGGCGTCGACCACACCAGCGGTGGGCGCGGCGCTGCCGTGGTCGACCTGGTGGGTGCGCTCGACGCCTGGGTCGAGGGGGGCGAGATCGGACACCTCGAAGCATTTCGGCCCGGGGGGAACGCGCCGTTCCGCCCGCTCTGCGCCCATCCGTACACCGCGCGCTACTCCGGCGGCGACCCGGGGGCGGCTTCGAGCTTCCGCTGCACCCAGGACTGATCTGGAGTGCGGCGGTCTCCGCCGCTCTGGATCTTTCGTCGCCGCCATCCAGAGCGGCGGAGACCGCCGCACTCCAGATCACGGCAACGCGTCGTAGCGGATGGCGACGATCTCGAGCTCGCGGTTGCCGCGCGGGGTGCGCAGGGTGACGAGGTCGCCGACCGAGCTCTTCAGCAGGGCGGTGGCGATCGGCGAGATCCACGAGACGCGGCCGCGGCCGGGGTCGATCTCGTCGACGCCGACGATGCTCACCGTCTGCTTCTCGCCGTCCTCGTCGAGCACCGTGACGGTGGCGCCGAAGTAGACGCGCTCGTGCGCCTTGCCGGCGTTGTCGACCACCACCGCGCTGTCGAGGCGCTTGGAGAGGAAGCGGATGCGGCGGTCGATCTCGCGCAGCTTGCGCTTGCCGTAGATGTAGTCGCCGTTCTCCGAGCGATCGCCGTTGCTGGCCGCCCAGGCGATGGTCTCGACCAGCTTCGGCCGGTCCTCCTTCCACAGCCGCGTCAGCTCGTCGTTCAGCCGCTTGTGCCCGGCCGGAGTGATGTAGTTCTTGAACCCCTCCGGAACCGCCGCCTCGACCTCGGCGCCGACGTCCTCGTCGTCGCCGTCGCTCTCTCGCGTGAACGCCTTGCTCATCGGCCGAGCTCCCGCATCTCGTAGTCCTGCCAGCGCGGCCGCGCCATCTCCTCGCGGAAGCGGTCGAAGGTCCACGGCCACGCCGTCGGCAGGCCGCCGGCGTCGAGGTACCAGCTCTTGCAGCCGCTGTTCCAGATCGTCTTCGCCGCCTGTTGCCTGCGCTCGGCGTCGAAGCGCGCCATCGCCGCGTGCGAGGGGCTCAGCTCGGTACGCGCCGCGCGGGCCCGCTCGGCGACCTGCAGGATGTAGGCGAGCTGCAGCTCGGCGACCTCGATGAGCGAAAAGTTCCCGACCGGGCCGTTGGGGCCGTTGAGCATGAAGAGGTTGGGGAAGTCGGGCAGCGCCAGCGCCATGTAGGCGTAGGGGCCGTCCTGCCACACCTGGTCGAGTCGGGCGCCGTCGCGGCCGACGATCTCCATCGGCCGCATGAAGGCATCGACCCGGAAGCCGGTGGCGAACACCAGGACGTCGAGCGGGTGCAGCCGGCCGTCGCGGGTGCGAACCCCCGCCGGCTCGATCCGCTCGATGGCGTCGGTGACCAGTTCGGCGTTGGGGCGCTGGATGGCGTCGTAGAAGTTCTCCGACATGATCAGGCGCTTGCAGGCCGCGCGGTAGTTGGGGCGCAGCTTCTCGCGCAGGATCGGGTCCTTCACGCTGCTCTCGAGGTTGGCGACGCAGGCGTCGTGGATCCCCTGGAGCTGGGGCGAGTCGAGATCGGCGAGGTGGTTGGCGAAGCCCTCGGTGAAGGCGCGCGCCACTTCGGCGCGCAGTTGCGCGATGGACTCGGGATGGGCGCGGAACTCGTGCTTCTCCGCCTCGCTGTAGGCGGGATTCGCCATCGGCATGATCCACTGGGGGGTGCGCTGGAAGAGCGTCAACGCGGCCGCCTGCTCGACGATGGCGGCGACGATCTGGATCGCGCTCGAGCCGGTGCCGATGACGCCGATGCGCTTGCCGGCCAGCGCGACCTCGTGGTTCCAGCGCGCGCTGTGGAAGGACGCGCCCGCGAACGTGTCGCGGCCTTCGATGTTCGGGTAGGCGGGGTGGTGCAGGACGCCGGTCGCGGCGAGGACGACGTCGCCGCTGTCGGTCGTTCCGTCGGCCGCCGTGATCGTCCAGCGTCCGTCGCGCCGCTCGCAGCGGGTGATCTCCGTGCCGTAGCGGATCACCGAGTCCAGCCGGTGGCGACGCGCGACGTCCTCGAAGTAGGCCTGGATCTCGGCCCCAGGCGAGAAGCGATGGCTCCAGTCGGGATTGGGGGCGAAGGAGTACGAGTAGAAATGCGACGGGACGTCGCAGGCGATGCCCGGGTAGGTGTTCTCCCGCCAGGTGCCGCCGAGGCGGTCGGCTTTCTCGTAGACCACCGTGTCGCCGAAGCCCGCCTCGCGCAGCTTGATGGCGCTCAGGATGCCGGACATGCCGGCGCCGATGACGAGGAAGCGCATCACTCGAAGATGGCGATGCTCTTGGCTTCGGTGTAGCTCGCGATCCCCTCCGGGCCGAACTCGCGTCCGATGCCCGACGCCTTGTAGCCGCCGAACGGGGCGCAGAAGTCGACGATGAAGCCGTTGACGTTGTAGGTTCCCGTTCGCACCTGGCGGGCGATCTCGACGCCGCGCTGGACGTCGGCGGTCCACACCGAGCCGGAGAGGCCGTAGTCGTTGTCGTTGGCGATCGCGACCGCTTCCGCTTCGCTGTCGTAGGGGATCGCCACCAGCACCGGGCCGAAGATCTCCTCGCGCGCGATGCGCATGCGATTGTCGGCGTCGGCGAACAGCGTCGGCTCGACGAACCAGCCTTTGGACAGGCTCTCCGGCCGCTTGCCGCCGACGACCACGCGCGCGCCCTCGGAGCGGCCGGCGTCGATGTACCCCAGCACCCGTTCGCGCTGTCGCTCTGCGACCAGCGGCCCGACCTGCGTGCTCGGATCCATCGGATCGCCGCACGGCATCGCGCCGATCAGCTCGCCGAGGGCGCCGACGTACTCCTGGTAGCGGGTCCGCGGCAGCAGCAGGCGCGTCTGCGCCGCGCACGCCTGGCCGGAGTTGATCAGGCCGGCCTGCACCAGACCGGGGACGACCGCCGCGGGGTTGGCGTCCGCGAGCACGATCGCGGCCGACTTGCCGCCCAGCTCGAGCGAGTAGCGCTTGAGCTGCTGGCCGCAGAGGCTGGCGATGTGTCGGCCGACCTGACTGTTGCCGGTGAACGAGATCTTGTCGACGCCCGGGTGGCGGACCAGCGCCTCGCTCTCGCGTCGGTCGGCGACGACGACGTTGATCACGCCCTTGGGGAAGGCGATCTCTTCGCAGACCTCGGCGAGCAGGTAGGCGTCGAGCGGGGTCTCCGGCGCCGCCTTGACGACGGTGGTGCAGCCGGCCGCCAGCGCGGCGCCGAGCTTGAAGGTGATGATCGCGAGCGGGAAGTTCCACGGCACGATCAGGCCGCAGACGCCGACCGGCTCGCGCCGGACCAGGACGCGGCCGAGCAGGCCCTGGCGGGTGTCCTCGAACGAGAACGAGGCCGCGACCTCGGCGTACTTGTCGAGCACCATCGAGGGCGGGAAGGCCTGGGTCATGGCGGAGGCGGAGATCGGGCAACCCATCTCGGTGGTGATGGTCATCGCCAGATCGCCCTGGCGCGCGCTCAGCCCCTGCGACAGCTTGCGCATCCACTCGATGCGCTCCTCGACGGAGAGCCGCGGCCAGGGGCCGGCGTCGAACGCGGCCCTGGCCGCCGCGACGGCGCGGTCGATGTCGGCCTCCTTCGCCGCCGGCACGTGGGCGCAGACGTCCTCGGTGGCGGGGTTGATCACGGCGATGCGCTCGGCGCTGCTCGGCGCGACCCATTCTCCGCCGAGGTAGATGCGATCGTAACTCTTGACCATGCTTCGGGGCCCCCTTCGTCTTCGCGAACTGCGCTACCTTCATATCGCCGCGGTGCGTCGCCGTCGAGTTCCGCCGCCTGGGGCGCGAAGGTGCAGCTCTCGCTGCCGGGAGCCGGCGATGCAACGAGCGAATCGACGGGAGAGCCCTTGTATCGCATTGGCTCGCTGCGATAGCACGCAGGGCCACATGGTCTGCGCCAGCTGTGGCTTCGACAATCCAGGAGGCATGAAGTTCTGCGGCAGCTGCGCGCATCCCCTGGAAGCGGCCTGCCCGAAGTGCGGCTTCCGCAACCCTCCGGGCTTCAAGTTCTGCGGCGAGTGCGCCGCCGAGATCCCCCGGCCAGGGGTCGTCTCTCCGGCCAGCCCCCAGCCCCCAGTCCCCAGCCCTCTGAGCTACACGCCCAAACACCTCGCCGACAAGATCCTGCACTCGAAGTCCGCGCTCGAAGGCGAGCGCAAGCAGGTCACCGTCCTCTTCGCCGACGTGAAAGGATCCATGGAGCTGGCCGAGCAGCTCGACCCGGAGGAATGGCACGCGATCCTCGACAGGTTCTTCGCCATCCTCACCGACGGTGTGCACCGCTTCGAGGGCACGGTGAACCAGTACACCGGCGACGGCATCATGGCGCTGTTCGGCGCGCCGATCGCGCACGAGGACCACGCCCAGCGCGCCTGCTACGCGGCGTTGCACCTGCGCGACGAGATCGCTCGCTACGCCACCGAGGTGAAGCGCCAGCACGGCGTCGGTTTCTCGACGCGCATGGGCATCAACTCGGGCGCCGTCGTCGTCGGCAGGATCGGCGACGACCTGCGCATGGACTACACCGCGCAGGGCCACACGGTTGGCCTGGCGCAGCGGATGGAGGCGCTCGCCTCGCCGGACTCGTGCTACCTGACGGCGGCGACGGCGGCGATCGCCGGCGGCTACTTCGCGCTCGAGGATCTCGGCGAGTTCCGCGTCAAAGGCGTCGCCGAGCCGGTGCGCGTGCACCGCCTCGCCGGCATCGGGGCGGCGCGTTCACGCTTCGACATCTCGCGCGCCCGCGGCCTCTCGCGCTTCGTCGGGCGCGGCGCCGATCTGCGCACGCTCGAGGACGCGCTCGAGCAGACGGCGGCGGGCAACGGCCAGGTGGTGGGGATCGTGGCCGAGGCCGGCACCGGCAAGAGCCGCCTGTGCTTCGAGTTCCTCGAGCGCTGCCGGGCCCGCGGCATGCACGTCTACGAGGGCAGGGCGGTCGCCCACGGACGCAACATCCCCTTCCTGCCGATCCTCGAGGTATTCCGCGCCTACTACGGCATCACGCTCGAAGACGACGACCGCAGCGCGCGCGAGAAGATCGCCGGGCGCATGGTGCTGCTCGACAACAGCTTCGCCGACGCGCTGCCGCTGCTCTTCGACTTCCTCGGCGTCGCCGATCCGCAGCGTCCGGCACCGCGTCTCGACCCCGAGGCGCGCCAGCGCCAGATCATCGCCGTGATGCGCCAGGTGATCCAGAGCGTCAGCGAGGAGCAGCCGACGGTGACCATGATCGAGGATCTGCACTGGCTCGATGACGCCAGCGGCGAGTTTCTCGAGAACATGGTCGACGCGCGCGCCGGCAGCCACAACCTCCTGCTGCTCAACTTCCGCCCCGAGTACCGGGCCGACTGGATGCAGAAGTCGTGGTACCGGCAGATCCCGCTGACGCCGCTCGGCAAGGAGGCGATCGGCCAGTTGCTGGCGGATCTGCTCGGCACAGACCCGAGCCTGGAAGCGCTGGTGGCACCGATCCATCAGCGCACCGGCGGCAACCCGTTCTTCACCGAAGAGGTGGCGCAGTCGCTGATCGAGTCGGGGCATCTCCAGGGGAGTCGCGGCGCCTACCGCCTGGTGACCCCGATCGAGCGGCTCGAGGTGCCGTCGACGGTGCAGGCGATTCTGGCGGCGCGCATCGATCGGCTGCCGGAACGCGAGAAGCGGCTGCTGCAGACGGCGGCGGTGATCGGCAAGGACTTCCCCGAGCCGCTGCTCGCGGCGGTGGCGGAGCTGCCCGCCGACGAGCTGAAGGCAGCACTCGGCGCGCTGCGCCGCGCCGAGTTCATCCACGAGCAGGCGATCTACCCGGTGGTCGAGTACTCCTTCAAGCATCCGCTGACGCAGGAGGTGGCGCTCGGCAGCCAATTGAAGGAGCGACGCCGCCAGGTGCATGCCGCGGTGGCGCGCGCCATCGAGCGGCAGCACCCCGAGCACCTCGACGAACGCGCCCCGCTGCTGGCGCACCACTACGAGCAGGCCGGCGAGGCGCTCGCCGCCGCGCGTTGGCACCGGCGCGCCGCGGAGTGGGTCGGCATGACCGACTTCGGAGCTGCCACGCATCACTGGGGTCGGGTGCGGGCGATGCGCCGAGCGCTGCCCGACGACCACGAAGCGGCCGTGCTCGGCTTCGGCGCCTGCATGCAGGTTCTGAACATGAGCTGGAGGGTCGGGGTCGGACTCGACGACCTCGACGTCACCTTGGAGGAAGGTCAGAGAGATGCGCACGCGATCGGCGATCCGATCGCCGCCGCGCACCTGGCGCAGTTGCACGCGCGTGCCGTGTGCGGCAGCGGCGACGTGGCGAGATACCTCGATCTCGCGGTATCCAACGAGCGCGCCGCGCTCGCCGTAGGCGATGAGGCGGCACTGGCGATGGCCCGGATGTGGCTGGTGGACGCCTTGTGCTTCGCCGCTCGCTTTCCGGAAGCCCTTCGAAAAGCCGATGAAGTGCTCTCCTGCATCCCGCGCCATGTTCCGGCGGGTCAGAAGGTCCTCGGCGTCCATCCGTACCCCGTCGTCGTCTTCTGGCGCGGCTTCTGTCTCTGCTGGATGGGCCGCTTGAAAGAGGGGCTCGAGGCCCTCGAGGTCGCCCGCCGCATGGGCGACGAGGACGGGACACCCGAGCTGGCGGCATACGCCCTCAACTTCACCGCCGACGCCTGCCGGCTCGTTCACGACGTGGAGGGGGTGCTCGCGAATGTGCGTCAGGTCGAGGAGATCAGCCGTAGACTCGGCGAACCGCCGGTGCTGGTTGGACTGACGCACCTCGGGTACGG
>Ga0268299_1003531_pt1 | contig 14115 bp, 10 predicted proteins | sample NOBtaG_FD_193484 | JGI IMG/M metagenome (GOLD analysis project Ga0268299, IMG submission 193484) | Activated sludge microbial communities from bioreactor in Nijmegen, Gelderland, Netherland - NOB reactor | ecosystem: Engineered > Bioreactor > Aerobic > Activated sludge | place: Netherlands...
CCCTCCGACACCGTTTCGCCCGGGCCCGCCGTCGCGACCCGCACCACCGTTCCGTCGATCGGCGCCCGGATGATTCCCGCCTCGGCACGCGCCCGCGCGTTCGCCGCGCGCAGCGACGCCTCGGCGTTGGCCGCTTCGGCCACCGCCGCCGCGCGCGCCTCCTCTTTGCGGAAGACCTCGAGATCCTGCGCCGCCGCCGCCCGCGCCGTTCGCGCCCGCACGAGGTCCGCGTCCGCCTTCCGCAGCGCGAGCAGCGCCGTCTCGAGGTCGCGCGTCGCGACGAGACCCTTGCCCGCGAGCCGCTGCGATCGCCGCTCGCGGATGCGCGCCGTATCACGCTCGACGACGGCGTTCACCTCCGCCGCCTCGGCCGCCGCGAGCCGCTCGATCGCCTGCCGCGTCCGCTCGCGCGCCGCTTCGACGGCGAGCCGCTGTCCCTGGACGGTGGCCTCCTGCACGGAGTCGAGCTTCTGCACGAACTCCGGATCCATGAAGATCGGGTTCAGGTCGCGCTGCTCGACGATCACGTCACCCGCCTTCACTTCCTGCCCCTCGACGACGTGCCACCGGATGATGCGTCCGCCGATCTGGGCCTCGATTTTCTGGGGCCGGACGCCGGGCGTGAACGCGGTCACCGTGCCGGAGCCGGCCGCGGTCTGCCGCCACGGCAGCAGCATGAAGCCGAGCGCGAGCACCAGGAAAAGCAGCAACAGGAGCGCGAGCGAGCGCGCGCGACGCGGCGAGCGCACCAGCCGTAGGGCGACCGCGCCGCCCTGCCGGGCGCGCGCCTCGGTTCCGAGCAACTCGCGCTCGAGGTTCTCGGACGTCACGGTAAGCATCCGCTCACTCACCGCGCGTCTCCGGCTCGTGGATGCGACCGCCACGCAGCTCGAGTCTGCGATTCGACCGCTGCCCGAGACGAGGGTCTTGCGACAGGTCGATCAGGGTCCACCCGGGCTCGCGCCAGAGCGCGTCGAGGAGCCGCCGGTGCAAGTCGGGAGGCAGGCCAGCGAGCGCGTCGTCGACGACGAGGAGCCGCGGTCGGCCGACGATCGCCCGCGCGCAGAGAATGCGCGTGCAGACCGACTCGCTGAGGTTCGCTCCGGTCGCCGGCAGCGGCGTCTGGAGCCCTTCCGGCAGCGCGCCGATCTCGTCGGCAAGCTGCGCCGTGGCGATCGCCCAGCGAACGTCCGCATGCGGCAGCGGCCGCCCCATGGTGATGTTTTCCTCGAGCGTGCCTTCGAAGATCTGATCGCGGCGGCCCTCGACCACCCCGACCTGCACGCGCAGCTCCTCGGGGTCGATCGTGCGTACGTCGATGCCGTCGAGCTCGATGAGGCCGCTCGCCGGCTCGTGGAACCGCGTCACGAGCGCCACGAGCGACGACTTGCCGCGGCCGATCAGGCTCACGCGCTCGCCCGGGGCAATCGCGGCGGTCGCACCGTCGAGCACCGGGCGGAGGCCGCCGTAGGAGAACACGACGTCGCGCAACCGAAGGCCGGCGGGCCCCGACCCGGGAGTGGGCACCGCCCGCGCCGGCTCTCGCTCGAGCGGCATCTCCGTGATGAGTCCGAGCTTGTGAAGCGCGGTAAGGAGGTCGTAGACGTGTTCGAGCTGCGCCACGAGCTTCTGAAGCGCGCCCGAGAGATACAACACGACGACCTCGGCGGCGACGAACTGGCCGAGCGAGAGTTGCTGCCGGATCACGAGGCTGCCGCCGATGCCGAGCGCGCCGACGACCAGCAGGGCGCGGAACACTTCCGATCCGACGAGCTGGCGCACCAGCACCCGGAAGTGCGCGTGCCGCGCCCGCACGTAGTCGGACGTGAGCGCGTCGACACGCTCGAACACGCGCGGAGGGTTCCCGGCGAGCTTCATGGACACGCGGCAGCGCGCGACCTCTTCGAGCCAGTTCGCGACCGCGTACTTGTTGGTCGATTCGGCGACGCTCGTCGCGAGGCCGCCCCGCCCGAGGATCGCCGCCACGAACGGCAGAAACAGGAGGACGATCACGTCGAAGACGAGAAAGATCGGGTGGTACGCGGCCAGCAGGATCAAGCTGAACAGCACGGTGAGGGCCGCCGAAGAACCGTCGAGCAATACCTTCCCGAGCGTCTTCTGGAGCGTCAGCACGTCGAAGAAGCGGTTCACCAGCTCCGGCGCGTAGTGATCGGCGAGCGCGCTCTCGCGAATCCGCGGCAGACGGTAGGCGACGTCGAACGTCGTACGCACGAAGAGCCGGCGCTGAAGCAGGTCCACGATGTAGCGCTCCAGGACGAAGAGGCCGCCGCCGGCGAGCAGTCCGACGAGCACGAGCCCGCAGAGCACCCAGAGGTTCGGGGTGAAGACGCCGAAGGCGACGGTATTCACGACCGCCTGCGTGCCGAGGGGCAACACCAACGTGAGAAGCCCGCCCAAGACGGCGTAGACGAGCACGGCGCCGATGTCGCGCCGCTCCAACAGCAGAAGCCGCCACAGCTTGCCGAGCTCGCGGCCGGTCGGCCCGTGGTCCGAGTCGAGCGTCGAGTGGCCGGCAACACCGGACGTTGGATACGTGACATTCATTTCCGGCATTGACTAGCATTGGTAAACCAGTCTACGCAAGGGGGGTATGCGCGACCGACTGACCGGGGGCTGGACCTTCCTCACCAACCACGCGCACGTGCTGATCTGCATCGCCGCCGACCCCGAAGCGCGGGTCCGCGACGTGGCGGAGTACGTCGGGATCACTGAACGGGCCGTGCAGCGCATCCTCACCGACCTGGAGACGGACGGGTATCTCGAACGCGGGCGCGCGGGGCGGCGCAACCACTACCGGGTGCAGGGACGGCTGCCGCTGCGCCACCCTCTCGAAGATCACCGAACGGCCGCGGATCTCATGCGGCTCGGGAAGAAGGCCGGGGCTCGGCCGGTCCGGGCCCGGTCGACGTCTCGGACTATCGAGGCGCTGCGCCGGGCGCGAGACGCAGCGGCTCGGTCTCGCTGACCCGCCAGCCGCTCGTCGCGGCGACGTACGCCTGATCGATCGCGTCGCGCGGCAAACACCCCGCACGGGCGCGGACGACCTTCTCCATCTCCTTCACGCCGAACGTCGCGACGGGCGGCGCCGCGATCGGGGCGGCCGACGTGCCGGCGACGAGCGGCTCGGCCGCGCCGCGGACCGCGTTGTCTTTGACGTGCACGGGCCCGGCGCCCTTGATGCGGAGCGCCGCGTGCGGCTTGCCGCCGACCGACACCGCGTACGGCGAGAGCGCGAACAGCGAGCCCACGACGTTGCCGGAGGCGCCGTCTTCGAAACGGCTCCCCCACTGACCCCAGTCCTCCACGATCACGTTCCGCATGTCGGCGACGATCGCGCCCGAGAAGATCGGGCTTCGGATGGCGCCCTTCTGGATCCAGGTGTGGTGCAGCGAGATGTTCGTCGTGCCGGGGTACTTGCAGTAGAGCGAGCGCGTCGCGCCCGCGATCAGGCTCCACTGGAGCGTCACGTCGTGGGCGCCGTAGCCGATCGAGACGCCGTCGTCGCGGGCGCCGGTCGACGAGACGTGCGTCAGCACGACACGGTACGCCTCGGGGCCGTCGACGCGGATGTTGTCGTCGCCGTTCCGGAGCCGGAGGTCGCGGACGATCACATCGTTGGTGCGAATGTCGACGATCGCCGATCCTTCTTTCATCCCGGAGCCGTCGAGCGTGGCGCCATTGCCCTCGATGGTGAGGTTCGGCTTCGTGAGGATCGGCAGCTTGTCGACGATCGCGATCGGCTGCTCGACCGCGAAGCGGATGATCGCGTTGCCGGTCGCGGCGGCGTCGGTGAACGCCGCGCGCACCGCGTCTTCCGTCGGCTCGCTGACCGTGATGACGCGGCCGCCTTCGCCGCCTTTCGTCTGCGCGCCGAATCCTTCCAGCGGCTCGCGTCCGGGCGACGGCAGATTGATCGGAACGAGGCCGAGCTGCGAGCAACCGGCGGCGACGAGCGCGACGACGAGCACGAAAGAGCGACGGCGGGGGCGCATGGGCCGCCACCATACCCTCGAACCGCGCCGCGAACAGCCCATTGGCTTGCGCGTCCGGGGGCCTCGCGGCACAGTGCGCGGCAAGGGGGGAACATGACGTCGAAATCCGATGCCTTCGCGGCACGCGCGCAGCTCAAGAGCCCGTCTCTCACCGTCGACTACTTCCGCTTGGGCGCCCTCGCGAGCCAGAGCGGCGTCGCCCTCGACCGGCTGCCGTTCACGGTCAAGATCCTCCTCGAAAACGTCCTCCGGCATCAGGACAAGGTCTTCGCGAACGCCAACGACGTCCTGACCCTGGCGCGCTGGGACGCCGCCAAGGCCGCGACGTCGGCCGCCGAGTTGCCGTTCCTCCCGTCGCGCGTCGTGTTGCAGGACTTCACGGGCGTGCCCGCGGTCGTCGACCTCGCCGCGATGCGCGACGCGGTCGCGCGCGCCGGCGGTGATCCGCAGCGCATCAATCCCCTGGTACCGGCCGACCTGGTCATCGACCACTCGGTGCAGGTCGACGAGTTCGGTTCTTCCACGGCGTTCGCGGACAACGTCGCGCGCGAGCACGAGCGGAACCGCGAGCGCTATCTCCTCCTGCGCTGGGGTCAGAAGGCGTTCAAGAATTTCCGCGTCGTCCCGCCCGGCACCGGCATCGTGCACCAGGTGAACCTCGAGTTCCTGGCGAGCGTCGTCGACGTACGGGAGGAAGGGGGCGCGACGTTCGCATTCCCCGACACGCTGGTCGGCACCGACTCCCACACGACCATGATCAACGGGCTCGGCGTGCTCGGGTGGGGCGTCGGCGGCATCGAGGCGGAAGCCGTGCTGCTCGGGCAGCCGCTTTATCAATTGATGCCGATCGTCGTCGGCTGCCGCCTTACGGGCAAGCTCCCCGCCGGCACGACCGCGACCGACCTCGTCCTCACCGTCACGCAGGTGCTCCGGAAGCACGGCGTCGTCGGCAAGTTCGTCGAGTTCTTCGGCGAGGGCTGCGCCGACCTCGGCCTCGCCGACCGCGCGACCCTCGCCAACATGGCACCCGAGTACGGCGCCACCGCCGGCATCTTCCCGGTCGACGACGAGACGCTCCGCTACCTGCGCGCGACCGGTCGCGAGGAGGCGCGCGTCGACCTCGTCGAGCGTTACTGCAAGGAGCAGGGGCTCTTCCGCGTCGCGGGTGCCCCGGACGCGACGTACTCGGAGCTCGTGTCGCTCGACCTCGGCACCGTCGAGCCGAGCCTCGCGGGACCGCGCCGCCCGCAGGATCGCGCCGCGCTCGGCGGCGTGAAGGCGAGCTTCCGGACGGCGTACGACAAGCAGCTCGCCACGGCGAACGGCCGCGGCTCGACCATCACCGCGAACGGCAAGACCGCCAAGCTCGGCGACGGCGGCGTCGTCATCGCCGCGATCACGAGCTGCACCAACACCTCGAACCCGTCGGTCATGCTCGCCGCCGGGTTGCTCGCGCAGAAGGCCGTCGCCCGCGGCCTCGCGCCGAAGCCGTACGTGAAGACGAGCCTGGCGCCGGGGTCGCGCGTCGTGACGGAGTACCTCCGCGACGCGGGCGTGCAGTCGGCGCTCGATCAGATCGGGTTCAATCTCGTGGGCTACGGATGTACCACGTGCATCGGCAACTCGGGGCCGCTCCCCGACGAGGTCGGCGCCGCGATCAAGGACCACGATCTCGTCGTCTCGGCGGTGCTCTCGGGCAACCGCAACTTCGAAGGGCGCATCCATCCGCAGGTGCGGGCGGCGTATCTCGCGTCGCCGCCGCTCGTCGTCGCGTACGCGCTCGCGGGAAGCGTCGACGTCGACTTGACCAGCGAGCCGCTCGGGACGGGCAGCGACGGGAAGCCCGTCTTCTTGAAGGACGTGTGGCCGACGAACGGCGAGGTGCGCGAGGCCATGGAGAAGGCGCTCACGCCGGAGCTCTTCCGGAAGACGTACGGCGAGGTCTTCACCGGCGATCCCATCTGGCAGGGGCTGCCGGTGCCCGAGGGCGACCTCTACGCGTGGGACGGCAACTCGACGTACATCCAGGAGCCGCCGTTCTTCGCGGGGCTCCCGCCGACGCCGCGCCCGCTCGCCGACATCGTCGACGCGCGCGTGCTGGCCCTCCTCGGCGACTCGGTCACGACCGACCACATCTCGCCGGCCGGCTCGATCCCGAAGGACGCGCCCGCGGGCCGTTATCTCCAGGACAACGGCGTCACGCCGCGCGACTTCAACAGCTTCGGCGCCCGGCGCGGCAACCATCAGGTGATGATGCGCGGCACGTTCGGCAACGTGCGGCTGCGGAACGAGCTGGTCGGCGGCAAGGAGGGCGACTGGACGCGCCACCAACCCGACGGCGAGGAGATGCGCATCTTCGACGCGTCGCAGAAGTATCAGATCGCGGGGACGCCGCTCCTCGTGATCGCCGGCAAGGAGTACGGCTCGGGGAGCTCGCGCGACTGGGCCGCGAAGGGAACGCTGCTGCTCGGCGTGAAGGCGGTGATCGCCGAGAGCTACGAGCGCATCCACCGCAGCAACCTCGTCGGCATGGGCGTCCTGCCGTTGCAGTTCAAGGACGGCCAGAGCCGCACGGCCCTCAAGCTCGACGGCACCGAGTCGTACGCCATCCGCGGCGTCGCCACGCTGAAGCCGCGCGCCGAGCTGACGGTCGAGGTCACGCGTCACGACAAGACGACCTTCTCGTTCCAAGCGATCGCGCGCGTCGACAGTCCGATCGAGGTCGACTACCTGCGGCACGGCGGCATTCTCCAGATGGTGCTGCGGAGCATGACGCAGAGCTGAGTGTCGTTCGAACCGGGGGCGGCCGCGGGCCGCCCCCCGTCAGCGCGCCGGGCTCGGGCTCGCCGCGGTGGTGTCGCGTCCGGGGATCACGCTCGGCGCGCCGCGGAGGAACCAGATCGCGATCAACGCGTCCATGATCGCGCAGCCCGCGGACGACGTCGCCTGGATCGGCATGATCGGGTTGCCCCAGAGGTGATGCGCCACGTCCCAGACCGTGTGCATGAGCCACGCGATCCCGATGAACCGATGGTCGTCGAGCCCGCGATACGCGGCCCAGGTCGCAGTCGCCGTGAACGGGAGCTCCCAGAGCCCGAAGCCGCCGTAGTTCAGGTACGCGGCGGCGGCGCCCGCGACGAAGATCGCGTTGAAGCGCCGGCGCGTCGGCTCGCGGAGGAGCGACATCACGACCACGAAGACGGCGGCGAAGACGACCGGCATGATCCAGTCGGCGGTCTGCATCGTGCGGAGCGTATGCGCGTGCTCGGTCATGCGCGCGAATTTCGCCCGACGGGGCTGGACATGCCAGTGGCAGAAACGCCAACATTCGCCGGAATCGTGCCAGCTCGAGCTCCCCGCTCATCACGCCGCCCGCACGTCGTCGCCGTCGTGGCACTCGACGGCGTCAATGCGTTCGACCTCGCGATCCCGTGCGAGGTGTTCGGGCACATCCGGCTCGCGGACGGTCGCGCGCCGTACCGCGTCCGCGTCTGCGGCGTCACGCGGACGGTACGCGCCGGGGCGTTCGCCGTGCAGGCGCCGTGCGGCCTTCGCGGCGTCGGCGGCGCGGACACCGTCATCGTCCCCGGCATCCAGAACGTCACGCGGCCCGTGCCCGTCGCGCTGATTCGAGCGCTCCGGGCAGCGCACGCCCGCGGCGCGCGCATCGCGTCGATCTGCTCGGGCGCGTTCGTGCTCGCCGCCGCCGGTCTTCTCGACGGCCGGCGTGCCACGACCCACTGGCTCGCCGCCCCGGAGCTCGCGCGCCGCTACCCTACGATCGATGTCGACCCGAACGTGCTCTACGTCGACGAGGGTAGGATCCTGACCTCGGCCGGCGCGGCGGCCGGCATGGATCTCTGCCTCCACATCGTGCGCCGCGATCACGGCGCCGCCGTCGCCGCGCATGGCGCCCGTCTCGCGGTGATGCCGCTCGAACGCGCCGGCGGCCAGGCGCAATTCATCGCCCACGAGCCGCCGCGCGTCGACGGCTCTTCTCTGGAGCCACTGCTGCGATGGATGGAGGCGCACCACGGCGAGACGCTGACGCTGCCGCGCCTCGCGCGTCAGGCCGCGATGAGCGCGCGCAGTCTCAGCCGCCGTTTCCGGGACCAGACCGGAGACACCCCGGCGCGCTGGCTCGTCCGGTGCCGAGTACGGCGGGCGCAGCAGCTCCTGGAGACCAGCGGCGCCTCGATCGAGGAGATCGCGGACGCCGTCGGGTTCGGGTCGGCGACGACGCTCCGCGAGCGCTTCGGGCGAATCGTCGGCACGAGCCCGCAGGAATACCGGCGGACGTTCCGGCACCGCGTGCCCGCATGAGCGACGCGCGCGACGATTCGCTGGTCGGTCGGCTCGTTGCCGGCGGCTGGCTACCCGACGTGCTGTTGCGGGTCGGCATCCGCCGCATCCTCGCCGCCCGGCTCGCGGAAGAAGCCCGCGGCGGCCCGGAAGCGATCGAGGCCCGGCGCCGCGCCTGGATCGAGGAATGCCGCCGCGGCCCGATCGCGATCGCCACCGCCGACGCCAACGCGCAGCACTACGAGGTGCCGGCGGAATTCTTCGTCCGCGCCCTCGGCCCGCGGCTCAAATACTCGAGCTGCTGGTGGCCGCCCGGCGTCGAAACGCTCGCGGCCGCCGAAGAGGCGATGCTCGCCCTCACCTGCGAGCGCGCCGGGCTCGCCGACGGCCAACGCGTGCTCGAGCTCGGCTGCGGCTGGGGATCGCTCTCGCTCTGGATGGCGGAGAAGTATCCGGCGTCTTCGATCACCGCGGTCAGCAATTCCAGCTCACAGAAGCGCTTCATCGATACTCGCGCCGCCGAGCGCGGCTTTCGGAATCTCGAGGTCGTCACCGCCGACATGAACGACTTCGCCCCGCCGGCGGGCCGCGAGCCGTTCGATCGCGTCGTGTCCGTCGAGATGTTCGAGCACATGCGGAACTACGAGGAGCTGTTGCGAAGGATCGCCGGCTGGCTCGCTGCCGACGGCCGCCTCTTCGTGCACATCTTCACGCACCGAGCCTTCGCCTACCCCTACGAAGACCGCGGCCCGTCCGACTGGATGGCACGCCACTTCTTCACCGGCGGCCAGATGCCGTCGCACGACCTGCTGCGCGCGTTCGATCGCGACCTGGTGGTCGCCGAAGACTGGCGCCTCGACGGCACCCACTACGCGCGCACGCTGGAAGCGTGGCTCGTCCGCATGGACGCCGCCCGCGACGCGATCATGCCGATCTTCCGCGCGGTCTACGGCGCCGCCGATGCCGAACGCTGGTGGCACCAATGGCGCGTCTTCTTCCTCGCCTGCGCGGAGCTGTTCGCGTACCGAAACGGCCAAGAGTGGGCCGTCTCCCACTTTTTATTTCGGCCTGCGTCCCGAGCGGCGCCGCCGACGCACCGCTGACCCACACGGCGATGCGGTCCGATCTCGTGCCGTATCTCTGTGCGTTGCTCCAGATCGAGACACTCCGGGGCCTACGAGTAGCGATCGACCTTGTCGCTCCGTTCCGGCCCCTCCTATAGTCCGCGGGCCATGCGAAGTGCCGGCCTCGAGCCGTCGGTTCCATACGTTCCCTGGACGGGCGCCGGCCTGGTCGCCGAGGCCGTCGATCCACCGTCTCGCGACCGTGCGGTGACCGCAGGGTCGCCGCGCCTCCTCGATCGCGTCCGCACCACGATGCGGCTCCGACACTACAGCCGGCGCACCGAGCGCGCCTACATCCAGTGGATCCGCCGCTTCGTCCTGTTCCACGACAAGCGCCACCCCGCCGAGATGGGGCACGCGGAGGTCACGCGTTTCCTTTCCGCCCTCGCCGTCGAACGACGGGTGAGCGCCTCGACCCAGAATCAAGCGTTGGCGGCGCTGGTCTTTCTGTACGGTCAAGTGTTCGGCGTCACGCAGCCGTGGATGGACGAGTTGGTCCGCGCCGCCAGGCCGGAGCGCCTCCCCGTGGTCCTGTCGCGGGAGGAGGTTCGAGCCGTCCTGCACTGCTTGCACGGCTCGCATCGCCTCATGGCCTTCCTGCTGTACGGCGCCGGGCTCCGCCTTCTCGAGTGCGCGCGCCTGCGCGTGAAGGATCTCGACTTCGAGGCCCACCACATCGTCGTGCGGAGCGGCAAGGGCGAGAAGGATCGCGTGACGCTCCTACCGGCTACCGCGCAGGTGGTGCTGACGCGCCACCTCCGGCGCGTTCAGGAGCAGCATCGCCAGGATCTCGCGACGGGCGCCGGCTGGGTCGAGCTGCCCCACGCCCTCGCGCGCAAGTATCCCAACGCCGGTCGCGAGTGGCCCTGGCAGTGGGTGTTTCCGGCAACCCGGGTCTACACCGAGCCCGAGACGCGCCAGCGCCGCCGCCATCACTTGCACGAGACCGCTCTGCAACGCGCCGTCCACCGCACCGTCCGCGCGGCTGGTATCACCAAGCCGGCCACCTGCCACACCTTCCGCCACTCCTTCGCCACCCACCTGCTCGAGTCCGGCTACGACATCCGCACCGTGCAGGAGCTGCTCGGCCATCGCGACGTCCGCACCACGATGATCTACACCCACGTACTCGATCGCGGCCCCGCCGCCGTACGCTCCCCCGCCGACGCGTTGGTCGCCGGATCGGCCCCGCCGCCACTGCCCTTGCGTACGGCGCCGCTCCTTGCGCGCTATCCAGCACCCCCGCGCCGCCCAACGCCGCGAGCATCACGCGATGCCTGACAACCCAAACATGTGGATCGGCGAACAAAAGCAACGGTTGCGGGCCCTGGACGCCAGCGCGTTAGACAGCGACGGTACGCGGCGTACGTGGAACTACACGGAACCGTCCAAATTTAGTTAGGCGGAAGGGCATGACCCTCATAGAATTGACGAACGAGCATAAGTTGACTGCCGCTCTTCATGAGCACGGCAGTCAAGTGGAACTCCTCCGCCATCAAACCAATCTGGATCTGCGTATTTTCGCCGGGTACATTACGCTGCAGCTCGCGTTAGGAAGTTGGCTTTCTGCAAATCCAGTTCGGACGACTAGTGCACGTGTCGGCCTCGCCGCAATTGACCTCGCGTTGGCGGCCCTTGCGGGCCTGATTCTTTGGCGAAGCTTCGTGCGCCGGGGGCAGGTTGTCGGCGTGGTCAGGCGCTTGAATGAGGTTCTCGGATACACCACGCCCGGTGTCTACCTAGCGGATCGCGCCATCCACGAGCCGAACCGGTTCGTGCCCTGGTTCCCTTTCTACGTGGGTGGCATCATTCTCGGCGCGCTAGGTATCGGGTTTATCTTATGCCAGCCCGCCTAACTGGCCGTTGTAGACCGCCCGGCCTTCGGCCGGCGGCTGAACGGCCACCGTGTTATGCGCCTACGACGGCGGACGCCCTGTGGGTCCAGGCAACAGGAAGCGAAAGAGACCGATGCCTCGTATTGTTCGCATACTGATATGGCGCCTGAACAGCTACGGAAAGCGCACTGTGCGCTGGATTTTCTTCGGACTTTTGAGTTTCTTCGTTGTCTTCGCGATTGTCGTACCTGGGCTGTCAGACTTAGCCAAAGGAAACAGCCCAGAAACACGCACAGTTATAGCGGCGGCAGTTCTGTTGGGCATCGCCGCGCTCGTTGCGAACCTCGCGGCAAACTTACTCTCCAACTTTGTGCAACGACGATGGGATCGGCGATTGCCGGCGGTACAACAGTTCTTCAAGAACCACGATCTCGCTGAGCTTACGGGACAGGCAATCAGCATGACAGTCTGGGCAGCCTCGGAGTCAGCGCCAGCGGAGGATCGAGGCGTCATTGAACGGCTTGCGAAGCAAGCGCCGCAGACATGGACGCGTATCTCAACCTCCCCCGAGGCGGATTCGGCTTTTGCGCCTCTCTTTGAGCGGAACTTGGCGGAGTTCGTACGCGCCCCTTCGCGTCGCGCACTGACGCCCGAGACGTGGAAGGAGTTCATTCGAGAGGTCGCGGGGAAGGACCCGAGTTGGTCTCCTCCTACGGAATCGATCGTCTTGGAGGCGCTCAGTCGGCGCTTCTCAGAAGCACTCCGGGAGGCCCTGAAACACGATTTCGTGGCCGATGGCCGTGCGTATGCGGCGCTGCAACTGGACATCGCGACATCGCTGTTGCAGCAGGTCACTGCGGCTTTGGCGGGCATAGATAAAGCTCAGGAGACGTTGTCGGTAGTCCGTCAGATGGCGTCCGAAATCGACAGAGGTGAGCTCGCAGCAGGTGAAGCCAGCGATCGCTACCATCGAGAAGTCCAAGCACGCTTCACTCATGCTATCGGTGGGATCGATCGCCTGCTCGACATGAGCCAGCGAATCTGGGTTACGGTGGAGGATTCCCGCCGCGTGCTCCAGAACACCGCCACGAAGGAAGATGTGGCTGCCTTGGAGGCCAAGCTTTTAGCCGCCGTCTTACGCCCACAAGTTGGTGCCGACGGTCGAGTGCTTCCTAGCGTTGGAACGCCGAAGGACGTTGACGATGCGATAGACGAACTCCGGTCCGCACTGGACCGCGATGCCCTCGTTGAGGCTCTCCGAGACATGACCGGAGCCAAAGCCACCGCGGCAATCGATCAGCTCATCGAGAAGCGCCGACAAACCCGCAACCTCGTCGCGAAGAGCGAGGCTAAGCTATGGCGACAGAAGGGAACGCTGGTGTTCCAAGCAAACCCAATTGAGGCGCTATCTGCTTTCCAACAAGCCGTGGAACTCGATTCGTCTGACAGCTCTGCATGGCGAGGCAAGGCTTTGAGCTTGAATCGATTGGGACGCCCCGGAGAGGCGCTTGAGGCTACAGTCAAGGCAGTCGATCTCTCACCAGGCGACGCATCTTGCTGGAGTGCACACGCATTCATCCTGGGAAGCATCGGGAAGCACGAAGACGCTCTTTACGCCTATGAGAGAGCCCTCGCGCTACGACCGAACGACGTCGAAGATTGGACGAACAGGGGCTTTGAGTTCGCGCAACTTGAAGAGGTGCAGAAGGCGTTAGAGGCATTCGAGAAGGCGATCGAGTTGGACCCCGCACATGCCACGGCCTGGACGAACAAGGGCTGGGCATTGAGCGAGATTGGGAAGCTCGATGAATCGCTTGAAGCGCATCGGAAGGCTGTCGATGTCGATCCGAAGTTTGCGGTCGCGTGGGCAAATCTGGGATCAACGTTCGATAGAGCTGGTCGATTCGATGACGCCCTCGTTGCGTGGGAAAAGTCGATCGAGTTGAATCCGAGTGACACGCACGTGTGGATCGACAAGGCCCAGAGGCTTCGTAAGCTGAATCGGCTCAGTGAAGCCGAAGTCGCGATCGAAAGAGCTCTTGGTCTTAGTCCGGAGGATGCAGCCGCCTGGAACGGGAAGAGTTCCATATTGGCGGCGCAGGGTCGGCTCGATGAAGCCGTGCAGGCGGGAGAACGTGGGGTCGTACTTGATCCTAAGAACGCCGTCGCGTGGTTCAATCTTGGAACTACCTTTGCGCACCTACGCCAATTCGACAAGGCGGCTGATGCTTTCGCCAGGTCGGTTGCCTGCGATCAGACCGATCCCGATGCATGGTATCGGCTGGGGCACAGCCTCGGGCGACTCGAACGATTTGAAGAAGCGATCGACAAGCTGAAGCGAGCAATCGAGATGGCTCCCGATTCGAGTGAGGCGTGGGCTGACAGGGGACGAGCGTTGGCGGCTCTTGGACGTTTGGAAGAAGCACTCGAGTCGCTCGCCCGAGCGGCGACGCTCTCGACGAGTGATGCCACTGTTAGGCGGGACAAGGGGAACGTTTTGGCCCAACTTGGACGCTTCGAGGAGGCATTGGTTGCTCTTGGTGAAGCGGCAAAACTGGACCCCACAGATGCGCGAACCTTCTGGAGCGCGGGCAACGTCCTCATGGATGTCGGGCAGTTTAGGGATGCGGCTGATGCCCTCAACATGGTTGTTCAGTTGTCACCGGACGACCGATTCGCGTGGGAGAGACTTGGCATGGCGCTGGGACACGCCGGGGCGGCGCCGGACGCACTCACCGCCTATGACAGAGCGCTTGCGCTGGAACCCGAGTCCGCGGCCGCGTGGAATGGTCGCGGTTGTGCGCTGGCGTCATCAGGCGAGTTTGAGGAGGCCCTGCGCTC
>Ga0268299_1003532_pt1 | contig 14114 bp, 10 predicted proteins | sample NOBtaG_FD_193484 | JGI IMG/M metagenome (GOLD analysis project Ga0268299, IMG submission 193484) | Activated sludge microbial communities from bioreactor in Nijmegen, Gelderland, Netherland - NOB reactor | ecosystem: Engineered > Bioreactor > Aerobic > Activated sludge | place: Netherlands...
AATACTAATAGGATTATGCTAGGATTATGCTAGAAAATATCCAAAATTGCCTTTTGCCAAATTTGGCAGTCCTTTTTGACCTTCTCACACCCTTTTTGCAAGATTTGGCAAAATCAAATTATTTTTACCTTTGAACAGCGTCTTCTTTTCCCTTTACCTGGAAATATTTTTTCTACTTTTTCCAGGTTTTAAAAAAGTTTTTTCCTACCATCATGCTAAAATGCTTGGCTACTATTTTTCCTTTTTTCTTAAAAAATAATTCTTATTATCAGGAATCTTATTATTTATTATTTGGAATTAAGTTATGAAAGTAATTGCTGTTGCTAATCAAAAAGGCGGTGTTGGCAAAACTACTACTGCTGTTAATCTTGCCCATTGCCTAGCAATGGATAAACAAACTAAGCCTCGTGTTTTAGTAGCTGATTTAGATGCACAATCTAATTGCACCACTTGGTTTATGGGCGAACGTGAATTTACCAATAAATCAATGGCTGAAGTGTTACTAAGAGAAATCGAAATAAAAGACTGTATTGTTGAAACCACTTTTGGCTTAGATTTACTACCTGGACATATTGCTCTTGCTAGTTTGGACATTGACCTTGCTGGTGAAATTAATCGTGATATGCGCTTAAAAAAATCATTGGATATAATTAGCAATAAATACGATTTTGTTGTTATTGACTGCCCACCATCACTAGGTATTGTAACCATCAATGCTTTAGCAGCAGCAGATATTGTCATTGTTGCTATTCAAACTCATAGCTTTCCTTTTGAAGCTGTTTCTAGGTTAATGAATACATTAAGGAAGTTAGTTATTGAGTATGAAAAGAAAATGAAAATCCTTGCATTACCAACAATCTTTGATCGAACAATTATTGCTAAAACTGTTTTACAAGAAATAGAAGGAAAGTTTGAACATTTAACCCTTAGTCCTATTCATAAAAACACCAAACTGCCTGAAGCAGCAGCAGCGCGTCAACCTATTATGGTTTACGATCCAACTTCAGTAGGAACATTAGACTATCAGCGCGTAGCTAAGGAGATTATTGATGACATCCTCTCAGAAGAACAAAAAGCCCAAATTCGGAAACGCATGGAAGAACGTTAAAAGTGATCCATCTGAAATGGATATTCTTTTTGGCAAATTTGTTAAGCAACCTACAACTACAAAGGTTGAAAAAGAGGTTATTCCTGATTCCACTGATAAACCAAAAGATTCTCCTAAACCAAGTTCCTCTGTTGATCAATTTGATCTCCCAAAAAATGATCACTTGATCTCAGATCACCATGATCCTCTTCCGCAAGACAAATTTATATCAAATACTAGTAATCAAGCGAGTGTAAATATTGCACCGGGTGCAAATAATTACAGTGAGTCAGTGCAAATTGCACCGGGTGCAAATATTGCACTGGGTGCAATTACTACACCCGCTTTAAGTAATTCGTTTATTATTGTACCTGATACAGCAGGCCATACTTCTATTCCAAATATAGTTCTTGATGGATTACTACCAAAACTTTCAACCACTGAACAAGTAATTTATTTAAGGTTATATCGCTTAAGTCATGGTTTTAGGTCTGAAACTTGTAAAATTGGTTTTCCAAAGCTTGCAAGTAGTTGCAATATAAGTAGAAGACAAGCTATTAATTCTATAGAAAAATTACAAGAATTGGGTTTAATTCAGAAGTTAGGCTCAGACTTAGATAACAAATCACAACATTTAAGAGGTAATATTTATAGAGTTAATTTACCTTTAACACCCAGTGCAATAACTGCACCGGGTGCAAATAATACACCAGATGCAAAATTTGCAGTAGGTGCAAAATCTGCACCCAATAAAGATGATGATCATGATGATTATTTAAATAAAGATCATCATCAAAATGCTTCTACCTTCAATAGAACCGACCATGAAAAAGCAGTGATGATGATTTATCAAGAAATCACAGGGAATTCTTGGTCAAAAGCTGATCACTCCAATTACGAGAAAATTAAACACATCCCTATTGAGAAAATTGAAGTAGCTCTAAGATTAGCTAATGACAGAGCTACTAATAGACCAAATTCGTTTGCTTTCTTTATCAAGGAAATAATCGCCAATATTAATCCTAAACCGCAAAGCAGAACCACTAGAAAGAAAGCTATGCAGAAGATTGTCGAACGGGTAAGAAATGGTTGTGTTGGTAGCAACATTTCACCTTCTGAATTCGCTCATAGAATAAAAGAAATTTGCTTGAGAGAAGACGTTGCTTTTGAGAACGATTTATTTGATGAGATAATGTCAAAAACCTAACAGCTTAAAACTATTACCTTACTGCTATAACAAATTCATTTGATTTTTTGGCAATTTTGTGATAACTTCTGCAAATCCAGTTAGTTAACTGACTACTAAACATTAATAACTTACAATTTATACTGTGTTTTTTGATAATTTAATATCTTTTTAATTTGAAATGTATCTATATTACTATTTTATTTTCAGATATTTACTTATTTTTCGACATTTAAGTGCTAAATTCAATACAACAAGGTTTCAAACATTTCTGTACAAGAAAATAGAAAATAGATACTAAATTCTTTAAGTGTTAAATCCAATATAACAAGGTTTCAAATGATGAAGATAGATTGGATAGCCTCGAAACTATCGAAAACTAACTATCGAAAACTTTAAGTGATAAATCCATTACAACAAGGTTAAAAGATGCGTAAATACGCTAAATACTATAAAGTAGAATGTTTTGCTTGTAAAAAAAGCTTTCCAAGGCAAATAGTAGCTCGCAAAAAACAAGCTGGTTTAGCGTTAAATCGTAATCAGTATTGTATAACTTGTTGGCAAGAAATGGAGTCAAACAAAGTTCCTATCATTCAACTTAGTAAAGTAACTGGTTTTATTACTATCAAAATTTCTAATAGTTTCTCTATCAAAGATATACTTAGAGAAAATGATTATGAATTTATTAGGGATGCTAAAGGTAATCCTTATTGGCAAAAACTCCTTCAATCTCCTACTTTTGATGATAATCTGCTTTTAACTCTTAGTCCTTCAAAACAAAAGTCCTGGTTAAATAATCTTAATAAACAACTTTTAGAGATTTTATCATTGGAGAAGTCTTTTTTTCTTAATGATTTACCCAAACCTTGGCAAATACATTCTGATCCAGAAAGCCAAAAACTATTTGCTTTAGATCTCTCTTAAGTTATCTTATCAGTTTGTATTTATTATTTCAGGAAAGCTAGTAACTACATTTATTTAACCAAATATCAAGTTAGCTAAATTAACCCAAACAACTATGCTAGAAGCAATGCGTCATTTATCACTACTTTATTTACAAGAATATCTTGGTTTAGATAGTGATTATAGCTTACGACAAATTAGAGATAGCTATCCTGGTGAGCTTAATAGCCTTCTTGTTGAGTCTTCTGAAAAGATTAAGCGTGTTTATGTCCTTTCTAAAGTTAATTCTGATACTGCAAAAATGTCTGCTATTGAATTAACTCCTGAACACCTTAAACGACTGCCTTTTAATAAACCTAGTGGTTCTCAATCTCCTGCTATTGGGCCTGTTATTAAACGTACTTTTGCTGATAAGAAAATTGGCCCTACTAAAAGGATTCAAGATACTACTCTTTCCTATTTCTTTGAGCTTAGTAAAGACTCTAGCACTGTTTGGAGTAATTATTTTGCTGAAGTTCTTGAAGTTTTATCCCTTAAACAATTAGTTTATGATGGTCAAACTATTGTCTTAGGTAAAGATAATAGCTTTTCTACTATTTTAGAAGCTTCTGTCAGCCTTATTCCTGATAGAGAAACTGTTTTTATTACTGTTGCTGATAGAAAAGGGTGTTGGCCTGGAGATAGAAAAGATTATTGGGATTATCTATCTTCTATTCTTGCACAAGAAAAGTATTTAACTGGTGATACTCCTATTGTAGACAACCAAACCTGTCCTTTGTGTGCTACTCAAAACACTAAACTTTATCCTAATGGTGTCAAAGGTGCTGGCTTAAATCTCTATAATATGGATCGTGAAGGTTGTTTTATTAATCAAGATAAAACCCTTGCTTGGAAAAGCTTTGCTCTATGTTTGGATTGTGCTGATTTACTCTATATTTTTAAGAACCATTTAATGCCTAAATTTATTACTAGAATAGCTGGCGATAAATGCTTTGTACTTCCTGACTTAACTTTAGTTAGTAAATCCAAACAAAAAGAAATTGTTGGAAAATTAAAGAAGTTTCTAATAGATGCTCCTAGCCAAACCTTACCAAGCAGTGAAATAGATGTTTTAGCTTTGCTTAAAGATGATAATGAAGTTAGTAATTTTAGCTTACAAATAATATGGGCTAAGTTTGGACAAGCTTTAGATGATTTAACAGGAGTAATCTCAGAAGTGCTACCTTCAAGACTTAGCTTTTTAAGCTATCTTAATCAAGAAATGAATAGTTTAGTACATCCTTTAGCCCCAACTAATAATATCCCATCACTAGAATTTGATATAAATCTAAACTTCTTTTATCCATTGTTTGAAAGACCTGGTGGAAAAAAAGTAGATGCACTTAATAATAGTGTTAGGCTATTTGAAGTAAAAAGAGCATTAGCATCAGCTATTTACCGAGAAGAACAACTACCTAACACTTATTTAGAAGTAATACTTAAAGAGGTAATAGAAACTGCACGTTGCTACTTAAATCAAGCAAAGGAAAGTAATAGCTGGACATTTTTACTAGATGAAAGCCCTAGCAATAGTAAAAATAACAAATATGTCACTCTAGCTAGTTGGATAAAACATTTATATAGATTCTTAAAATACTTGGCAAACCTGGAGGTTTATACCGTGCCACAACAACAAGTAATAGAAGTACAAATGAAAACCCTACAGCCTTATTTTACTCCTGATAGTGGAGTAAACTCGTTAGAAAAGGCGTTTGCCTTTCTATTAGGGATACTATTTGGCAAAGTAGTGTTAGTACAAGGTGCTAGAGGTGTAAATCTACAAAGTAATGCTCTTACTTGGTTAAAACGGCTTAATTTAACAGGTAAAGACCTACCTGAACTCTATATCAAAATTAGAGAAAAATTACTTGCTTATGAAACTTCTAATAATCCTGATGTCCAAGCTTTAGAGAAAGAAATAGCTAAAATAGCTCTTAAACTAGGTAGTGATATTAAGCTTAGTAATATTGATACTTGCTATTTCCTGTTATTAGGTCAATCTGTTAGCCGTTCTGTTCTTCCTACTAAACGAGATAAAGAAGAAATCAATGAGCTAGAAACTGTTAATTCATAGGTAGTTTATAGACAGTTAATCGATGTACAAATACTTAATAAATATAGGTAATCAGTAGCGTTAAATAAGTCAAGGAGTAAAAAGTAAACGATATGTCTGAATCAAAACCATTACAAACTAGACGAGAGATATTATTTTTATATGATATAAAAATGGGAAATCCAAATGGAGATCCAGATGAAAATCGTCCTAGAAGGCTACCTGATGGAACGTTTTATGTTACTGATGTGAGATTAAAGAGGTTTGTTAGAGATTTCTTAGCTAGTAAAGGTAATGATATTCTAGTAGGAAAGCTAGATGGTAGAACGGCTAATTTAACAGGTAGAGTAGCAGAACACCTAAAACAAACAGGTCAAATTGAAGCTAATGGACGTGAATTAGTCAAAATACTACTTAAAGATTTTATAGATGCACGGCTGTTTGGAAGTTCCTTAGCCTTCAAAGAGTCAAGTGAATTTAAGCTACAACCTGAACCTAGGACGTTAACAGGTGCCGTCCAATTTAATATGGGTGAAGTCTTACATAAAGCAGAAGAAATAACCATTGCAGGAACTACAATATTTGCTAGCGATGAAGGAAAGAAGCAAGGTACTTTTACTTCTCATTCAGTGCTACGCTACGCTCTAATTGGATTTAATGGAGTGGTAAACGAGCATAATGCAGAACACTCTCTTATGACTGAAGATGATTATAACTTACTCCTAAGTTCAATATGGTGTGGAGTAAGAAGCGTTGGCAACACACGTAGTAAAGTTGGACAAGTACCAAGACTCTTAATTAGTGTTGAATATCAACCTAAAGAAGAATTTCAATTTGGTAATCTAGTTGATTATGTAAAACTTACTGCTACCAACAACAAAGATGAGATGGAATGGTCTAGTCCCGATGATTACTTACTCAATTTAACTAAATTAAGAGAACGTTTGGACGCTCAAGCTATTCGTATTAAACGAGTTGGTTATGAAATATCTCCTGATATTAATCTTGTTGGAGACAAAAAAGAACTTACTAAAGGTTGGGCTTGTTTAGGTATTGATACAATTCTTGATCAAAAACACAACTAACTTATAAGCATCTTAAGTTTAATGCCAATGGTTTACCTATTTAACGATAAATTATTTAAGTAAATAGTCTTATCTAAATGGGTAAACCAAACAGGGTTAATAAATCAGTAAACCAGGATTAGAAATGCAAGTAATAAGTTTTATATGGAGAGCAAAATATGGACACTTCCTTAAAGCGGGAGCAAATAGAAACTCTCTAACCTATCCAATCCCACCTAAAACAGCAATAATTGGTTTATTAGGAGCAATATTAGGACTGGAAAAAGGGCAAGCTCAAACTAAACTAAATCTCTTGGTTTCAATAAGTGGCTCTCCACCAAAGAAGTTTTGGCATAAAGCTATATTACGTAAAGATCCACCTGTGCCACTACCATATACTGTTACTGCAAAGATGCTAGGTATGAAAAATCCACGCCCAGAAAAGCCTACATTAATTAATCAAGAATGGCTATGGAAGCCATCATTCTTAATCTCTATAGCACTTCCAGAACAACAAGAAACATTTAACGAGCTTGAGTATAGGTTAAAAAATCAACAATACTATTACTCTCCATCAATGGGACTATCTGAACTAATTGCCCATTTGGATTACCAAGAAACTAATCTTGCTACTGTTTTAGCTCAAGGAAGCTATCAAATTGATGGATTTTTTCCTGACTATGCTGCTAACTTAATACCTGCTACTAATGATAGTGTAGTCCAATTGATTAGGATGCCTGTTAATCTTGACTCTGATAGGCTTTTCCATCATGAAAACATTTACCTAGAACGTAGCGGTAAAGCTATTTCTGTAGAAACTAATAATGCTTGGCAAGTTGGTAATAGAAAATTAATCTTTTTCTAAACTAATACAACAATTACACAACCATCAGATAAATAATTGATAGGTAATAGATAATAGGTAATAGATAATAGGTAAATAATTAAATGGTTATGGAAGCTTTAACAAAATCAAATAAGAATAGCCCATTACACATAGGAATAGTGGCTTGCTCTGCTGAAGGAGCAGCATTGTGCTATAAAACTATTTGTTTAGAAAGCGAAAAACTACTTGGCCCATATAAACACCCTGAAATTTCAATGCACACTTATTCACTTGGTGATTATGTAGAATGTATAGATAGAGATGATTGGAAAGCTGTTGGGGAGTTAATGCTTGCTTCAGCAAACAAGTTAGCCAAAATTGGTGCAAACTTTGTTATTTGTCCAGATAATACAATCCATCAAGCTTTGCCATATATAAAAAGCGAATTGCTAGTTCCTTGGCTACATATAGCAGAAGTAGTTGCTTCTCAAGCAAAAAAGCTTGGTTATAGGTGTCTTGGCCTTACAGGAACACGTTGGTTAGTTGAAAGTGATGTTTATCCTAAAGCCTTAGAAGAACAAGGATTGGCTTACATTCGTCCTAGTGAGCAAGAACGCATCGAAATAAACTGCATTATTATGAACGAACTAGTTTTAGGAGTTTTTAACCAAGAATCTATTAAATATTTCCAATCTGTAATAACTAGTATGAAAGATAAGGGCTGTGACAGCGTTGTATTAGGATGTACTGAAATACCTCTCATTATCAATAATAACAACTCCCCTATTCCAACTCTTGATTCAACAAGGCTACTAGCTAGAGAAGCTCTTGAACAGGCAACTATTGGGCAATTAAATGAATAATAACGATATAAGCCAAAAGGTTATTATAAATAATGATATAAATATTATTACAAATAATGATATAAATAATAATAAGAATCTCACTAATATAAATCAAAATATCAATCTTAAAAGTCAGTGTATAGGAAATTGTAATATTGCATTAGTAACATTAAAAACAGAAGAAAGAGTAAGAAACTCTAACAGCACAAGAGCTTATCAATTAAGGGGAACAATAGCAGAAAAGTTTAATGAACCAATATTTCATAATCACATTGATAATAAGCTAGTATATAGCTATCCATTAATACAATATAGGTGGGAAGTAGATAAAGCCTGTGGAGTAATAGCAGGATTTAACGAAGGTGCGGAAAGAATAACAAAAATACCTTGGCTAGAATTAGAATTAATACTAGGAAACAAAACATTTCATATAGCAGAAGCAGAAATATCTTATCGTAAAAGCAGTATTAATTTATCAGATAGATTAGTAAGATATAGTTTTATCAGTCCTTGGCTACCATTTAATCAAGAAAATTATGGTAAATACCAAAACTTGTCTTTAGCAGAGCAAAGAAAAGAACTAGATAGATTGTTAGTTGCCCAATTACTAATTACTCTTAAAGGTCTAGGCATAAGACTAAATCAGCAATTATATGCTGCTTTTGAACTGAAAAACGTTGTTAGCGTGCAATATAAAGAGCAAAACTTAGTAGGGCTTTTTGGCTACTTTGTTACTAACTTAGCTTTACCTGACGATCTTGCTATTGGAAAAGCTGTTAGTCATGGTTATGGTTGGCTGAGTAGCTTTAGTTGATGGTTAAACTGTTGATTAGATTTTTGGTTATTAGCTGTTAGCGGATATTTGTTTGATCTTTCGTTTATTTTGTATTAAAGTATTGGGAATACGAGTAGTTAAGCGGTTGTTTAAGTTTTATATTAGGTAATTAATAAGCTAGCTTTTTGATAATTTAATGATTGTTAAATTAGTGAATATTGCTATAGTGTTTTATTTTTAATTAGTCCCTGGTTCTGAGATTTAAGAAAATAGATCTAATAAAATAAAATTTCAAATCATCAAGACTAAATCTAATTCTATAAGAAAAAACTTAAGTAATAAATCCGGTAAAATAAAGTTTCAAATCAGAATTTTAGTATCCATTTTCTATTTTCTTTTATAATCCAGTAAAACAAGGTTTTAAATTCGGGATTTGCAGAAAAGCATCATGGAAGTATCTTCGTTTTTGAGTAACAAATCCAGTAAAATAAGGTTTCAAATCATTCTCCTTGAATGACAAATCCTGCTCAAATTTCCAGTAAAACAAGGTTTTAGTAACCTAAGTGCTTACAAATTTTTGTTTTTCCTAACTCTAATATAAGAGGATTAGCTATATATTTTATTTTCCAAAAAATGTTTTGGAGGAGGGGTTTTTATTATCTTAGAAAAATAATATAGAGTTATTTCCTGAAATATACTGAGTTGTTTTTTTGTTTCTCTCCACTCTAACCATGGTTCCTGGTACATTTCATTTTCATACGAAATGCCATAAGTAGCCTCTATTAAACGTTTGATTTTACTTAAGTTAGTTTGAAACTCTTCAAATTGAATTAAAATCTCCTTAAATACATTGAGCAAAAGATCAGTAACTTCAACATTTTCTTTTGCTAGAGAAAATTCATACAATTTTGCTGGTAAAGGAGGCTCCGAGTCTTTACCCACAGCAAAAAGCATTTCATCTAAATAAATATCTTTAACTATTAAAGTAGTTAGTTCTTCTACTAAATCTCTCTTGTGTTTTATTTCTAGCCCAACAGCAATAGTTTCTTTGATTAATTTTTCTATACTCATGTATCCCTTCCTTATGTTTTTATTTTGGTTCACCTTGTAATATAAAAGCCCCCCAATAGTAAGGAGCCAAGTTTTTTTGTAAAAATTCTATCTGCGTTTGTCTCAAAGCTTTAGCTGGAGTAAAGTTTTTCGTTACCTTTTCGTAAAAACTAGCCATAAATTTTGCTGTAATAGCATCATCAACTTTCCACATGGTTACTAGAGTACGTTTTGCACCAGCTTGCATAAAAGCATGAGTGAAACCCAAAATCCCTTCTCCTCTAGAGTATTTTCCATCTCCTGTTTGACACGCACTCAAAACGACTAGTTCCGCTGAAAGATTTAACTTAAATATCTCACCTATAGATAATAACCCACGAACGCTTGAGCCTTGCTTATTTACTAATGATAGCAAAACTCCAGAAAATTCAGGCTGTTGATTGTTAAAAAAATTATGAGTAGCAAAATGTATATACTTAAACTTATGCAATTCAAAGTTTATAAGATTGTTTAAATTAGCCTCAAAATCGAAGGCAGAAAGATTTTCTGTTTTTTCGCCATTATTAAACAAACCTAATATAGCCTCTCCTTCTTTGCGAGTAGAAGGAAGCCTAACTAAATTTAAGTTTCGTACTGTATGTGTTATTTCGTTAACCTTTTCAATAGAAATGCTTTTTATTTGTGTATTACCGCAACGGGGATCATCAGAGGAAAATACAGGGTCAGCAAATACTGCCACATTTGCTGTTGGTCTAACCCTATCCTTATTTGTTTCTCTAAGAGCTATTAATGATGTCACAGAAGGAAGGTTAACGATTTCTGAATTTAATACCAAAGGGGTAAAATTTTTACTACTCATTTCTGCGTAAGGAAAGGGTAAAGCTGCAAATGGTATATAGTTTAGCTTCCCATCGCAAACAACCAAAATACTTTCTTTATTTAACAAAGTTTTTATTGGGAAAAGAATATTTTTTGTTAACTCTATGGTTGAGAGAAAATATTGCTTATCTAAAACTTCTATGCGCTTTTTTCTTTCATCTTTAAACTCAAATCTGTCATGTTCTCCACGCGCTTGTAGTGACTCAATAATATTATCTATTATAGGTTCTAAAATTTTTTCAGAAGGAAGTTTAACAACATGGAAAGAATTTTGCGTAACAGCCCAACAATAACTATTTTCCTTACCTAAAAAATATTCTAATAACAAAGTTTTATCATCTATTATATCTTTTTGTATTTGAGTAACTGTTGAAAATTTAGCTTGGGTTAGTCTGGAGTATTGAGGATATAAGCGGTTTATCTGTAATTCTATATCTTCTATGTTTAATTTGATATTACTAATTTCTTTCTCAATACTATTTATTTTATCTGTTGTATTTATTTTATTATTATCAGCTTTTATTTTTAGTAACGCTTCTATCTTTGAACTTAAAAGATCATTATTTTCATATAGTCTGCTTAACAAAGATTTGTCAACAAAATCATTTTTATCTCTTGATTTTGACAACAATTCTAAAAAAACACGTGCATGAAACCTCTCACTAAAATTAAATGCTTTTTGGGCATAATAATCATCTTTAGGAAATTGTTCATGTAAAGCCATAAGTATATTGATACAAAGCTCATAACATTGTTGCGTTGAAGCAAAATAAGATAGCCGCAAGTTTTGCGAGGTAATATTACTTCGTGTTAATTCTATTCTATCTATACAATTTTCTATAGTTTCAAGGGACTCTTTAAGTTTCCCCTCGGCTTTCAACAAACAACTAATTTCATATAGAGATTTTATCTCACCCTTAGTATAGTAAATTTCCTTATAAATAAAAAGACTTTTTTCATAATATTCCAAAGCAAGTTTGTTTTTTCCTAATAAAAAGTTTGTTTTTCCTAGAAGTAGTAGAGTTTGGGCTTCTCCGTAGCGATCGTTAATTGATTGTCTTAAAGTTAAAGTGTAATTTAATATTTCAATTGCTTTGTTATATTCGTTTAATTCTACATATAACTCTGCCATTTTAGTTAAAACAGAGCCTTCTCCATTCTTATTATTTGCTTTTTTGAACACCTCCAAAGCTGTCTCATAAAGTTCTTTGGCTTTATCAAGCTGTTTTTGTTGGACAAAAATTACAGCCTTATTTACTTCTGCTTTTGCTTTACCAATAGTGGATCCTACTTCTTCAAACAAAGAGATAGCTTCATCGTAACGTTTCAAAGCTTCTTCTTTTTCACCAAGATTATCATAAATAACACCTACATTAGATAAAGTAATAGCTTTTTCTCTTTTTAACCCATTTTTTGAATATATTTTTAGAGCTTCTGTATGCGAAATTAGAGCATTTGTTGTATCTCCAAGATCACCATATAAAACCCCAACATTACTTAGTATTGTGCCTTTCAAAGCTTCCAAATTTGTTTTATCAATGTCATCCAAACATTCCAAGTAATACCTCAATGCCTCGTTCTTCCTTGCAAGCGAGTCATATCCATAACCTATATTATTCTTCAAAATAATCTGACTTTTTTTATCTCCTAAGCTGGTGTATATACTTAAAGCTTTTTGATTGTAAAAAAGGGCTTTTTCTTTTTCATTTAGCAAGTCATACAGGGTACCTAAATTAGAAAGTTCTGTAGCTTCTCCACGCAAATAACCCCCTTTTTTGTATTCAGAAAGAGCTATACTGTGGTATCTCAGCGATTTTTCATAATCATTTAATTCAGAGTACATTTGGCCTATAACTGAATTTATTTGTGCTAGCATGAAAACGTCTTTTAATTCGTTATAAATAGAAATGCTCTCAGCATATTCTTTAATAGCATTCTCAAAAAAAGTCTTGTCAGATTTTCCCCTTGAACTATTTGCTTGCATAAAAAGCTTTTCAGCTTCAATAACCTTTTTGTCTTCAGCAATATGACTCCTTAATTCTTTTATATAGATTTCATATTCTCCTGGCTCACCATCATTATTACTACAAATTATTTCTAAAGTATAATTTCCTTCTATTTTTGCTATCCAAGAAAGCTTGTCTATTCCCCATGTTGATGTCCAGCCATCAAATTCGCTTAATAAGAGTTTATCCGGCGAGTAAAGTTTTATTAGTATATCTACTCCTTTTTGTTCCACAGCCACTTGTAAGAACTGATCTTTTTCTAGTTGCACATTATAAGTATGAGTATGATTTAGTGTAATTTTACTTGTTATTTTTTTGTTTAACTCCAGTTCGTTATTGTCATGAATAAGAAAAATTTTTTTAAGGTTTTTGTTAAAAGAAGATTTCTCTTTTGCTTCTATGTTATGTATATTTAGTATAAGTATAAGTACAATTATAATTGTGGTACAGTAATAACGATGACTTAGTTTACTTATTTCCATGCTTGTCTCTCTAAAATAAAATGATAGCTTATTTAGGATCTTTCTTATTCTTATTAACCAAATCAACTAATTCAGAAATTATTTCTTTAGCAATTGTTTTGGGTTCACCTTTTCCGATAACAAAATCTAACTTTTGCCAAATTATTTCATTTGTATTCCTATCTAACAAAGTAAGCCCTTGTCCTTCCCTAAATCTAAAACCTACTTTTGCTTCTTTAGCTACCTCTTTTGTATTCCAATATTTTTGTAGTTCCATTTTAAGTTCCGTTTTCAAATTTTCAAACCATTGATCTTGCGGTAAATCACCTAAGTATATTGAATTAATATCTTCCAAGGTTACAGCACGACTTAACGAAACTTGAGATTCTGACGGATCTGTAAATTTTGGAAATTCATTTTTAGCTATATCTTCTTTTTCATATGATTTGGGTAAGTCTTCATTGTTTCTTTTCTCAAAATTTTGTTTGTTACTTTTAACAAGAGAACTTTTTTTGTTATTGTTTTTTTCTATTGTAGGATTTGTTTTCATTTTATCTTTATTGAAGTTATTTTTCGCAGTGTCAATATCAGAAGAAGTTATGTCTTCAGGATTTAAAGTTATAACTGGTGTAACCGTAGGGGATGGAAGCACATTTGATTTTGGACTTTCTTGGTTTACAATTGTATTTGTTGGGTCTAATTTTTGAGATTTCGTATATTGATAATATATTATCCCACTTAAAATAAATAATGTTATAGTAGCAGCTAATGCGATTTCTAGGCCGCGTCCATTAGCAAATAAGACTTCTTTGTACTCTATAGCTTTCATTTTTATAGTGCGCCAAATTATTCGGTATCTGTAGTCTTTTTTGTAAGCTTTTAAGACATTTTGTTCTACCCATAAAGGCACTTCACTATCATCTAAATCATCCTTGCTAAT
>Ga0268299_1003533_pt1 | contig 14114 bp, 11 predicted proteins | sample NOBtaG_FD_193484 | JGI IMG/M metagenome (GOLD analysis project Ga0268299, IMG submission 193484) | Activated sludge microbial communities from bioreactor in Nijmegen, Gelderland, Netherland - NOB reactor | ecosystem: Engineered > Bioreactor > Aerobic > Activated sludge | place: Netherlands...
GCTCGTGCTCGGTCCCCGCGTCTCCGAGGGGTCGCCGGGTGTGCACCTGCTCACGCCGCTCGAGCGTCCCGGCAACGACACCCTGGTGCTCGTGTCGCGCGGCTGGGTCTACTCGCCCGACGGCGCCGGCGTCGAACGGGCGCGCTGGCGCGAGGCCGACACCGTCGAAATCGGTGGCTACGCGCTGCCGATCCCGGCGGATGGACCCGCGCCGCCGGCCGACACGCTGCGCCCGCTCCGGGTCCTGACCCTGTCCGGCGTGGCGAGCCGCCTCGACCGACCGGTCGCGCCGGTCCATGTGGTCATGACCTCGGACTCGATGGCGCGCGCCGACTCCGTGCCGCGGCGGCTGCCGCCACCGCGCATCGACCCGGGTCCCCATTGGTCCTACATGCTGCAGTGGTTCGGCTTCGCGCTCATCGCACTGGTCGGTGGCGTGCTGCTGTACCGCCGTGGGATTGTCGAGCGGCCCTCGGAGGGGTAGCTATAGGGACCCGCGGGAAGCCCTGCGACCCGCATCGCTGGACCCACATCCGAGGAGCCCACCGTGGCCGATCATCCGAGCACCGCTCACGCCTCCGAACAGGAGGCCCGCGACGTCGCCGAAGACGCTCGCGAGACCGAGTGGGAGCACCCGAGTTTCGTGAAGGAACTCTTCCTAGGGCGCTTCCGATTCGACCTGGTCCATCCGCATCCCGTCGAGGACGCCGCCGCCGAGGCGGCCGCCAAGCCGTTCCTCGCCACGCTCAAGGCCTTCCTCGAGCGCTACGACGCCGATCTCGTCGACCGCACGGGCGACATCCCTGAGGCCTACGTGCAGGAGCTCCGCGAGATGGGAGCCTTCGGCATCAAGATCCCCAAGGAATACGGCGGACTCGGCCTCTCGCAGATGGCGTACGTGAAGGCGATGGAGATGGTCACCTCCAAGTGCGGCTCGCTCTGCGCGCTGCTCTCCGCCTCGCAGTCCATCGGCGTGCCGCAGCCGCTCAAGCTCTTCGGCACCGAGGCGCAGAAGCAGCGATTCTTCCCGCAGATCGCCAAGGGCGGCATCACGGCCTTCGCCCTCACCGAGGTGAACGCCGGGTCCGACCCTGCCAACATGACCACCTCGGCGACGCCGTCCGAGGACGGCACGCACTGGGTGCTCAACGGCGAGAAGCTCTGGTGCACCAACGGGACCCGCGCCGACCTCTTCGTGGTCATGGCGCGCACCCCGGATCGCATGGTGAACGGCAAGCTGCGCAAGAAGCAGATCACCGCCTTCATCGTGGACGCGAAGACGCCGGGCATCTCCGTGAAGCACCGCTGCCGATTCATGGGTCTCAAGGCGATCGAGAACGGCTGGATGTCGTTCAAGGACGTGAAGGTCCCTGCGGAGAACATCCTCTGGGGTGAGGGGAAGGGCCTCAAGCTCGCCCTCATCACACTCAACACGGGACGGCTCACCATCCCGGCGTCGGTGGCCGGTGCGAGCAAGGCGTTGCTGCGCGGCATCCGCGCCTGGGCGGCGGAGCGCGTGCAGTGGGGCCAGCCGATCGCGCGGCACGAGGCGATCGCGCAGAAGATCGCGCGGCTCGCCGCCAACACCTTCGCCATGGAGTCGGTGGCGCTGCTCTCGACGGCACTCTACGAGCGGGGCGGCACCGACATCCGCCTCGAGGCCGCCATCGCCAAGATGTTCAACACCGAGCTCGCGTGGCGCTCGGTGGACGACGCGCTGCAGATCCGCGGCGGCCGCGGGTACGAGACGGCCGACTCGCTGCGGGCGCGCGGCGAGACCCCGCTGCCGATCGAACGTGCGATGCGCGACAGCCGGATCAACCTGATCTTCGAAGGCTCGAGCGAGATCATGCGTCTGTTCATCGCCCGCGAGGCGGTGGACCAGCACTTCTCCATCGCCTTCCCGATCGTCGCGCCCACGTCGTCGCTCGCGACCCGACTCTCGGCCGCGCTCAAGGCGGCGCCGTTCTACCTGAGCTGGTATCCCGGAACCTGGGTCTCGTCGATGCGCTCGTACGACGGCTTCGGCGCCTTGGAGACGCACCTGCACTACCTCGAGCGCACCACGCGGCGGCTCGGCCGCTCGATCTTCCACGCGATGGTGCGGTTCGGGCCGGGCCTGGAGCGGCGGCAGATGGTGCTCTTCCGCGCAGTGGACATCGGCGCCGAGTGTTACGCGATGTCGGCGACGATCGCCCGCGCGAAGATGCTCGCGGCACAGGGGAACACGGAGGCGATGGAGTTGGCCGACGTGTTCTGCCGCGAGGCGCGCGACCGCATCGCGGCGAGCTTCAAGGCGCTGTACGGGACGCACGACGCGGCGCTCTACCGGCTCGCGCAGCGCGTGGTGAAGGGTGAGCACGCGTGGCTCGAGCAGGGGATCGTCGACCAGCTGGCACTCGCCGGGCGTGTGGAGCCGGTGCGGGAGCGCGCGCTGGCGTCGGTGTGAGTCGCCGCGTCGTGACGGCCCGCACGCGGCCGACGCGGTTCAGGCGACGCGGTCGCGGCGGAACTGCAGCAACACCACCGCCCCGATGATCAGCACGCCCCCGAGCAGCGTCGGCAGCGTGAGGGCCTGTCCGAGCACGAGCACGCCGAGCACCGCGGTGAGGAACGGCTCCACGGTGGAGATGATCGCCGTGCGCACCGGCCCCAGGCGCATGAGGCCCATGAGGAAGAACACGCTCGGCAGCACGGTGGAGAACACGGCGAGTGCGACGATCGCCGTCCACGCCGGGGCGCTCAACTGCCAGGTGAAGCTCTGGTCGCCCACGCTCAGCAGGAGGAACGCCAGGGCCGCGCCGATCTTGGAGTAGGCCGAGGTGGGCGCGACCGGGTGGTCCTTCTGCAGCGTGCGCATCATCGGGATGTACGCACCGTAGATGAGCGCGGCCGAGAGTGCGAGCACCACCCCGCGGTAGTCGATGGCCGTGCTGCCGGGCATGCCGACCATCACGCCGATGCCCGCGAACGAGAGGGCCAGCGCCATCGCGCGGCGCGCGTCGAGTCGCTCCGCGCCGCGCACCGCCTGCGCGAGGGCGACCCAGGCGGGATACGTGTAGAACAGGAACGCGAGCGTCGCCGCGGGGATGAACTTCAGCGATGACAGCGCGAGGTACACCAGCAGGGCCTGGCCGAAGCCGCCGAGCGTGATGAACAGCATCATCTCGCGCGGCGGGATCCGCTTGTAGCGGCGGCTGCCGACATACCCGGTGAGGAGCACGGCCGCGAGCACGTAGCGCCACGCCAGGACCGTCGCGAGCGTGATGCCCGTGGCGGTGGCCTGCGAGGTGAGGATGCTGACGGCGGCGAACCCCGCCGCGGCGAGCAAGGTGTAGAGTGTGCCTGGCGCGACTTGTCCGGCGTCGGTCTGCGGTACGGCAGGTGCGGTCATCAGTCGGGGAGCGGGGCGTCGGGGATCGGGGGAGACGCCGAACGTTGCAGGAGCAGGATGGCGATGATGATGCAGACGCCACCGGCGAGGGTCGTGGAGCCGATGGTCTGGCCGAGCACCAGCGCGGCGAGGATCGCCGTGTAGAACGGTTCCACGGTGGAAAGTATCGCAGTGCGCACCGGACCGAGCACCTCGAGTCCGCGCAGGAATACGATGAATGCCACGGCGGTGCTGAACACCGCGATGAGAGCGGCCAACGCCCAGAACGCAGGTGTCATGCCCGCTACTAGTACACCGGTCAACCACGCCCAGCTGACGAACACCGTCGCGGCGCCGGCGATCACGAAGCTCGAGGCCGCCGCCGGGGACAGCGGGCCGCGCATCCGGTGCAGCAGCGGGATGTACGCGGCGTAGATGATCGCGGAGCCCAGCGCGCGCAGCAGCCCCGGCAGCGGGAGCGCACTGTCCCAGGGCATGCCCACCATGAGCACGATCCCGCCCAAGGCGATCACCAGCGCCACGACACGTGTCGCCGTGAGGCGCTCGCTGCCGGTGGCCGCCCCGAGCAAGGCGACCCAGGCCGGATAGGTATAGAAGAGGAAGCCGAGTTGTGCGGCGTTGAGCCACTCGAGCGACGAGAGCGAGAGCCAGGTCACGAGTGTCTGGCCGCCGCCGCCCACGGCGAGGAGGGCGAGGGCGCGCCCGAGCGGCACACGCAACGCCCCGACACCTCCGGCGGCGACCACGAGGATCGGCGCCGCGAGCAGGTACCGCCACGCCATCAGGGCGATCAACGCCACGCCCGCGCGGTGTCCGAGCGTGGTGGCGATGGACAGCGTGCCGTAGCCGCAGGCGGCCAGCACGATCAGTCCCGACGCGCGCCGCTCCGAGATCACAGCAGCGTGCCGCGGAGCAGCAGCAACGCCACCGTGAAGTAGAGGACCACGCCGGTCACGTCCACCAGCGTCGCCACGAGCGGGGCCGAGGCGCTCGCCGGGTCGAAGCCCAGGCGCTTGAGTGCGAACGGCAGCATGGCGCCGGTGAGGGTGCCGAACAGCACCACGCCCAGCACCGTCGTGCCGACGGTGGAGGCCAGCAGCACGTAGTGCTCGCCGAACGGATACAGGCCCATCCACTGCCAGGCGAGGACCCGCAGGAGCCCGACCACGCCGAGCATGCCGCCGAGCACGAGGCCGAGGACCAGCTCGCGTCCCATCACGCGGAACCAGTCGCGTGCCCCGAGTTCCTGCAGCGCCAGCGCCCGGATGATCAGCGACGTCGCCTGGGAGCCCGAGTTGCCGCCCGAGCTGATCACGAGCGGCACGAACAGCGCCAGCACCGTGGCGGCGTCGATCTCGCTCTGGAAGTAGCCCATCGCGGCGGCGGTGAACATCTGCCCCACGAAGAGCACGAGCAGCCACGGGGAGCGCTTCTTGATCAGGTCCCACAGGCTCGAGTCGAGGTAGGGCTCCTCGAGCGCCTCGAGGCCGCCGAACTTCTGCACGTCTTCGGTCTGCTCCTCCTGGATCACGTCGATCACGTCGTCGACTGTCACCACGCCCAGCAGCCGGCGGTCGGCGTCGACCACGGGCACGGCGACGAGGTCGTAGTTGGAGGTGAGCTGCGCGACCTGCTCGCGGTCGGCGGTGGCGAGCACGGTCACCACCTCGGTCCACGCCACGTCTGCGATCCGCGCACCCTCCGGCGCCGCCAGCAGTTCACGCAGCGAGAGCACGCCGCGCAGCTGGCCGCGCGCGTCCACCGCGTAGATGGTGCCCATCGCCTCGCGGCGCCCACCCCGGGCGATCGCGCGCACGGCGGCGAGCGCCTCCTCCACCGTCTGGTTCTCCGGCACCGAGACGAACTCGGTGGTCATGAGCCCGCCCGCCGTGTCGGGCTCGTACTGCAGCAGCCGCTCCGTCTCGGCGCGCTCCTTGGCCGGGATCGCCTCGAGGATCTCGTCGGCGACCTCCTCGTCCATCTCGTCGAGCGCGTCGGCGCGCTCGTCCGGCGTCATGCGCGCGACGAGCGGCCCGGCCTGCTCGGGGTCCATCGCCTCGAGCAGTGCGGTGCGGACCTCCTCCTGGAGGTACTCGAGTACGTTCGCGGCGCGGGCGGGCGGAAGGGCGGTCAGGAACCGCGGCAGGAGCTCGCGCGGCAGCAGCTCCGCCACGTCGGCGAGGTCTGCCGGGTGCATCTCCTCCGTCTCCGCCGCGATCGACGACGGCTCACTCTCGAGCAGGTCGAGGATGTCCGGCGCGACCAGCGCCGCGACCGACTGCTCCTTCTCTCGCGACTCTGGGCTCACGGGGTGCCTCCCCGGGTGACGAAGGGGTCGCGCGCGTGCGCGCGCGCGTACCATAGCGAAGTGCACCGAAGCTAACCGGGGTCGGTGATCGGCTACAAGGCACGCTCACCGCGTGCTGACATGGGATACGCAACGAATCCCGGCCGGTCGCTGTCGAAGAACGTGTCCGGCCGTGGAGCTCCGTCCACGAACCGCACGCCCTCCGTGCCCGACCCCCACCGGGACCCCAACCCGGATCGTATATGCTCCTCCCGCTCATGCTCGCCCTCCAGGTCGCCGCGGACCAGGGTCCGCGGACCTCGACCGAGTCGGCCGAGCCGTTGGCCGGGTCGCCGATCGCCACGCGTCCCGTCCGAGTGCCCACCGCGAATGCGGCCTCGGCCGCGCGCGCGTCCACGCCGCCCGTGCTCGACGGCAAGGACAGCGACGACCTGTGGCGCGACGCGCCCGCGATCACGCAGTTCCGGCAGCACGACCCCGTGGAGGACGGCGACCCGCGTTACCGCACCGAGGCCCGCGTCGGCTACGATGCCAAGTACCTGTACGTGTTCGTGCGGGCCTTCGATCCGGCCCCGGATTCGGTCATGGCGTTCCTCTCGCGCCGGGACGCGCGCACGCAGAGCGACTACATCCACCTGATGGTGGACTCGTATCGCGACCGTCGCACCGGGTTCCGGTTCTCGGCCAACCCGCTCGGGGTCAAGCGCGACTTCTACATCTCCGGCGACGGCAACGAGGACGCGTCCTGGGACGGGGTGTGGGACGTCGTCGCCACCATCGACTCCTTGGGCTGGACCGCGGAGTACCGCATCCCGTTCAACCAGCTGCGTTTCCCGGCCGGTGACACGCACACCTTCGGCTTCGCGATCTGGCGGGACGTCGCGCGCCACAACGAGCGCATCTCGTGGCCGCTCTTCCGGCGCAGCCGCACCGGCTTCGTCTCCCAGTGGGGCGACGTCGACGGCTTCGACGGCATCGCCTCGCCGCGCCGCCTCGAGGTGCTGCCGTACACCGTCGCCACCAACGCCGCCAAGCCGGTCGGCACGGCGTTCGAGCGGCAGCAGAAGTTCACGTTCGGTGCGGACGTGAAGTACGGGGTCACGTCCAACCTCACGCTCGACGGGACCGTGAATCCCGACTTCGGCCAGGTCGAGGCCGACCCGGCGGTGCTCAACCTCTCGGCCTTCGAGCAGTTCTTCGAGGAGCGCCGACCGTTCTTCCTCGAGGGGGCGGGCATCTTCTCGTTCGCCAACAACCTCTTCTACTCGCGGCGCATCGGCCGCGGCCCGCAACTCGGCGGGCTGTACTACCAGCAGGGCAACGCGCAGAACTCCACCATCCTCGGTGCCGCCAAGCTCACCGGGCGCACGGCGCGCGGGCTCAACGTCGGGTTCGTCAATGCGATGACCGAACGCGAGACCGGCGCGGGGGGACGCACCATCGAGCCGCGCACCAACTACCTCGCGACGCGCCTGCAGCAGGACCTGCGCCAGGGCAACTCCGGCGTCGGCATGATGTTCACCGCCACCAACCGCGCCCTCGACGACGACTCCCGCGACTACCTGCGCGAGAGTGCGTACGCCCTCGGCGTCGATGCGCGCCATCGGTTCTACAAGAACAACTACCAGGTCTCGGGCTCGGTCGTGGGCAGCTACGTGTCCGGCTCGGAGGCGGCGATGATCGCCACGCAGCGCAGCGCGGTGCACCAGTTCCAACGCACCGACTCGCGCCGCGACGTCGACAGCAGCATGACCCAGCTCACCGGCACCCGCATCGCCCTCGGCCTCGGGAAGACGGGCGGGGGTGTCACGCGCTTCAACTCGAGTGTCACGTCCACGAGCGCCGGCTACGAGGTCAACGACGCCGGCTTCCTCACCCGCGCGGACATCCGGAACCTCTCGAACTGGTTCGGGCTCCAGTACCAGACGCCGACCAAGATGTACCGCCGACTGTTCGTGAACCTCAACCAGTTCATGGACTGGAACACCGAAGGTCTCGCGCTCGGCTCCGGGGCCAACGTGAACATCAATGGCGAGCTGCCCAACCAGTGGTGGTTCTGGACCGGATTCAACGTGGGCGGGCTCGGGCGTGTGTACGACGACCGTGCGGCGCGTGGTGGTCCGGCGGTGCGCCGGCCGCTGCGCAAGAACACCTGGTTCGGATTCGAGACCGACGGTCGCAAGTCCGTGAGCGGCGTGCTGCAGGGGTACTACGTGTTCAAGGACGAGTCGGGCACCACCGAATGGGGCATGGATCCCTCGGTCAACTTCCGCGTCGCCAGCCAGTTGCAGGCGGAGATCGGACTCAACCTCAGCGCGTCCACGCTCGGGCAGCAGTGGTACGGCAACGTGACCGACGCGCAGGGCACGCACTACACCTTCGCGCGGCTGCAGCAGCGCACCAGCTCCATCACGGCGCGCTTCGACTACACGATGACGCCCACGCTCTCGCTGCAGGTGTACGCGCAACCGTTCATCACGGCGGGTGACTACTCGGACCTGCGTGAGCTCGTCGCGCCCCGCGCGGACCGCTTCGCGGACCGCTATCAGTCGTTCAGCGGGCTCGCCGTGCAGGACTTCAACGTGAAGCAGTTCCGCTCCAACACGGTGCTGCGCTGGGAGTACCGGCCCGGCTCGGTGCTGTTCTTCGTCTGGCAACAGGGCCGCGGCCAGTTCGACCGCAACCTGGGCTCGTTCGACGTTGGACGCGACTACGGCGACCTGTTCAAGTCGCGTGCGGACAACACGTTCCTGATCAAGGGGTCGTATTGGTTCAGCTTGTAGATGGTGGATGGTGGCGGGTGGATGGTGGAGGGTGGAGGAACGGTGTCGGACGATTGGCCCGGTCCGCGCAACTCCCAACGGCACCGTACACAATGCTCACAACTCCACGCGTGAAACCGGGTAAACCATTCCCGCGTAGGCGGTGTCAGATAGGGTGTAAGTCGATCATGAGTTGACAGCGGGGTGCGGGTCGGTGCTGGTGGGGGGCCGGCCGGCCCCCTGTCCACTCAGGTCGAGGTACCAACCACAACAGAAGGACAGAACGACCGAAGGCGGCGAGTCGGTGGATGAGGTGAAGGGCATCCATCGGCTCGTCGTGCGTTCGTCCCTCTCGAGGCGCGCTACAGCGTGGGGAGCCGGCGCGGCAGCACGCGCACCGCGGTCACGGTGAATCCCGCGTCGGCGATCGCTGCGCGCACGGCCTGTTCCACGGCCGCCGCCGACGCCGCTCCCGCGTGCTCGAGTTCCGCGCGACCGAGCTCGACCTCGGCCCGCAACACGCCGTCCACGGACGCCAGCGCCGTGTAGACCGCGTTCCGCGCATGGATGGCCAGCATCCCGTCGATCGACACCTCGAGCCGCATGCGGCGGAATCTAGCCCGACGACCACTGGCGAGAGCGAACCGGGAGCGGCCACCTTCCACGAATGCCAACCGTCGCCTTCCTCGGGCTCGGCGCCATCGGCGCCCCGATGGCCCGTCATCTCGCAGCGCAGCCGCTCGGCCTGCGTGTCTGGAACCGCACCAGCAGCCGTGCGGCCGCCTTCGCGGCCGCCCACGGTGCCGTCCACGCCATGACGCCCGCCGATGCGGCGCGCGGCGCCGACGTCGTCATCACCTGCTTCCCGGTCTCGGGTGATGTCGAGTCGCTGCTCGACGGACCCGACGGGCTGCTCGCCGGGCTGGGCGCCGGCAGCGTGCTCGTGGACTGCACGTCGGGCGACCCGGCGACCTCCACGCGTATCGCGGCACGCCTCGCGGCCCAGCAGGTCGGGTTCCTCGACTGCCCGGTATCGGGCGGGGTGGTGGGCGCCGAGGCCGGCACGCTCACCATCATGGTGGGCGGGGATGCGGCGCTGCTCGAGCGGGTGCGCCCGGTCCTTGAAGTGTTCGGCAAGAAGATCGTGCACTGCGGGGCCATCGGCGCCGGGGACGCGGTGAAGGCGGTGAACAACGCGTTGCTCGCGCTGCACCTCTGGAGCACCGCCGAGGGCCTGGTGACGCTGCGGCGCGCCGGGGTCGCGCCGGCGGTCGCGCTCGACGTCATCAACACCTCGAGCGGCCGTTCCAACGCATCGATGAACCTCTTCCCCGAGCGTGTGCTCACGCGGGCCTTCCCGCGGACGTTCCGCCTCGCGCTGCTCGACAAGGACGTCGGCATCGCGGCGCAGGTGGCGCGCGAACAGCGGGTGCCGGCGCCGCTGCTGCAGCTCACGGCCGAGTTCTTCACGGCGGCGCGGAGCGCCCTCGGCGAGGAGGCGGATCACGTCGAGGTCGTGCGCTTCATCGAACAGCTGGCCGGCACGGAGATCTCCGCGTGACCGCCTCGCTCGCACAGATCCGCGCCCAGTTCCCCGCGCTGCAGCGGCAGCATCGCGGCCACGCGGTCGCCTACTTCGACGGACCCGGCGGCACGCAGGTGCCGCTCGCCGTGGTGGACGCGATGCGGGACTACCTGCTGCACCACAACGCCAATACGCACTGGGCATACCCGACCAGCGCCGAGACCGACGCGATGCTGCTGGCGGCACGCGAGGCGCTCGCGGATTTCCTCAACGCCTCGCCGCGCGAGATCGTCTTCGCCAACAACATGACGACCGGCACGTTCCACCTTGCACGCGCGTTGGGGCGCGGCTGGGGGGCGGGGGACGAGATCGTCATCACGGACCTCGACCATCACGCCAACGTCGCCCCGTGGCGCGCGCTCGAGCGCGAGCGCGGCGTGACGATCCGCCGCGTGGACGTGGATCCGCAGCGCGGTCAGCTCGACATGGGGTCGCTGCGCGCCGCCCTCTCCCCGCGCACCCGCCTGCTCGCGATCGGGGCCGGCTCCAACGCGCTGGGCACCATCAACGACGTGGCCGAGGCAGCGCGGCTCGCCCACGCCGTGGGCGCGCTGGTGTTCGTGGACGCGGTGCACTACGCGCCGCACGCCCTGGTGGACGTCCGCGCCTTCGACTGCGACTTCCTCGGCTGTTCGGCCTACAAGTTCTACGGGCCGCACGTCGGCGTGCTCTATGGACGCGAGGCGCTCCTGGCGGCGCTCGATGTACCCAAGCTCGAGCCGGCGCCCGACGACGTGCCGGACCGGCTCGAGACCGGGACCCAGAACCACGAGGGCATCGTCGGGGCGGGCGCCGCCGTGGACTTCCTCGCCTCGCTGGGCTCGGGCGCCACGCGGCGCCAGCGACTCCAGTCGGCGTTCCATGCGCTGCACGAGGCCGGCATGTCGCACCTGCTGAGCCTCTGGGATGGCCTCGCGGCGATCCCCGGGGTCACGCGCTACGGCCCGCCGCCCGACCAGCCACGCACGCCGACCATCGCCTTCACCGTGGCCGGGCTCGGCAGCGAGGCCGTGACGCGGGCGCTCGTGGAGCGCGGGGTGTTCACCAGCCACGGCGACTTCTACGCGGCGACCATCGTCGAGCGCCTGGGACTGGCCGACGCCGGCCTCGTCCGCGCCGGGGCGGCCTGCTACACGTCCGCCGACGAGGTCGATCGGCTGGTCGCAGGCGTCAGGGAGATCGCTCGGCGAGGGTGATATATTCGGGCATGCGCGTGCGGCCCACCCTCGTCGTGTCCATGCTCCTGTTCGCGGCATGCCGTGAGCCGGAGCCGACGGTGCCCGCGCCGGAAGCGGAGTTCGTCATCGCGGCGGGGGATTCGGTCTTCTGGGTGCGGTCGGAGGCCGAGGGGATCCGCGTGCGTGGCGCACCGATGTTGCTCGCGCAGGTGCAGGGGCGCTTCTCCGAGCTCTACACCGCCGACGCCGACTTCTCGTTCTACGACGCCGTCTATGTCGGGCAGCGTCTCTACAAGCGCGACCTCATCACCGGCGACTCCGTGGTGCTGTTCGCCGACACGCTGATGCCGGCGCTGGCGCGCGCGTACGCCGCCGCCAATCCGGACGAGCGTCCGCTCGAGCTCGACGAGCAGGGCAGCGAGAATCCGCGCACGGTCGGCACCTCGGACATCGAAGTGCTCGACGTACACGGCAACTGGCTCTCGTACGAGTACCGCACCGACGTCGACGTGGTCGGCGGGAACTCCTCGCACGGCGCCCGTCGCGGCGTGATCGACCTCCGCACCGCGACCACCGTCCCGGTGGATGCACTCGTCGGGGCGCTGGCGGCCCGACGCGTGGTGCAGACGGGCCGCGAACGCTGGGCCGCGCTGCGCGACTCGCTGCTCAGTGTCGCCGCGGACTCGTTCGCCGCGCCCATCGTCGATGTCGATCGCCTGCAGTTCGAGCCGAAGAGCTTCATCCTCGCCACCATCGACGGCGCACCGCACGTCCGCTTCGGCGTCGCCCAGTCCGCGGCGATGGATCCCATCGGCGTGGTCGACCTCGACCCGATCGCGGTTGAGGCCCCCGCCTGGTGGAGCGAGGTGCGGGCGGAGTATCCGGAGTCCGTCGGCGGCGAGGAAGACGTGTGGAGGCGCCCGGGTTTCGAACTCGTGGGGCGCCCGGCGGACGCCCCGTCGGCGCGCACCACCTTCGTGCTGCGCAATCGCGAAGGCCGCGAATGGCGGCTCGGCTCCGTTCCCTCGCCCGTGCTGCGCGTGATGTGGATGAACGACTCCACCAACGCCCCCGGCACGCGCGACGCGCTCACCAAGGCGTTCAACGAGGCGGCGTTCTATTCCGGCGAGACGCGGATGGTGCAGCACTCGCAGCGCGGCCTGCGGTCGCGGACGCTGGTCCCGGCGTCGGCGCTGGTCCGCCCTGCCGCGTTCGTCGCGCCGCGCCGGCCCGTCGTGCGGCCGGGGGTCGCCGCACGCTCCCTGGCTCGTCGAGGAAACGGTCCGTGACGGAACTCGCCCTGATGCCGTGGACGGTCGAACGGGCCAACCGCGCGCTGCCCCTGGTGCGGCGCATCGCCGACGACCTCGTGCGTGCCTACGCGGAGTGGCGCGACCTGGTGGAGCGATTCGAGGTCGCCTCCACGTCCAACTCCACCGCCTCGGGCGAGGAGGCCCTGCGCCTGCAACGCGTGGTGCAGCGGCTCGCCGGCGAGATCGAGGATTTCGTGCAGGAACTGCACGACCTCGGCGTGGAGTGCAAGTCGTTCGAGACCGGTCTGCTCGATTTCCCGTCCGAGCGCGAGGGGCGGCCGGTGTACCTCTGCTGGCAGCGTGGCGAGCCGCGTGTCGCGCACTGGCACGAGCTCGAGGCCGGCTTCGCGGGACGTCAGCCGCTCGACTGATCCGCGTCGCGGAACGGGATGTCGATCTCCATCCCGTCCTTCGCCATCAGCAGGGTGCCGGCGAACACCTCGCGGGCCTCCGCCGCGAGTGCGCTGGTGTCGCGCGAGTACCGGGCCGAGAAATGCGTGAGCACCAGTGTGCGCACCCCGGCCATCTTGGCGACCGTGGCCGCCTCGCGGGCGGTGGAGTGCATGGTCTCCGCGGCCCGCGCCTGATCCTCGTCGCCGAACGTCGCCTCGTGGATGAGCAGGTCCGCGCCGACCGCCGCTTCGATGGTCGCGGCGCAGGGGCGCGTGTCGCCGGTGACGACCAGCGTGCGCCCCGCCCGGGTGGGCCCGACGAGCACCGAGGGTGCGATGACGCGCCCGTCCTCGAGCGTGATCGACTCGCCCTTGTGGATGCGCCCCCAGAGCGGGCCCTCGGGGATGCCGAGCGCGCGTGCCAGGTCGGGGTCGAAGCGTCCGCGACGCTCGTACTCGACGAGGGCGTAACCCACGGCGGCGCCGTTGCGGTGCTCCACCTGGAAGGGACGGATCTCGTAGTCCTTGCGCTTGATCGGCGTGCCGGGCTCCACCTCGGTGACGACGAGCGGGAACGTCAGCTTCTCGTTGCCCAGCCCCTCCGCACGCTTGAAGAGCGCCGCCGCACCGCGGGGCCCCCAGACGTGCAGCGGCTCCGTGCGAGCCTGCAGTGCCAGCGTCTTGAGCAGGCCGAGTGCACCGAGGAAGTGGTCGGTATGGAAGTGCGTGAAGAAGATGTCCCCGAGCGTGAAGCCCACGCCCCAGCGCATCATCTGCCGTTGCGTGCCCTCGCCGCAGTCGAAGAGCATGGTCTCGCCCTCGCGCGTGACCGCGACGGAGGAGAGCCCGCGCTCGACGGTGGGGCGCGAGGCGGAGCTGCCGAGGATGCGGACGGACAGGGACATGGAGGGAAAATACAGATGGCGGGCGGCGGATGTCGGTGCGGTCCGGGACGCAGCGAGGCGGCGCGCCGGACAGCGGGGGTCCCGGCTACGCGCCGGCGAGGATCTCGGCGTGTGTGCCCGGGTCGATGTTCGCGCCACTCACGGTGATCGCGAGCGGGAAGCCGCGCGGGTTGAGCCGACGGGCGCGCAGCGCGGCGATGCCCACGGCGCCTGCCCCCTCCACCGTCAGCCCGAGGCTGCGATGTGCCCAGCGGATCGCATCGGCGATGGCGGTCTC
>Ga0268299_1003534_pt1 | contig 14106 bp, 14 predicted proteins | sample NOBtaG_FD_193484 | JGI IMG/M metagenome (GOLD analysis project Ga0268299, IMG submission 193484) | Activated sludge microbial communities from bioreactor in Nijmegen, Gelderland, Netherland - NOB reactor | ecosystem: Engineered > Bioreactor > Aerobic > Activated sludge | place: Netherlands...
TCACTCAACGCTGCGGTGTACGCCCTCCAACAAACTGCCGCGCGACTCAATGGTGCCGAAGAGCTACTTGATAGATATGCTCAACGAGAAAAGTGCACTGAGCAATTCCGCGACGCCTACCGCCAGTACTGCTGGACGGTCAATTCACTTGACGATCTGAAACTGGCGCCATTTCACCTGTTGGCTACCGAAAAGAAAACTTACTTCGACAAGAATCATCAGTGGCATATGGATACTCTTGCTAAACTTGCGGGAGTTACCGAGGGCATGCTGATCGCTACGCCGTATAAAGTGGTCGACGTTACGTCGTCTGACGATTTGGAGCAAGCTATCAGCTGGTGGCAAGAGCTGACTGATAACGGCGGCGAGGGCATGGTTGTGAAGCCGCTTGATTTCATTGCCACCGGCTCGAAAGGTTTTGTTCAACCTGCCATTAAATGCAGGGGCAAAGAGTATTTGAGAATCATCTATGGTCCTGAATACACCGCGCCCGAACATCTGGAGCGCCTGCGAGTCAGAGGCGTCGGCGGCAAGCGCGCTCTTGCCGCCCGCGAGTTTGCGCTTGGTGTGGAAGCCCTAGAGCGCTTTGTCCGAGAAGAACCGCTTTACCGCGTACATGAATGTGTATTTGGTGTCCTAGCCATGGAAACCGAACCGGTCGATCCCCGCCTATGAGGCTACCTTGAATGGAATCTAACTCTAAAGAACACGATGCGCTGATGAAGCTGCATGCCGGATTGCCTCGTCAGGGACCGGGGTCTGATGTTTGCACAGCAGAGACGTTTATGCGCTTACCCGCGCTTCCGCCTGATGCCAAAGTCTTTGACCTTGGCTGCGGTCCGGGGCGTGCTTCTCTGGTTCTGGCATACATGCTGAAGAAGAAAATCGTTTGCGTCGATAAAGAGGAAAGTTTTTTAGAACAACTTCGCGCTACAGCCGAGCAAAGAAAATTGAGCGAGTATATTGAAACTCGCTGTGGTGATATGGCAACTGTGAGTGCTGATCTTGGCAGTATCGACTTGATCTGGTCGGAAGGCGCGATCTACTGTGTGGGTTTTGATCGGGCTCTTGAATCATGGCGTCCACTCTTGTCGAAAACGGGAGTGGTGGCATGCACAGAGCTAAGCTGGTTTGGTGATGAGAGGGCACCGGAAGCGGTGGCATTCTGGAATAAAAATTATCCTGAGATGCGTTCCGTCGCTGAGAATCTCGAAGCCATCGAGTGGCCGGGATACACATGCATCGAGCATTTCACCATCCCGGATTCATGTTGGTGGGATGAGTATTACACTCCACTTGAAAAAAACATAGAGAAGCTGAAGGCAGAAACAGAAAAAGACGAAGCGCTAAAAGCTGTTGTCGCGAACGCAGAAGCGGAAATAGATCTGTATCGCAAACACGGCGATCAGTATGGTTACGAGTTCTACCTGCTGCAGAAGTAGCGACGTATTAGTGATCGCCTATAGCCAAATCCACTACCCGCGGATTGCACGCAAGAGCGCGCGAGGCAGACCTTCATTTGCCAATTCCCCGAAAGATTCGACATGCACGATGTCGAATCGCGCTCCTTTGTTGACCAGTTTCATGTCGAGCTTGTGCAATTTCTTTGTGCCTTCATCATCGTTGCCGATTTGAAGAAATTTGATTTTGATCTCGTTGGGATTTCGCATTTGTTGCGTCGCTTGAATGATCACGTCTCGCAAATCATGCTCGTCCTGCGGCTTGCCGTCCGTGATAACAGCAATAATAAGAGGGCGCGCTCTGCCTGTTGCACGACGCTGGAAGTATTGTGACAATTGATCGTGCATCGGTGGCGCCAGTTTGGTGCCGATGAAAATTCCATTGCGTGCGCCGGCGATAATCTGCGGCAACTGCTGCAATCTGACATTATTGTAGACGTCATATTGACTGGAGAAAACGACGAGCGTGAATCCGAATTTCGGCAGCCGATTCGTCTGTCTGGTCAGGTCCATGCTTTGAGCCATGCACCATCTCCATTTGGAGATTTTGTCAGGCACCATCGGGAAATAGTCTTTCTCGCCCATTGAACTTGATCGATCTTGCATGATGACGATATCGTGTGTCGCCAGTTGTTTCAGTTCCTGATCGGAGAGATCTCCCCTTAAACGAGTCGAGTTGATCTGAGGCGCGAATTGCATTTGATCGAGACCAGCATTCCTAGGCTGGAAATTTCCGTCTTCGGCACCGGACTCGAGGTCGCTGTCGTCCAGTCCGGATTGAAGCGGTCCGCGCTCACGCAGATTACCGTCGAGTTTGCCGCGACCGGTATTGCCGTTCAATTGCTTTCTGGGCGCTCCCACGAATTGCTCAGGATCGACAAGCGAGCCCTCATCTTGTACTTCCACCTGACCGCTGAGCGGCTTCAGCTTCGGCAATGTGCCGGGCGTGTCATATTTCCCTTGCTGATAGGGCTGGATGCGATACTGGTTTTTCGCTTCTCCCGCGATACTTAGCGGCAAGCTGCTCAAAAGAAGAATTGCGATTATGTAGGGGCGCAAGGTCGTTCACCTCGTAAGTGAATATCGTTGAAATACCGCTATTTTCACTATAACTTTTGAGAGGCTGAATTGGGCGCTGATTGAGCAAATCAGTTTTGTTTCTTACATTGTGTGACGGATTTTTTGCCTGTTTGCTGATTTTGAATTCGTTACTGCGGCGCTTTCAAAAAAAGCTACCCTCGCGCGAGGGAGTCGAAATGCCCGGTGTCCGGTAATCTTTGGAACTTTTAAAAAGAATTTTAGTCCTAACCGGCGGATGGAGTGGGTGATTACGAGGTGGAATTCCATGATTTTAGAACCAACGAATATCAGAAAACCCAAGCTATCTTCGGTTTGGTTAGATCGTGTGAAAGACGAATTTCCCGAAGAAAAAGAACAAGCTGAACAAGAATTTTTTACCGCATTTGAGTGGAAACTGGCTCACAAGCGCAGACTGCGCAGAATGCAATCGCAAAATCACATCGAACGCACGGTTACAAACCTGTTCGAGAATCTCGGCTGGAAATCCGCTGCTTAGAGTTGCGAGCCACTCACTTTTTGCCCATACAGGTCTGAGAGAAAGGCGAACAAAAACAATCCCGTCCTTTGGGGCGGGATTGTTTTCTTGATTCCACTTTTGGAAGTAGAAGTTCTACTTACTTACTGAGAGTCGTTCTTGTTCGATTGTTCTCTTGGTCCTTCTTGATGCTGTTCGAAATCCTTATTTTTTTGCTTTTGGTCTGGTTTTTCCTGTTCACCTGCTTGGTCCTGGCGATGGTCTTCCATGCCCTGTCCTCGCTGTCCTCGATCAGGTCTTATGTTTCCTTGTTGACCTTCTTTTTCTTGCTGTCCCTGTTTCTTTTTACTGTCAGCCATAATCTGTCTCCCTATCTAATTGCGTTTTTTCTTACTGCGATCGCAGCTTCTAGCCGCAGCAGCTTCCGCCGCTTTTTCTTTCATCTTTTTTTGGTTCGGCCTCGTTTTCGTTAATATCTGTAGTCTTTTGTTTTTCGTCGTCAGGCTTGTTCTGCTGCTTGTCGAAATCTTTTTCCTTGTTCTCTTGTTCATCTTCCTGTTTCAGTTGCTTATCGTCAGCCATTTTAAATCTCCTCATTTTTGAACTTTGAAAGCCTGGCGTTTCTCATGTGACAGGCTGCCTTACCATTGCAAGACCGGGTTTTCTAAGGGCGGTTCCTGATACACGCACTAAGTTTTTCCGGTCCGATATTTAAATGAGTCAATCGGTATGGAATTCCCAAAAGTCAAACGGGGTAACGCTTTCACGTCACCCCGCGGGATGATGCACAAGTTGCGGTCAACAATAATTCTTCACGCTTACATCGATGAGATGGCGCGCTTGAATCGTGATTTCAAATCTTCATAGATTTCGCTGGTCGTGGGAGGTGTTCCAGGTTTGCCCATGTTTTCCGCAACTCGGTACATGGAATTGCTCAAACCAAAGAACATCGGGTGAAAACCGTATTTCAGCATCTCATTGTAGGTTTGCACCGAATCCCAGTTTTGCTGCGTGAGACGGTAGATTCCCACCATTGTGCCACAGCGGTCTTGACCCTGCCGGCAGTGCACGTATACCGGTTGATTTTTTGGATCATTTACCACTTTCAGAAACTTATCGATGTGATCGTCGTTCACTGTTTTGAAGACGCTGAGAGGAATGCTAATGGATTTCATTCCCAGACCTTCGACGATTTCTTTTTCGTTTTCTATGTCTTTCTTGCCGTCGCGCAAATTGATGACCGTCTTGACGCCGGCCGCTTTGAGTGCCGTAAAGCCTTGCTCCGAAGGCTGTGCTCCGCGCAGAAGAAATGGAGTTACGACGCCGAAGTTAGGGATGACTTGTGAAAGAACTTGTGCTGTCGCAGATGTATTTGTTGTCGGCAGAGGAGCTATTTCTTGAGTGGAATTCGCTTGTGCCGGAAATTGACCGAGAAAAACAGTGGACGAAACCAGTAAGGACGCCACAAAACCAAAGCATCTTGATGCCATAGACTAAACCCGCCGTGAGAAACGCAACTAGTTTTTTTATCCTAACATCGCCTGCGCAAAACCGCTTGGGAATGGCGTTGTAGCGCCTTCTCTGTAAAATGATGTTTCAATTTCGAATGTGCGCATTTTGTATGGGAACCGCGCGGAGGCGGTGCTGGTCTGCCTTCGCTTAATCTGATTGTATTCAATTAGCAGAAAATTCTTTTTGCGCAGCGACGATTGGAGACAAATTTCCGGAACCTGGCGGCCACTTTTGCGTCTTTTTTGCACCGACTTGCGAGATCAGCCTATTTTGCCTCGCTTTGGAATCCTGAGCCCTGCCTGTTTTACAAAGGATTTACTCAATTGCACATTTCCGCTCGCCCATATTTGAAGTCGATGAAAACATTCACTTTGTCCATGATACTGCTAATGTTCTGCAGCGTCTTGACCGGCTGCAAAATGCATCAGGAGACTGCTTTCATGTGGCGTGGGCCGAATCCAACGATAAAGACGCTGGATAAATTGAAGGCGATGGGAATTAAAACCGTCATAAGCGTGCGTAACAACCCCTCGGAAAAAAAGCGAGCCTACGCGGAGAAAATCGGCTTGAAATGGATGACCGTGAAAACTTCCGTGATGAAGTCACCCAAACTTGAAGACATTCGCAAATTTATCACCATGGTCAACAATCCGGAAAATCAGCCTGTATATGTTTGCTGTGTGGGAGGTCGGGATCGTTCTGTTTTCTACGCCACCGCCTATAAAATCGCGGTTATGGGCGCCGATCCTCATGATGCTGTGAAGAATATGGAGGGTTCGACGTGGCACAAATTGTGGCCGGGATTCCGCTATTACGTCGGCATTCTTCTGGCGGGAGCTAAAGACAAATACGGTTGGGCGCCCGAAGGCGCACGACCGGACCTGGCGGAAATCGATCAGAAGGTGATGGAGAAAGCTGTTTTACACGAGTCTGACGACGAGTAAAAAGCTCATCCAGAGATAGCCGCTCACGAAGTATGCCAAGCAGTTAAAATGGTCAGGTTGCTCTCGCTTGAAACAGAATGGCGCTGCCTGCAGTTTTAATTCGCAAAATTATTCACGTCGACATGGATGCCTTTTTTGCATCCGTAGAGCAGCGCGACAACCCTGATTTGCGCGGCAAGCCGGTTGGTGTGGGCGGTAGTCCGTCACAGCGCGGTGTGATTGCCGCTGCCAGTTATGAGGCACGCAAATTCGGGGTTCACTCTGCTATGCCTTCGCGCACCGCCGTTCAAAGATGCCCACATCTGGTTCTGGTGCGCCCTCGATTCGATGTTTATCGCGAAGTATCAGAGCAGATTCGCGACATATTCTTTCGCTATACCGACCTGGTGGAACCCTTGTCTCTCGACGAAGCCTATCTCGATGTCACTGAGAATAAGCGCGGGATGCCGTCTGCGACGCTGATTGCGCGCGAGATAAAGGAGAGCATTTATAAGGAAACAAACCTCACAGCGTCGGCGGGAATTTCAATCAACAAATTTTTGGCGAAAACCGCATCCGGTATCAACAAACCGGATGGGCTGACTTTGATACCACCAGAGAAAGCCGAAGGATTTATAGAAAAACTTGCTATCGAGGACTTCTACGGCATCGGTAAGGTGACAGCTCAAAAGATGCACAGCTACGGCATTTACACTGGAGCGGATCTGAAGCGTCTGAGCGAAGTGGAGCTGATTAAAAAATTCGGAAAAACAGGCAGCTATTACTTTCGAATAGTGCGAGCAATCGACGATCGTCCCGTCGAGCCCAATCGAATTCCCAAGTCCATCGGAGCCGAAGAGAGCTTCGCCGAAGATCTCGCAGATCGCTATTCGATGGTGGCAGCGCTCGAAGAATTGGCTGAAACAGTGGAGCGCCGCCTGGACAAAAGCGGCACCGGCGGCAGGACAGTCACCCTTAAGGTGAAATACGGCGACTATCAGCAAGTGACGCGCAGCAAAACGCTGTCAGATTCGATCAAAAGCGCGCACGACATCATGAAGGTAGTGCAAACACTTATGACCGCCACTGAAATAGAGCAGCGCAATGTTCGGCTGCTAGGCGTGCAGGTATCCAGTCTGGATTGCGATCGAGAAGAACAGGAATATGTTCAACTGACGATTGAATTTGCTTGAGTTCATTGGCTTAACTTGGCTGAATAACAGCATCGTTCGGCCGGTTCGTCGCTTGTCACGAAACGTCGCGCAGCCTGTAGTCATCGTAATTGAGCTGATGCGTCACATCCATCGATTCGAGAAGTCCCGGCATCGGTCTTCTAAGCGGCGCCTCTTCCATCGGCGCCATTTTCACTTCGGCACGTTGCGGCGGTACCAATACCGTCACTGCCTGTGGCAGAATCGTCACTCTCATCGGTGTGACACCACACTCTTCGCCGTCGATCATGATGGGCGCTTGAGATAATCTGGACGGATCAGCAGTTTTCTTGCCGGCCAGGAAGTTGCGCACGGCCTTTGCCATTCGCTGAAACTCTGATCTGACGCCGTGCCGTGGAAGTGACTCGACGACTGCCTCCTTGACGCGCAGGATGCACTCGGGCGCTTTTTCATCGATACTGCCCGCGGCGAAGCGAAAACCGAGATTGACGTAGTCAGTAAAGTTGACCGGATCGACAATGTGCAACTCGAGAAAGCCGTCGCTCAGGTTTCCCAACTCGTTGCGTTTGCCCATACCCAGGTCTTCTACATTGGCCATGAATATTCCGGAAGCCTGGACTTTGAAAGACATTCCTCCGGTTGTGATGCGGAACACGCGCGGCGGCATCGCTATTGTTTGAATCATTGCGCTGATATAAGCCATCAGCCTGAATCTGGTTTTGAGCTGGCGTGCAGGGCGCATAAATGCGTCTGAAATCGGTCCGACACCGGCCATGCCTGCGAAATACTCTCCGTTCATCAGCGCCATATCAATCTGTATGGGGCGGCCATGAACAAGGTAGTCGAAAGCGTGTTCAAGCGGATCTGCCAGAATGCTCTCTCGCACAATGCCGAGATTTCTGGCTAAAACATTGCCTGTGCCAAGCGGGAAGATCGCGCATGGAATGCGGGATTTGGCTTTGGCGAGTGCTGCCAGTGCGAAGCGGACGGTGCCGTCCCCACCTGCGGCGATAATTAAATCAAGCGGTGGTTTGAATAGTGGCACCAGGTGCTCCGGTCCGGTCTCCGCCGTTGTCGGATAGAAAGAAACCAGATATTCGTCGTGCTGATTGAGTTTTTCTACTAGTTGCCCAATCCAGGTTTCCGTTTGCACCTGCGATTTGGCGGCTGGATTGTAAATTACGAGTGCATGTTTTGGCATGTGTGTATACCCACCAGGAGTACTGCGTAAGGCGTGAGGGAACCTTAAAAGTTCCCAAACCCGGCTGGAAATGGTCGTTTGAGACTTGAGCAGCGCCGCCGGCCAGTAAAAACGCGGAGAATGCTGAAAAACGCCTATATATGGATTTCCGGAACTTACGCCATCCCCCTGCGTCCATCCCCCGGAGCCTAATGGAGGAGCGGCGATGTCAGCCAATGCGCCGGAAGAAACGAAACAGCACGAACGCAGTTCAAGAGCGCCCGGCTCGACTGATGCATATCATCCTGGTGCGCCGTCCTGGTTGCACTTTCATGCGATTGCATTCGCTGTAGGATTCGCTGCTCTGCTGGCTCTTATCATTTTTACTGTTCTTTCCTTTTTGAAAACGCACGACAACAATTTCGTTGAGATCAGCGGACGCATCGAAGCACCCGAAACACATATCTCCGCTATTGCCGCCACTCGCGTCAAGTCGGTCCTTGTTCACGAGGGCGACAAAGTCGACAAAGGTCAATTACTGATAGAACTCGATCCTGGTGTCGTCAATGCCAAGGTCGGCAACGTCCAACAAGCAATCTCGCAAGCCTCAAGAGCGAGCCGGCAAGCTGATCTCCATGCAGCCGCGATGTCCAGGCAAGTATCTGAGGCGCGCAAGAAATCCAACGGATTTTGGACGAGAGTTTTTACTTCTCCGAAGGGTCGAGCTAAAGAAGGAGAGCGATTGCGCGGTGACATGCTGCAAGCGCGAATGATGCAGATGCAGGCGCGCACAGCACTGGCAAAGGCTAAAGCAATGTCGTCCGCCGCATCCGCCGCCAAAAGCAATTTCAAGATCACAAGCCCGGTGAGTGGCTATTGCGAGACTCGCAGCACTGAGCCTGGCGAGTTGGTGGCAACCGGGCAGGTAATGCTGACCATTGTCGATCCTGAGCGCGTCTATATGAAAGGTTACATCGCCGAGGGTGATGTAGGCAAAATAAAACTCGGTCAAGAGGCAGAAGTTTACCTGGATTCAGACAGCAAGAGAGCACTTCCTGCACACATCACGGCAATCGACTCAACTCCGTCTTTTACGCCGGAAAATGTTTATTTCAAAGATGATCGGATAAGACAAGTATTCGGAATCAAGCTCGATCTGGACCGTCCGGAAGGTCTTGCAAAGCCGGGCATGTCCGCCGACGCGAAGATCAGATTGAAGAGTCGTAGAGAATAAGGGGCAACCAAGTGACTACCTCAGTGTCGACAAAGTCAGAGGTAAAACAATCCACCGGGGCAATAATCACTGTCGAGAGACTGATTAAGCGCTACAAGGATGGAACGGAGGCGCTGAAGAATCTCACCTTCGAAGTGCAACCTGGTGAATTGTATGGTCTGGTCGGCCCTGATGGTGCCGGCAAAACAACTGCGTTGAAGATTCTTGCCGGAATCATGGAGCCTACTTCAGGAAAAATTGCGGTGCTCAATAGCCGTCCAAGTCAGGCACGGCGCTACATCGGTTATGTTCCGCAAGGGGCCGCGCTCTATCCTGAACTCAGTGTCGATGAAAATCTTCGTTATGAAGCCGGGATGCATGGAGTCGCTAAAAAAGACTTCGAGCAATTGAGGCAAACATATCTTAAGGATATGGGATTGCTGCAATTCGCAGACCGACTGGCGGGACAATTATCCGGCGGCATGAAACAGAAGCTGGCGCTGTGCTGCGCGCTAGTTACTCAACCGAAGGTGATTTTCCTCGACGAGCCGACTACGGGACTCGACCCGATTGCACGCAGAGAACTCTGGCAGGCACTTGCAGTGCTTGGTGCGCAAGGTGTAACTGCCGTGGTGGCAACTCCATTCTTGGATGAAGCAGAACGTTGTCATCGAGTCGCTTTAATATATGACGGCGCGGTTCATGAGATTGGAACACCATCCGAATTGAAAAAGGCTCTTGGGCTAAAACGGCTTGAGATCGCCATCAAGAACGACCGCAAGTCAATTAAGGAGTTGGCAGGACTTTCCTTCGAGCATTCGGAAAATATCGTTGATATCTGTCCCTTTGGCGATCATCTCGAGGCTCTGTGCAAAGATGCCAGCCGCGGAAGAGAAGAGATTGCTATTGCTTTGTCGAAGGCGAATATCGATGTCGTCAATATCAACGAAACGCCGCCAAATTTAGAGAACGTGTTTATCACCCGATTGAAATCTCTCACAAAGAAAAACGTGCGCAATGTTCCATTCGAAGGGCTGCGGGAAAGTCATGATGCCCATTCGGCAGGGGTGCCGCTGAAAGCCGCCAATCTGACAAAACGATTCGGCAAGTTCACCGCCGTCGACAACGTAAATCTCGAATTGCATCACGGAGAGATTTTTGGACTGCTTGGTGCCAACGGTGCCGGTAAAACTACCACTATAAAAATGCTTTGCCGACTGCTCACCCCCTCCTCGGGAACAGTGACTTTGCTGGGCGACAGCAGCAACAATCGCAGTCGAGAAATCCGCAAGAAAATCGGATATATGAGCCAGAAGTTCACCTTGTACGACAATCTGACGGTAAGGGAAAATCTCGAGTTTTACGCTGGTATTTACGAGATACCGTTTGAAGTTCGCCAACGCCAGATCAATTGGGTAGTTGATGCCTGCGATTTGGAGGAGATCAAAAACTCACTGGTGAAAAACCTTCCTCTGGGTTGGAAACAGCGCATCGCATTTGGTGCGGCAGTCATGCACGATCCGGAGATCATTTTTCTCGATGAACCGACAGCCGGTGTCGATCCTCTGGCTCGACGTCAGCTCTGGCGCTTGATCCGCGAGTTCGCCGACAGAGGTGCCGTGATTCTCGTCACCACGCACTATCTTGACGAAGCCGAGTTTTGCAACAGGATGGCATTTATGGCATCAAGTCGGATAGTTGCGCAAGGTTCGCCTCAAGAATTGAAGGCAATGCCGGAAGGCGAGCTTTTCGAAATCAAGTCGGACAACAATCAAGCGGCATTTCAAGCATTGAGCGAAGCACTGGAGCACTGGCGCGTCTCGATTTTCGGAAGCAACTTGCATGTGATTTTAGATAACTCGAAAACTGACTTGGAACACGTGAATTCAATTCTCGAGTCAGCCGGAATCGTGGTGGAGTCGACGCGCCCCATCGAGTTTTCTCTGGAAGACGCCTTCATTGATGTTGTTCAACATCAAGGTAAGCGCAAAGCATCGCGCCGAAGTATTTTGAGAGGTGACGACCATGAATAAGGTAATGGTACAAGCCAATAAAGAGTGGTGCGAGTTGAGACGAGATCGTTTCAGCCTGGCGCTCGCCTTTCTACTCCCGTTGTTTTCACTTTTCCTCTTCGGCTATGGAATCAGATTGGAGTCGAAGAACATACCTATAGTTGTTCGTGATATGAACAACACGCTCCTCAGCAGAGAGTATGTGGACAGGTTGTATGCCACCAATCTCTTCAAACCTGCTCCTTTGCGCGCCGAAGCCGCGACGCCGTCAGATGCCATCAAAAGCGGTGACGCAAAAATGGCTATCACCATCCCGAAAGACTTTACCCGCCAGATTTATAGGGGCAATTCCGCACAGCCGGAAGTGCTGATTGACGGTACGGACATTTCCAATACGCAAATTATTTTCAACAGCATCAAGGCTGCCAATCTGTATTACCTTGCAATGCTGAAGGATGAGCGAATGCCCGATGCCGCAGTGCAATGGGTGAAACCTCATCTGCGATTGCTGTTTAATCCAGGCCGGGAAGAAACGTTGTTTATCGTGCCGGGTGCATTCGGTGTAATTCTCTGGATGTTCCCAGCTTTGCTGGGTGCGGTTGCCGCTTCGCGCGAGAAAGAGCAGGAAACCATCATAAGGGTATATTCGGCAAACCCGCATCCTTTGCAATTCTTGCTCGGCAAAGCGCTTGTTTACTTCGCGATTTCGCTCGCTATGGCTTTGCTGATAGCTGCGGCAGGATTGCTTTTGTTTGGGATTAAACCTGTTGGTGATCCTACACCGCTTTTGGTGGCAACTCCTCTCTACATTTTTGTGTCGGTATCCTTTGGACTCATGCTCGGCACCTGGGCAAATTCGCAGACCACCGCAGTCCAAGCAACCTCCACGCTCGGATTTTTCCCGTGTTTGCTCCTTTCGGGTTTCGTTTATCCCATAAGCAATATTCCGTTTCCCCTATCACTTTTCTCTTTGATCGTACCGGCAAGGTATTACATCGAGCTGACCCGCGATGCGTTTGTGCGCGGGTGCGGTTGGCCGGCGGTGTGGTACGTGCCTCTGGTTTTAGCCGCGTTTGCAGTAGTGCTCATCGGCATTAGTTGGCTCGGTTTGCGGCGCATGCAATTGAAAGACTGAACGAATGACGAACTGATTGAGGGGATCTTAACTAAGGAAACAAGACGAAGGAAACTAAACGAAGGAATCTCTAGAAGTGACTAGTGAACTAAGATGAACATAATTCGCGATATCAAAGGCAGCCGACTCTTGTCTCTCATTCTAAAAGAGGCAAGGGAGATAATGCGCAACCCGTATTTGCTGTTTTTGATTTTGGTGCCGCCCACAGTTCAATTGCTTATCCTTGGTGGTGCTCTCGATCCTCAAGTCCGTCATTTGTCGCTTGCCACAGTCGATCACGCGCAAACTCAGCAGAGCCGCGATCTTGTAGCCAGTCTGACCACAAGCGGAGTATTTCCGAACAACGTCTACCTGCCTAATGAGGACGCGCTGTTGTCGCAGCTCGAAAAGGGCAATCTAGATGTCGGCATGGTTATTCCGAAAAATTTCTCGCAAGAGCTCAATCGCAATAATCCCGCTGATGTCCAGGTACTGGTCGATGGTGCCGATGCTTACACGGCTGGTATTGCCCGTGCGTATGTTTTGCGAACGATTCACGACTTCACTCCTTCAGGCAAGAAAGAGCCTCGTTTTACACTTCCCAGCGCGGTGCGCACGGATAAAGTCGATAAAGCAGAGCAGATTATCGACCCGAAAGTCGACATTCTCTACAATCCGGACCAGGAAAGCAGTTGGTTTTTCATTCCCGGCATTCTTGGCGCGTGCTTGACTCTGACCGGCACACTGGTCGCTTCCGCGACTGTTCTAAAAGAGCGCGAACGCGGCACGATGGAACAATTGCTGATGACGCCGGCGGCAGGTTGGGAGATTTTGCTTGCGAAAATAGTACCCCTGGTGACCTTTTTGATGGGTGATGTTCTGCTTGCGGTGCTTGCGGCCCAAATGATTTTCCACATGCCTTTCCGCGGCAATCTTTTTCTTTTTCTTTTCGCCTCGGCGCTCTATGCGTTTGTCGGCATCGGCTTCGGCATGCTGCTCGGTTCGATCTGTCACAGCCAGCGCCAGGCGCAATTGGCATCGTTTTTCATCAATATTCCGCTGATTCTTTTGTCCGGCACCGTAGTGCCTCTCGATACGATGCCGCCAATCATGCAGGCAATTTCAGTTTTCGATCCGCTGCGATATTACACATTTGTGGCTCGCGGCGTGATTCTCAAAGGCGCAACATTCGCCATGCTCTGGCAGCAGGTCGGACTTCTGGCTCTGGCAGCCGTGCTCATTTTGATTGTTAGCGCCAATCGATTCCGACGCCAACTTATCTAGCGCATAAAGCTCACGCTCAAACCCATTCATTGACAAGGGAGCATTATTGGCTAAGGTAAGTAATAAAACGAGAATTTCCCAACCTATGCTTTCACGCAATTTGGAAATACCGATTAATAACTTTCATCAGGTGTCGGACGGCATCTACAGAGGCGCTCGACCATCGCTAGAGGGTTTGAAAGCTCTCAGCCAGTTAGGATTCAAAACAGTGCTTTCTTTCAGATGGAGGAAAGCTCCGCTCGCCGTGGAGCGGATGCACGTCACCGAACTGGGCATGAATTTCATCAGTATTCCGCTGAATTACTGGAGTCTGCCGAACAAGCAACAGATTAATGAATTCCTCGATGTTATTGATGATGAGCGGAATTTCCCCATATTTATTCATTGCTTTCATGGCGCTGACCGCACTGGTTTGTTGCTGGGTATCTATCGCGTAGTCCGTTGTGGTTGGTCTTTTCAGGACGCTTACGGCGAAATGCTTGCCTGCGGTTTTCATCGCTTTCAAACACAGCACTACAAGCTGGCTCTCTGGAGAATGGCTCGCAAATCGGGCGAATCAGCCATATCACGGCGCTAGTCCACTCCCTTAATGTGCGTTTTTTACATGTCCGGGAACCGGCGAGGCCTCACCACGTCTCACTGGCGTCACCCAAATGGGCACTGTTCTCGAAGGAATTCGAC